>Ga0307515_10024529_pt1 | contig 10505 bp, 8 predicted proteins | sample 17_EM_MG_FD_194513 | JGI IMG/M metagenome (GOLD analysis project Ga0307515, IMG submission 194513) | Populus trichocarpa ectomycorrhiza microbial communities from riparian zone in the Pacific Northwest, United States - 17_EM | ecosystem: Host-associated > Plants > Roots > Unclassified | place...
CTCGCCGCCCTTCAACTGCTGCTTCAGCCCCATCAGCATCACGTGGTAACCACCGGGCTTTAGCTCGACCAGCTTGCCGGCCGGCAGCTCGACGAAGGGCGCGGCGTTCATCTTCATCACGCCGTTGTCCATCTTCATCTCGTGCACTTCGGCCATGCCGGCAACGGGCGACGCCACGCCGACCAGGCGGCCGCCCTGCGACGAGGTGAGCTGCATGAAGGCGCCCGAGCTGGTCTGGCCCGCCACGGTGCCACGGGCCCAGGCGTTGTTGACTGTCGTCGCGGCCCACGCCGGGCCGGCGAGCATGGCCAGCGACGCGACGGCGCACAAGGGGATCAGAGCGAGCTTCATGGACATCCTCTTTCTCAAATACGGGTTCGAAGCGGAATCAGAAGGCATGCGTCCAGCCAAACGCGAGGCTGGTCCGCGGCACCAGCTGGATGCCGTTGACCTGCTGGTAAACGGGCACCTGCAGCAAAGCGTAGACAAGGTCGTCGTGCCCGGGTGAGATGCTGACACCGGGCGACAGGTTCAACGTGCGGCCGCCACTCAGTTCGGGTTCGGCTTCGGCGCCACTGTCGCGACCGCGCTGGCCCCAGTTGGCTTGCAGCAGCAGGCTCCACATCGGCGACATCGCATGGGCCCAGCCGGCCGACAGGTCGAGCCGCTGGCCCGGTTTGTAGCCGTCGCGCTCGGCCAGTGCGCCCGTCCAGGTGGCCTGCAGGTTCAGCGCATCGGACAGGCCCAGTACAAAACGCGCCGACGCACCGGCGATCAGGTCAGTCGTACCGGTGCCCGGCTGCAGGCTGCGCTCGGCGACGCGGCCATCGCCGTTGGCGACCGTGCGGGACCCTGTCGGCAGCTTCAAACCACCGGTCAGCGCCCACGCGAAGTCCTCGTTCGACGCGACCGGCGCCTGCCAGCGCACCAGCGCCTGCACGTCGCCGACGCGGCTGTAGCGCCAGCGCTCGTGCGCACCGAGCTCGCCGGTGTCCTCGTCGATCAAGTCGTGCGCGTGGTCGCGGTGCACGAGCGGCAGGCGCAGCGCGAAAGACCACTGCGGGCTCATCGCGTAGTCCAGCGTCGTCACCAGGTTCAAGTTGCGGGTGTGGCGCTCGACCGCCTCTTCGTCTTCGGGCAGATCATCGGGCGAGATGTTTTGGGTGCCCTGGCGCAATTGATCTTGCACGACGGATTCCAGCCGCAGGTCGACGCTCCAGCCGGCGTGGTCCCAGGTGCCGAGGGCAAAACGGTCGTTGAGCAGGTTGCAGGAGGCAGCGCCGCAGGAGGCGTCGGCCGAAGTGGCGCCAACAGCGCCGAGGGCGGCGAGGGCCACCGCGCGGATCAGGTGGGTTGTCATCGAAGGTGGTCCTTCAAGCAGAGATGGGACGGCAGCCGCCGCATCGGCAGGCTGCGGGCCGCAGGCCGTCGATGGGCCCGACGCACAGGAGAGCGTGGTGGCCATCGCGTCGGCGGCGATTTCGTTTTCGGAAAACATCGTGCGCGCGGGCTGCGCTCAGGCAGCGCCAGCCGCGCCGGTTCAGGCTCGGCCGGAAGGGGGCGCGCGGGCCTGCGCCGCCACCCACGCAAACAGCGGGCGCGGCGCGTGCAGAAACAGCGCGGGCTGTTCCGTCAGCGGCTTGACCTGCGTGGCGGCGGCCACCATGGGCGGTGGCGCCATGGCGTGGCCGGCTAGGCCGCAGAGGGCGCAATGGTCCAGGTGGAGGGTCACGCTTTGTGCGGGCTGCGGCTGTTCGGCTTCACCGACGGTCAGCGCCTTAGGCCCTTGCGGCGTGCAAATCTCGGCCCAGGCCGAGCCACCTTGGGCGGCGGCCAGCCAGCGCGACACGGTCGGCACCAGCGCAATTGCGAAGATCGCCACGAAGGCGATCCAGGCGAGGGCATGGCGGTGGTGTCGGATGCTGTGCACGGTGCGCGCAATTGTAGGGACCGACCCTGTGCGGGCGTTGTCCTGCGTCATCCCCGGCGCGGCAAACGCGATAATCCCTGTATGTCCATCCAGACCGACGATTTCGGCTTGCCCGAGCGGGCCGCGGCCTCGCGCGTGGTCACCGCCAGCGCCGCCTCGCCGCAAGAAGAAGCGCTGGAACGTGCGCTGCGACCCAAGGGCCTGGCCGAATACGTGGGCCAGGCCAAGGCGCGCGAACAGCTCGAAATCTTCATCGGCGCGGCCAAGAAACGCGGCGAGGCGCTGGACCATGTGCTGCTGTTCGGCCCGCCGGGCTTAGGCAAGACCACCCTGTCGCACATCATCGCCAACGAGTTGGGCGTCAGCCTGCGCCAGACCAGCGGCCCGGTGCTCGAAAAGCCGAAGGACCTGGCGGCAATCCTGACCAACCTCGAGCGCAACGATGTGCTCTTCATCGACGAGATCCACCGCCTCTCGCCGGTCGTCGAAGAAATCCTCTACCCCGCGCTGGAGGACTACCAGATCGACATCATGATCGGCGAGGGCCCGGCCGCACGCTCGATCAAGCTCGACCTGCAACCCTTCACCCTCGTCGGCGCCACCACGCGCGCCGGCATGCTGACCAACCCGCTGCGCGACCGCTTCGGCATCGTCGCGCGGCTCGAGTTCTACACGCCCGAAGAACTGACGCGCATCGTCACGCGTTCGGCCGGGCTGCTGAACGTGCCTGTCGACGCCGCTGGTGCGATAGAGATCGCGCGCCGCTCACGCGGCACGCCACGCATCGCCAACCGGCTGCTGCGCCGCGTGCGCGATTACGCCGACGTCAAAGGCAGCGGCCGCATCGACAAGACGATCGCCGACCTCGCGCTGAAGATGCTCGACGTCGACCCGGTCGGCTTCGACGTGATGGACCGCAAGCTGCTCGAAGCCGTGGTGCACCGTTTCGACGGCGGCCCGGTCGGGCTGGACAACGTCGCCGCGGCGATCGGCGAAGAGGCCGGCACGATCGAAGACGTGATCGAGCCCTACCTGATCCAGCAGGGTTATCTGCAGCGCACGCCGCGCGGTCGGGTGGCCACGGCGATGGCTTACCGCCACCTCGGACTGACACCGCCCCAGCGTGGCGGCACGGACCTGTTCGAGGGCTGAGCGTCCCCGGCTTGCGCCACCGCGGGAGCGATCGACGAATCCAGCGCCGACCTGATGGAGCGAAGCTCGGGCGTCGAACACTGCACTAGGGGGTGGCGCTAGGGGGACGGACGCGGTTTCCGGCACCCGCCTGGACCTAACATGGCCGCTTGGCGACAGGGAGAACAGCCATGGCGGAAGTCACCCAATTGCTCTCGAGTGCCCGGGCCGGCAATGCGCCGGCCATTGGCCGCCTCTACGAGCTGCTTTACGCCGAGCTCAGCCGGATTGCCCGCGCGCGGGTCCGTCACGCCGGCCACCGCATGATGCTGGACACCGTGACCCTGGTGCACGAGACCTACCTGCGCATGCTCAAGCTGAACCGGCTTCAGGTGGAAAACCGCTCCCACTTCCTGGCCTACAGCGCGCGCGTGATGCGCTCGGTGGTGGTCGACATCGCCCGCGGGCTGCAGGTCGAGCGGCACGGCGGCAAGGCCGTCCTCGTCACGCTGAACACGGCCGCCGCGAATGCGCTGCCCGCTGGCAGCGACGAGGTACTGGGCGTCCACGAGGCGCTGCTGGAGCTCGAACAGATCGATCCTCGCTTGGCGCGGGTGGTGGAGATGCGCTACTTCGTCGGCCTGGAAGGCGCCGAGATCGCTGAAGCCCTGGGCGTCGGGCTGCGCACCGTCGAGCGCGATTGGGCCAAGGCGCGCGGCTACCTCTATCGCGCACTGATGCCGCATTGATCGGCCCGGGGCCCGTGTCATGACGCCTTCCGCCGCGCAATGGTCCGAGGCCCTGGCGCTGTACGGCCAGGCGCTCGATCTGCCCACCGAGCGACGCAATGCATGGGCCACCGCCTTGCGCGTGTCCGAGCCTGTTGCTCGCGCGCTGCGCCAGCTGCTCGACGACCGCAGGGCCATCGAGACCGGTCGGTTCCTCGAGCATGGGCCAGTGCTCGCCACTTCCGCATCGCTGGCGCCGGGTCTCCCGCCAGTCCCACAGCCGGAGCGCGTCGGGCCCTATCGGCTGCTGCGCGAACTCGGCAAGGGGGGCATGAGCACGGTCTATCTGGCCGAGCGCGACGACGCACAACTCAAGCGGCAAGTGGCGTTGAAATTGCCCCATGCCGGCCCCGGGCAGCGCGCGCTGGCGCAGCGCCTGCTGCGCGAACGTGACGCACTGGTCGGGCTGGAGCATCCGAACATCGCCCGCCTGTACGACGTGGTGCTGACCGGCGACGGCGTGCCTTGCCTGGTGCTGGAATTCATCGAAGGCGAGCCCATCGACGCCTATTGCGCCCGGCATGCCCTGGACTTGGCCGCCCGCCTGCGCCTGTTCTCCCAAGCGCTGCGCGCGGTGCAATTCGCCCATTCGCATTTGGTGCTGCATCGCGACCTGAAGCCTTCGAACATCCTGGTCAGCACCCACGGCGAGGTGAAGCTGCTGGACTTCGGGATCGCCAAGATGCTCGACGAGCGCGCGGACGGCGTGACCAGTGCACTGACCCGCCATGGCGGCGCGCCGATGACGCCGGACTACGCCGCTCCCGAGCAGATTGCCGGCGGCCCGCTGGGCACCGCCTGCGACGTCTATGCAATGGGCGTGCTGCTCTACGAACTGATGACGGGTGTGAGGGCCTATCGCCTGCCGCGCGGCACCCGGGGCGAGCTCGAAGAGGCCATCTTGGCCGCTGACCCGCTGCGGCCTAGCGAGCGCTGGCGGCAGCGTCCGGCGCAAGACGCGTTGCCCTTCAGCGGCACGCCCGCCGGCCTGCGCCGGCTGCTCTCGGGCGACCTGGACGTGATCGTCCTGCACGCGCTGCGCAAACAGCCGAACCAGCGCTACGCCACCGCCGACGCCTTCTCGCTCGACTTGCAGCGCTGGCTGGCCAACGAGCCGATTGCCGTGCATCCGGACCGGCCGGGTGACCGCCTGCTGCGTTTCGTGCAGCGCCACTGTCTGGTCGTGGTTGCCGGGGCCCTGGTATCACTGTCGGTGATCGGCGGCCTGGCCGCGGCGCTGTGGCAAGCGAGCGTGGCGCAGGCCGAGGCGCGCAAGTCGCTGGCAATCAAGGAGTTCCTGATCGGTTTGTTCGAAGCCGGCAGCCTGAACCAGGCCGACGCGGCGCGAAAGAGCCGCCAAACGGTGCGCGAACTGTTGGAGCACAGCGCCACCGCGCTGCGCAGCGGACTGAGCCAGCAGCCCGAGATGCGCAGTGAGGTGCAAGGGCTCGTGGGCCGTTTGTTGAGCGACCTTGCGCTGACCGACAGCGCGCTGGCACTGCGCCACGCACGCGCGGAGCAGTTGGCCGCCCGCGATGCGCCGCTGCCCGAACGCGGCGAGGCCTTGCGCGAACTGGCCCAGACCCACGAACAGCGTGGGGAGTCCGAGCTGGCGCGGGCCACTCTCTTGACGGCAGTCGCGCTGCTGAAGGACGACGCTCGCTCGCCGGTGCAGGTTCAGCGCTGGGCGGCAGAAAGCGCGCTTGGCCGCATGGACCTGTTCAGCGCGCACATCGAGGAGGCGCGCGTACGCATCGAGCCTTCGGCGGAGGCGCTGGGCCGCCTCACGCCCAATTCAGACTTGGCCGCGGACGCTTTGGCGGACCTGTCGCTGCTGCGGCATGAACAAGGCCGGCCCGACGAGGCCCTGGCCTTGCAGCATCAGGCTCTGGACATCAAGGTCCGCCTGTTCGCCGGCCAGGGCGCCCGGCTGGCTCGGGAACGCTTTCGCCACGCCATGATGCTGTGGCAACCACTGGGCGACCTGGGCGCGGCCGAGCCCGAAATGCAGCGCGCCTGGCGGGAGATGCAAGCCTCAGCGGGCCCCGAGCATGTGGACACCGCGCTCATCGAGCTGCAGTGGGGTCTGCTGCAGTTGTACCGGGGCGACGAGGCCGGTGCGCTGAGCCTGCTCTCCCATGCACGAGGTGTCCTGGAGCGCGAGGCCGGTCGCATCGATCCGGACCATCTCCTGTCGGCACGGCTGTACCTTGTCGAGGTCCACTTGCAGGCTGGCCGATTCGATCAGGCCGCGCCGCTGTTGGCCGGCGCGCGGTCCGACCTGGCAGCGCAGCCCGAGGCTGGTTCGCTGCTGTGGCGCCAGTACGCCGATCTGCAACAGGTGGAACTGTGGAGCCACGTGCGCGAGGATGCCCGCGCGCTCGAGTTGCTGGCCCAGTGGCGCGAGCGGCTCACGCCTCCGGGCGATGCACTGCAAGGCCCGGAGCTCATCGACTTGACGCAACGCGAAGCCGCCGTTCATCAGGCGGCCGGGCGACCTGCGCGGGCCTTGGCCATCCTGGACGAGTTGGCACGCAGCGTCCCGTCGAGCGCGTCGGATCCGGTGGTGGCGGCGCGACGTTGCGGCGTGTTGCTGGATCTGGGCCGGGGGGCCGAGGCCTTGCCGTTGGCCCAGACCCAGTTTGATGCCGTTCAGGCCAAGCCGGTCAGGCTGCGCCTGCAGACGGAGAACGCCGCCGCCCACCAGCGCCTGGCGCGTGCCTGGATCGCCGTCGGTGAGCCGCAGCGTGCGCTGCCCCTGTTCGAACAGGCTCGGGCCCTGTATGCCGGAGCCGGGGAGGATCACCTCTTCCTGGCTGCGCTGCGGGCTCGCCATGGCCAGGCGCTGGCGGCCACCGGCCAACGGGCCGAGGCACGCCGCGAGATCGACCTGGCGGTGGCCACGATGCGCCGCCAGCCACGGCTGGGCCCGGTGTGGTGGCGGGCCGTGAGCGACGCTGAATCCTTGCTGTCTCGCGGCGCCGCCGACTCGGCGCCATCGTCACGTCATCCATGAAGCCAGGGAGAACACCGTGTCTGACAAGTTTTTGCCGCCTCCGCAGCTGGATCAAAACAAGGGCACCCAGGTGGGCGGCATACGCCTACTCGTTCGTCGACTGAGTCAAATAATTGAGATTGTCATTGGCTACTTCGTACCCGGGGCCAAGCCGCCCGGTGGCCGCGGGCGCTGGCCGTGGCTGGCGGTGGCAGTGGTGGTGATTGTTCTGTTTGCTGTGGCGGTCGCCGGGGCGGTAACTCGTATTCCCAGGTGAGCCGCCGTGCACCGGGTCCGCGGTGGCTCCGGCCATCGGCCGATCCATCGACCCGGTTCACCAGGAAACCACCATGAACCGCAAGCTGTCATTGCTTCAACGCACTCTTTTCGCGAGCCTCTTGTCGATCGGCCTGCTGCCGGCCGCGCACGCCTACCCCTGGACCAGCACCGGGTCGACCGGCACACCGGACGAAGACGCGCTCCCGACCGACGTGGCGCCGGGCAAGATCACGATGAACATGCCCTATGCGACGCTGAAGAACTCGCAGGCCTCGATGTTCGCGACGATCCGCTACAACGTCACCGCCGTCTTCGACACGAGCTACAACTTCACGCCATACCTGCAGATGCGCTTCCTCGACAGCGGGACCACCACGCAGGTTTACGCGGTGCTCAGGGCCTACAACACCACCACCGGCGTCAGCCGCACACTCGCCACGCTGGACAGCAACAGCTTTCCTGCATCCGCCGCGTACCAGACGCAGACCGCCTGTTCGCCGAACAACCAGTGGATCAACGACTTCGTGAACGAGGTGTACTACGTCGACGTCACGCTGAGCCGCACCAGCACGACGGGTTCGGCGGCCGTGGCTGCGCTGCGCGTCAACGAGTGCCTCTGGTAAGCGTGATCGAGCGCAGTCGGTTCGGCTGCGGCTGCAGCTGACCGGGGCCGGCGAACACGCCGGCCCTTTCCTTCATGGCCTTCTTGACACCGGCAAGCCCAAGTCGGTGGTGAAGGTGCTTGCGCCCGCGGCGTTGGTGGTCTAAAGTCAATCCAAATAACGGAATTCAATTCCGTTATTCGGAATACAAACAGCCACCTGCCCGAATCGCCCGCCGCCACACCTCGCCATGAGCGCCCTCTTCGCCGACCGCCGCACGCTGGACTTTTTGCTGTTCGACTGGCTGCAGGTGGCGTCGCTGCCGACGCTGCCGCGTTTCGCCGAGCACAGCCGCGACACCTTCGCCGCCGCGCTGGACACGGCCTGGCAGATCGCCGAACGTGAGTACGCGCCACTGAACGCACGGCTGGATGCGGATGAGCCGCAGCTGGTCGACGGCCGGGTGATGCGGCCGGCGGCCTTGTCGAAGGCGCTGCGCTTGGCGCTGGCCAGCGCGCACGAGGCCGGCTTCATCGCCGCCGCGTTCGGCAACGAGTGGGGCGGCATGCAGCTGCCGCAGGTCGTCGCCCAGGCCTGCGGGGCGGTGTTCAAGGCTGCCTCGGTCGCGATCGACACCCACACGTCGCTCAGCATCGGCGTGGCCAACCTGCTCGCCACGCACGGCACGCCGGCACAGCAAGCGCGCTTTCTGCCGCCACTGCTGGCCGGCCGCTGGTTCGGCACGATGGTCTTGACCGAGCCGCAGGCCGGCTCGTCGCTGGCCGAGGTCCGCGCCAGCGCGACGCCGCGGCCCGAAGGCGGCTACCTGGTCCGCGGCCAGAAGATCTTCATCACCGCCGGCGACCACGAGCTGGCCGACAACATCGTGCACCTGGTCCTGGCGCGGCTGCCCGATGCGCCGGCCGGCACCAAGGGCTTGTCGCTGTTCATCGTGCCCAAGATCCGAGTCGACTCCGGCGGCGCGCTGGGCGCGGCCAACGACGTGACGCTCGCCGGGCTGATCCACAAGATGGGCAGCAAGGGCACGACCTCGGCGCTGCTGCAGTTCGGCGACAACGGCCGCTGCGTCGGTGAGCTGCTGGGCGCGCCACACCAGGGCTTGGCCTGCATGTTCAAGATGATGAACGAGGCCCGCATCAACGTCGGCATCGCGGCCTCGGTGCTGGCCGGTGCGGGCTACCAGCAGGCGCTGGCCTATGCGCGCGAGCGGCTGCAGGGCCGCCTGTCGGCCGACCTGGCGACACCACCGGTGCCCATCGTCCGCCATGCCGACGTGCGCCACATGCTGCTGACACAGAAGTGCATCGCCGAAGGCGGCCTCGCACTGTGCCTGCAAGGTGCGCTGTGGGCCGACCAGCAAGCGGCTGGCGTCACGGCACCCGAGCGGCGCCACGCCGGCCTGCTGCTGGACCTGATGACACCGGTGATCAAGGCCTGGTGCTCCAACCAGGGCCGGCGCGCCAATGCGCTGGCGGTGCAGGTGCTGGGCGGCTACGGCTACACGCGCGACTTCCCGGTCGAACAGCACTACCGCGACAACCGCCTGAACTCGATCCACGAAGGCACCGACGGTATCCAGGCGCTGGACCTGCTGGGTCGCAAGCTCGGCGCGCACGAGGGCGAGGCGTTTGAGCTGTTGTCGCGTGAGGTCGCGCAGACGGTCGACCAGGCCCGCAGCATCGAAGGACTCGACGCACTGGCCGACGAGCTCGCGCAGGCCTGGGTCGAGCTGCGCACCACCACTCGATTGCTTCAAGTCGCGTTGACGCAGGACACGCCGCGCGCGCTGGCCCATGCCAGCACCTACCTGCAGGTTGTCGGCCACAGCGTGATCGCCTGGGTCTGGCTGCGATTGGCGCTGACGGCGCTGCCGCACGTCGACGGCGCCGAGGCCGACTTCCACCGCGGCAAGCTCCTGGCCGCGCGCTTCTTCTTCCGCCACGAGCTCCCAGCCACCGGCCCGCAGCACCGCCTGCTGCGCAGCCTCGACCCGTTGCTGGTCGAGCTCGACGACGCCCAGCTTTGAACCCACTCCCCGGACAACCCATGAGCTTCGAACCCAACGCCAAGACCGAACGCCTGCTGGCTCGCCTCGTCGCCTTCATGGACGAGTACATCTACCCCAACGAAGCCCGTTTTGCACAGGAAGTGTCCACGGGCGACCGCTGGGCGCCGCTGCCGCTGATCGCCGAGTTGAAAACCAAGGCGCAAGCCGCCGGGCTGTGGAACCTGTTCCTGCCGGCCTCCGAAGCCGGCGCCGGCCTGACCAACCTCGAGTACGCGCCGCTGTGCGAGCAGATGGGCCGCGTGCTTTGGTGCGCCGAGGCCTTCAACTGCTCGGCACCCGACACCGGCAACATGGAAGTGCTGGAGCGCTACGGCACGCCGGAGCAGCAAGAGCGCTGGCTGAAGCCACTCTTGGCCGGCGAGATCCGCTCCTGCTTCGCGATGACCGAGCCCGGCGTCGCCTCGTCCGACGCGACCAACATCGAGTGCCGCATCACGCGCGATGGCGATGACTACGTGATCAACGGCCGCAAGTGGTGGTCGTCCGGTGCGGTCGACCCGCGCTGCCAGGTCTTCATCCTGATGGGCAAGACCGACCCGGCGAACCCGGACCGGCACCGCCAGCAGTCGATGGTCATCGTGCCGCGCAACACGCCGGGGGTCGAGGTCCTGCGCCCCTTGAGCGTCTTCGGCTACGACGACGCACCGCACGGCCATGCCGAAATCCAGTTCATCGATGTGCGGGTGCCTGC
>Ga0307515_10024530_pt1 | contig 10504 bp, 3 predicted proteins | sample 17_EM_MG_FD_194513 | JGI IMG/M metagenome (GOLD analysis project Ga0307515, IMG submission 194513) | Populus trichocarpa ectomycorrhiza microbial communities from riparian zone in the Pacific Northwest, United States - 17_EM | ecosystem: Host-associated > Plants > Roots > Unclassified | place...
GCGTTATATAGGACAACCTCTAGATTAACTTATAACAAACTCTTATAATAAGAAAGGTAAATCCTATCTAATTTTTATTATTATTATTTTAGTTCTATTATAAAGGTATTATAAGGAACTATAGTAGGAGAAGAGTAAAAGAACTAAGGATAAAGTAAGGTTCTACGCTAGTAAAGAACTAGCTATAAGCCGCATTATAGAGTACCTTTCCACTAAGAATTTCCCTAGTAGTTTTAGCTAGAACTCTATAAAAGCTTAGTAGAGGCGAAGTCTTAGAGGACTAAAACCCTTAAAGGGGAGGCAATTGTAACGGAATCCCTAGAAGGTATATATTAGATAAGATAGAAGGAGGTCTTATCTATATTCCATTTACGTCCTAGAAGATATAGTTAGATAGATAAGGGGCAAAGGGTTTTACTAGCGTTTTAGAAGAATTATATAGGGAGCTGGTTCTCCTCTAGAGAAGAACTAGCAATTAGTCTCTAAATAGAAGTAGTTAGAAGCATTTGTCCTTTAATATATAAAAACTTATTTTACCTTCTACTTACCTTTAACGTACCTTTAACTTACCTTCTACTTACCGGTAATATTATTGATTAGATAATCATACGTTCTAGTTAAGCTAGCCTCTTACAGATGCTTTAAATAATGGCGTCCAGAACTTAAAGGTTTATTATTCCTAATATGCGTATTAACGGACTATAAAAACCTATAATACTTTATAACTATAAAGCAATTAATATAATACTAAATTTGTTGGGCCGAATACCTCTTATAATTTAACTTTAAGATTACGTACTAACCTGGTAAACTTAATTAAAAGCCTAACTTATTAATATAATAATTATAAGACTTACCTATAAACGCCTTAAATAAACAGATTATAAATTAATTACGGATCTTATTACCCCCTAAACGTTTTAAGAAACTATATCCTATATTCCTAAATACGGAACTTAATAGAAATAAATAGGAAATTAATAAATAGGAAATAGAAATTAATAAGCTAATGGAATATAAATATAAGAACAATGTATAAATAGCAGATATAATAAAAGCGATTTAAATAGGAAAACGACAGTATAAAGATATTACACTCGCTAAATACAAAATTTGTAATAATTAACTATACTATTAATAGAAGATAGTAGTTCCGAATTCCGAACCCTTATAATTTAAGATACTCGAATTTATACACGATTTCCCTATAGTAGGATATCCTAGCTATGCAAAGACTTATAAGATTATTTAACAAGTATACTACTGGCCTATAATATACAACTATATACGAAAATACGTTCGAGCATATAGAACGTGCGTGCGTAGGAAGACCTCTTATGTAAAGAAGTAGGGAGTACTTTAACTATTACCAATTCCAATACAAAGATGGCGAAATATCTTAATTAACTTTATAGTTAACTTGCCTAATAGTAACGGGTTTATAAATATTATAGTAGTTATTAACTGTCTTATAAAAATATAATATATAATTTCTATACAATAATTAACCTACTATCCTTTACTCCTGAAGTAGAGGAGATTAGAGCTCTTGCTGCACCCAGCCCAAAAGACTAAACCAACTAAAAGAACCCTGAAAAACACCCTGATAATCCCCTAAGATGCATGCATTACAGGGGAGGCATAGGTGGTACGACGGTGGTACGCAGTCACGCGTGACCGCCAGACCTACACCAAACAATGGCTCTCCATATTAACAACAAGGACGGGCGAATACTATACTAAAAAGCGGAAACACCCCCATTAAGAAGGCATCTAATAAAATATAAAGCCTATTAGACGCGTCTAGTATCCGGAACTGTAGGGGAGCAACTATTAGCTATTACGAACTAATACAGCTAGTAGAATGGCTCCGCTAGTCTAGCGAACCTTAGGCGCCCCTCTAGCAAACCCTTAATTAAATCCTCTAACGGCTAAATAAAATTGAAGATAAATAAAACCCCCCCCTATAGGCGAATTGCACCTAGGCCGCCATAGCTGCGCACCCATAGTATAGGGAACCTACCCCCCTAAAGATAATAACTGGGCATATAATTATAATACGACCAAATATAGAAAAGGCAGAGAAACTTAGGGGATAATTAGAGATAGAAGTTCTTATAGAGGTGCGCAAGGAGGTTTATAACGCTATCGCAGTCCGATACCTTAGGAGCGGAGATATTAGAGTCACCTTAAAGGACTAATAGGCAAAGGAACGGGCTGTAAGGGTAGGTGACAGGCTAGGAGAACGTATTAGCATAAAAGTGCTTTATAAAGATTACCTAGTTAAAGTCCTAGCGGTTCCTATAAGCCTTAGGGTAGAAAGGGGACGCTAGGCGGATAATATAGCAACTATATAGGAGATAGTAAAACAAACGGAACGCCTTATACTAGGACTCGTAATTACCTAGATTTAATGGCTTTAATAGGAAAATATAAACTAAGTATATAACGAGAATAATAAGAGGATATAAGGGGCGCTAGAGACTCGCTAGGGAGACAACAGACGAACGTATGGCTCCCTTATTATTAGTGTATATACACCAGGAATGCAAAAACTCCTTATCTAAAAAGGAATAATTATAAAAGGCCTTATATATAATATAAGGCTCTACAACTATAGACTACGCCTAGAATGATGTTATTGCTATATATAATAGGGACATACCTAATCTATATATATAGCATAGGTGTGCTGCGGCCACTGTGCAGGCCCCTATAATATAAGACAATATATAAATTAAGACTAAATAAAATGCGCGAACTGTTACCAAAGCATATATAAGGCGTAGGAGAGAGAAGACTGTATTAAATACAGGAGACGGAAGGAAAGGGCTTAATAGCTGCGGGAACAACTATATGCTAGGTTATACGAATAGAAACAATAGGCGATAAGCTAGGGGGACGTAGGTGTCTTTCTAGCGTTTCCTACCTTTAACACTAGGGGGCTAAGCTAGCCACCCTAAGCCTTAGCGGGCTAAAAGTGATGCCGTATGATATTACTAGACCGAATAGGGACACAAGGGACATAAGGGAGAGGACGCCTAGTAGGAAGACCCCTATAGACGGCTACGGTAAGTTTAAGGCCAGGATAATTAAGAATTAGATTTAACGCGGTAAATACTATATACGTAGCTGGCTTATAAGGGGTATATAGCCAGCTAGTAAGAATGGGGGAAGAACTAGAGGTAATAACAGACTTAGATTTAGAAAGGCTAGTAGGAACATAAGATATAGGGATGGAAAGCTCTATATAAAATAAGTAGTGGCCAGGGAGCAAATATAGGAGAAGGAAGTTCTAAATATCTTAAAGAAAGTAGAAACGGAAGAAGCGAGGAGCGAAGGAGAGGCGAAGGACCCCTGCCGGGGGTCCGCCACTTAACCATTATATAGTATAACTACGGCAATATAAACCACCGTCTAGCAAGGCCCCTACTAGACAGTCTAGACCTAGAGAAATACTATATTCTTGCTATATAAGAGCTGTATTATAATACCTATATATAATCGACATACTGCCCCTAAGGATTTTAGCTCCTATATAAACCAAAAGCAGCTATACGCGTGTGCTTTATAATTAGTAAAAATATCAGCCTTGCCTTATGGTTATGGCAGGTAATTAACCTAGATATTATAGTTGTAACTATCTAAACATATAGGGGACTAGTATAAATTATTAATGTCTATAACCCTAGGGTTAAAGGGGTAGTATAGACAGAGAACATTATATCTGTAATAAGCTTGCTAGAAACTGAATACGCGGAGTTTATCCTACTAGGAGATATAAACCTCTACTACCTACGGTGGGGGGGCATCTGTGTTACTACTAATTGATAGGCAGAGTGCCTACTAAGAGCTATAGATAACGGGGGCCTTAAGCTAGCTACCCCCCTAGGTGCAATTATATGGCAACGGGGCACCGCTAAAAGTATAATTAACCTTATAATTATGGACGAAAACCTATACCAGAGACTTGAAAGGTACTCCCCTAAAGAAGAATGGGCACTTACCTTAGACTATATTCCTATTTAGATACAGCTAGATCTAGATATTAAGGCGCAACTAAATAGCAAAAGATACGCAATAAGGAAGCTTAACGTAGATAGCTTCTTTAATATAATTAAATAATAACTCTAAGACCTAGAAGAAATCCACCTAATACCAAACGAGCGAGGCTTATTAGCTACCCCTAAGGAAATTAATTAAAAACTAGAAAGGATCTAGGTAGCAATTAAAAGCGGGCTAGAAGAGTACTACCCGGTCTTAAAACTAGGCCCTTACGCGCGATACGTATGGTCCGCATAGTGCGCGGCCCTTATAGCTGGCTAATGACGAGTAAGGAGGAAATATATAAGCAGCCACGATTTTGAAGACGAGAGATAATATAAAGATATAAGAAACTAGCTAAAGAATACCCTAAAAAAAGAAGTAAGGAATAACTGGAGACGGTTTATAAACGAATACACTACTAACCCGAGTCTCCCCTATAATAAGGGCCTATAGTCTATAGCAAAATGGGTAAAGAAAAAGGTGGGACACCTAGTAGAAGATCTATACCTACTACCCCTATAAAGAGCAGGCGAACCATAGGCTATAAGTAATAATAATGAGAAGGTAAAGATCCTTATAGAAAGATTTTCCCCCTAACTGGCTCTAGTAGACCTTAGCAACATCACCGGTAAAACACTAGTGACTCGCCTAAGGGTTAACAGCGATATAATAACTAAAGAAATAGCTAGAACTATTAGCCGCCTCTTAAATAATATAGTACTAGGACTAGATAAGATCCCAAACAAAGCCCTAAAGACTTGTGGACTACTTATAGCACCTTAGCTTGTAGACGTAGCCAGAGCATACTTTGTAATAGGCTACTACCTATAACTTAGAAGATCTATAACGACAGTTATCTTATAAAAAGAAGGCAAAGCAGACTACTTAATTCTAGGAAGCTACCGCCCTATTGCCTTAAAAAACACCCTAAGTAAGATCTTAGAAAAGGTTATAGCGGACCGCATAGTAGATATAGTAGAGGAATACGCCTTACTACCACAAAGCTAAATAGGGGCAAGAAAGAATCGCTTAACGCTATTAGCACTTACACTACTCGCTGCTACTATTAAAACTGCATGGGCTATGCGAAAGGACTTTATAGTATTAATGCTTAGCCTAAATATTAGCGGCGCCTATAATAATGTACCCTATAAGCGTCTCCTATATATCCTTAGGGTAAAGGGCTTCCTAGAATAGATTATTTAATTTGTTTAAGGATTTATAGGCCAGAAAGAGATATTACTAGTCTTTAGCGGATACTAGAGCCCCCCTATTACAGTCGTAATAGGAATACTATAAGGATTACCTCTTTCGCCTATACTCTTCCTCTTCTTTATAAGTAACCTGCTTAATACCTTTAAGGAAGGGGCAACCTAGGGGATAGGCTTTGTTAATAATATAAACCTAATTATATACGGGCCAACAGCTATAGAGAACTGTAGGACTCTAGAGAAAGCCTATAACACCTATATAAAATAGGCAAGACGACATAGAGTCTAATTCTTACTAGAGAAATACCAGCTAATCTATTTTATAAGAAAATATAACTAATCTGCAGATCTTTAGCATAAAATCTATATCTAAGGCTTTAGGGGTTAACCGGTTTAAGGCCTAAGGGTATTAAGAGTATAGGTAGATAGCAAGCTCTAGTGGAGCGTATATACGGCGTAAGCGGCCTATAAGGGCTAAGCACAGTATATTGCTATATTTAGGATTATTAATTCTACATAGGGTCTATACTTCTAGAGGTCACGCCTACTATATATAGCAGTTGTCTGGCCGACTATAACGTATAGATCTAGTATTTGGGCCACGGGAGAAACTAAAAAAGGCCCCCCTAAATTACTCCTTAAACTACTCTAAAAGGTCTAAACAGCCTACCTTTAGAGTATAATAGGCGGGTATAAGCGAACGACTATAGCACTGCTTAAGAAGGAAGCTAATATTCCCCCCCTATAACTATATATTAAAGCCAATGTAATATAAAGGGTGCAAAAGGAACGTAACTCTAATATTATAAAGTATATTAAGATATACCTAAACAAACTATAGAGGGACCCTAGGGTGCCCTATAGGAGAAGAAACTAATAACCCTAAAGTAGGGAAGATATATTAGGAAAACAGGTAGAGAAAATAGAAGAAAAATGGTGCGGTGTTAGGGCCTAGGCCTATATAGAGGAGGAAGAGAGACGCGTAAGAGGCCAGTAAAGATAATAGTAAGGGAGAGAAAGGAGCTAAAGTAGAGTATAAAAGAATACTAGAAAACTATCTACTGTAATATAATACTAGTTAGACCGTCGCTAGAAAGACGTATAGGAGTCAAATATACAGAGGTAGACTTAGGTAAAAGGAACCTAAGCCGTAGCATAGTTAACGCTATAGGGGGTAAATACCTAAGGGCTCTAAGAGGGCCTAATAAAGGTAGAAAATATAATAGTAATACTCCTAAGGACAGGAGTAATAGGACTAAAAGATTGGCATTACTAGGTAGGTGTCCTAGTGGGTAGCCTAAGGTGCGAATGTGGCTAGCTAAGATAGACACCAAAACACATAATACTGTTATGCCCCTTACGCACTAGTTAAGAAGTAATGCTCTTAGTAGCTAGTATAGAAAACTATAATATACTACTCTTAATATAGAAAGGCCTTAAGGCGGCTACCTGGTAGCTTATTAGCTAAAATATACTAGACTAGTTCCGGGTTGTAAGGGAAATAGTAATAAAAGGCAAAGGGACGACTAATAGGCGCCCCCTAATAACTCTATAGGAGTAGAGTAAAGTTTATAATACTAGCGCGTCTATAGACTTGTTACGGCAGTAGTGGTTCCTAAGGAGGTTAAAAAGTAAGGTAGTAGAGCACCACTAGTGACTTATAGGCGACTCGCAAGCAAGTCCCAAAAGGCGGGGAGATGGATCACGGGGTTTTCTTAAATAGAGTTTTCTCCCCACATGTATATAAGGAGTAGTCCGCGTGGGCCTAACAGGGATCTGAATCGGACGTTAAGCAATGAATAATAATAATAATATATAATTTCTATAGACTTAATTAATACGATATTAGTAGCTAAATATTTCGTTAAGTACGTCTTTAAGCTACACGGACTTCCTAATTTAATAATATCCGACTATAAAAGCTAGTTCGTTTTAGACTTCTAATAAGCTCTATATAAACGATTAAGCATTTAAATACAACTCTTAACTGTATTTTATCCGGAGATAGATAGTTAAACTGAAATTGCGAACGCGATTATGGAACAATACTTATAAATATACTGCTCCTACCTACAAGATAACTGGGAAAAATGGCTGCCTTTAGCTAAGTTTACTGCGAATAATACGATAAATATATTAATAGGCATAACGCCGTTCTACGCGACCTATAGATAAGACCCCTAACTCGGATTTAAACCACAACCTAAAATCAACATAATAGGACCTATAATTAAACGGATTTAGTTAATTAATACATATAACTTCGCTAATTAAATAAAGTAGTTAATAGAACTATTACAAAGTAAATTAACGTACGCTTAAATAGTATAGGAATGGCATGCGAATAAAGGACGAGCTCCCGCATGGGACTTTAAGGAAGGTAATATAGTTTACGACAGTAACTCTATGTCCGGGGACTTTTGACTCCTTTTTTGGAGGTTTTCTGTCGCCGCTTTTAGAGTCACTTATACTAAAGTGCTAAGTCTAACCCCTGCAACCCCGTCAGCTTTTCTTGCCTAGTTCTTGTTTAGGGAAGCTGCTCCCACTTCGGGGGAGCTGCCTTACAATGAGGGGAGTAGCTAGCCGGTCTAGCAAGCAGGTACTACACGCTGGCGTGTTTGTGTACATATAGCCATCTCAGGCCTGTTCAATCAATTCGTCTGCGATCTAATTCAACAGCGATGCTCGAGCAACGAATAGCAATAGTATTAGCCTAGTTTGGGTCGAGACTAGATACAAGACGTAGCACGAAGAAAGAAGGAAAGGTTTTCACGGTTCTGGGTTAATCCGCTCTAGATCGTTATGTCCGTGTTAGCGTATCGCGTGGTCCCGTGACATCCTAGTCGATTGGTCTCAGGAGAACTCTCCTAGGAATAGCATACTAGGAGACAAGGATTACTGGGCGCGTTCTCCTGGGAATCAATCTATTAGGAGATGAGGGCGCCTAGGCGAATTCTCCGGGGACGCCGAATTTCCTGGGACGATTGTCCTGGGACGCTCATGTGCCTAGGAGGTTGTCCCAGGGACCCTGAGGCTCCTAGGAACCAAATCCAGCATCAGAGTACCGGGACGCCTATGGAAGTTATTTGTGGTCTTTAAAACCTCGCGAAATTAGTAGTGTTACAATCTGAGCCAACAACATAAAATACTCTGTCTTAAAGCGACACGCCGTTTCCCTATCTAATGTTCTCTAAAGTAATAGTCAGTCATCTGCAGTATAGTATTCATCGTTACTAAGCTTAGTGTCTTCTCTTAAGCGACGGATAAGGCTGTTTATGCGAAAAATTCGCGTTTAATTCTAAGCTTAGTATTTTCCAACAGGGAGCGAAAGCGGCCCTAACCGAAATAGAAACATGATGGTCATTCGTCAAGCTTTGCCGCCGGAGCTGGCCAATCAAATTAGTTATGGCATTTATCATTGGATGTTGTTCCTGCTTCGTTTCACTAAATTACGCCCTGTGTGTGCTTACGTACAGTTAGAACAAGCCACTCTCCGATTCATAGGGGAGTATGCTCCAGCACCAAGGCATGGCGCATTTTGTGCGCAAAGCCCATTGCGTATGCTAATATCACTGTCGATGTTAATTAATACACGGACGGCGAAGGAGTCGTGCACGTCGATTCCAAGCATTCATCCATGGGGCGGGTTGGCAGTGTGGAGCTGCAAGCGGCTGACTGGATTGAGCGGGAGCAGGATAATCCCTATTTTGGGAAAATCTTGGGGAGATGTCGGTTCTTGTCTCGCGAGGACCAGAAGGCGGAGTGAGCGGGATTGCACGAATGGCTGAGAGAAGGATGGAATGATGAGCACGGCTTTTTGGAGAGTGTGGTGAGGAGTACCGATAGAGGCTGGGTGTTGACGCAAATTTGGGGCTTTGGAGTGCTTGGGGGTGAATGGTGATATGTGCGGAGGCTTGTATTGGAGGAAGACCACGTGCTCAAGTGTAGATTGGTTTATGATTGGCAAGATAGCATGAGGCGCGAATAGGCTGTTGAGGATTGATAGCATACGGTCGGACATGCAGAAGACGATCTTTAGCTAGCACAATAATGCAGACGATGCCAACGATAATACACATTGATCAACTATCATGCATCTATATAACTGTGCACTCAAACAGGCGGAGGCGATTGTAGGTCGTCCTTGAGCGGACAAAGAGCTGGATGCAAGTCTTGACTGGGTTCCCGTGAAACTCGTAGTTCTCGCTCCTCATGTTCAGACACCCTGTTCTCCGCCGTTTTACCCGAGAGAGAATAATTTGGGATTTGTACCCTCTAACATAACTGCTTCTCATAGACTCTTGCCGCTCGCGTGGAAATTTACCGACAGTCCGGATGGAGTCCCTTTAAGCCGCCATATCTGCTTGGGCCAGAAACGTAACTAGATCGCGTCGCGTGACGGCGTTGAGCAGCGTCTGCGTGCAAGCCACACCAACAAGGGCGCCGAGAACCCTGATCCATGTAAAGCATTCTCTTCTTCTAGAATTGCAGTAAAGGCCAAGTCAAGATCTTCGTCCTCAGAACCCCAAATATATTGATAATACTCATCGCAAGCGGCCTCATCCACAGAAGAGCCTTGGCCATAATCATTGGCCCCCTCTTTCGGCGATAAGTGGGAGGTTTTGTCTGGCTGCCGAATCTCATCATCTGCTTTGCGCTTGCTTGGAACGAGGCTTGGGGTAGTTTGGGCAGTATCTTTAGTCATGGATTCCCGGCGGGGTTCCTCATGTGTTCAAGATTCGGGCTGCTGCAAAGGAGCGAGAGTGGTCTACGATGACACTATTAGAAGAGATCGCAATAATGGGGGTGAGAGCAAGTGATAGAGCGATCCATGGGTGCCTACTGTATGTTTGACGCTAGCAGGGATAGGGGAAGCGGCTCTCTGATTGGTCAAAACTCATCCTTCCCTGGAGGAACAACCTACACTTGGCGGGCGCTTCCCGTCTCAAACATAGCCCCCTGCGTTGCGGCGCAGTCGTCCTTCAATCTCGCCAAAACACTCATCTGGTTTGACAGGTCGACAATCAAAAGAAGGCGGCAAATCCATCATCACATATCTAAAGAAACATTAGGGACCTTTCGCACCAAATTGACGCTAGAGATTGATAAGCCACATACGCCAAAAGGGGGCTTAGTAAGCAATCAAACGATGCAAACAGTTGATTTTTGAATCCATCGCCAATATCAAAATCATCAAAATTTACTTCCCCATCGACACATGCGCGTACAATGAACCACCAAATAGT
>Ga0307515_10024531_pt1 | contig 10504 bp, 11 predicted proteins | sample 17_EM_MG_FD_194513 | JGI IMG/M metagenome (GOLD analysis project Ga0307515, IMG submission 194513) | Populus trichocarpa ectomycorrhiza microbial communities from riparian zone in the Pacific Northwest, United States - 17_EM | ecosystem: Host-associated > Plants > Roots > Unclassified | place...
GGCTTGGTCGGAAAGAGAGGCGTGTCGCTGCTGGATTACTGGCGTGAAGGGTTCACTGTGCAGCTTGAAGAGGTCGCGCCACAAAAGACGTGGCAAGCACAGCGTTCAAAGCTTTTGAGATTGGTTCTGGCCGAAAACGGTTGGCGCGATGTTCTCGCATGCACCAATGATATCGAAACACCGGAGGTGGGCGCATCTCGTCTCCGAGTTGGAATTCTTCAGTGCTTTCCCCAAGGAAACCTGGAAGTCTGTTCTGCTCCAACGGTATATAATTGCGTTGCTAAACACGGTCTGCCTGATGGAAGTGGCATGGAAAGTCTACGCTCTGACTAATCGGAAGGAAGTCGAGCTGAGGCTCTACAGCGAGTATTACAGGGAGATACTCAAGCTCGATTTTGCGATCAACCAGATTATTCTTGAGCAGGATGAGCAGGCGTTCAAGCTGGCCGACATCAAGGATGAGGTCATCAACCCCCTCATTGACGACCAGTACAGGTTGCTCGCCCTGATCGCTGAACAAATCGCAAATTCCGAGGTCGAGATATCTTCGGTCAAGGCAAAAATGGATGCCTTCGACGCCAGGAAGCGCGAGTTGGCAGGCGCGTTTGCAGCCCTCCGCAACCTGATCACGCACATAATAGCCGTTGTGGAGAGCCATCAGCGGATATCGCGGCGTTACAGGGCTGTGAATTTCAATGGCCCCGTCGTTGCGAAACTAGAGCATGATGCCGAAAAGTGTGAGCGGTTTTCGGACGACATCCTGTTCTAGGAGGCATGTTGCGAAGATACTGTTCGTATCTTGCGACCGCCTCCAAAAATGTAAACGAAATCAAGCGCAGACGAGCAAGCGTTTGTTGCGAACGACATCTGATATCAGGGAGATCTACGCTGACCATGGCAAACTACATCACCTTCGGCATCGACGGTGTCGAACCGGAATTCGGTGCTCCCGAGGCCGACCGGATCATCTCCGGCGATCCGCAATTTCGCACCTGGAACCTGGAGGAGGCTGAAGGCGGGCTCTATTCCGGCATCTGGGAGGCGACATCAGGCAAGTGGCGGATCGTCTATGAGGAATGGGAATATTTCAGCTTGCTCTCCGGCCATTCGATCGTGACGGAGGACGGCGGCGAGCCGGTTCATCTGAAGAAGGGCGACCGCATGATCCTCAAGCCCGGCTTCAAGGGAACGTGGGAAGTCGTTGAAACGACTCGCAAGGACTATGTGATCAAGGTTTGAGCGCACCGGCGAGCGAACGGCAATGACGCCTTGCCCGGATTGAATGCTTTAACCATTCCCATTAATCGGGCCTACATCGTCAAATGCTAAATCTTATCCGCAGCGCATTGCGGACATGACGTCTCCTGCTGTCCCACAGACATGGCCTTGCAATCGATTTTTCCGGAATTTGCATGTCGAATCTTGCAGGTAGGCACGTTCGGGCCCACACGTCGTCAATCATTGCGACGACCCTCTGTTTCCTTGTCGTAGCCCTCGTACTGACCGGCCTTATGGCACATGTCGTCGTCACGATGACCCGGTCGGCAAACGAGATCGATGATGCCAGGGCCAGCCGCGCCGCCCGCGCGGCCATCGCCGCGTTCGTGGCTCGCCTGAGCGCGACAACGAGGGACAACGCAGTATGGGACGATGCTTACAAAGCAGTCTCGTCTGCCGCTGCCGCGGATTGGGCCTATGAGAATTGGGGAAAAACCAGCGAGGATTACCCGCTATATGATGGCGCGATCGTGATCGGTCCTGACCGGTCTTCGATTGTCTCCGCACACGCCAAAGGCAAGCCCTTCCAGCCGCGCGCATTTTTCGGCGAAGCTTTCTATAGGCAAATCAATGCAGCTGCCGATCCGGGGCAGGCGCCGATGGTCAATTTCATCAAGACCGAAAACGGTATTGCGCTGATCGCATCCGAGGCAATCCAACCTTTCTCGACCGACGCCGAGCTTCCGAAACTCAGCGTGCTGAGCTTGTACAAGGAACTTACGCCGGAAGTTCTCGACACGCTCTCGAACGAACATGAGCTTGAGGGGTTACGCCTCGAGGCGAGGCCCAACCCGAAGTTCCTGAACACTCCGATCAAGGACCTGAAGGGGGCCGCCATCGGTTATCTCGTCTGGCCGAGCAAAGCGCCCGGAAGCGCCGTGTTTCATCAGGTCTACCCCTATGTTGCAGCGGCAACCGTCATTCTTGCGCTATTCCTGATCGGCGTTCTGCTGGTTGGCGCGTCTGAGGCGCGGCGCCTGCGGCAACTGGCGCAAACGGCTCGTTTCGAAGCGAGTCATGATAGCCTGAGCGGGCTATTGAACAGACAGGGGCTTCTTAGCCTGCTGGAGAATCTGGTGACCCCGGATCCTTCGCCGCCACGGCTCTATCTCATTGATCTTGATGGCTTCAAGGCGGTCAACGATGCCTGGGGGCATGCGGTGGGAGATGACCTGATCCGGATCGTCTCAAACGCGCTGGCGGCCTGCCATCCCGAAATCCTTGCTGCGGCCAGGCTGGGAGGAGACGAATTCGCGCTGGTGCACGCGGGATCTGCTCCGCACGGAGAGATGGAAGCGGCAATTCTTGCGCTGTTTGCGGAGCCCTTCAAAATCGACGGACGAACGATCGAAATTGGAGCAAGCATCGGATCAGCGGCGCGTGACGGGGAGATAGCGTCCTTGGAGCTTCTCCGCCGAGCCGACATGGCGCTTTATCGTGCCAAGGCGAATGGCAAGGGCCAGGCGGTCGCATATGACCCGGAATTGGACCGGGAACGCCAACGGATCGCCGAGCTGGAAGGTCGATTGAGAGACGCCATCGGCAGTGGTGCGATCGAAGCGGTTTTCCAGCCTGTCGTTTCTGCCTCGACCGGCGCCATTACCGGTGTCGAGGCACTGGCGCGCTGGAGAAGCGCAACAGGAAGCATCAGCCCGGAGATATTCATCCCTCTCGCTGAAAAATGCGGCCTCATCGATGCGCTCGGCGTCCATATGCTGAAAACATCGATCGAGCAGGCCAAGAGCTGGCCCGGCCTGATATTGTCGGTGAACGTCTCGCCGATCCAGCTCTGCGATCCGGAATTTGCTGCCCAGGTGATCTCGGTCCTGCAGGAACTCGATTTCGATCCCAACCGCCTGACGTTGGAAATCACCGAAGGCGTTCTCATGACCAATCCGGATCAGGCTCGCCGGTCGATAGACCAGCTCAAGCGCGTCGGCATAAAGTTCGCGCTTGATGACTTCGGCTGCGGCTACGCAAGCATTGGTGCATTGCGACAGTTCGGGTTTGACCGCATGAAGATCGACCGCTCGCTCGTGTCTGCTCTCGACGAAGCGGCAAATGGCGCTGGTATTCTTCGCGCAACTATTTCGTTGGCGACTGCTCTGGAGATTCCCGTCACCGCTGAAGGTGTCGAGAATGCTCGCCAGGCAGCGATCTTGAGAAACGCCGGGTGTGACCAGCTTCAAGGATATCTGCTCGGAAAACCCATGTCGGCCCGCGAGATATCCAGTAAACTCCGGGAAGAGTCAGCCGCTTGATGTTGCAAAGATTGTCGCACGAGTTCCATGCCGATGGCGTTTCAGGAGACCGGTGACAGCTGGACGCCAAGCTCGACTGTTTGGCATGACGGGCCGTCGCCCGCTACGGCATATTGAAAGCCTGAAAACGACATTCCCGGGCGTGACTGCGGCAATCCACCACAGCCGTGCGTCAATCTATCCCAATGTTTTTGCTAAGGCTTTGTTAAACACGCGTTTCAACGTGAAGAGCGCCGGCGCAGCATTTGGCGCATGCCCTCGCGTCTGGTTTCCCGCCATCAAAATCGTCATCAAACTGTAATAAAACGCGCCTAGCCCGCCTGATGTGACGAGAATTTCAGCCCCCGAGACAATGGACACCCCCTCCATGGCGCTGGTCTCGTCGTCCTTTCAATTCCATCAGGAAAGCGACCCCTTATGCTCACCAGGAAACTCCTTTCGGCCTGCCTCGGCGCGGGCTTGGTTGCCGCTCTGGCGGTTTCGGCCTCCGCCGCCGATATCACCGGCGCCGGCTCCACTTTCGTCTATCCGGTTCTCTCCAAATGGTCCGCCGACTACAACAAACAGACCGGCGACAAGCTGAACTACCAGTCGATCGGTTCGGGCGGCGGTATCGCCCAGATCAAGGCGGCAACGGTTGATTTCGGCGCATCCGACAAGCCGCTCGAGCCGAAGGAATTGTCCGACGGCGGCTTTGGCCAGTTCCCCGTCGTCGTCGGTGGCATCGTTCCCGTCATCAACGTGAAGGGCATCAAGTCAGGCGAACTGAAGCTCTCGGGCAAGGTTCTGGCCGACATCTATCTCGGCAACGTCACCAAGTGGAACGACAAGGCGATTGCCGACCTGAACCCCGGCCTGAAGCTGCCCGACTCGCAGATTGCCGTCGTTCACCGTTCGGACGGCTCGGGCACCTCCTTCAACTGGACGAACTACTTCTCCAAGGTCAACGACGACTGGAAGACCAAGGTCGGCGAAGGCACTGCCGTCAACTGGCCGGTCGGCATCGGCGGCAAGGGCAATGAAGGCGTTGCCGCTTACGTCACCCGCGTCAAGGATTCGATTGGCTACGTCGAATACGCCTACGCCCTGCAGAACAAGCTGCCCTATGTTCTGGTCCAGAACGCCGCCGGCAAGTATCCGAAGCCGAATGCGGAAAGCTTCGCTGCAGCCGCTGCCAGCGCCGAATGGGGCAAGGCCCAGGACTTCTACCTGATCATGACCAATGCTCCTGGTGACAATGCCTGGCCGGTGACCGCCACCACCTGGGCGATCATGTACAAGGAGCCGAAGGATGCGTCACGCTCCAAGGCTGCTTTCGCCTTCTTCAAGTGGGCGCTCGAAAACGGCCAGAAGGAAGCCTCTGCCCTCGATTACGTGCCGCTTCCGGAAAGCCTCGTGAAGCAGATCGAGGATTACTGGACGGCCTCGTTCAAGGGCTGATCCCTGCAAGATAGGCAGTCGGGGCGGAAAGCGAGGCTTCCCGCCCCGACCGCCTTTGACACCCCCCTCAAAGCAGTCGAGCGTATTGACATGAGCGAAGCATTGGCATCGCTGCCCGCATCCGGAGCGGGCGTGAAGCGTCGCGACGGCGCGGCCGGCGATCGGATTTTCTATTGGATCGTATTGGGCTGCGGCCTGTTCGTCCTGGTGGCGCTGCTTGCCGCTGCGATCTCCATGGCGTGGGGCGGGCTTCTTGCCTTCCGTACCTTCGGCTTCGGTTTCATCTACGGCACGGAATGGGACCCGGTCGCCCAGAAGTTCGCCGGCCTGGTGCCGATCTACGGCACGCTGGTAACCTCCGCCCTTGCCATGATCATCGGCGTTCCGATCAGCCTCGGCATCGCCGTCTTCGTCACCGAAGTGGCGCCGCGCTGGCTGCGCGGACCGATCGGCGGCGCAATCGAGCTGCTTGCCGGCATTCCGAGCATCATCTACGGCATGTGGGGCCTGTTCACTTTCGCTCCCTTCATGTCTGACTACGTTCAGCCGGCGCTGATCGACTGGCTGGGTCCGCTGCCGGTGATCGGCCTGCTCTTCACCGGCGCGCCGCTCGGCATCGGCATGCTGACGTCAGGCATCGTGCTGGCGATCATGATCATCCCCTATATCTCCTCGGTCATGCGCGACGTCTTCCTCGTCGTTCCCGCACAGCTGAAGGAATCGGCCTATGCGCTCGGCTCGACCAGGTGGGAAGTGGTCCGCGACATCGTCATCCCGCACACCCGCACCGCTGTCGTCGGCGGCATCTTCCTCGGCCTTGGCCGTGCGCTCGGCGAGACGATGGCCGTTACCTTCGTGCTCGGCAACACCCACAATATCGCGATTTCGCTGATGGAGCCCGGCAACTCGATCGCCGCCGCCATCGCCAACGAATTCACCGAGGCCGATACCGATATCTACCTCTCGTCGCTGATCGCCCTCGGCTTCATCCTGTTTGTCGTCACGTTCATCGTGCTGGCTGCGGCAAAGCTCATGCTTCTGCGCATTGCCAGGCAGAAGGGAGAATAAGCATGGCCGTTTCGAACTCCCTTTATCGCTACCGCCAGATGAAAAGCGCGATCGCGCTGACACTTGCGACAGCCGCCACGGCGATCGGCCTGATCTTCCTCGTCTGGATTCTCTGGACGACGCTGCTCAACGGTTTTCAGGCGCTGAGCTCGAAGCTGGTGACGGAAATGACCCCGCCGCCCGGCGAGGATGGTGGTCTCGCCAACGCCTTCATGGGCAGCCTGATGATGGTGGCGCTCGCCGTCGTCATCGGTACGCCGGTCGGCGTGCTCGCCGGCACCTATCTTGCCGAATTCAGCCGCGGCAAGAAGATCGGCGATCTCATCCGCTTCATGAACGATATCCTGCTGTCGGCGCCCTCGATCATCATCGGCCTCTTCGTCTATGAACTCGTCGTGCGCCAGTCGGGGCATTTCTCGGGCTATGCCGGCGGTATCGCGCTTGCCTTCATCTTCCTGCCGGTGGTCGTACGCACGACCGATGAGATGTTGCGCCGCCGCCGGCATCCTGACGGGCATCCTGCTCGCCATCGCCCGCATCTCCGGCGAGACGGCGCCGCTGCTGTTCACGACGCTGAACAACCAGTACTGGAGCACCGACATGTCCGAGCCGATGGCCAACATCCCCGTCGTCATCTTCCAGTACGCCATGAGCCCCTATGACGAATGGCACACGCTTGCCTGGGCGGGCGCCTTCGTCATGACGGCGATCGTCCTTCTCCTGAGCGTGGGTTCCCGCGCCATCCTCAACCGCAGGAACGCGAAATGATGCTTGAGAACAAAACCTTCGAACCCCGCCCGGCCCACCCGGCCAGCGTCGTCGTCAACAAGATGGCGCTTGAGGGCGTCAACTTCTACTACGGCGACACCCACGCAATCCGCGACGTCACTCTGAGCTTCCCGGAGCGACAGGTCTCGGCCCTCATCGGCCCGTCCGGCTGCGGCAAGTCCACGCTACTGCGCATCCTGAACCGCATCTACATGCTCTATCCGAAGATGCGCGCCACCGGCTCCGTCACGCTCGACGGCCAGAACATCCTCGACCCGCGCTATTCGATGAACGAACTGCGCGCCCGCGTCGGCATGGTGTTCCAGAAGCCGGTGCCGTTCCCGATGTCGATCTACGACAACATCGCTTACGGAATCCGCCATCACGAGCGCATCTCAAAGGCCGAAATGGACGTCCGCGTCGAGCAGGCGCTGCGCTCGGCCGCCCTCTGGGACGAAGTCAAGGACAAGCTGAAGGGCAGCGGCCTCGGTCTTTCCGGCGGTCAGCAGCAGCGTCTCTGCATCGCGCGCGCCGTCGCACTTCGCCCCGAGGTGCTTCTCCTCGACGAACCGACATCGGCCCTTGACCCGATCTCGACGGCCAAGGTGGAAGAACTGGTCGCCCGGCTGAAGACGGATTTCACCATCGTCATCGTCACCCACAACATGCAGCAGGCGAGCCGCATCTCCGACAACACCGCCTTCATGTATCTCGGCGAACTGGTGGAATACGGCCCGACCGCGGAGATCTTCCAGTCGCCGAAAGTCAAGCGCACGGAAGACTATATCACCGGCCGTTACGGCTGATCCCCGGGGTCGCTTCAGCGATCCCCAGGTCGCTTCAGCGATCCCCAGGTCGCTTACGCCACTCCCCATATGGAGAACCTGGTCGCTCTACCGTTTGCAGGCATTCCCCAGATCGGGGAATGCATCACCACCGCAGATCCAGCCGGTCCAGTCCGTGGAAATGATAGACGTCCTTGACCACGGGCGTCTTCGCCAGCCTCACGCCGGCAAGCCGCTCGAACAGGATCGGCAGCACGACGTTGAGCTCCAGCCGCGCCAGCGGCGCGCCGATACAGAAATGGATGCCGGCGCCGAAGGAGAGGTTCGGCGCCTCGTTGCGATCAGGCCGGAAGGCCAGCGGATCGGTGAATTTCGCCGGATCGAGATTGGCGGCGGCGAGGATCAGGCTCACCTTGTCGCCGCGGTTGAAGGAGACGCCGTCGATTTCGGCAGGCTCCAGGGCCCAGCGCTGGAAGATATGCACCGGCGCGCAGATGCGCAGGGTTTCTTCGACGGTGCGCTCGGTCGTGGCCTCGTCTTTGAAGAGTTCCGCCGGATCGCGGCCGCTGTCGAGGATGGTGCGGACCGAATTGCCGATCTGGTGGACGGTCGCCTCGTGGCCGGCATTGAGCAGCACGATCGTCGTCGAAACGAGCTCTTCCTCGGTCAGATACTGACCCTTGTGCTCGGTATGGATCATGTGGGTGAGCAGGTCGTCGCGTGGGATCGCGCGGCGTTCTGTGATCACCGTCTTGACGTAGTCGGAAAATTCCTTCGACGCCCGTTCGGCTTCTTCTTCCTGCGCGCGGGTGCGGCCGAACATGTACATGCGGACATAGGCGTGCGACCACTCGAGCAACTGCGGCCCCATCTCTTCGGGAATGCCGATCATGCGGGCGATCATCGTCACCGGGATGATGTCGGCAAAGGCCGAGAGCAGCTCGACCTCATGCTTCTCCGCAAAGCCGTCGATCAGCCGGTTTGCGAGTGCGGCAAGCTCCGGCTTCATCTTCTCGACGTGGCGGGAGACGAAGGCGCGGTTGACGAGCGTGCGCAGCCGCGTGTGCTCAGGCGGTTCGAGTTCGAGCAGGGAATAGCGTTCCGACAGATCGAAACTGGCGAGATGCGGCATCGGCTCGCCAAGGCCGAGTTCCTCGCGGCTGGCAATATGCAGGATCTGCCGACCGAAGCGGCGGTCGCGCAGCAATCCGTTCACATGGTCGTAGCCGGTAAAGAACCATTGCTTCTGCTCGGTCCAGTAAAACGTCGGACAATGGGCGTGAAGTGCGGCATAGACGGCATTCGGGTTGCCGTAGAAGGCCGGGTTGCGGCTATCAAGCGAGACATGCCGGGTGGTGGGATCGATCGAGAGAAAGGACGGTATCATCATGCCCCGAGGCTTAGCGGATTTGCCGGGCCTCGAAAAGGTGCGGGCTGAGGAGCCTGACTAGCCGGCCCGCGACAGCGTGCCCATGCGCCGCAGCGCCTCGACCTGGTCGTCGACCGTCGGCACGAGTTCGCCGGCGCTTTCGCTCGGCGTGGCTGGCGCCGGGGCTGCCGCCTCCGCTTCGCCGAAAGTGACCGTGCAGTTGCGGCCGGCGGCCTTGGCTGCATAGAGCGCCCGGTCGGCGGCCGAGATCAGCTTGTCGATATTGGCGTCGATCGAGGAGGCGAGCGCAATGCCGATGCTGACCGTGACCGGGACGATCGCTTCGCCGGTGCTGACGGGAAGACGGCAGAATTCGGTGCGGATCGCTTCGGCGATCGCCTCGGCCTCCGTCTGGTCCGCGACGGCGGCGAAGGCTGCGAATTCCTCGCCGCCCATGCGGCCGAAGATGTTGTTGGGGATATACTGGCGAGCCAGGCGCGCGAAAGCGGTAAGCACAGCGTCGCCGGACTGATGGCCGAAGCGGTCGTTGACGCGCTTGAAGTGGTCGAGATCGAAGAGCAGCACCGCAACCTGGCGCTGGCCGTCATGGGCTCTTTCCAGGATGGCGCCGAAATAGCCGAGCAGGCCGCGGCGGTTGAGCACGCCGGTCAGCGAATCGGTCAACGTCAGCGCACGCAGGTGCCGTTCGGAGCGCTCCATGATCAGCCGGCAGGTGAGCGCGAAGGCGATGGTGAGCAGGAAGGCGCTTGCCATGGCCGAGGCGCCCGCAAAGTTTGTGGCGTCGATATCGCTCGGCAGCGTCAGCGCGACCGTCATCGCCGCGCCGAAGCACAGGCAGCCCTGGATGACGAAGATGCCCATCAGCTTGACGCGGGTGCGTTCGCGGCGCATGTCGCCGGCGGCGACTGCCATGGCGAGCGCCGTGGCACCGGTCGCCGAAGCGAGGTTATAGAGCACGACACGGTTGGAATAGTCGCTGTTGACCCAGGGCAGGAAAACCCCGGCCAGCCAGATCGCCGGCGGCAGCAGCGCCCACCATTCGATCTTCTTGCGGTCGAGCGCGAGGAAACCCGCCACCCAGGCGCTCTGGCCGAGCAGGGCGATGGCATTGCCGGCCTCTATGGAAAGCACACCGGGGATTTCGCCGCGCAGCGCGACCATCGCAAAGCCGATGCCGCTCAGAAGGAAGCCGAAGCCCCAATAGAGATAGGCCTCGTTCCTGACGTTGTAGCGCCAGGCGACGAACAGCACCAAAGCAAGCGTCATGGCTTCGGAACACCAGATGGCGAGACCTGTAGCAATATTGAACACGGCAGCAAACCCCTTGTCTGTCAGGTTGCATCCTTGCCTAGGAAGTTCGCCACTTCCTTAATGTCGCTGCACTGCGGCATGGTTTTATGCCGATATCTGCCGATATCTGCCGATAGGCTTTCCGTAGGGTAAACGTGTGTGAGCGCAATCGAATGGAGTAAGCCTTCCTTCATCCTGTCATGGAGAAAAGCCGGGAGAGATGG
>Ga0307515_10024532_pt1 | contig 10503 bp, 10 predicted proteins | sample 17_EM_MG_FD_194513 | JGI IMG/M metagenome (GOLD analysis project Ga0307515, IMG submission 194513) | Populus trichocarpa ectomycorrhiza microbial communities from riparian zone in the Pacific Northwest, United States - 17_EM | ecosystem: Host-associated > Plants > Roots > Unclassified | place...
CGGCATTCTCATTTGTTGGGCCGACATCTCATTTTCGATTGGGCGGAGGATGAACGAGACGTTGAGGCGAGGCGGGCGAAAACTAAGATAGGATTTGGGACTGGAAAGGGAGTACCGGGACAGAGAGAGAAGCTACGATTGGGAGGTGGAGGCGGGTTTGAAGAGGGGCTCATGGAAATGTAAATGGCGCGATGCGAAAGCAACGTGTAGGATACCGACTGTCTCGATCTCTAAACGACTTCCACCTCCTCTTTTGCTTATCTTCTGCGCGCCAAATTTCTGCATTTATGGAATTGTATGTTGACTCCGGACCCTGCGGCCCCTTCGGATCACCGTTGCAAGGCCGCACGTAATGCGGAAACATCGCTGAGTGACACTATATGGCATAGGTCGTACCCGTCGGAGCGTAGGGGTTCGCCCTCCAGTCGTGCTGTCTTTGGCAGTGGTCGATGACCGCGGAAACGTGGCCTAGAACATGGAAGTCTTCCGAGGATCTTCTGCCTGGCAATGTACTACCCACACATCGACGTGTGAATCGGGGACAAGGGGGCTGCAGTTACGGACTCCAAGCAGTCGCGCAAATCAGGGCGACGTGGGCCACCAACACTGTTCTTGATTCTCTACAAACCTGCCACACTATTGTGCGGACGTCACGGTGGTCTAGGCCTGTCTCATAGTTGAAGCCCCCCGGCGACTTGTCTGGTCACGCGGATCCACACGCCGGCCTTTAACCTCCTCAGCAGAGTTTTTTTAAACGGTTTAGGCCAGTTGCGCCACATTTCACAGGAACGAGGACCATTGGAGTGGCCAGGATGGACCGCTGGGGCTCCCAAGAAGATACATATTGACGAATGCAGATACAGAAGACCAGTGTCCGCTCGTCATTCATAGTGCCCATTCGCAGCTGGACGAGCTCGAACTGCCTTGCGCCTTGCCTTTCCACGACTCTGTCGCAGCGTGCATCGACGCAGCATACACGCTTTGCAAAATGTCTACTTGTCCGTCTGACGACGGTGAGACGGCTATCGGTCTCTGTAGAAAGAGGGAATTGCCTCGGCTTGTGGGCCGTTACCAGCCGCCACCTCGCCTACAGGCTTCCACTATAAGAGTTGGACCTGTATCATCCTACAAGGGCTCTGCTAGTCGTTTCCCGGGTTTGTCGTTCTCTCTGCAAAGGCATCTGGACGGCGGAAACAAGTCCACGAGGTCCCCAGCATCCTCCCCTTCCTCCTGCGGCACTCCCACACTCTCGGGGCAATTACTATTCAACAATACGATGGACAAGTACTATCCGGACCCATGGGAAAAACCGAATGTGCAGTCCTCAAACCGTCAACCTTATCCCGAGGCTCGCTCGAGTCAGAACCTTCACTCTTCTCCATCTCTCAACGACAGTCATTCAAAATCCCACTTGCGTGTTCTCGATCACCCGGAGTCTATCAACCATCCTCCATACTCCTATGCTGTGAACCCTAAACTTTCACCGGAACATCCGTATCCCGCGAGGCAATACGCAATGACGCCTTCCTATCTGCCTACCCGCCATGTTTACGGAGTGCGACGTCCCTTTCCGAGGCTCGCCCACTCTCACGATCACGTCTCACTACTGCTGGAAGACACATACGGTCAGTCTCATAGACTATATAAAACCTGCTTCGACCTCATCGTCGTGAATACAGGAACCCATATACTGGCAAGTCCACACGAAGGTGTCTGTCGGACTGTCCAAGAATCTCCAAAGTCACCACTATCGCCACGTCTGCTTCCTCCCTTCGTAAGTCTATCCGATGGTAAAGCTGTTGGGTTAAGATATCATTCCATACGCAGATGACCAGCTTTACGCAATCCAGCCTGCACCCCCACGAACCGGCGCCTGTCGGATGCTCGCTCGACCCCTCTTCAACTCAATATCGCCAACGTTCTCAATCAGTTGGCCAGCTCCTCATTCACCCTGCCACTACGCTCCAGTCCAATGCCAGGGATTGGACCATCCGGCAGCGTTATTCGGATAGAACTCCTACGCTCCCGCCTCTGTCTGTCTGGTGTGCCGATTCGAACTCTGATATCCCTCCCTCGGAGCCTATTTACGCGAGCTACCAAACGCGTCGACAAACCGACTTCCCAAAGCACCAAGCAGGCTCTCAGTCTTCGCATGTGCAACCACTCCCATACTATACCGATCGTTCGCGTCGACTGCAAAGCCATTCAGGAGCTATACATCACTCCGTCCTTGAGCACCATCCCATCGTGCGCAGCCAGCGTCATTCTCACCACCCAAATGGTCACATCTATTCCTCGCCTGTTTTAGGACGTGTTCCTTCTTGGACCGGTGCCGACGAAGTAGAGGGAGAACGTGATATGGATGTCCACCTTCCCACCAACTCCGTGTCGTTGCCGTCGGGTTCCACCGCCCCTCGCCCAGTACCACCGATCATCTCGCCGAAGGAGCGTCGGCCGCACAAGTGCCCGTACGGAGACTGTCAAATGAGTTTCCCTCGGCCCAGTGCACTTAGGACACACCTGAACAAGCACACTGGGGATAAGCGTACGCCTAACCAAATTCTAACTAAGCAACCGCTAACCTGCCTTGCTCACCGTTGCAGCCTTCCATTGTCCCGTTCTCGAATGCGAGAGGCCATTCGCTGTGCGATCCAATGCTCGACGCCACCTCCGCGTTCATGGTCTACGCATCAAGACTCGAGTTCGCTCTCGGGCGATCGCTCTCCCTACAACCCAGCCCGAGGCACTTCACCAATCACCTCGCAAGGCTAAACACGTCCGTGTCAGCAGTGGGGGCTCGTTTTCCCGTAATCAACCTCTGAATTCAAATGCGCACCATGGCTTCTCCACTAGTAACCAAGGAGACGGTGAAGACCCTCTCGCCACCATGCTCGAAGAGGTTGAGTTTGTCACACCCTCTCCCGAAGAAGAAGACTGTCGCGCTCCGAATGGACGATATAGAAGGCCGCTGTCGAAAGACGATGCGCCCTTGACCGAGATACCGACAGAGTGCCCCAAACTTGTTGCAGAGTATTTGGACAAGCTAGTCAAACCGCCCAGTGTCTGGTCAAAGCAGAACGAAGGCAAGAGTAGCGGTGCGACGAAAACGATTATTATCCCCATCCCGGGTGCTTGGCCGTTATATGAGACCCAAAATTATTTCCCAATGGCGTCTGATTTGAGGTCGAATGCCTTTGATCGAGAGGATTCTAATATCATCTCTGATCATGCGAGCTCGAACACACTGCCCATTTTGAAATGCTCGACGGCGCGGCATCCTACGTCGTATGCAGGCCACACAGCCCAGCTCAACAATGTGATCAACTCTGCCTCTATCCCTCCTGTGGAACGCCCTGCGTACACGAGCCGGCCGGGCGCCCCTGTCTCGCCAACCAGGCCATCGCTCTCTGCCACCACCCATACCATCCCTCTTCCATTATCTATTCGGGATAAAGAGCACCCAGTACAGTCTCATCCGGTTGAGTCGACACCTCAAGGCGTCTCTAGACGAGAAGGGACATGGATCCCGACCAGCCTCATGAGATTTTCTGACCTTGACTCGCCGTGTACGGCCGACGAGTGCGACAGAGGCCAAGTCGACGGCAAGCCGGACACGCCGTTCTCAAGTAAGTGACTTTCCGTCCGTTGACCTCGCTGCTCCTGTCAAGTATAGGACCGCCTCGCGACCACTGCGTTGCGGCCTCGCGTTACTATACGTTGACCTCCCTCACCTCAAGTGCCATCCGCTCTTTCTTAAAGTTCCCTTCTCACATTCATTCTGACCAAGCCCCCCCGTACTTTCTAGCCGTGCATCCGAACCTTGTTTCTTTCGGAACACCTAGTCCACAAGACCTAGTTGGGATAGACTCACCGCGCCATCCGCTCACCTGGATAAAGCGAGCGACATTACCCGGACCCTCCATTCGTCCTGGGTCTTATCATATAGGTGACATGGCATTGCGAAGAGAAGGGCCCAGTACGCCCACACGAGCTCACACGGCTGTTTGAACTCCCACGTTGATAGAAGCTTACAACTCTACGGCTTGTGACATGTAATGCCCTTTTCTTGACGACCAACCCACGCTTTGACAAGTAACAAAAGAAATATTGTATGGATTGCCCTCAGACATTCTATGACCACAGTTCCGATCAGAAGTCTGTATCCTCGTTTGGTCAGGCACCAGCTATTCTTCGCTATTGTACACTATCTTCATGATATGACCAACCATATGTTGCTCTCGTAAACTTACGTATCGGCAAACGACATCTCAATTATACCACCTTCGTTTGTCTGAATCGAAATGTACCGTCAGAACCATTAACTTTGTTGATGCAGTGAGAAAACCAAGAGATCCCTTGTCTACCTTGGCGTTCTGCGGCGGTCTGCCATGCCCTCAGTAAAAATCAAGGCTCAGAATATTGGCTCGTAACTTTCAATGATTACAGTACGATTCTTCACATTATCACGATTGTTGCGAGTAGTTCCACAGCCCACTTTTAAGCCCAGTTCTGAAATCCCGTTTACCTAGCTCTTCGACTCCGCGACAGAAGGTATCTTGGCCTTAACCACCGATCTCGGTGCCCGTTCAGCTGTTGAAGGCCACCGGAATATATCTTCGCCGGAATGGTTGAAAGTCGTACGAGGCCAGGAGACAATCGTACTCTCGGTTTTGATTTTCATAGGATGGAATGATGCGGTGATTTGTCCATTAATTATTTCCGCACCTACGACAGACCTACAAAATTTATGTGAATAATTGATGTCGCGCATATGTCCCTCTACCTCGTCAAGTTTTATGGAGGTCAGCAGTAGAATATGCTGTCAGCTCGGTTCCTAAAGTATCCACAGAATATCTATTTGACATGGTTCCAAGTGCTTGGCGCTCGTGTCCTTTTTGACAGCAAGGTTGACCACTTCCAAATGCTATGTAAACCAACGCTATACAGCTACAAGGCTTTATTCCTCTTTGCTGAACCACAATAAATCATAATGCTTGATAAAGCACTGATGACGACACAAACACGCTAAAATATATTGAGATCTCACCTCTAATCTCTAATGCACAGCAGACAACCTCCTGTTGACAACCTTTCTCCATCCATGGCTCACTGGTGTTTCGGCTTCTTTTCCAAACCCAAATCTCAGGCTAGCTTCACATTAATTACTGGCTCCAAAAATTTGCCACATGAATATTCGCGCAAAAGCCTGAGAATGTCCATGGATTTGCTGTGAATTCTTCCAGATCAGAGACATAGCTACCCCTTCAACACATCTAGAAACGTGGAGGTACGTCATAAGGTGACTTATGCTGCGACACCGTTTTGATAGCTATCTCGCGCGAAGGTCTTGTCCCGATGGAATAACTCAAACTAGTCCCATGCGATCGGAATCTTTATGGATAATAATTCCCGGCTCTCCCCGGTCTCCCGGGCTCATTCTTTGTTTATACTCCCAAAACGAGCGCTGAAGCCCGAATGTCACCAAGAAGGTTGCTTAAAAAAACCCTTACAGTAGATTTATAATTATAGCAATGTCGGTCGGCTTTGCAAATGAAGCAAGAATGAAAAGCAGATTTCTTGTTTTGTTTCAGCAAGAAGATTCGGCTGTTCCACCCGTTCCGTCCCTCACCGACAATCTCTCGTCTTTCTATGGCCACTTATTTTTTCTCTCTCAAAGTTCTCCATGCTTTCCATATCCTATCGGCTCTTTCTCACTTCTTGGCCGTTCTTAGTCATGTTGAGAAATGAGCCGTTCAAGAACCCACAACCAACCTTCTTGCTTTTGTTACCTTCTCTCCTCCCTCGAGTTCTTTACAATGGTCGAAACGGAAACAGCTCCAGCTGCAGAGGAGGCCCATGTGATCCAGCACTACCATACGATGTCCCCGGTTCATAGCTCGAATGACGAGAAGGCCTCCTCACACAGATGTGACCCTGAGCACAGAGATAACAAGCATGGTTCAGAAACTGAGGGGTCGAGTGGTGTACACGATCCCAATGTTTAGGTGGAAGCCTTACTCCTTAACCTACTCCTCACTAACACGAAGCGCTCACCGTCTAGATTGGACCCTTTCCCCATCAACCCCGACGCACCTGAGGAGAGGCATGAGAGCATTGGTCGTGACATCCTGGGCGCCATTGAGAAGTAGGTCACAATCTTGGGGAGATTCTCTCCTAACAGGGATCCGTAGCTGGTACCTCCAACATTTATCTCGGCCTGAAGACTCGCGCCATCTTCGTTCCCCCACTTTTCGGAGCACGTTCCCTGCACATCGTGATATCTGTATAATCTGGTGTTACTATGAAAGCCTATTTCAGCTTCTCAATAATCAAGGTCACCAGAGTAGCCCGAGTCCCAGTCAAGACCCTTCTATTATTTAACGCTGTATGGCGTTTGAGCCATGCGTGCCCCCCACTGGCATCCTCGGATGGATGTTTGTGGTGATTTCGGCCCTAAGGAGACTTGGAATTCTTTTTGTAACTCAAGGTGCGCCGTTTCCACGCTTGTATTAATATTGAATTGGTATAGGTGTCCGGGGTTCCCGCTATCTATCGACTGGACCTGCTCAGTACCCCGTCAGCTGATTTTGGCAAGCTCCGGCGTCGACTTTCGCATGTGGTTACTTTGGCGTCTTCTTCGTTATTCCTCTACGGAAATACTCCATTCTCCGCCAGTGGTAAAGCAGCGAAGACGAAGGCGTGGTGCTCGTTAATCACCTTGCTCATTTGCTTCTGCTACAAGGTCTTGAATAGTTATCTTCCTCGACTGGCACGTAGGATGAGCGCTCCATCACCTCGGCTGGACAGAGGCATTCAAGCTCGAGAACTGGGGGTACATTACCGAACTTACCCCTGCGTTCGTCGGTGTTGGTATGCCTTCTGGCCTGAATGCCTCCTGGAGCTCCCGTCCGGGCGGCCGGATTGTGACTACCCAAATAATGTCAATAACCTCGTTCACAGTTGGCGGTTCTATCCTCGCGTGGGGGACTAGTGAGTTATCAAATCAAATCGCGGACGAGATCCTGTCCAGAGCCAATCAGCCCAGCCCTGGTTAAGAACCGAGTTGCTGTAGGCATACCGAACGATCCAGACACAATGCCCCGCATGTGTGTGTGTATATCTTCAGGCACTTGTACACCCTGTTTATCACTTATCTAACCTTCAACTCTAGTACATAACCTACTACTCCATATCTTTCGAAGATAATGACGAGATTATCTATCGTCCTTCACCTCATATCTGGCCTCTTTGGCCTGGTGTCATGATGATGCTTGTGTTCTCCTTCATCGAGATTAGCTTGTCTAGCCGTCACTTGTTCGTGGACTTTTTCCACGCTAGGAAGACGTCGGATCTGCGATAGGAAGTATCTTCGTCGAGGACCAGCAGTACATCGTTTAGGAGAATAACGACCCCTGAGCTCTGCATTACCGTAGCGCGAATTGTTACGTGGCATTAAGGACTTAGCTTCACAACAATTATTGACGCACTCATTGCCCCTCCTGATCATGACAAAGAAGTTAAAAGACCACAAGCGTCGAGTGTCAGGAGATGTCTGCTGAGTCGGATTCTCTCGTAACTTAAATGTTTGGGTAAATTTCTCGGCGTCCCGAAATCCGTGAACCTCGTGGGATTGAGTGGGGTACTTTGCACATGGATCCGTGCCGTGAACGAGCATCCAGAGAAAGAAATAAGACGCTGTTGTACACTAGCAGATATACACGATAAAATACCAACAGATCGAAACCAAAGTCTAACAATCACTTGCCGCTCGAGGAGAACTTGGTAACAGACTTGGTACCCTCGGAGATCGCATGCTTGGAAAGCTCGCCAGGCAGGATGAGGCGGACCGAGGTCTGGATCTCGCGGGATGAAATGGTCGACTTTTTCGAATAGGACGCGAGCTTGGATGCCTCGGTGGCGATACGCTCGAAGATGTCGTTGACAAACGAGTTCAGGATAGCCATGGCCTTGTTCGAGATACCCGTGTCCGGGTGAACCTGCTTAAGGACTGCGGAAAATGAGAAGGTGCTACCGAAAATAAAAGGTCGGATTCACCTTTGTAGATGTACGACGAGTAGGTCTCCTTACGAGAGCGTTTGCGCTTCTTTTTCTCATCGCCAGACGCGGGCACAACCTTCTTTGCGGTTCTGGGGGTGAATCAGATATAATGAACTGCCAAAAAAGACGCGTTACTCACTTCTTCGCGGCTTTTGCACCGTCGGTGGTAGACTTGGCAGGTGCCTTGCCGGCAGTTGAGGCAGGTGCCTTTTGCGCGGTGGATACTGGCTTCGGGGGCATAGTGATAACAGCGGTGGAGTGAGACTATGGCTGGCAGCGAGCGTGGATAAAGAACAAGTTATAAATCCGTGCAGCTTATAAACAGTGCGTCCGGCGGAGTTTGAACCTTCGCCCTCACGTGACCTCGCCCACACCTCATAAGCGCGTTTGCACCAGGTTATGTCTTGGACCCAACTTTGCCCTCGCACACAGCGCACCACACTCAGCATCCACCTCAACCAACTTCATAAAATCTATCGAAATGGTGAATCACTTATCTTAGTCATCGTTCGTTTATCTAACCCGCTTTCTCAGTCTGGCAAGGGCAAATCCGGAAAGGCCTCTGGCGGCAAGGCAGGTGCAACGGGTGAGATCGCCAAGGGCGCATCCCGCTCCTCGAAAGCCGGTCTCCAGTTCCCAGTCGGTCGTATCCACCGTATGCTCAAGCGTGGCAACTACGCCCAGCGTGTCGGTGCAGGTGCTCCCGTCTACCTCGCCGCAGTGCTCGAATATCTTGCCGCCGAAATCCTCGAGCTCGCTGGCAACGCTGCCCGTGACAACAAGAAACAACGGTACGTCTTAACATTTTATTTTTATTTACACTTTAAATTTACAACTTTGTTGACATAAACTGATGCATTTTTCGTTTCTAGTATCGTACCGCGCCATTTGCAACTGGCCATCCGAAACGACGAAGAGTTGAACAAGCTCCTTGGTGATGTCGTCATTTCTCAGGGCGGTGTTGTACCGCACATCGCACCCGAACTTTTGCCTGGCAGGGGCGACAAGTCGAAGGCCTCTCAAGAGGTTTAAGGGTTTCATTTTGAACTCGCGTGCCTCGTACCCTGTATCATTATTTTACTGTACAACACTTTCTTCACTTTGGATAGATGTACATGAAGTCCTTCATGTTATGCTCAATTCCGACTGAGACGGGTTTCATCGTGCACTTGTCCATTGCTAGTCAGAATAGTATACAGTATCCACTATTCCAACTTCTCTCCCTCGGTTTCGTACTCCTTCACTAAAGCATCCGCCATGTCTTCTAGCGTTGTGAATCTGAAATCATATTTGACGCCCTCTATTTGCCCAATAGTAGCCGATCTTGAGATCCAAGACGACCTGAGTCCAAGTTTCTGTGCAGGCACATGGTCATGGAACAGACTATTCGCAGTGACCAGCACATCCTCGTCCTTTTCAACTCCTGGCATCTGTTTTGCTCTCTCAAGCATATACCGAAAGTTGTTCTCATCCGGTTTATACGTCCCGATGTCCTCCGCCGTGAGGACCGCGGCAAATTTAAAGCCATTCTCGAGCTTTGCGCGGGTGTGCACAAAGGCGTCGTTGTTCACGTTGGAAAGGATAATGAGGTGGTAGTGCTTCGCAAGCGTCTGGAGGGCAGATACGGTATCCGGGAAGGCCGGCCAATCGGCGATAGAGGCAGCAAACGCTTTGGCCTCTGTATCAGTTACTTCGATCTTTAGTTGCGAGGCAAGGGCCTTGCAGGTACGGTAGAGGACGATGTTGTACAACGGTGTGGGACGTTCGGACTCGATTTCGTGCTCAGCTTCGTTGTAGGCCCGCAGGGCTTCATCTCGCGTCCAGGAGATGGACGAGCGTGCGATTAGGGGCTCAAGCTGGGCCCAGATAGCCGATTCCCAGTCCTAATTATTTTTTAGGGGTCAATCGGAGAGTTAGGATGACGAGTTGAAGGCGGGATTTCAAGCGTACTGACGATCAAAGTACCATAACAATCGAAGGAGAGAGCTTTGAACTGCTTGAGAGATGGTGAGGACATGACCCGGTACGGTACTTGCGAATTCGGACTCGGCGAGCGCGGGAAGTTGTGGGATGGTGTTTGTAGGGAGCTGCGGCCTGGAAGAAGACCATAAGCAACCTGGCTGGTCTCCTGTCTCACGGGTGGGTGCCTGGACGTGCTCGAAGCAAGAGAACCCAGGGCATGGCTTCTTGCTGTGCTGTGCGCTGTGCTTGCAGCCAGCTTCTAAGATGCAGGTATGATAGGGCAACGTGACGGCTACTTGCCAGGAAGAAGCCTGATTTTGCATTTTGCTCTCCACCAGTCCTCACCCCTCCCTACCATATACCCAGGATGGCTACCTTGATACGCACAAAATCGGAAGCTGTACCCACAATAGAAAATGACTTGGCTGCCTCGGTTCCAGCTCCCTTTCCCGCCTTCGCTCGAGTTCAGTCGTCGCGAGGAGC
>Ga0307515_10024534_pt1 | contig 10503 bp, 9 predicted proteins | sample 17_EM_MG_FD_194513 | JGI IMG/M metagenome (GOLD analysis project Ga0307515, IMG submission 194513) | Populus trichocarpa ectomycorrhiza microbial communities from riparian zone in the Pacific Northwest, United States - 17_EM | ecosystem: Host-associated > Plants > Roots > Unclassified | place...
ATACCTTTAATTTATGGTAAATGTTCATCTTAAATGCAGGCCTATCACATAAATGAAAGGATTGATTGATGAGTTTAAGTACGGAAATTGAAAGGACAAAGAGAGGGCCAAACTTAGAAAAGAGATGCTGGTTCAGTCCAAACTGGAACACTGTTTCCTTACCGAGTGCTTAAGAATCCATGCATCACTTGTGGAAGCGGTTTCGTTGACTATTTCTGATTCGAAAGTGGCTTAGTTTTTGTTGACTATTTCTGAATCAAAAGGGGCTGTGTGCTCTCACGAATCCAGGTGTCACCTATGGAAGGTGTTTCCTTACCGATTTCTAAGTCGGCACCGACTCCGTTTTCGTTGACCTTTCTAAGTCACTAGGGGCTGCGAGCGCTTCCGAATCCAAGCGTCACCTTTGGAAGGTGTTTCGGTGATGATTTCCTAGTCGTCATCGACTCCATTTTCGTTGAATTTTTCTGAGTCAATAGGGGCTGTGGGCGCTAAGTCATCCACGCGTCCCCTTTGGAATCAGTTTCGGTGAAGATTTCAGAGTCGGCAGTGGCTCAGTTTTCATTGATTGTTTCTAAGTCAACAGGGGCTGGGCGGGCTGACGAATCCACGCGTCACCTTTGGAAGTTGTTTCGTTGACTTTTTCTGAGTCAACAGGGGCCCCGAAAGCTTCTGAATCCACGCGTCACCTTTGGAAGGTTTTTCGGTGATGATTTCCCAGTCGGTAGTGACTCCGTTTTCGTTGACTTTTTTTTGAGTCAATAGGGGCTGCTAGCTCTCTCGATTCCACGCGTCACCTTTGAAAGATTTTTCGTTGACTTTTTCTGAGTCGGCACCGACTACGTTTTCGTTGTTATTTTCTAAGTGAAAAGGGGCTGCGAGCGCTTCCAAATCCAAGCGTCACCTTTGGAAGGTGTTTCGGTGATGATTTCCCAGTCGTCATCGACTCCGTTTTCGTTGAATTTTTCTGAGTCAATAGGGGCTGTGGGCGCTAAGTCATCCACGAGTCACCTTTGGCAGCTGTTTCGTTGATGATTTCTGAATCTGCAACGACTCAGTTTTCGTTGACTATTTGTGAGTCACAGGGGCTGTGGGCGCTGTCGAATCCACGTGTTATCTTTAGAAGTTGTTTCGTTGACTTTTTCTGAGTCAACAAGGGCTGCGAGCTTCCAAATCCACGCGTCACCTTTGGAAGGTGTTTCGGTGATGATTTCCAAGTCTGCACCGATTCTGTTTTCGTTGACTTTTTCTTAGTCAACAGGGGCTGCGAGTTCTTCTGCATCAACGCGTCACCTATGGAAGGTGTTTCGGTGACTATTTCCCAGTCGGCACCGACTCCATTTTCGTTGACTTTTTCCGAGTCAACAGGGGCTGCCAGCGCTTTCGAATCCACGAGTCACCTTTGAAAAGTGTTTTGGTGATGATTTCTGAGTCGGCAACGACCTAGTTTTCGTTGACTATTTCAAAGTCAATAGGGGTTGTGGGCCCTGACGAATCCACGCGTCACCTTTGTAATCGGTTTTGTTGATGATTTTGGAGATGGTTGTGGCTCAGTTTTCCTTAACAGTTTCTAAGTCAACAAGGGCTGGGCACAATGACGAATCCAAGCGTCACCTGTGGAAGTGGTTTCGTTGACTATTTCTGATTCAGAAGTGGCTTAGTTTTTGTTGACTATTTCTGAATCAAAAGGGGCTGTGTGCTCTCACGAATCCAGGAGTCACCCATGGAAGGTGTTTCGTTGACGATTTCTGAGTGGACACCGAATCCGTTTTTGTTGACCAGGGTCTAAGTCACCAGGGTCTGCGAGCGCTTCCGAATCCACGCGTCACCTTTGGAAGCTGTTTTGGTGATGATTTATGAGGCTGCAGTGACTCAGTTTTCGTTGACAATTTCTGAGTCATCAGGGGCTGTTGGCGCTAAGGAATCCACGCGTCACTTTTGGAATCTGTTTTGATGACAATTTCGGAGTCAGCATTGCCTCAGTTTTCATTGACTATTTCTAAGTCAGCAGGGGTTGGGCGCCCTGACGAATCCACACCTCACCTTTGTAAGTTGTTTCCTGGTCTTTCTCTGAGTCAACAGGGGCTGCGAACGCTTTTGAATCCATACGTCACCTTTCGAAAGTGTTTCGGTGACTATTTCCCAGTCGGCACTGACAACATTTTCGTTGAATTTTTCTGAGTCAACAGGGGCTGCGAGCTCTCCCGAATCCACGCATCACCTTTGATGTGTTTCGGTGATGATTTCTGAGTTGGCAGCGACTAAGTTTTCGTTGACTATTTCTCAGTCAACAGGGGCTGTGGGCGCTGACGAATCCACGCGTCACCTTTGGAATCGCTTTCGTTGACGATTTCGGAGACAGATGTGGTTCAGTTTTCATTAACAATTTATAAATTAACAAGGGCTGGGCACGCTGATGAATCCACGTGTCACCTTTGGAAGTTGTTTCGTTGACGATTACCCAGTCGGCACCGATTCAGTTTTCGTTCACTTTTTTTAAGCAAACAGGGCTGCGAACGCTGATGAATCCACGCATCACCTGTGGAAGCAGTTTCGTTGACTATTTCTAATTTAGCAGTGGCTTAGTTTTTTGTTGACTATTTTTGAATCAAAAGGGGTTGTGTGCACTCACGAATCCAGGCGTCACCTATGGAAGGTGTTTCGTTGATGATTTCTAAGTCGGCACCGACTCCGTTTTCATTGACCTTTTCTTAATTAAAAGGGGATGTGCACTCTCACGAATCCAGACGTCACCTTTAGAAGTGTTTTGTTGATGATTTATGAGGCTGCAATGACTCAGTTGGTATTCATTATTTCCGAGTCAACAGGGGTTGTGGGCGCTAAGGAATCCACGCGTCACCTTTGGAATCGGTTTCAGTGATGATTTCGGAGTCGGCAGGGGCTCAGTTTTCATTGATTGTTTCTAAGATAACAGGGGCTAGGCGCGATGACGAATCCACGCGTCACCTTTGGAAGTTGTTTCATTGACTTATTCTGAGTCAACAAGGGCTGCGAGCGCTTCCAAATCCACGCGGCACCTTTGAAAAGTGTTTCATTGACGATTGCCAAGTCGGCACCGACTCTGTTTTCGTTGACTTTTTCTAAGTCAAGAGGGGCTGCCAGCTCTTCTGAATCCACGCATCACCTTTGAAAGGTGTTTCAGTGATGATTTCTGAGTCAACAGGGGCTGTGGGCGCTGACGAATCCACGCGTCACCTTTGTAATCGATTTCGTTGAGGATTTTGGCGACGATTTTGTCTTAGTTTTCCTTTACAGTTTCTAAGTCAACAAGGGCTAGGCATGATGACGAATCCACGCGTCACCTTTGGAAGTTGTTTCGTTGATGTTTTCCTAGTCGGCACCGACTCAGTTTTCGTTGACTCGGGCTGCGAGCGCTTATGAATCCACGCGTCACCTGTGGAAGCAGTTTCGTTGACTGTTTTCGATTCGTCTATGGCTTAGTTTTTGTTGATTATTTCTGAATCAAAAGGGGCCGTGTGCTCTCACGAATCCAGGCGTCACTTATGGAAGGTGTTTCGTTGCTGATTTCTGAGTCGGCACCGACTCCATTTTTGTTGTTGTTTTCTAAGTCAAAAGGGGCTGCGAGCGCTTCTGAATCCACGTGTCACCTTTGGAAGCTGTTTCGGTGATGATTTCTAAGTTTGCAACGACTCAGTTTTCGTTGACTATTTGTGAGTCACAGGGGCTTTGAGCGATGATGAATCCATGCGTCACCTTTGGAAGTTGTTTCGTTGACTTTTTCTGAGTCAACAGGGGCTGTGGGTGCTAAGGAATCCACGCGTCACTTTTGGAATCGGTTTCGGTGATGATTTCGGAGTCAGCATGGCCTTAGTTTTCATTGATTGTTTGTAAGTAACCAGGGGCTAGGCGCCTTGACAAATCCACGCGTCACCTTTGGAAGTTGTTTCCTTGTCATTTTCTGAGTCAGGAGGGGCTGCGAGCTCTTCCGCATCCATGCGTCACCTTTGAAGGTGTTTCGCTGACGATTTCCCAGTCGTCACCGACTTCGTTTTTGTTGACTTTTTTTGAGTTAAGAGGGGCTGCTATCTCTTCCGAATCCATGCGTCACCTTTGAAAGGTGTTTCGGTGATGATTTCTGAGTCTACAACTACTCAATTTTCGTTGACTATTTCTGAGTCATAGGGGTTGTGGGCAATGACGAATCCACGCGTCACCTTTGGAAGTTGTTTCGTTGACTTTTTCTTAGTCAACAGGGGCTGTGGCACTTCCAAAATCAACGCGTCACCTGTGGAAGGTCTTTCGGTGACATTTCCCAGTCGTCACCGACTCCGTTTTCGTTGACTTTTTCTGAGTCAACAAGGGCTGCGAGCTCTTGTGAATCCACGCGTCACCTTTGGAAGTTGTTTCATTGACTTTTTTTGAGTCAACATCGGCTGCGAGCGCTTCCACATCTAGGCGTCACCTTTGGAAGGTGTTTCGGTGACGATTTCCCAGTCAGCATCGACTGCATTTTTGTTGACTTTTTCTGAGTCAACAGGGGCTGTGAGCTCTTCCGAATCCACACGTCACCTTTGGATGTTGTTTCATTGACTGTTTTTTAGTCAACAGCAGCTGCGGCGTTTTCACATCCACGTGTTACCTTTGGAAGGTGTTTCAATGATGATTTTCCAGTTGGCACCGACTCCGTTTTCGTTGACCTTTTCTGAGTCAACAGGGGCTGCGAGCTCTTCTGAATCCATGCGTCACCTTTGGAAGTTGTTTCATTGACTTTTTCTGAGTCAACAGCGGCTGCGAGCATTTCCACATCCAGGCGTCACCTTTGGAAGGTGTTTCGGTGACGATTTCCCACCCGGCACCGACTCCGTTTTCGTTGACTTTTTCTAAATCCAGAGGGCTACCGGCTCTTCTGAATACACGCGTCACCTTTGAAAGGTGTTTCGTTGATGATTTCTGAGGCGGCAGCGACCTAGTTTTCGTTGACTATTTCTGAGTCAACAAGGGCTGTGGGCGCTGACGAAAACACGCGTCACCTTTGTAATCAGTTTCGTTGATGATTTTGGAGATGGCTGTGGCTCAGTTTACCTTAACAGTTTCTAAGTCAACAACGGGTGGGCACGCTGACGAATCCACGCGTCACCTTTGGAAGTTGTTTCATTGACGATATCCTAGTCGGCACCGACTCAGTTTTAGTTGATGTTTTCTAAGTAAACAGGGGCTGCGAGTGCTGATGAATCCACACGTCACCTGTTGAAGCGGATTCGTTGACTGTTTCTGATTCGGCTGTGGCTTAGTTTTTGTTGACTATTTCTGAATCAAAAGGGGCTGTGTGCTCTCACGAATCCAGGCGTCACCTACAGAAGGTGTTTCGTTGATGATTTCTGAGTCGGCACCGACTCCGTTTTCGTTGACCTTTTCTAAGTTACCAGCGGTTGCGAGCGCTTCCTAATCCATGCGTCACCTTTGGAAGCTATTTTGTTGATTATTTATGAGGCTGCAGCGACACAGTTTTCGTTGACTATTATTGTGTCACAGGGGCTGTGGGCTCTGAAGAATCCACGCATCACCTTTGGGAGTTGTTTTGTTAACTTTTTCTTAGTCAACAGGGGCTGCGACACTTACAAATCCAGGCGTCACCTTTGGAAGGTGTTTCGGTAACGATTTCCAAGTCGGCACCGACTTCGTTTTCGTTGACTATTTCTAAGTCAAAAGGGGCTGCGATCTCTTCCGAATCCACGCGTTGCCTTTGGATGTTGTTTCCTTGACTTTTGCTTAGTCAACAACTGTTGCGAGCGCTTCCAAATCCAAGCATCACCTTTGGAAGGTGTTTCAGTGACGATTTCCAGTCGTCACCGACTCCATTTCAGTTGACTTTTTCTGAGTCAACAGGGACTGCGTGCTGTTCCGAATCCACGCTTCACCTTTGAAAGTTGTTTCGGTGACTTTTTCTGAGTCAACAAGGGCTGCGAGCGCTTCCTAATCCACGCGTCACCTTTGAAAGGTGTTTCGGTGACGATTTCTGAGTCGGCAGCGACCTAGTTTTCGTTGACTATTTCATTGTCAACAGGGGTTGTGGGCGCTGACGAATCCACGCGTCACCCTTGTAATCGGTTTCGTTGACGATTTGGGAGACGACTGTGGCTTAGTTTTCCTTAATAGTTTCTAAGTCAACAAGGGCTCGGCACGATGACGAATCCACGCGTCACCATTTGAAGTTTTTTCGTTGACGATTTCCCAGTCGGCATCGACTTAGTTTTAATTGACTTCTTCTGAGTCAACAGCGGCTGCGAGCGATGATGAATCCACGCGTCACCTTTGGAATTTGTTTCGTTGACTATTTCTGAATCAAAAGGGGTTGTGTGCTCTCACAAATCCAGGCGTCACATACGGAAGGTGTTTCGTTGATATTTCCTGAGTCGGCACTGACTCCGTTTTCATTCACCTTTCTAAGTCACCAGGGGCTGCGAGCGCTTCCAAATCCACACGTCACCTTTGGAAGCTGTTTCGGGGATGATTTATGAGGCTGCAGCGACTCAGTTTTCGTTGACATTTCTGAGTCGCAGGGGCTGTGGGCGCTAACGAATCCACACGTCACCTTTGGGAGTTGTTTCGTTAACTTTTTTTTAGTCAATAGGGGCTGCGGCGCTTACAAATCCACGCGTTACCTTTTGGAAGGTGTTTCAGTGATGATTTCCCAGTCGGCATCGACTATGTTTTCGTTGACTTTTTTTGAGGCAACAGGGGCTTCGAGCTCTTCCAAATCCACCTATCACGTTTGGAAGTTGTGTTTCGTTGACTTTTTCTGCGTCAACATGGGTTGCGAGCTCTTCAAAATCCACGCGTCACCTTTGGAAGGTGTTTTGGTGATGATTTCCCAGGCGACACCGACTCTGTTTTCGTTGAATTTTTCTGAGTCAAGAGGGGCTGCCGACGCCTCTGAATCCACGCGTCACCTTTCAAAGGTGTTTCGGTGATGATTTTTGAGGCGGCAGGGACCTAGTTTTCGTTGACTATTTCTGTGTCAACAGAAAATGTAGGTGCCGACGAATCCACGCGTCCCCTTTGTAATCTGTTTCGTTGATGATTTCAGAGACTGTTGTGGATCAGTTTTCCTTAACAGTTTCTAAGTCAACAAGGGCTGGGAACGCTGACGAATCCACACGTCACCTTTGGAAGTTGTTTCATTGACAATTTCCAGTCTCCACCGACTCAGTTTTCATTGACATTTTCTGAGTAAACAGGGGCTGCAAGCGCTGATGAATCCACGCGTCACCTGTGGAAGCAGTTTCGTTGACTATTTCTGATTCGGCAGTGGCTTAGTTTTCGTTGACTATTTCTGAATCAAAAGGGACTGTGTGCTCTCACGAATCCATGCGTCACCTATGGAAGGTTTTTCATTGACGATTTGTAAGTCGGCACCGACTCCGTTTTCGTTGATCTTTTCTAAGTCATCAGGGGCTGCAAGCGCTTCCGAATCCACGCATCACCTTTGGAAGCTGTTTCGGTGATGATTTATGAGGCTGTAGCGACTTAGTTTTCGTTGACTATTTTTTAGTCAACAGGGGCTGTGGGCGCTGACGAATCCACGCGTCACCTTCGGTTTTGGTGATGATTTCGGAGTAGGTAGTGGCTCAGGTTTTATTGACTGTTTCTAAGTCAACAAGGGCTGGGCACGCTGACGAATCCACGCGTCACCTTTAGAATTTGTTTCGTTGACTTTTTCTGAGTCAATAGGGGCTGCGAGCGCTCTCGAATCCACGCGTCACCTTTGGAAATTGTTTTGATGATGATTTCCCAGTCGGCACCGACTCTGTTTTCGCTGACTTTTTCTAAGTCAACAAGGGCTGCGAGCTCTTCCAAATCAAGGGGTCACCTTTGGAACGTGTTTCGGTGACGATTTCCCAATCGGTACCGCCTCCATTTTCGTTGACTTTTTCTTAGTCAAGAGGGGCTACCAGCTCTTTCGAATCCATGCGTCACCTTGGAAAGTTGTTTCGGTGATGATTTCTGAGGCGGCAGCGACCGAGTTTTCGTTGACTATTTCTGAGTCAACAGGGGGTGTTGGCGCTGACGAATCTACGCTTCACCTTTGTAATCGGTTTCGTTGATGATTTCTGAGACGGTTGTGGATCAATTTTCCTTAACAGTTTCTAAGTCAACAAGGGCTGGGCACGTTGACGAATCCACGCGTCACCTTTGGAAGTTGTTTCGTTGACTTTTTCTTAGTCAACAGGGGCTGTGACGCTTCCAAATCCACACGTCACCTTTGGAAGGTGTTTCGGTGATGATTTCCCAGGCGGCACCGACTCCGTTTTCGTTGACTTTTTTTGAGTCAATAGGGGGTGCGAGCTCTTCCGAATGCAAGTGTCACCTTCGGAAGTTGTTTCATTGAGTTTTTCTGAATCAACAGGGGCTGCGAGCGCTTCCAAATCCACGCGTCACCTTTGGAAGGTGTTTCGGTGACGATTTCGCAGTTAGCACCGACTCTATTTTTGTTGACTTTTTCTGAGTCAACAGGGGCTGCGAGCTCTTCCGAATCCACACGTCACCTTTGGAAGTTGTTTTGTTGATTTTTCTGAGTCAACAGGGGCTGCGAGCGCTTCCGAATCAACGCGTCACCTTTGGAAGGTGTTTCGGTGACGATTTCCCAGCCGGCAGCGACTCTGTTTTCGTTAACTTTTTCTGAGTAAAGAGGGGCTGCGAGCGCTGATGAATCCAAGCGTCACCTGTGGAAGCGGTTTCGTTGACTATTTCTGATTCGTTAGTGGCTTAGTTTTTGTTAACTATTTCTGAATCAAAAGGGGCTGTGTGCTCTCACGAATCCAGGCCTCACCTATGGAAGGTGTTTCGTTGATGATTTCTGAGTCGGCACTGACTCCATTTTTGTTGACCTTTTCTAAGTCAAAAGGGGCTGCAAGTGCTTTCGAATCAACGTGTCACTTTTGCAAGGTGTTTCAGTCATGATTTCTGAGTCTGCAGCGACTCAGTTTTTGTTGACTATTTTTGAGTCACAAGGGCTGTGGGCAATGACGAATCCACGCGTCACCTTTGGAAGTTGTTTCTTTGACTTTTTCTTAGTTAACAGGGGCTGCGGCGCTTGCAAATCCACGTGTCACCTTTGGAAGGTGTTTCAGTGACGATTTCCCAGTCGGCACCGATTCTGTTTTCGTTGACTTTTTCTGAGTCAACAGGGGCTGCGAGGTCTTCCAAACCACGCATCACCTTCGAAAGTTGTTTCGTTGACTTTCTCTGAGTCAAAAGGGGCTGGGGGCTCTTCTGAATCCACGCGTCACCTTTTGAAAGTGTTTCAGTGATGATTTCTGAGGCGGCAGCAACCTAGTTTTTGCTATTTCTGAATCAAAAAGGGCTTTGTGCTGTTACGAATCCAGGCATCACCTATGGAAGGTGTTCCGTTGATGATTTCTGAGTCGGCACCGACTCCATTTTCGTTGACCTTTTCTAAGTCAAAAGGGGCTGCGAGCGCTTCCGAATCCACGAGTCACCTTTGTAAGGTGTTTCGGTGATGATTTCTGAGTTTGCAGCGACTCAGTTTTCGTTGACTATTTCTGAGTCACAGGGGCTGTGGGCAATGACGAATCCACGCGTCACCTTTGGAAGTTGTTTCATTGACTTTTTCTTAGTCAACAGGGGATACGACGCTTCCAAATCCACGCGTCACCTTTGAAAGGTGTTTCAGTGACGATTTCCCAAGGAGCATCGACTCCGTTTACGTTGACTTTTTCCGAGTCAACTAGGGCTGCGAGCTCTTCCGAATCCACGCGTCACCTTCGGAAGTTGTTTTGTTGACTTTTCTGAGTCGACAGGGGCAGTGTGGGCTGACGAATCCATTCTTCACCTGTGAAAGCAGTTTCGGGGGCTCTTTCTGAGTGCGTTTCGACTCAATTTTCCTTGACTGTTTATGAGTCCACAGAGGCTGTGTGGGCTGACGAATCCATTCGTCACCTCTGAAAACAGTTTTGGGGGATATTTCCGAGTGGGTAGCGACTCAGTTTTCCTTGAATCTTTCTGAGTCAACATGGGATGTGTGGGCTGACGAATCTATGGGTCACCTGTGAAAGCAGTTTTGGGGGCTGTTTATGAGTGGGCAGCGACTCACTTTTCCTTGACTGTTTATGAGTCCACAGGGGCTGTGTGGTCTGACGAATCCATTCGTCACCTGTGAACAATTTCGGGGGCTATTTTTGAGTGGGCAACGACTTAGTTTTCCTTGACTCTTTGTGAGTCAACAGGGGTTGTGTGGGATGACGAATCCATGGGTCACCTGTGAAAGCAGTTTTGGGGGCTGTTTATGAGTGGGCAGCGACTTAGTTTTCCTTTACTGTTTATGAGTCGAAAGGGGCTGTGTGGGCTGACGAATCCATTCGTCACCTGTGAAAGCTGTTTGAGGGGTTCTTTCTGAGTGGGTAGCGACTCAGTTTTCCTTGACTATTTATGAGTCCACAGGGGCTGTGTGGGCTGACGAATCCATTCGTCACCTGTGAAAGCAATTTCAGGGGCTTTTTCTGA
>Ga0307515_10024535_pt1 | contig 10503 bp, 4 predicted proteins | sample 17_EM_MG_FD_194513 | JGI IMG/M metagenome (GOLD analysis project Ga0307515, IMG submission 194513) | Populus trichocarpa ectomycorrhiza microbial communities from riparian zone in the Pacific Northwest, United States - 17_EM | ecosystem: Host-associated > Plants > Roots > Unclassified | place...
AATTTGCAGAATTTAAATATTTTATTCTGCATGAATAAAAATTAAAATGTTTTCAATGAATTATTTCCAATTGGAGCTTGCCACCTGAAATTAATATTTTAATTCTGCATTTTTCAATATTATAGCTGAAAAAACACCTGAAAAAAAGAGAGCATAAATAATGATAATCCTTCGAGGTATAATCTTTCAAATCATTTGAGTAATATTATTTTTAAATATCATTATCAATGATATATACTCAATTTTAAAAGAAATTTATTAAATGTAATTTATGCATGGTTCATGGACACTTTACTTTCAAATACCATAAATTAAAGGAACTTCGTAATCTAAAATCTAATTCATCTATTATTCAATTAATTTAATTAAAATTAGTCTGATCAGCATTAAAAAATTCCTTAAAAAAAAAACAAAATCATTTTAATAAAAAAATTAATAAATTTGAGTTAACTCAATATATAGCCTAACAAACCAATAACTCACATCCTTTTCCATATCACAATTCGAGGTGGTCCTAGAAACTATGCTCCGATGCCTCACCGTCCATCCCTTGTAATAAGCTTGAAGAGGAGGTTGCTGGTTGGGAGTGGTGGGTCTCTTCTTCAAGTTGGGGGGCATGATAGAACCTTTCGAAGGTATTTTGGAAATTTTGGGGTATGTTCAGATGACAGAAGACAAAACGATTTAAAATAATGTGTTTTTTATTTTTAAAAATTTATTTTTGATATCAACAAATTAAAACAATTTAAAATTATTATCTTGAAGCAAAAACAAAATAAAAAATTTTCAAAAACATTTTTAAACTAAAAAAACAAACTATTTTGCAGCTTAATTTTGTGTAAAGGGACTTCTTTTATTTGCGAAGGAAAGGAAGGTCTTGAAATTGGGAAAAAAGTTAAGGGAATAATAGATGACACCATGCATAATTGTTTAGGTCTTTTGAAGGTCGTAATTTGTAGACATAATCTATAAATCGACTAGAAGTTAATTTCCTTATATATAGATATTTAATTAATTCAATAATTGAATTTCTTTTATAGAATTTTCTTTCTGGAATTACTTGTCAAAAAATCTAATGCATCTCCCATTGATAACCATGCAAATTCAATTATTATTATTATTAGTTTCCTTAGCATAAGAAGCATAATCAATGTTCTTTGAAAATTTACTTGGGACCCTTTTCCTTTTTGACTTTCTAGACATGAAACTTTAAGACCAGAACTCTTAAAACACTTGTTGTTCCTTTTTCCTTGGACTTTTCTCTGTCTTGTTAAATGCTGTTGCCCATGAATTTAGCTTGTGTGATCAGTCGTAAATGTAATCAATTCACTCACACGCATAACTCAGAACCGGTTTAAATTAGGAGTCACTTTGATAATTAATAACCAAAGTTCTTACTTAATAAAATATTTTAAAAAAATATATATTTATAATTTTGTTCAAGATAGCTCTGCACACATGGTTCACATTTTTCACCTACCCTTCATGTTTAGCTCTAGCCCACTTCCCTCATGAAAAAAAACCCTCGACTCTAACGATATGCATGATATACAAAGAATTAATAATCAGCCTTTTTTTCCATTCTTTTCCCTATAGTTTAGAATCTAATTAAAACCAAGTCCAATTGTAGCATGGAAGAGAGGATCGATCTCAGGTATTATTGAGGGATTATTTCACCTTTTTGGTGAGGACAAAGGAGGCTCTCTTGGCAGGCTGAAACAGGGAAGGAAAATGCGAGGAAGGTCAGCTAGCGTGCATGCATGCATGCTTGCATAGCATGACTCAGTGGCATTGTTATTAGAAAACTATATATACAGAAATAAAAGAGCAAGAATCCATGAGGAAAGGTCCAAATGCACTTCATTTTTTTATGAATCACACGTATAACTATATAGTTTTGAATCTGATTTATAATTATTTTGAGTCTATTTATTTGTAGACACCGAAAATGACACTAAAGAATATCTTACAAATCTTGTTGGATCGCCAACAGCTGGACTACGTAAGATTTGCACTTCTAATTCATATAGGGTTATAAATGTGGTCAATAAAGGTTAATTTTGGGTCACTGTGGTGCCATTGTACAATTAATTAAAACCAAAACAAGAAAAATTTTAGAATGGAGAAAAATATTTACAGGCTAGAAAAATTATAAGTTTGTTTTACATATGAATAGTCAGTGTCCTTATAAATGACACGCGTTTTACGACGTTGCTACAACACAAATGTAGACAACATTGATGTTTAGACTTGGTGTTTTAAAATTCTGGGTGAGTTTTTGTTCTTAATTTCCTGTGTTTATATGTTGTAATGGAGTTGAATGTCATTCATATTCGATGTTCGACCATAAAAGCTAAGAATTCTTTAACAGAGTTGTTAAACTCGATCGATTTGATTTAGCTGATTGAAAATTTTAGAATCTAATATTGAATCTAATAATATATTAACTTGATAAAATTTGTTTGAGCTGGTAATGTTTTTAGTAATTTGATTGATCCATTTAAGAAAATTAAAATCTAGTTATGTTAATATAAAAAAAATAAACAATATTATTTTAATAAGAATGATTGACTCGAGTTAAACTAGTAACTAAATAATATAGATTTTTTTACGCAAATCTCACAGCTATGGTTTTAGAGTCTCAATACTTAGAATTTGGAATGTGGTTGGAGAAAATGTTTGAAGAATCAATTACCCTTAAACAGTAATTGGATGCAAATTTCAAAATAGTTGGAAACCCAAATTACTGTTTTCCTGATTTCGATCCCAAGAACTTGTACAACAGAGGAAAGTCAGGTTTTTGGAAGGGCAATTGTCCAGCAAAAAGTCTGTGACATCATGAAACTAGCTGTTGGCACAACACAACATTTCCCATAAAATGCACATAAAAACACAGGAAACTGATTTTGCTCCCTTTCTCCTGGGGCTCTTGTCCCCTTTTCAACTTTCTTAGGGTATTTTAGAGTCAGATTTTTTTACTTGTCCAAGGGATGATCCAGTCTTGGTGGCTGCTGGTTCTTGCCCTCCTAGAAATAAAAATAGAGCAATAATATTTTCTTATATAAAATATATAGACTGGTGATAGAAAAGGTCAAGAGGAAGAATAATTTAAAAAGCAAATATGAAGAGACCATCGATCTTAATTGTGCCCATAAAGGAGAGATAAATAAATAAATAAAAATCAGATTTCCATATTTTCAGTCTATCATCTCTTTTGAAATTTGCCACGTCTAACTATATAAAAAGCTGACTGAATCTATTTAATTTCCACATATAACTATTTTGAAATACTTTTTTATATTATATTGAATGTGATTAAAAAAAACAAAAGATTTAGATGAGGTGAGGTGAGATCAGGAATGACAATTTTATCCGAATATAATGGATAATATTGATCCAAGCTGCTTTGAATGAGTGAATTTTTTTTAATAATTATCTTACTTGATAATTAATAAATAAGATAAAGATATTGTTAAATTGGATATCCATTAAGGTGAGGTGGAAATAAAACATATAAGAAAAAGGGTGGGATCCACTTGTGATAATCCTTTTTTCCGACCATTTGTTTTCAGCAAACTAATGAGGCCCAGATTGAGAAAGAAGTGGGTTCCATGAGATTTTCTGGCCTTCTATGGCCCTTGAATTTAAGAATTATCTGCAATGCCTCAACTAAAGCCAACCCTAATTAATTATTTTAATGTAGGGTTCCATACCACCGCAAAGTGACAGATGAAGCATCCAATCAAGGTGGCAAAATCCCAATATTTCCTCTCTGTCTCCACAATATCTTGATGACAGCCAAGTGCTTCAAGCATGGTAGCTTGGGTTCTTTTATGGAGCACATATTTTCTATCTTCTTCCAATGCATGCCATGGTCCCTAGAAAAGTCTTTTTCCAACGCATTTTGGTAGTGATGAGTGCAGCAAATCTCACTAGCATGACCTTCCCAGCACTTGCCATGGTGATCATACACAAAACTGCCATGGATAAGAGCTCGATATATGGCTTTATCCTTAGCCAACTCAGGCAAAGGATAATATTTAAAACCAATAAGCACACGTTTCCTTTCCTAATCGTACAAGTAATACCATTTTAGTCATCTAAGATTAGTCTGATATATATATATATATATATATATATATATATATATATATATATAATCAATAAAACTATTCTCACGTTTCTCCTTAACCTTGCATTGCAAGTTAGGTTTTTGAATTTGTCTTAAAAAAACCATACATGGAGAATAGCACGTCGCGGTTAAAATGGCAAATTAAGCTGTTTCGTGTTATCTTAAATGACTTTTGATCTTAACGGGTTTGTGAAGATTAGCTCTTGTTTTTTACTTCATAAACTAGAACTATGAAATCTTTTTTTTTGAATATTTCGTTACATATCTTAACATCAAATAAATAAAAAATCTTAAATAACTATTTCTATTATATACTCTGATCAGAATTTATAATTTCTCTTAATAAAGCTGAAAAATAAAAAAATTAATTATGTTTAATTTTTTTTCTATGTAGAACTAGATCTTAAAAATTCCAAATAGAAGAATAGTTTCGGATTTATTTTATTTCTTCATTTTTATTTTTTTTAACCAAGTATGTTTTTGTCTCTTGACTCCTTTAAACTACCTAAACACAACTTAATTAATTGTCCACTATGATCAAATTCCATGGCTATAATTGGCAATTCACTCGCATCATATATTAAAATTTGGAATTTTATGCCTTGATTTATATTAAAATTTGTGGTTAATTAAATAGGTTTGATTGAGGAAAAAGTGATCTAATCTTGTCCACGATTACATAAAACATGGCCATAAATCAGAAAACTCTTGGTACTAAAATATTTCGGGGGTGTTTTATTAAAGGACTCGAGTAAGTGCTTATTAATAAAATAAATAAAGAAAATGAAGGGATATTAATTATTAAGTTTCTTGGCAAGTCCAAATTCAGAGTTCGTCTGTCATCTATCTAATGGAAAGAAAAAGGTCCCTTCTGTAAGCCTTCGTTTTCCATTATCACGCTGGATGTGAAATCAAGACTCCATTGACAAGAAACCATTTTTTTTGTGCTTTTCCAGCTAATTGTTACTAACAAAAAACTGAAAGTAAAGTCTACCGAAGTTATTAAATCTTGCCCAGCTGTGTTGATGGGTTGAGCGGGTCACTTCAAAATAATGTTTTTTTAAAAAAAAATTAAAAAATCAAGTTGGTTTTCAATCAGATCATGAATTAATTTATTGTTGGGTTGATTGAATTTTATTAGTTTAACCCCAATTCATTTTAATTTAAACCCTAGGTTTTAAGTCAACAAGTCATCCAATGAACCTAATGATTCGGCGAGCTTTAATAAGAATTCTACATTAATAAATACATTGTTTAAATGTATTAATAAATATTTTTTTTCCGTGTAGATTGTCTTGGATTCAATTCCGAAATTGTAATTTCAGCCAGCCTAACTTACAAAGATGAGTATACTGTTCATTTAGGAACAAAAGCACGCAAAAGGTTGTTAGGTTTTGGGTCAATGATTTATTGAATGAATTTTTTTTATTAAAACAATAGCAATTGTTTTTTACAAGACAATGACTCAATTGGGTTTAAATCAAGTTTGATTCGGTCAATATTTAACTAGATAGAGCAGGTTTGGTCGAGTTTATATCTTGTTTGATTCACTTCAATTCCTAAATGAAGTCAGGCTTTGAGTCCAGAGTTTTTCTGGTTAACCCGTCGGCTCGAACCCGAGTTTAACAACCATGTGAATGGGCGAGGTTTCTTGGAAGTCAGGATGGATTCTTCAATAATTCCTCTCCACCTTCTTTCCTTCCGAAGAATAGATTTTGAAGCAAGAATCGTGAATGGCGTGGCAACCAAATCTAAAGTGTTGACTTATCTCCACAGGGTGGGCCTAAGCCACTACCAAATCGAGGGGGCTAGCATGATGCATGCTAGTTGAAGCAAATCCCATCAAAGCAAGGTGGTTGCTCAAGTTCATGCATCAAAGCAGCTTGAAGAAATTAAATAAACAAAAATAAATAAATTATAATGCACTAGATATTGCATAGATCTGGAACTGCAGAAGAGTCCAAATTGATTAGCTTTAGACTTCAGGGCATAGAAAAGTAGCTTGCAAGCAAGCCCTTTTTCTTCTTTTTTTCAATAAAAGAAAAATAGACTACGAATTTTATTTGCTTCACGTGATTCATCTTTGGTTATATTTCAACTTGTGATTAGCCTTTTAGTGTCTAGGGAAGGTCCTCCTCCAGCACTTGCTGCACGCTCAAGGAAAGCTCTGTAGCTGAGAACTTGAGATTAGGCTTGCGAGCAAAAGATGCCCAAACGCGTAAAGAAGAAAAGGCCAGTCCAAAATCATTTGATTTATCATCATCATAAACTTTAAAATAATCTAGAATAGAACAATTCTGGAATCTAGGGCAATAAATCATCCCATGGATTATATTGTATTTTATTTGTTTTTTTTTTATAAAACTAAATTTGAACCATCTTAAAATCACTAAGAACCCATCCAAATATTGGATGGGTGTTAATTAGCAAAATCAGGAGGGCCAATAGAACAAGCGAAGATGGTGAGATGGAAAAAATAACTGAAACATGCAAGCAACAATAATTACTGGATATTACAACAAAATGAAAACAAACCCAGAACAGAACAGATTTTAACTACTAGCAAGCTTTCCCCCTTCATCAACAATATTCGAACTTTTTAACTAGATGAGAGAAAAGAGGAACTTTTCTTGATATCCTAGTGAAGTTCATTTACCCGCAATACAAACTAGAATGCAGTAGATTTTATATTCTTCAATAACATACATGGAGCTAACTTATGCGAGCTTCATATACCATAGTGAAGCATCGATAGGAATCGGATATTACTGTTCATGCTTGGTTGTGACACTCCTTCACATCTGCTCCGCATACTGACCCTCCTCTTCCTCCTCGTCATCGTACTCACCCTCCTCGTCGGCAGTGGCATCCTGGTACTGCTGGTACTCGGACACAAGATCATTCATGTTGCTCTCAGCTTCTGTGAACTCCATCTCATCCATACCTTCACCAGTGTACCAATGCAAGAAAGCTTTTCTCCTGAACATAGCAGTGAATTGCTCGCTGACTCTCCTGAACATTTCCTGGATGGAGGTGGAATTTCCAATGAAGGTGGATGCCATGGCGAGTCCCCTTGGTGGGATGTCACAGACACTGGATTTCACATTGTTTGGAATCCACTCAACAAAGTATGACGAGTTCTTGTTTTGGACATTGATCATCTGCTCATCCACTTCCTTGGTGCTCATCTTGCCACGGAACATAGCAGAGGCAGTGAGATAGCGACCATGCCTTGGGTCAGCAGCGCACATCATATTCTTGGAATCCCACATTTGCTGGGTCAGTTCTGGAACAGTGAGGGCACGGTATTGCTGGGATCCACGAGAGGTCAAAGGAGCAAAACCAACCATGAAGAAGTGGAGACGAGGAAAGGGAATGAGATTCACAGCAAGCTTTCGGAGGTCCGAGTTGAGCTGACCAGGGAACCTCAGGCAGCAAGTGACACCACTCATGGTTGCAGAAATCAAGTGGTTAAGATCACCAACTGTAAGAGAATAATGATCCAAATGAGCTAACACAACCGAGAAACCAAAAAATAACAACTACAACAGCAACAGTACAAGGTAAACACAAATGATGGATATAAGAAAATCCAAAGCAAGAAATTCAGATTCAACTCGTGTGTTCTTATATTTTTCTATGAGCATGTTAAAGATTGCCAACATCATATATGCCTAACAAATCGCAGCTCAAAACTGTGATTCAGATACTACTCATGTGTTCTTCTATTTTTCTATGTGCAACACGTTAAAGATTGCAAACATCCTATCTGCCTAATCAATTGCAGCTCAAAACTGTGATTGGTTAATGCTCTACCCTAATTACTGACAATGTCTCTCAAGAAAAAGGGTAGAGTGACAACCTCTGCCAGATATAAAGCAATGTTGATTCCTCAGCAACAAGCATATGACAAGGAACTATATAACTGCGCAAAAGTTTGTTCAATCCCATGCTTACTGAAAAGGGAACCTAAAACTAGTAGTCACGACAACCAAATATTCAAAGTTATGGAACCAGTGGGTATCATTTTGCATAATGTTAACCTATCTCCATAAATCAAATGTAAAGAGCACCAATTATACATTACACAAAAACCAGCAACAAAATTAACTAAAGTGTGATCAGTAGAACAAAATGAGTCATTAAGGAACATGTCAAATCCACAATTACATGAACCATATTTAAAATACATAGAAAAAACAATCCAACTAGATGAACTGCTGACATGATAAACTAGATTCAGACAAAATTTAAAGTGATCGACAGATGCAACTTACAGTCATTTCAGTTTCACTTACAGCTTGGAGTAGTCAATTTAAGAGTCCTGAAGCAGATATCATACAAAGCCTCGTTATCCAGAACCATGCACTCATCAGCATTCTCAACAAGTTGATGCACAGACAGGGTGGCATTGTATGGCTCAACCACAGTATCTGAAACCTTTGGGGAGGGAAAAACAGAGAAGGTCAACATCATCCTGTCAGGGTACTCCTCACGTATTTTTGAGATGAGCAAGGTGCCCATTCCCGAACCAGTTCCACCACCCAATGAGTGGCACACTTGGAAACCTGCAAAAATAACGACAGATCAGCACATCCTTTCCACAAAAATTTCAACTTAAAAAAACAGGAGCGCACCAAACCTTGAAGACAGTCACAGTTCTCTGCCTCCTTCCTTACAACATCAAGAACAGAATCAATAAGCTCTGCTCCCTCAGTGTAATGCCCCTTAGCCCAGTTGTTTCCAGCACCAGATTGTCCAAACACAAAGTTATCCGGCCTGAAAATCTGCCCATACGGACCAGTACGAACACTGTCCATGGTACCAGGCTCCAAGTCCATAAGCACTGCACGTGGAACAAACCTCCCACAAGAAGCCTCATTGTAGTACACATTCACACGCTCCAACTGCAGATCTGAAGAACCAACATACCTTCCAGTCGGGTCTATTCCATGCTCATCACACACAACTTCCCAGAACTTGGAACCAATCTGGTTACCGCACTGACCACCTTGCACGTGAAGGATCTCTCTCATTGTCGCTTCTGCAAAAATCAAAACTACTATCAATCAGCACCACACAATTTCACAGCTAACAAATCTTATAATTCCAATGAAGGTAAAGTAAATAAAATAAAATATAACAGATCTATCACTCATAAATATTCGTTTAAGAAAAAAACGCATGAATTACTATATGCTCACTATGAAGAAGTGAAAATGGCAATTAAATAGGTAAGATCTAAAATAATTACTACGTAGAAGGGAAATTAATAAAAACAAATCATCGAATCTAAGACAATATCACTATAACTGAATTGATTTCAAAAACTACATAAAATTGTTACTATAATCTCACTTCTGTAACCATCATAAGCTAAAATAACTGAAAAAACATTGAAAAAAATCAATAAAATCGCTATCCATAGATAAGAAGGCAGTGTTGCAGTTAAAAATATTAATAAATAAATAAATATACAAAATTTTAAAGATCCAGAGATCTAATCGACTAAGAGCATGCAAGATCTACAAAATTTCACCAGAAAAATCGAAATAAAAATCACTAAATAAAATTGATAAATCTAATGAACGAGAAGTAATGGCAATGTGAACAAAAACACCTGGAGATCTAGAGAGAGAGGATTACCTGGAGATTTTTAGAGAATGGAGAAAACTTGAACGGGAGAGAGAAACAGACAGTGAGGAGAAAGGACAGCCCTAGAGAGAGAGGATTTATGGTTATTTGAAGAGAGTGAGGGATAGGGAGTGAGATCGGACGGTATACATTGGTTCCCTCCTGTTTTTTTAAGATTAGTTTGGTACCGTTGGATGGTAGAAATGGACGGTTGAGATTGGGATTTTTGGGCGTGATTATTAAGGTTTGAGTTTTTAAATTTTGGTGTTAATTTATTGGACGGATTTGACCTTCACCGAAATGACAGGAATGGCCTTTGACTGCTCATTTTGAGAAAAAAACAGTTGACGGATGTTTTTCGAGACAGGGATCTCTCACCGACGTCCTTTCTTTCAATATTACGATAATGTCCCCGAATAAAAACCAGTTTCTTACTTCGTTGATATTTCTGTTTTTATTATTATTATTATTATTTTTAAGATAGCAAGTCTGAAAATTCAATATACCATTTCTTTATTTTGTTTCTGAATAGAGAATATTTTTTATATATAAAAAAAATTGCGTTTGGTAGGTTTTTCAAGATAAAAGTAATATATATATATATAAATCAACTATATTAATTACAATCCTCTATTCAGAATATATGTATATAATTATATATATATATATATATATATATATATATATATATATATATATTATGAATAGATTATTTAAATATATATATTTAATAAAAA
>Ga0307515_10024536_pt1 | contig 10503 bp, 2 predicted proteins | sample 17_EM_MG_FD_194513 | JGI IMG/M metagenome (GOLD analysis project Ga0307515, IMG submission 194513) | Populus trichocarpa ectomycorrhiza microbial communities from riparian zone in the Pacific Northwest, United States - 17_EM | ecosystem: Host-associated > Plants > Roots > Unclassified | place...
TACAAATTTGACCACATTCTAGTAATTCTGTATGGTTTCCCAATAAAAAATTAACATGGAAAAAGTTGCCTGGTGCCAAATTTTAAACTTAATTATGTTGGGGTGTTCCATCTTCAAGATTATGAAAGGATAATGCAACGAAGATTGTGCTAATTTTTTTTATTATTTCAACCCCACCCAATTTTTTTGTTTTGTTTTTGTTTATCAGGAAATATCTGTTGGACCTTGAATTAAACAAAGAAAAATAACCCCCTTTTTATTGTATTAGAATTAGAAAAGAAAAAAAAACTATTTGTCCTATGTGTTTTAGTGTTTCAACTAGTATATTAGTCCGCGCTCCGCAGTTGGTCATTATCATATTTTTTTAACTGTAAATAAATATATTAAAAGTACAAAGAATGTTTTAAGTTTCTTGAGTCTGGCAACCATGTCAGACCCAAACAAAAAATAAACAAATTAAGGATAATTGTACACTTTAGTTGTTATGAGAAAGAAAAGAAAACAAGAACACAATCAATCGATCACTAGTGGCAATCCAATTATGATATGTCTACACACGCCGAACCATATGAAAGAGAACACGTGTACGCATCTATCTAGACGGTGAATGACCAGATTTGACCACCAGGAGACATTTCATGAGCCTTCTTAATGACACGGGCACCATCCACTCGTTAGGGCGTGTAGAACACGCGTCAGCAGCTTTTTGAATAAAAAAATAGAAAAGATAACGTGATAATACAAAACGCCCTCATGGTTCTCTTAATTACACACCATACCCAAGTAAATTTCATTATCGTAACCCACAGTAATCTGTGTCTAGAGCTATAGTGAAAACCCCACGCTATCTAGCTTTCTTTATAATTATCGCATACTCAGTGTTTGGTTTTTTTTTCATCCTTAATTTTCATTTATTTTACATAACAATAAGTTTTTGCTTTCCATTTCAATCCTTTCACTGTTATTTTTCTTTTTCTTTTTATTGTGTTTTTGAATTTTTGTCCTGATTTTTTTTTAAATTTTTTTTTGTCGATTTCATCTTTTAATATTGGAATGGTTGAGAATTTAACTTCATAAATTTTTTTCCTTTTATTTTACATTTCTATAAAGTTAGCATTATTTACGGGTTTGCCAAGGTAACTTGGGTTGCTTTGGTTTACAAGTTTGGTAGGGTATTTTTTTTTAAATCGAACCTGACTTTTTTATCGTCTATTTTTTCTCATATAATTAGAAAAAATAATTTTAGAAAAAAGCTATATTTTTTTCACAGGTTTTACTAGTTGACTTGGTTCGTAGGTCTGACAAGTTTAACTTTTTTAAATTAGTTTTTTTTTCACCCTTAGATACTGGGTTAATTGAAAATTAAGTTTCATAATTGGTTTCGTTTTGCTTTTTATGAAGTTATCGTGATCTAAAAAAAAATCTTGGTATTGGATTAGTGTTTGATTTCACAATCATTTTTTTTTAACATGTAGTTAAATAAAAATAGATTAAAAAAGCAAATTATAATCTTAGTGAAGTCTATAACTCAATTCACGGCTTTGACGTCCTAGCTCGGCTTACCTGATTTACAGGTTTGACAAGTTTACCCATTGATATGATATGCTTTTCTTTTTTTTTCTTTTTTTTTTGTTCCTTTTCGATTTCATCATTTAATATTGGATTGGTTGAGAAATTGAGTGCATTAATTTTTATTTGCTTTCTAGGGATAATTGTCTTAAATAAGTGTCTATTTTTAGGTTGTTACTCAATTTTATGATCATATGTTTTTATCATATAATTAAATAAAAAAACATAAAAAGTTATTCAACCCAATAGAGTTCATGACCCGGGTCGTCGTGAACGAGGGCAAAATCAATCCAATCTGTTATCGTCTCAATATTTCTGAAGAAAAATAGTCATCTTAAAGTTTTTTTAAAAGTTAAATCATGTTTTTTATTGATCATCAAGATTATATTTAGATCTATAAAATCGATCTATTTAAGTCAAACTAACTATCGTATGGTTTAGTTAAAAACTCGAGGGAGGAGATTTTAAAATTAACCTCCTTTGTTAGGTTTAATGAAATTATTAAAAAATTCTTTATATTTTTAATAATTTTTTAAAACATTAATATTGATCCAAGACGTAATTAGTAAGAATATTCTAGCAAATCTCTCATAAATGTTCATCCGATCAATGCTGTTGTACTTGTATTTTTGTACACGTGCAGTAGTATACAATAGAAATTCATCAGCGCAAACATCTGATATTTTCTCCAACGCGTCCTGTCCACCATTCATTCTAACCAACTACTCATCTTATTTTAATCCTCGTCAACCTTCCATCCTCCCATCAAAAACATGTTTCCTCTCTAAAAGAAAAGAAAAGACACCCAAAATATCACAAAAACTGTATGACCGAACCACAAAACCAACCACAACAACGGTGGTGCTCCTCCTCTCCAAACCCTCACCTCCACCTTCTAACCCTCCTCCACCGCCAATAATCTCCATGATCACTCAAACACTAATCTACTATCTCTCCCAACACCCCTCTATAGTTACTTTCCGATGGAGCCACATCCAATCATGGGGCTCCACTTGGTCTTTTCTCTTGACCTCCATAGCCTTTTATCTAACGTTTTGCGCATTAGTCCATCTGTTCTTACAAATCTTTATTAAACGTGGCCGTACTGTCCCTCTCGGTCCAATCCCAGCCGCGTACAGCCTCTTTATGGCCTTAATCTCCGTCGTCATTTTCTCCGGGATCCTCCTCTCAACCGCCGCTGAGATCCAAGAAACGCGGTGGTTTTGGCGTAGATCAAAAACCCCGTTTCAATGGCTTCTTTGTTTCCCTCTGGGAACTCGTCCTTCAGGCCGTGTCTTTTTCTGGTCTTACATGTACTACTTGTCACGATATCTCCATATGTTCCGAACCTTTTTCACAATCCTGAGGTTACGTAAGCTGGTTTCTTTCCAGCTTGTCAACAATTCTATACTGACCTTCATGTCCTTTTTATGGCTTGAATTCTCCCAATCCTTTCAAGTGCTGGCGATTCTAATAGCAACTTTGGTGTACTCTATTATTTACGGGTACAGATTCTGGACAGCGGTTGGTTTGCCAAGTGCTTGTTTTCCTTTTGTGCTGAATTGCCAGATTGTGCTGTTGGGATGCAATGTTGCTTGCCATGTTGGGGTGCTTTCGCTGCATTTTATGAAAGGTGGGTGTAATGGGATTGGGGCATGGTGGTTCAATTCCGTGCTCAATGGGGCTATCTTGTTCCTGTTTTTGAACTTCTATGTCAAGATGTATTTGGGGAAGAGGAAGGAGGTAATAAGCGAGGCCTTGGAGGAGCCAGAGATGATGAAAGTTAAAGGTAAATAAGGGATTTGAATGGTATAGTCTTTTTGGTCACTGTAATTTGGACCAGGAGAAGCACACCCCCTCTTCAGAGGGGGAAAAATAAGACAACTGTATAGCATATATGCTAGGTAAAGTAGGGTTTTTTTTTCTTCTTGGTTTTTATAAAAATCAACGTATACTATTAGAGGTTTATTTTATTTTATTTTTATGAAATCAAGTTTTCGAGTTAATCTAGATGAATGGATGGAATTCGACATGTTTGTAAGAATCAATACTAGTTGAAATCACGTTGTGCAAAGATAATTTCTTTGTCTTGTTAGTTTTTCACTGCAAGTTTCTGTTTTTGTTTGCACGCAGGAAAGTAGAAAGCTCCGATTTTTTTTATTTTTTTTTTAATTATTCCCTCATCTCTCTTTCTTGAAAATCGTTCTTAGTTCTTTGCTAGTTCACAAATTGATTTTTTATTCCATGAAGAAAGGCTTGAATCTTATACGGTGGATGGAGTACTCACTTACATTTTCTTTTTCCGGATCTCAGCTTTGCATTTGAAGGTTTCTAATTTATACATACTGGTTTGATATTTTTTTATTCTTTTATGTTAAAAATAAAATTAGCATGGTTAATTAAAAATATTGCCGGAATAGACAGCACAGTTTAAAAAACAATTAATAAAATAATATAGTTAGTAAATAAATAAATAAATAACCTCTCAAAGATACATATCAAAGCCTCGATTATAACATGTAACAATTATATTATTTCATTTTTTTTTAATTGTGTTATTTTCACCGATATTTAAAAAAAAGGTACTAAAAACCAAAAAAATCACCTTATGCTGAGATTGCCACCAAATTAAAGCACGGTAATTACTGTAACCTTTAATTTGTGACATAACCATCCATCAAGACTAATGAGCTGGAGCTTCATTATCATTGGTAGGAACGTTGTCAAAAAAACAGTAAATTTGATAACGATGGAGATGATGAACTGATAACTTTGAATTTGCAAGGAATCATTAGATAGTCGAAAAGGTATATGCTGACATGCCCAACAAACCAGGTGACTACTAATTTTGGAATCTAACAAATATCTGTTTTCTCTTTTCTGTTTTCTCTTCTCTTTTCCTTTTGGAGACTGCAACGATGGAATATTTCAGTCCACGTTGATTTTCTGCAGTCAAAAAAGATGAGCGAGCGACGGTGACAGAGATGCTCTAGAGCTTTAATGCTCCGACACTTAGTTTCCACCGCCACTGACCCAGATATTCGTGAGACCAGTTCTTCCCGTTTCAAGTTCCAATTTGCAGACTTTTCAATTTTAGCTTATCAAGAAACTTCGTTGAACACCTCTCTTTTGTACTCTTGTATACCATGGATGGTTCAATCTTATGTGTTTTGAAGAACCCTTTTCTTAATATAATTTTGGCTTAAATTTGTCGGGAAACATAACTCAAAATAAGAAATTCTCCAATTTTAGGAAAAGGGCGTTTCCATTTTTAGGGTTTTTTTTGTTTTGTTTTTGCCCCAAGGGAGAGGTTTGGACTTGATATAAGTTTACAAAACAAGTCGTTGTGATCACCAGGCGTCAGCCCGCATGCTAACAGAGGGAGAAAGACATCATCATTCTTAATTAATCGCAAATAATAACGTTTCGTTTAATTAATTATGTGTAAGACCTTCGGCGATGGTCAATTATGGATGATAAGTTTTTCTTCAGGAAAAAAAAAAAAAAACATTACCAAGAAGATGTGATCAAGCAGAAAGTAGGTCCGCCATTAGAGTAAGTGTGGAAAGCAAGTTAAGCTTTTAGTCACATCTACATACTTGTTTTGTCTTGGCATAAAAAATTCTGATTTTCACTGATTATGGGACCCCGGGATTAATTTTTTTTTCTTCATTAAGGAGATGCACTAGCACTAGTGAGAGAGACCGTTTACCAGTAATCAATAAAAGGTGATTGAACTGCTGCTATGAAGTAGTCCTTTTCTGCTCATCGAATGATGAAGACCATTTCAATCTTGAAAGTATTTACTGTTCTTCTCAGCTTATAAAATAAAATTGCAATAACAACGGATTCTTAAGTGGAAAATAAATAAATAAAGTAAGGATAAATTTTAATTTACTCTCCTTAGATTTATGAGGTTCGAAACCTTTGCAAGAATTCACGTTTGATATGATGTTGAACTTGTCTTACACTCGAACTATCATTTTAATTTCTAATCATATAATATTTCATTTTTCTTACAGAGTTATTGTTCAAAATCTGATTGCAGATATTAATGAAGATTTGGAGGTCCAATTACCTTTGAACTATTAGTGCCGATGGAGTCTTAAAAATCTAAGTAATCTAAAAATAAGGCTGTCAGATTGGATAGTTGGGTAATTAATTGGTTCCGGTAATCTCATATATTCTTCCAAACCAATATGACTTGTGACTAATACCTATAAAAGATCATATTTGGTGGAGATATGGACTCTACGATGTTTAAATAAGTATCTTTTTAGAGAAAAAATACAATAATATTTTTAGAACATCTCTCTCTAAATTACACTTCAGTCCCTACTCTTCACAAAAAAACAAGACTCATGGACTATAAATACATCATGAGACCTTCAAAATAAAAGTACATAATTTTCATTCTCTACTGTATATATATTTTCAGGGTATTTCTCTCTAGAATATTATTATATTCTGTCTCTCTAAAATAATACTTATTTAAGCATCGAAGAGTTCTCACTTCTCACTTCTATTAAAAAGGACCTTTTACATATATTAGCCACAAGTCATCTTAGCCTATCAAGCACCAAATACAAGCTACCAACTATATTAGTTATGAAGAATGGATGAAATTGTTAAGATCAATTAATTAACTGATTATATAATCTAAAAATCTTGTTAACAGGATACATGAATGTTTGAAACTTCATCAATAACCATTCATTTTTCATTTCTAAATCTCATCTCACATTTTCCAAAGGTTGAACTCGAGGTTTGAGATCTTAAAATACAAATCTCAAATTTTAATAGATGTCCCCTCAGAGATATTAAAAGAAAAATTGAAAGTTTAATTCTTAATTTTTAACTAGGAAATTGTTAAAATAACATCCCAACTTCTATAGAACTTAATCTCTTAATCTATTATACTAAAGCAAAAATCCATTCAAATACTCAATCTCCTGTTGGTAATTAAGTTTATCAGTATGATACAATTTGATTTGTTAAGTTTTAACCATTTCCATACAAACACAAAAAGGTTTCTACTTCTGTTGTTGAGAGAAACGAAAGCAATGCTCAGTCCTACTTTGTTTGTTCACGATGTCCAAAAATATTTATTCATTTTTAAAATGAAGCGTGTAAAAAATACATTGGTGATTTAATTAATTATATCTATTTTTAAAAATAAATAGGTTTTTTATATATATATTTTTCAAGATAAAGATAGTTTTGAGAATTAACATACCAGACAAAGCAATAAATAATGTTTTGATAAATATTTAAAATTCCAGTACTGGACAAATAAAATAAAACAAAAAAACAATCAAGTAAAATCACGTAATCAGATTTTAAATTTATTTTTTAATAATTATGAATTCAAGCTTTTTCATCACCACTACGACATTTATAATTATTATTTAGACTTTCGTTAATTTAGACTTGATTGTTTTTTCGAGTTATTTTCGTTATTTAGATTTTTTATGTTAATTTATACTTTATACTTTTTTCTTCCTTTACGTGGGCTCGACAGGAAAGTAAAAATGCTCTTTACTTTATCTTGGTGAAGTGCACTAACAGGTGACGTCATCATCATCAGCTTCTGGAAAAACAGGCAACCGAAAAGAAGTGGCTGTACGGCTATCCCTTCTTAAGGTAGTGGTTTACGTTTTATTTTTTAAAATATTATTTTTTATTATTTTACATAACCAAAAAAAAGTGGCTGTACTGCTATTTCTTTTTTAGGCAGTGGTTTATGTTGAAAGGTTATTTTTTAATTATTTTAGATAACCTTAATAAGTGTTAATTTAATATTATAATGCATGATATTTTTAAAAAATATTTATTTTTAGAATTTCAGTAAAATAATTTATTTTTTTAATAATAAAAAATATTAATATTTTTTCAAAGCAAGTACGCCTTTAAAACTTTCCCAAAAAAAGTTAAAAACGTAAATTTCTCTTTTCCTAGATAGCAGACTTCTGTTGCATTATCTGGCTGTCGGTGGGTCATTTTTAGACAAAATATCTCTTAATTTGAAAGTCAGTTGTGGTCAAACAATTAGCTTGTTCTTGGTTGCAAGTTGCAACCACTAACGAGGACAGTGTTTGTGCAGGCATGCAGCTAATTGATATCTCCTATATGAGTATGGAATATTGGTGCTCATCTTTTTTTTTTTCTTTCCTATAAAGTTGGTTGGTAAATTTTGGTCATGACCATGAGTTGGTATTTCTGTTTTGTAACATAGTGTATATTGTTTTTTAATTGAAAATATATTAAAATGATTTTTTATATATAGTTTTTATATAAATATATTAAAACAATTGAAAAAATAATTTTAAAAAACAAAAGTTTCAACAATATATATTATCGGACATATATTTTCAGGTTTTTTTTATATATGTTTTGATGATCATTAAAATCCATTCAAGAACACATAAAAACATCAAATTCAGCCTAAACGCACTTCAAAAAGAACTTTGTGGCGATGAATAACATTACAAAGCACTGGCCTGCAAATCTTTAAAATGGTCTGTCTCTTTTTTTTTTTTTTTTTAATGATATTCAGTTTAGTTTATACTTATCTCGACTAATCTTTTAAAATTCTAAAGTTAACAATCATATAAGTCTCCAATGACCCTAAAATTTATGGTACTCAAACTGATAATTTTTAGAGAACAAACTCAAGACCCGATAAGTTAAGTTTCACAATCAGAATAGAGTAGCCGTTGCTGTGTTCCGTCCTGTTTGTCACCTAAGAATAATAAAGGAGATTTATTCCATCAAACAGAAACAAATAACAGCAGGGTCTAAGATTGATCGGTAAAACAACTGTGCCTGAAATACTGTGGACCAACTCAGCCGTTGATATTTTCATCAACAAAAATGGGCCTCATGATGTGTCGATGATCCAAAGGGTTCAACACCCAGAGGCCACATAAGAAGGCCAGCGAGGATGGACTCCACTGCTGCTAGTCTCAACTCTTGAAGACTTCAAATTTGATTACTGGTGAATACTGTGCAGCTGCATTGTTTATTTCCTTACAGAATATTATATAGATGGTTCTATTTATTTTTAAAAAAATTATTTTGATTCTTAAAGTTTTATTTTGAGTATTATTATTCTCATTTTTTTATAAAATTTATCAGGGCAAATTAAACAACGCGTCATCTGCTTCAATAATCACGCATCATTTAATATTTTTCCAAACAATTCAACTGGTAAAATTAAACAATGCATCATCTGATTTTTTTTCAAAAGAATTAGAGAATAATGACGTGTTATCTACTCGAGTTACAATTAAAAAATATAAGTCAGAGACTATGTTGACCCACATTAAATCACTGACCCATGACTTGGATTTTAAGGGTTAATCTCTAAGTCAGGTTTTATAGCTTTGCTTTGAAAATTAACTCAAAGTTTAAATTTTATATATATAAAAACTTTTTTTAATTACCAAACCTATTTAAGGACCAAATGTAAAGACCAAGAACATAAAAACGAAATAAAAGATCAGAATAACTATTCTTCCAAGATGGTTTATGCTAAGCAAAAATAGAAACTCGCAGTCAAGTGAGACATTTCAAGATGATGGGCCAAATATGGTGTTGTCTCGAAGGAAACATCAGGCTCAACACTCTCCTTTGGAACTCTACCCATTTCTTAGGAATTCCACATATTTAAGATATTCATGCACTTATTTATTCTCTTACCTGAATTAAATAAATATGTATTTTTAGTACTTAATTATATCAATAATTAGATAGTTTTTTATTTTATTTTTCTCATTGTACAGTTACATATTGTTTTTTTATTAATTTAATTATATCAATAATTAGATAATTTTTTTTTTCTCATCATACCATTCATGTAATAGTGGTGTCGCTTCTAATACTTTTTCACTGCATTTGTAAGACTAAAATTTTTTTTATCTGGGAACCTATTTCAAATTGAAATTATATTTTTGTTATTTTAAATTTATTTTATATTACACCAGCCAACCCAAACATAACCATTCAACCCAATTAAATATTTTAGATTTATTTATTGTTTGGAGTTCAATTAAGAAAAATCACACCTCCAACTAAAACAAAATAATTTAAAATTTGAATACATTACATATTTGACATTCATGATGGATATTCAATATAAAGTTTAATTGCTCTTGATTTTTTAATCAAACATTATGAGTTAAATCATATCACTTAATATCATAATTCTATTAAAAATAAATTAATTGAAAAACAATATGAGTTCAAATGATGTGTAATTTAAAATAAAATAATTTAAAACGTGTATATACAATATAAAGTTTTATTTTCGATTTATTTTCAACATAAATATTATAAAATTGTATTACATGATTTCATAAAATTATTAGAAAAAAAGATGTAAATAACATATAATTTAGCTTTTGTACTTTTATAAATTTTAGCATTGATTTTTTTTCCATTTCTTATAATCTTGGTATCACACAAAAAAAGAGATTAATGTATATTCAAATAGTGATCGAGTGATTTTACCCTTCACCAAACCAGCCAAGAAGGCTAAGCTCAAGGGTAAAATGATTTTTTACACATGATTCATTTGTTATTTTTATTTTTCTTGGAGGTATAAATTTTTTTTTCTTTTTGAGCAGTAAAATATCCTCACTACCCTTAAAATAAAAAAAAATGATAGTTGCTTTGTAGGGACTTTTTTGACAATGCACAATTTGTAGCAAAATAATTTTACTTAATTGCCCTTAGTTTCAAAATTAATTAATTTTTTTGGCGGGTATTATATATTTTTCTCTAGTTTTTTTTGTTATAATCGGATGGGTAGAAGGGTAAATGTGTCTTTCAAGAAATAAAAAAAATATTAAATATTAAATTACCCTCAGTTTTAGAATATATTTATGTTTTTTTTTTTTGGGGGGGGGGGGGGGGGGGGGGGGGGAAAAAAAA
>Ga0307515_10024537_pt1 | contig 10503 bp, 10 predicted proteins | sample 17_EM_MG_FD_194513 | JGI IMG/M metagenome (GOLD analysis project Ga0307515, IMG submission 194513) | Populus trichocarpa ectomycorrhiza microbial communities from riparian zone in the Pacific Northwest, United States - 17_EM | ecosystem: Host-associated > Plants > Roots > Unclassified | place...
CCGGCAACTGGTCGAGGTCACCCAACGCTACGCGGTGATCCGGGAACAGCAGGCCCGCGAGCTCACCCTCGCCTGGCCGGTACTGCGCTGCTGCGTCCGCCGGCTCGGCGAGCACCTCACGGCCACCGGTGTCGTCGACAACGCCGACGACGTGTTCTTCTGCACCCGCGTCGAGCTCGACGTCGCCCTTGCCGGGCACGCCGCACCGCTGATCGACGCCGTGGCCGAGCGGCGCGGTGCCTGGCAACGGCAGCGACGGCTGCCGGCACCGCTGACCCTGGGCCACCCGCCCCGGCTGGTCGGCGACGTCATCGACCGCATGGTCCAGCAGGCCCGCGGCCCGGTCGATCCCCACGCCGCGGTCGTCGGGCATCCCGCTTCCGCCGGTCACGCCACCGGCCCGGTCCGCGTCCTGACCGGCCCGCAGGACTTCACCCCCCTCGAAGACGGCGACATCCTCGTCGCACCTGCCACCACCCCGGCCTGGACCCCGCTGTTCGCCCGCGCCGCCGCGGTCGTGACCGACGGCGGCACCCTGGCCGCCCACGCCTCCCTCGTGGCTTGCGAGTACGGCATCCCCGCCGTCGTCGGCACCGGCGACGCCACCCGACGGCTACAGACCGGCCAGCGCGTCACCGTCAACGGCACCACCGGCACGGTCCACGTGCAGACCTGACCGGCAGGACCGGCCCGTCTGCACCCCGCAGGCGACGCGCCCGTGCCCCGCTGGCGCGGATGGCCTGTGCTGTTGGCGTGTAGTCGCCCTTTTTTTTGGGGGGGCAATCGGTACCCCAGGCACGGGCTTACCGTCGAGTGGACGGCGCCCCCGCTGGCGCCGGAAACACCTGCTCGAGGGAGCCTGTGAGGTCGTCGATGTTCCCGCGGCGTGCACGTTGCCCGCGGTCGAGCGCCGTTGCGGCTGGCCGAGTTCGATGATTTGTTCGCCGCGGCCGTGTGCCGGGTCGACCCGGTTGATGCCACCGACATTCGGCTGTACCTGACCGGCCTGGTCGGGTCGGCGGTCCGGGTGCGGGATCCGACAGTGCGGCAGACCGAGTGCTGCTCGGCAACCGTCGCCGCAACCCGCACCTGGTCGACGGGGGAGGTGCCCGTCGCCACATCCAACGGTGAGGCCCGGGGGCCGGCCACACGCCGACCGCGGTAGGCGTGGGCTATCGGTGAACCGTGGTCCGGGCGGGTACGTAGTGCCGGGTACGTAGTGCTGGGCATGGTGCGACGTTTCTCTTCACGGCAGGTGGATGCCCGGCGTCCACCCTCGCGCGGGGTGCAGCCCGCGCTGGGGAGTTGCTGATGCAGGTGCTGTTGGTCGAGGACGACGACACGATCGCCGATCCACTCATCGAGGGCCTCGGCCGCTACGGTTTCGCCGTGTCGCGGGTCATCACCGGCGCGGCAGCGCTCGATGCTCCCCCTTGTGATCTGCTGCTCCTCGATCTTGGTCTGCCGGACATGGACGGGATCGACGTTTGCCGGCAGTTGCGGCGAACCTCACGGGTACCGATCGTCATGCTCACCGCCCGCGGGTCGGAGACGGATCGGGTTCTGGGCTTGGAGATGGGCGCCGATGACTACCTGGCCAAGCCGTTCAGTGTGCGCGGCCCGGGCGACGGCGTAAGGGCGGCGCAGCCGCCGCTGCCGGCGATCGGAGCGGGTGTCGGCCTGGTGACGCCGACGGCAATGAGCCGCGCGACGCGGGTGCAGACGAAGCTCTGGAGCCGGGTTGGAGGACCCCGCGCATCGGTAGCCTGCCGCGCAGCGTCCGATAAGGATGGACGGCGACAGCAGTCCGGCCACCGTCGGCCGTTTTCTCCGTGGTGGCGCTGATCGCCGGCCGGGTGACCCGCGGCGGTCGGACGCCAGCCATGGGTCTACCGCGTGATACGCACGTCCGAGGCGATCACCGGCGCCGAGGGCATCCCGATCGGGTAGGAGACCCTCGTGATCGTCCACATCGGATTGTTGCGGCTGTGGCGTGCAAGCCGCGCACCGCGGAGGACCTCGTCACGAGCTCGCTGGTACCGATCTCGGTAATGATCGGTACGCTCGCCGTCGCCACCTCCGCCCGCCTGGCCGCCGTGTACCTCGCCGCCGACGCCGGCCGGTTCCGCGAGAACGTCTTGGAGCGCGAGTTCCGGTTGGGCGCCTTGTGCTCGGGGGGTGTCTCTATGATCTTTGTCAAGCGGCAGCGGCGTGGTTTTCGGGGTTTTCGGTGTTGGGTTGTTGGTAGGGCTGCTTGTCGCGGAGCATGGCGTAGATGACGTCGGTGCGTCGTCGGGCGAGGCAGACGATGGCGGCGTTGTGCTTCTTCTTCTCGGCTCTTTTGCGGTCGTAGTAGGCGCGGCTGGTCGGGTCGGCGAGGCTCGCGAACGCGGATTGGAACAGCGCGTTCTTGAGGGCGCGGTTGCCGCGTCGGGACCGGGTCTCGCCCTTGATCGAGGTTCCGGACCGGCGGGTCACCGGGGCCAGGCCGGCGTAGGCGGCCAGGTGCGCGGCGCTGGGGAACGCGGAGCCGTCACCGACGATGGTGAGGATCTTCAGGCTGGTCCTGACCCCGAGTCCGGGCATCGAGGTCAGGACCTCGTGAAGAGGGTGAGCCTCCAGGAGCGCTTCAAGATCGGCGCCGAGAGATGCGCGTTCGAGGTGGATGTCGCGCAGCTGGGTGGCGAGTCCGGAGATGACCCGCCCGAACGCCTGAGTGCCCGGGACGATGACGCTCTGCTCGTCGAGAGCGGTGCGGATCTTCGCGGGAAGGGTCTTGGCCAGCCGCGGTGAGCGGGGTTTCATGATCTCGGTCATGGCTGCGGGGGCCAGCCGTGCCAGGGCGTCCGGGGTCGAGGCTGCCACGAGCAGCTCGAGGACGCCGGGGCGGTCAAAGTGCTTACCCAGCAAGCGTTCCAGGGCAGGGTGAACGTGCAGCAGCGCGTCGCGGAGCCGGTTGCTCAGGCGGGTGGTCTGGGCGGCGAGGTCGTCGTCGTAGCCGGCCAGGACGGTCAGGTCGGCGACGGTTTCGTCGTCGGTGCCGATCCGTCGCAGGGTGTGCGGCATTGTGCGGGCGGCGTCGGCGATGATGAACGAGTCGCGGGCGTCGGTCTTGCCTTCGCCGGGGTACAGGTCGGCGATCCGGCGCATTGCGAGGCCTGGTAGGTAGGCGACCTCGATGCCCATGAGCCGGGCTACGGCGATGACCAGGGCTCCGATCGAGGCCGGTTGGTCGATGATTACCAGGACCCGTCCGCGGGTCTGAAGCTTGCCGAGGACCTCTTTCAAGGCGTCTTCGTCGTTGGGCAGTGGTTTGTCGTGGAGGCGTTTGCCGGCGGGGTTGAGCGCGCACGCGTGGTGTTCGCTCTTGCCGACGTCTACCCCGCAGTACACGTCGTACCGGTCGGTGCTGCCGTCCTGCTCGGTCAATGCCTGGTCCCTTGCTCGTACGGAGCAGGCCGCCTCGATGCCTCGCGCCGGCAGCCACGTTACGAACAGACCAGGAAGCGGTCAGGTCTCTATCAGCGGTCACTGGCACCCTCCGAACCCCGGTGACAACACCCCCCCAGATCATGGACAACAGGGGGACTCAGTCATGCCGCGGCCGGTGGCCTGCAACCCCGCTTGGGGGCTACGAAAAGGTAACGGGGGGCAGTGGCGGTGCGCTCGCCCCAGCGACACTGTTCGGCCGGCCGGACTCGGGCGCGAGGCCGGACGCACCACGCTCGACGCGCGGACCCGCGTTCGCTGCGCCTGGGCGGCGCGTTCCCGCCGGCTGTCTGCTGGTCGCAACGGGCATGATGGTCCTGTCGGATGCCGGGTTGGCGCAGGCGATCGGCATCGCCTGCCTGGTCGCCTTCACCGCGTCGGCCTCCGAGAGTTCGCACTGCGGTGGCAACGTTCCTGATCTGCGCATCCGTAGTGCCGAACTGGCGTGCGGCCCGGTCCGGCGACGGGAAGCGGCGGTAGTTCGGCGATCCAGGTGTCGCCACGTCGGCCGCGAGTTGCCTGGTCGTGGTGGTGGGAGCGACACGTAGAATGTGACATCGCCGGCCGCGGGTACCAGTAGCGACACCGGTGCGCCGGCTGCGCCGGACGTGCGTCCCGAGGCAAACAACAGAACCGCGGACAGGACCAGCATCCTGGCAGGAGCACCCACCCGACGAACACTTTCCGGGGCCACGATGATGGCTTTCCCTCCCCATCGGATGCCCGGACGAGCGAACCGGCCGACGTTCCTCACAGGTTCGCCCGCGGCCGGCCCTGTGCCGTCCCGGCCAGCACCCACTTCGCTACCCACCGGCAGATATCCGGGCGTACCTGCTGGCCGCGTCTGGTTGAACCCCGACGGATCGACGAGTCCGATCACTGCGTTGCCCCCATCATGGGGCCGACTAGATCTAAATTAGGTTGCTCCAGCCATGGCCCGCCTGCACCGCAACGATGGCGAGGGGGACTGTTGCGGCGGCTGTCACGAACAGGATAGCGAAACGGCGGTGGCCACCCTGTACGCCACCCGCCGTTGCGGGGCGAACAGTTAGCCTCAGTGCCGGTACTAGCCGGCTCAGGACGTGGAGTCCAGTCACGACGGCCCAAGCGGCGAAGACGGCTTGGTGGATGGTCAGGATGTCGATACGCTGGTCCAGAACGTCCACCTGCGGGCCCTGCCCGGTACGAGGGCCCGCGACGACGAGCGCCAGGCCGGAACCGAGTAGCGCCATGGTGGTGAGCACGACCAGCGGCCCGAGGGCACGCAAGATCAGCGGTGGAGGACCGGAGTCGCGATAGTGGCGACTACCGGTGTAGTAGCGGAGGATCCGCCAACCGGTGCTCGCGGTCTTGAGAAGTGCTGGCGGGATCAGCAGGGTGCCGATCGCGATGTGCCATGTGATCATTTGGCGTACGTCGAGCAGGGTGACCAACTCGGCGGCGAACAGCACAAGGAGCAGCAGGCCCGTCCATGCGGTGAGCCGGGCGTTGCCGGCCGGACCGCCACTGCCATCCGCAATGGCGTCGGCACGGAAGTCACGTCCGGTCGCTTCGGCGATCGCTTCGCTGGTGATCCTTCGTAGCCGCGTTGTGGCCCGCTTGATAGCCATCAAACGCACCCCCTTCCGGTGGTCGTGTCTGTGGGGATGCCACCGCGCCGGCGTCGTTGCCACCGCTGGTGGTGTTATGTCGAGGGCCTGAGGAGTGGACCGCCGGATACTGGTGTTGCATGCGCTACCAACCGGGGTGGTGTGCACGGGACGCTTGCTGACCTTGGTCACCATCCGGACTGTCCACCCGGTCCGTGCCGCCCAGCCTCCACTCCCGGGCTCCGAGGACATCAGCGGGATATCGCCCAAGACCTCGGTGTGCAGGCGCCGGACTACGGATCGCATCACAAGACTCCAGGCTGACGGGTCCGGCCGACAAAACGCTAGCCTCAGCGTCCAGTCCTGCTGCGTCTGCTCGGTCTCATCCGGCTGCGCCGAGCGCCGCGCTGATCGCGACGATGATCGCGCCGCCGAGCGCGATGGAGGCGAAGGAGCGCAGGAAGCCGGTGTTGAAGAACCGCCAGCGGATGAAGGCGAGCGTGACGAGCTCGACCACGATCACGACGATGGCGACAGCGAGTGCAGTGCCGTACTGAGGGATCAGGAACGGCAGGGTGTGGAGGAAGCCGCCAAGGAAGGTTCCGGCGCCGGTGATCGAGCCGCGCATGTACGGGTTGCCGCGGCCGGTCTCCTCACCGGTGTCGGAGAGTCCTTCGGAGAAGGCCATGCTGACGCCGGCGCCGATCGCGGTCGCGAGCCCGGCGAAGAACGCGACGTGGGGGCGGTGGGTGGCCAGCGCGACGGCGAAGATCGGTGCCAGCGTTGACAGCGAACCGTCGATCAGCCCGGTCATCGCGGGCTGCACGCGTTGCAGCAGAACGGACTGTTTGTCGTGCTGCTGCGACCGGGTGGGGACATCGCGTGCGCTCATAGTTCCAGGGTTGCCGATCGCGGCGTCTGTGTCGCCGCTGCCAGCATCCATCTGCGCTACCGGCTAACCACAGGTCGTTTGTGCCGGCTACCTGCATCTGCGCTGCGCGGCGCCGCTGCGTGCGATCTCTACGTCGGGTCCCTCGCCACGGCTCTGATTCTGTGCATGGTCGCTGCAGGATCGAGGTGTTCAGCGATGACACCGCGGCGTCCCCGGTCCTACGATTCCCGCCAGCCGGTAGCGGAGATGGGTGCCTGCCGCGATGACATGTGATCCGGCTGAGCAGATCGTTAGCCGTTGTGAAGACTCTCTTGGACGCAGGAGGTAGAACTCCGGACGAAGCGAGGTACACGCGCGCCGCTTCGGAGGGGCACGCCACGACGGGCGCGGCACATCTGACCGGGGATCCGGCCGGCTCGATCATTGGGTGGCTGGTGGCTGGCTGTTATCGGCTCTGGCGGTCCGGGCCAGGGCGGATTGGGTCGGGTCTGGCTCGCCGACAACGAAAAGGTGGACCGGCGTGTCGCGCTCAAGAAGTTCAAGCTGAGCGAGCAGGCGTCCGAAAACACGCGCAAGGCGCGGGAGCGCGCGCTCCGCGAGGCCCGGTCAGCGGCGCGGGTCGACCACATCGGCGCCGTCAAGATCTACGACATTGTCAGGGACGACGGCTGTCCCTGAATCGTTATGAGTGTCGCGGCGCTGGAGTCGCAGGGACGGCTGCCGATCGGCCCGGTGATAAGCGTGGGTCTAGGCATTCTCGTGCTGTAGGCGACGCACCGCGCGGGCATCATTCACCGCGATGTCAAGCCGGCCAACGTGTACCTCCGCGACAACGGGCGGCAGGTTCTCACCGACTTCGGTATTGCGCGGACCGAGGACGACGGCCCACCGTCTCGAACGGCGAGCTCATTGGCAGTCCGGCCCACATTCCGCCGAAGCGGCTTCTGCGCGGCGAGAGTGCCGGCGTCCGACCGGGCGCCCTTCGACAGCGGCGACCTTTTCGGCGCGCTCACCGCGGTGGTTGTCATGCGCCGGCCCGTTCCGACACACCGCGCCGCTGCGCCCCGTCATGGAAGGGCTGCTCGCTAAGGAGCCCGGACGACGGCTCAGCGCCGACCGGGCCTGCGCCGCCTCCAGGACGGCCCATGCGACCGCCGATGTTCGCTCGAGCCGATCGCGCACCCGCGGTTGAACCTGCCGCCTAGACCGCCAGCGTTGCGGCTGGCCCGTATCGCACATCCCGGCCTCTGGGGCCACAAACGAGCGCTGGCCGAGCAGACCCGAGCGCGGAATGTGGCCACCGCCGGGGTCACACATCTGAAACGAACGCGGCCTGCTCTGTGTCACGCCCAAATGGCGCGCAGCACGGGCCATGGACAAAGGAGTGAGCACATGTCCGCAGCCGACCGGCCGGGAGCGGGTGCCCCTGCACTTCGGGGCACTGACATGCACGACACGATCGCACCAGCCACCGAGACCGGGATGCGATGACCAGGGCGACGGCACCGCCGGTCGCTGTCATCTCGGCGGGCATCGGCGCCGGCCACGACGGGGCCGCCCGGGAACTGGCCCGTCGCCTCACGGCCTTGGGCGTACCCGTGACCCGGCACGACTTCCTGGACCTGCTCCCCGCCGGGCTCGGCCGCACCCTGCGCGGGACGTACGCCCGGCAGCTCAGCGTCGCGCCGGCAACCTGGGGATGGCTGCTGCACGCCATGGCCGGACCACGTATGTCCGACGGAGTGGCGGCGTTATCCCACCGCGCCGCCGCCGACCGGATGCTCGCCGCGATCGGTCCCGCGCCGGCCGCGGTCGTGTCGACCTACCCGCTGGCCAGCCAGGTCCTCGGCCGGCTGCGCCGCTCCGGACGGCTGCGAGCACCGGCGGTCGCGTTCATAACCGACCCGTCGGTGCACCGGCTATGCGTGGCCGCCGGCATCGACCTGTACCTGGCGCCCGGACGTACGACCGCCGAACACGTCCGGCGGCTGCACGGCGCTCGGACGGTCGCCGTCGCACCGGTCGTCGGCCCGGCCTTCCGACCCGCCCGGGGCCGGTACGAGATGGTCGCCGCGCGGCGCCGCCTCGGACTTCCCCTCCACGAACGGCTCACCGTGGTGGTGGCCGGCTCCTGGGGCGTCGGCGATATCGACCGAACCGTCGAAGACATCGTCGCCTCCGCGACAAGCGTGCCGGTCGTGGTCTGCGGGCGCAACGAGTCGCTTCGTCGGCGCCTCACCCAATCGGGGACGGCCATCGCGCTCGGTTGGGTCGACAAGATGCCAGACCTGCTGCGTGCCGCGGACGCCGTCGTGCACAACGCCGGCGGACTCTCCAGCATGGAGGCGATGGCCAGCGGTGTACCTGTGATCAGTTACCGCTGTCTGCCCGGGCACGGTGTCGCCAACGCCGCCGTCCTCGCGGCGGAAGGGCTATCCCCGTGGCCGGCCACACCAGCCGGGCTCACCTCGGCGCTGCGGCACGCCCTCGACGGAAACCACCGCCGGCGCCCGGTGCCGACCATCGAACCCGACGCGGCGACGATTGTCGCGGAGCTCGCCGGCGTCCGCGTACCGGCTGCCGGTGAAGCCGTGGCGGCGGCGTGATGGCGACGACACGCGTGCTGGCCGGAATCGCCACCGGCGTGGCGGTCGCCCACGCCGTGCCGGCCGTCGCGGCGCTCGGACCGCTGCGGCGGCGGTTCCTGCCCGCGCTCGCCGGCGTCGGCGACCCGCGCCACGTGGCGCTGACCTTCGACGACGGGCCTCATCCCGACGCCACGCCGCGGTTTCTGCGTCGGCTTGAGGCCGAGGGGGTACGGGCGACGTTCTTCCTGCTCGGCAGCCAGCTCGTCCGCTACCCCGACATCGGACGCGCCATCGTCGCCGGTGGCCACGAGATCGCCGTGCACGGGTACGATCATCAACTACTGCTCCGGCGCAGCCCGCACGCCGCGGTCGACGACATAGTCCGCGCGACGCACGCCATCGCCGACATCACCGGCTCGACCCCCCGATGGTGGCGCCCACCGTACGGCGTCGCCTCCACCGCCTCGATGTTCGCAGCTCGGCGCCTCGGCCTCACTCCGGTCCTGTGGACCTGCTGGGGACGCGACTGGAGCGCGACCGCCACCGGCGACTCCGTCCATCGCACGGTACTGCGCCGACTGTCCGGCGGTGGCACCATCCTGCTGCACGACAGCGACTACGCAGCCAGCCCGGGGTCCTGGCGCTCCGCTCTAGACGCGTTACCGCGGATCCTCATCTACTGTCGGGTCAGAGGACTGCGGACAGGCACTTTGACCGAGCACGAGGTAGCCGCCGCCTCATGACAGACAGCCGAAGTTGTAATAGATGGGGCAAACGACTGTGTGGCGTGTTGCTGCGGCCTAGGGTCGGTTGGTTGGACCTTGTGTTCGGGCCGGTGCCGGCGATGGTGCGGGGTCGTTCCGGCCGCACGCCGCCACGGAGTCAGGAGATTCCTGGAATGAGTTCGATCGCCACGAACGTCGGACCGGCAACCAGGCGGCGCTTCTTCGCTGATCTGAGTGTGAACGTCAAAATTCTCGGCGCGGTCGGTGTCGCGGGGTTGGTCGCGCTCATGGTCGGGCTCGCCGGGCTGCAAGCGTTGAGCAGGGCCAGCGACTCCGCGCAGAACATCTACCACCGCAACGTCGCCAACGTCCGGGCCGCGGGCCGGGTCCAGACCGCGATGACCCAGGCCAGGGTCGACGTGGCCATGCAGGCGGTCTCGCTGAGCGAGGCCAACACGGCCAAGTTCGGCCAGGCGTTCGCCGCCGACCTACAGGCCTTCGACGCGGCGATGACCGCCTACCGCGGTAACCAGCCCGCCGGTGATCCCGCGGTGATCGCGCGCCTCGAGACGAACTGGCAGGCCTACTCCCAGGTCGCGCAGACCAAGATGATTCCCGCCGGAGAGCGCAAGGACATCAAGGAATGGGAACAGGTCCGCGACAGCGAGGCCCTGCCGATTCTGAAAACGGTCTACGCCGACGTCGAGGCGCTCAGCTTCGCGGAGAACGCTGCCGCCGCCGACAGCGCCGCAAACGCCAAATCCGGTTACCAGTCCAGCCGCACCACAGCGATCCTGCTGTTGGTCGCCGGGCTGCTGCTCGCTATGGGCCTGGGTTTCCTGATCGCCCGCGGGATCGTTCGGTCGTTGGCCAAGGTGAAGGACATCTGCGGTGGTCTCGCCGCCGGCGACCTGACCCGCACCACCGGGCTGAGCACTCGCGACGAGCCCGGGCAGATGGGGTTGGCCCTGGACGCCGCGATAGCCAGGCTGCGCCAGACCGTGTCGACCATCGACGGCTCCGCCACTTCGCTGGCCAGCGCGTCCGAACAGATGTCCGGCGTCTCCGCCCAAATCGCCGCATCGGCGGAAGAGACCTCCGCGCAGGCCCTGACCGTGTCGGCCGCGGCGGAGGAAGTCTCCCGCAGTGTCGAGACCGTGTCGGCCGGTAGTGAGGAGATGAATGCCTCGATCCGCGAGATCTCGCAGAACGCCACCGAG
>Ga0307515_10024538_pt1 | contig 10503 bp, 7 predicted proteins | sample 17_EM_MG_FD_194513 | JGI IMG/M metagenome (GOLD analysis project Ga0307515, IMG submission 194513) | Populus trichocarpa ectomycorrhiza microbial communities from riparian zone in the Pacific Northwest, United States - 17_EM | ecosystem: Host-associated > Plants > Roots > Unclassified | place...
AACAAGCAGATGGAAGCCTTGACCGGCTGTACGCGCGACGAGCTGATCGGCGCGCCGTTCAAGGACTGTTTCACCGATCCGCAGCGAGCGGAGGCGGGCATCAAGCGCGTGCTCGCGGCCAAGTCGGTGACGGACTATGAGCTCACCGCGCGGACACGGGACGGCAAGGAGACGGTGGTCTCCTACAATGCGACCACCTTCTACGACCGCAGCCGCACGCTGAAGGGCGTCTTCGCGGCGGCGCGCGACGTCACCGATCGCAAGCGCGTGGAAGTCGAACTGCAGCAGGCCAAGGCGACCGCTGAAAGCGCCAGCCGGATGAAGTCAGACTTTCTCGCCAGCATGAGCCACGAAATCCGCACCCCGATGAACTCGATCATGGGCATCGCCGATCTGCTGGCCAAGACCTCGCTCTCGCCGGAGCAGGACAAGTTCGTCCAGATCTTCCGCCGCTCGGGCGACAACCTGCTCAACCTGATCAACGACATCCTGGACCTGTCCAAGGTCGAGGCTTCGCAACTGGACCTGGAAGCGGCGGGCTTTTCCTTGAGTGATCACCTGGAAAAGGTGATCGAAATGGTTGCGCCGCGAGCCGTCGAGAAAGGTCTGGTCCTGACCTGCCTGATCGAGCCGAGCCTCCAGAACGACCTTGTCGGCGATCCGACGCGGCTGCGCCAGGTGCTGCTCAACCTGCTCGGCAACGCGATCAAGTTCACCCAATCGGGCAGCGTGGAGTTGGCGGTCAAGCGGGAGGGGGACGGCTCGGCGCCCACCGTCTTGCGGTTCCTCGTCACCGACACCGGGGTCGGTATCGCGCAAGACAAGCTGCCGCTGGTGTTTGAACGCTTCACCCAGGCCGATTCCTCGACGACGCGCCGGTTCGGCGGCTCGGGCCTGGGGCTGACCATTTCGAAGCGGCTCGTCGAACTGATGGGCGGCAGCATTTTTGCCGAGAGCAAAGTGGACAAAGGAAGCGTGTTCGCCTTCACCGTGCCCTTCGAGGTCTGGCAGACACCGCATTCACCCGTAAACACGCCGAATGGAGCCATATCCGACACTCCCGACCAGGCCTTGCAGCCGCTTCGGATCCTGATGGCGGAGGACTCCGCCGACAACTGCACGATCGTCTTGGCCTATATGGCCGACACGCCCTACCGGATAGATGTGGCGGAGACCGGGGCGATCGCCTGCGAAATGTTCATGGCCGATCCCTATGACCTTGTCCTGATGGATCGCCGGATGCCGGTGATGGACGGCCTGACCGCAACGCGGACCATTCGGGCCTGGGAGGCGGCCAATGGCCGAGCGCCCACGCCGATCATCGCCCTTACGGCCTCGGCCCTGAAAGGCGACCGGGAGACCTGCCTGGCGGCCGGTTGTACGGCTTATCTGACCAAGCCCATCAAGCAGGACGTCCTACTTCAGGCGATCAACCACTATTCGACGGCCGGCGCGCCGGCGCAGGATTTCCGCGTCCCGGTGGATTTAGGGTCGCGGGCCGCGCGCAGGTTGGCAGAATTGACGCCTGAGTACCTGAGCAACTGTCGGCGCGACCTGCTCATCATGCAGGAAGCCCTGGAGCGGGCGGACTTCGAGACGCTGGACCTGCTGGGCCACAACATGCGCGGCTCGGGCGGAGCGTTCGGATTTCAGCCTTTGGCTGACATCGGCGGGAACCTGGAACAGGCCGCCAAGAGACGCGACGCCAACGCCTCGCGCCAGGGCGTGATCGAGCTTTCGCTATATCTTGAAAAGATCCGGCGGTGAGGCGAAAGCCGCTAGCACTCAAGATGAGGAAGATTGTGCGACGGGTTCCCCATCCTGCCAACCTCCCCTTCCCGACGATCGCACTGTCCAGCGCAGGTACCGGCGGAGACGTCCGCTAAAGTCCGCATTCCACCCCGGACAGACGATCGCCATGTCCGCTTCCGGGCGCCGGCGGCCGACCTTTGCCAGCGTCGGTGCATCCCCTCATTTCAGGGCGTGTGTCGGGAAACCCTAAACGCCATCCAGAGCTTTTGTGGGTCTGGTGAGCACACGCTCAAAAAGTGGTCCGTCGGACCGATCTGGTCGCTTTCGACATCGGCCCCTTGGTCTCAAGAAAGCGCCCGCTGGTTGTCCCCCACCACAATGCAACCGTATTGACGACACCTTGCGCCCATGAGACCGTGGTTAACGGCCAAGCTGGCCGATGAGCTGACCTGAAGGAGGCCTCCATGAGTAGTGCCGCGTTGAAGGGTAAGCGTACCGACGTCATTTCGTTCACACTGGCTCCGGACGATTTTGACGCCATGAGCCGCATCGTCGCTCGGATGGACGTGCAATCGGGCGCCAATATCGGCGCGCCCGGCGCCTTCACTATCCGCAATCACAGTTTCAAAAGCGAGGAGCCCGGCGCGTTTGTGATCCGCAATCACAACTTCAGCGTCGACAAGCCGGGCGCCTACACAATCCGCAACTATCGTTTCGAACGGCACGGCTAGTCGCCCTCGGAGCCGCGGCGGTCAACGCCGCGGCCCTGCCTGCAAGCGGAGGGAACCGATGTCGTTCCTAGCGGACTTCGTCCTGGAAAATCTCGCGGTCGCTGGCCAGCCAGTGTCCCCAACCTATGCCCGCATCCTACAGCACTGCTATGCCGAGCCGCCGCCGTTCGCGCGCGCGTTTTTTGGCAAGCGGTATCGCGAACTGGCCAGGAACGCCGAATGGTTCGCCAATTCCCTGGTCGCCAATTCGGCGCTGGAAGGTTATGGCGCGACCCAAATTTGGAAGTTCGCCAGTCACCTGGAGAACCAACGCCATGCCGCCGCGGTGCGGCAGCACAGTCTCGATGAATCTCGACATTCAACGATGTTCATTCGGATGCTCGACCTCACCTTCCCCAACATCGAGCTCGACGCGGGGACGCGCGATCGCCTCGAAGGCCTGCAGCCGCGCTATACCGCCGCCCGTCATCCGCCGATCGTTGCTCCGCCTACGGATCAACTCAAGGCGGGACGTGACGCCCTGACCGAACTGATCGGCGTGCACATCACCGAAATTCGGGCCTTGATCCTGCAGCACCTCCTGCGCCCGGTCATGCTGACCTACGCGCCCAACACCTCGCAGCGGGTCCTGACGCGCGCCTCCGACGTTCTTATTCGCGACGAGTCCCGCCACATCGGCTATTCGGCCGCCTTTTTCGAGGAAGCCGCGCGGGCGGGAGACGAGGATTTTCTGTTCGAGACCTTCGCCAGTGAAGCGCGGGTCTTCAACGATCTGACCCTTGAGGAACTCGCGCGCGACCAAGTTGAGCTTTGATGCCGCAACGCTCCGCCCTTGACGGCAAGCCGCTAGGTCCTCTCGACAGCTTCGGCGCCCTGATCGCCCCCGTCCCCGAAGCGACGTTTTTCTCAACCTACTATGAAAGCGAGGCTCTGCACGTTCCTCACGATGACCCGACGCGATACGCCGCGCTGCTCGAGGCCATCGACGTCGAAGATCTGATCCACCAGTGCAAGACCTGGGGCGAAGTGAGTCTGGCCGGCGGCGAGCGCGGCCGGATGGCCTGCGATCTTGCCGCGCCGCCCAATCCAGAACATATCGGCCTGGCCTTTCAGCAGGGTTTCACCGTCGTGCTGAACGACCTCCAGACCAAGACCCTACAGGTGGCCCGGCTATGCCGCATGTTGGAGGCGCGCTTTTTTTGTCGCGCCAACGTGAACCTTTACCTGACGCGTCGCGGCATCCCCGGATTGGACGTTCACTACGACGATGACGACGTGCTCGTCCTGCAGCTGCGCGGCGAGAAAATTTGGCGAACCTGGCCCTCGGAGCAGCGGCTTCCGATGGGCGATAGCCCCTACCAGAACATCGACGTCCAAGGCCCGGGCGCGCGCCATGTGCTCAAGCCGGGCGATGTCCTCTATGTGCCCCGCGGCGCGCCTCATCAGGCCGTGGCGGGTCAGACGGACTCCCTGCATCTCACCGTCTCGCTAAACGTCCTGCGCTATGCCCACCTTCTGCGGGAACTGGTTCTTGTGGTCGCTGACAAAACGCCAGATCTTCGCAAGGCCATCGCCCCCGACGTGCTGCGATCAGGCCAAGGCTGGCCTGAGGACATGATCAGTCGTTTCCTCGCGGCTCTGGGTCAGGACAGCGACATCGTCGCGGCCATCGGCCGCGCTCAAACCCGCCTTCTGACCGGCGCGCCTCGTCTGCCACGACCCTGGTCGGATCTGGAGGCGCAAGGCCCCGTGCGAGCCGACACCTATGTCCGCGTCGCCGATGACCAGATCTGGGGCCTGACGCCCACGGCCGATCTGACGATCATTCGCGGCCTGGGCGCGCAGTTTGAGTTTCCGCCGCAGCTGTCCGATGTCGCCGGTCACCTGGAGCGGGGCAAGCCGTTCAATGCTCTAGGCTTGAGCGCCGACCTGACGATCCGGCGTCGTCAGGAGATCATCCAGACACTGCTCGATAGCGGGTTTTTGATCCTGGACAGACCTGGCCAAGTGGCCGAACGCCCGAGCAATGCCCAGGCTTCAGACTAGGGCGGCCGGACCCAGGGCCCGATCACGAAGATCGTCTCCTACGCCCCTATTGAAGGGCGGTGTTGAGAACATGCGCCAGCCGCGCGCCCGCCAACGCCGCTCGTTGCTCGGCATAGGAGCCGGCCGTCACTTCATAGGTCGTCGTCAGGCGATAAGGCCCCTCCCCGTTCGCCACCGGCGAGGCGTAGGTCGCCGATTTGGCGATTTCGAGGCTCTCTTCGAGCCAAACGGTCGGATCGTCGATCCGGGCCTTGGCCTGCGAAGCCTTGACCATGCCGGCCGCCTTGGCGGCGACCGACCGATCATTGTCCGACGTGCCCAGCGTCGCGTCCCAGAAGCTGTGAAGCGGCTTGTTGTGAGAGGCGTCGCACTTGGCCGAGACCGTCGGGCAAACCAGGATGGCGTTGCCGCCGCTGTCGCCGTTGGGCAGCGTGGCGCTGAAACGCGCGGTGGCGTGCAGAGGTTGGTGGACGTCGCCGATCAGGTGCAGCAGCCAAGCCAGGTCGTAGGATTTCACATCGTCCGTGGTCGCGGTCGCGCTGAGCGCGGCGACGAACCGATCGATCTGGGTTTCGGCATTGGGCTCGGCCGAGGGCCGGGTCGGCGTGCCGTCCGTTGAAAAGGGCAGATTCTTGTAGTGCCAGTATTTGTGCCGCAGCAGATCATCATAACCGATGTTCTGCGTCGCTTCCGGCGCGGAGATGCTGTCGTTGCTGTAGTCTGGATGGTTCTTGATCTCGTCGGGCCAGGTCGCCGCCCGCATGAAGGCCACCTTCGCGCGGTCTTGCGGCTTTGCGCTGGCGGTCCAGGCGCCATAACGCGGATTGAGTTTGAGCAAAGCATCGGCGCGCGCTTGCGCCGCCGGCGTCATGTCTTCCCACGCGATCGCCGCGACGATCATGTGGCCGCGGCTGTTCCAGGCCCATGCCGGAGCGGCGCTCAAACCCAGGACTAAGGCCAAGGCAACGGTAGTCGGCTTATGCATATGGTCCCCCCCCCAAAACGGCGCGCGCCGATCCGCGCAGGCCTTCACGCGCCGAACGCCTCGCCTAACGGCAAAGACGGCGGTAGCCCCCAACAAAGACCACCATAGCGTGCTTTTCACGATCCGACACCAATTCTACGAACGTCGTTATGTGAAATGATGTTGGAGGGCCGGGCTGGCCGACTTGGCTGATCTTTCGCCGTTCGGCTCTGGACGAGGTGATCTGCCGATGGAGCTGTGAGCACGCCTATCTCTGGCGGACCTTGGATGACGAAGGCGAGATGCTCTGAATCACAAATCGGCGAGCGGCGCTCAAGCCGTCGATGCGCGCCTAGTCTATCGCCTCCAAAGACGCTAACGGCCGACACGGATCGCCGCAAAGGTTGTATTTCCATCCAATATGTATTCTTAGTGGTGGTAAATGCCGCCTTGAGTGGCGTATTTCTGCGGAGGAGGTCAAAGTGCAAAGGTCCTATAGCAAGAGCACGTCGCATCCATTCCCCAGCAGCTACCGCACGGGATGGCTGCCTGAACCCGGCAGTTCCGCCTGGTCGAAATTCCACAAGCTTGTCGCGGACGAGGTTCGCGCCTTCGAGGGCCCGCTGGCCCCGTCGGTCCAGGACCTGCTCGATTTTCTGACGGACAACCCGGTGGTTTCCTACCTGATGGCGAACGCCTGCCGGCAGAACGAAACCATGCTGAACACGCCGGACCTCGATACCGACGGCGTCCCCATCCCCCGTATCCCTGACGCGGAATTCTTCGCGGCCGTCTGCAATTTTCTCCTGACCTGGTGGCCCCGCTACATCGATGACGATCTTGTGGGCCTGCCTTTCTCGGGCTTCACGGTCGGGATCGACCCGACGCTGTCCGGATCACAGCTCCTGGGTCTGCCGCAGTTCAACGAGAAGATGGGCCCCGTCTTGAACCAGTGGCATCAATTTCTGGGGTCCGCGGCCTCCGCCGGAGGCTTCTCCAAGGAAGGCGAGCAGTGGTTGTCGCCGAAAGCCAAGGCCTCCTACCAGTTCGACCTTTGGCAGAAGGACAACGAGACCCTGCCTTACTGGAATTCCTGGAATTCCTTCTTCACGCGCGATTTCAAGGACCCGCAGTCGGCTCGGCCGGTTGCCGATCCCGATTCCAACCAGACCGCAATTTGTCCTAACGATGGATCGCTATTCCGCTGGGATTGGAATGTCGCGGCCGACAACACGTTCTGGTTCAAGGATATGAACTACTCCTTGCGCGACATCCTGAGCTCGCCTCTACCGGAACAACAGGCCATCATCGACCAGTTCGGCCTCGTCGACATGTTCAAGGGCGGCTACGTCTTCCAGACCTACCTGAACCCCTACAACTTCCATCGCTGGTGGGTTCCGGTCAACGGCAGGGTCCTGTTCGATCCGATCTGCATTCCCGGCGCCTATTTCAACAAGCTCGTCCTGCCGGACTTCGGCGGCGCGACCACCGCCTCCCTGCCCTATCTGACCGAGGTGAACGCCCGCGGGCTGATCGTCTTCGAGACCGAGGACTATGGTCGCGTGTGCTGCATCCCCCTCGGCATGAGCGAGGTTTCGACGATCGCCTTCGACGCGCAGATGAAGCAGGGCGCCCAGGTCCGGAAGGGCCATGAGATGGGCATGTTCTACTACGGAGGCTCGTCCTTCGCCATCATCTACGAGAACCTGCCAGACAAGCAGCTCGTCTTCATGCAGGCCGACGGCAAGCACTACCCGCAACGTCCGCCGACGGCGACCAGCAGCTCCGGGGCGGGGGGCGAAGTCACCAACATCGGCGCGCAGATCGGCGTCTGGTACTCGCGCTGAGTATCGGGGGACGCCATGTGCACGACCACAATCTTCACCAAGGGCGCTTGCGTCGACGGCGCCATGCGCGTGACCCATTCCGACGACAACGAACTGTCGGATCAGAGGATCATCTACGTTCCGGCCCAGGATCATTCCCCCGGCGCCACGCGCGCGGTCGTCGCCGGGACCAATGATGCCTATCCGCGTCTGGTCACGGATCAGCGCGGACCCAACTACGCGCTGGAAGGCTATCCGCCGACCCCCGCCATCGGTTTCATTCCCCAGGCTCCCCATACCTACGCCTATTTCGACGGCAGCTATGGGATCATGAACGAACACAACCTCATGTTCGGCGAATGCACAAACGGCGCGAAGTATCAGCCGGACTATGTCTCGCAGGAGGACGCCACGAAACGCGGCGTACAGTGCAGGCTGTTCTACAGCGCCGAACTGTCCCGCATCGCCCTGGAGCGCTGCACCAAGGCGCGCGAGGCCGTGGAGCTGATGGGCGCGCTCATCGATGAGTACGGATACTTCTCGACCGGCGAAACCCTCCTCGTGGGCGATGAGGACGAAGCCTGGGTTTTCGAGATGTGCGCCCTGCCGGACGAGGTCGACCACTCCGCCTGGGCGGCTCAGAGGGTTCCCGACGGCCATCTTTTCGTCGCGGCGAACGAGTTTCGCATCCGCACGCTCGAAAAGAACAATCCCGACCAGATGTGGTCCAAGCACCTGGAGCCGGGAGTTGAGAAAGCGGGATGGTGGAAGCCTTCGGACGGGCCCATCGACTGGCTGCCGACGATTAGCGATGGCGAGTACTCGCACCCCTACTATTCATTGCGCCGGGTCTGGCGGGTGTTTGATCGTGCGAACCCCGATCTTGGCTTGAGCCCTTGGGTCAACGGTGGCGGCTACACCACCGATTATCCGTTTTCCGCGCCACCCCAGCGACCACTCGAGCGTCGCGAAATCTTCGACCTCTATCGGGACCACTACGAGGGAACGGAGTTCGATCTCACCAAAGGTGTCGCGGCAGGTCCCTATGGCGATCCGCATCGGTTCATCGGCCCCTATGACGGCGCGCAGAACAATGTCTCGCACGAGACGCTGTACGGGGCGTGGGAACGGTCGATTTCCATTTTCTATCAGGGCTATCTGACCGTCTGCGAGATCCGTCCGAATGCGCCGGAGTTGACGAAAGGCGTCTGCTGGTTCGGACCGGACGTCGCCTATACGACCTGCTTCACGCCCTTCCCGGCCAAGATGCTCGACCTCCCCGCAGCCTACCAGACGGGTGATCCGCAGGTCTTCAGCCGCGACAGCGCGTGGTGGGCTTTCGACTTCGTGGCCAACTGGTCGCGACTGAACTTCCAGCGGATGTGCAAGGCCGACATCCGGCCACTGCAGCAGGGACTGGAGAAGGAAGGCGAAAGCGCGCTGGCTGAATGGGATAGGCAGGCGGCGGTGTCTTTAGACCGCGATGTGTTGACCCGCCTTGCGACAACATTCTCATCAGGCTTGGTTCAGCGATGGTGGCGACTGTCTGACCAACTCATTGCCAAATACTCGGATGGATACGTCAACGGACCCATAGGCCGGCCTCAGAATTCGGCTCCGGCGTCCCTTGGGTATCCGTCCGAATGGCTTGGGAGGACCGACTATGCGAACGGCCCCACCACCTACGACATGAAACTGACCTGACCTGACCTGCCCCTGCATTTTCATCCAACCGCCGCCCAGGGCGAGAGCCTGAGCTTCAAATCGGTCGAGCCGTGCATCAAAAATGCGCTGCGTCGCGCCATCCTCCCCGCCCGGGACGCGCCATTAGCGGTCCTTGGGTCGGCTCCAGATTCCGGACCTTAGGGTCAGGTCCCAACACGCGCCCTAAGGCTAAGTTTGCACGCACAAACTTCTTGAGCACGGCCGAGACCAAGGCGGCTGCAAGAATTTCATCCTGCGCCAAGCGGACATCAAAGCACGCATGGATGGTTCCGGGTCGTCTACGGCCTAACCCGCCGCCAGAGGTCGTTGAAAATGACGCTGTCGAAGAAGGCCGAGGCCTTCACCACCTCGCCGTCGCTCATGTGGAAGAACCACGCATAGGTGTTGGCGTAGGGCTTGCCGTCGCGCGCGGTGCCGGCGGCGTCAAAAAAGATCACCACCGCGTCACCATCGGCGTGGATCTCGCGGATCGTCGGCTTGATGCCGACGCTCATGCGGGCGTTGAACGGGCCGATCACCTCGGACAGGAAGGTGGCCTTGGTGGGATAGGTCTTGGAGGCGTCGGACTGGCCGACGATGGTCCAGGTCGCGTCGTCGGCCAGCAGGTCGAACGGCCCGCCCTGTCCCGCCCGCCAGGCGTCGAAACTGGCCTGGACGGTGGCCTTGTTGCGGATTTCGGTCTCGGACTTGGTCTGGTCGGCTTGGGCCATGGCGGCGCCTCCGATGAAGAGGGACAGGGTCAGCGCGGTAAACGCGGTCAGTGTGCGGTGCATGGGATCGGCTCCTGGGAACGGGCCGCCGGCGAGAACCGGCGGCCGCTGTCAGCGGGCTAGATCTGGTTGTTCCAGGCCTTCAACTGATGGTCCTTGAGCATGTCCTCGATGACCTGAGGCACGACGTTGCGGAACTTTCCGGCGTCGGCCGGGACGATGTCGATCATCCGGTCGATCATCTCCTGAGCGTCCATCTTGCCCTCGGGGGTGGCGAAGAAGTCATCGAAGCCCTTGCGCAGGTCGGCGCGCTTGGTGAAGTTCTTTGCGTCGTCCAGCCAGCGGAACGGGTTGTCGGCCATGGTCTCGTTGTAGCCGGTGTAGTAGGCGCCCGGATTGATGGTCTGGATCTTGACGCCATAGGGGTCCAGCTCTTGCTGCATGGCCTCGGCCACCGCCTCCAGGGCATGCTTGGTCGAGACGTAGGTTCCCCAATTGGCCGGGGTGAACAGGCCCCCCATCGACGAGGTGAAGACCACCTTCTTGCCCTGGCTCTTGCCCTCGCGGACCCACTTCTGGACGACGCCCTGGGTCAGGGTCAGCGGTAGGAAGACATTGGTCTCGAAGTTCTTGCGCACGAGGTCGACGGGGATTTCCCAGACCGGACCGGCCTCGCCCATGCCGGCGTTGTTCCACAGCACGTCGAAGTCGAGACCGATCGCCTGTTGAATGTCGTAGGGGTCGTTCAG
>Ga0307515_10024539_pt1 | contig 10503 bp, 11 predicted proteins | sample 17_EM_MG_FD_194513 | JGI IMG/M metagenome (GOLD analysis project Ga0307515, IMG submission 194513) | Populus trichocarpa ectomycorrhiza microbial communities from riparian zone in the Pacific Northwest, United States - 17_EM | ecosystem: Host-associated > Plants > Roots > Unclassified | place...
GTGTCCGGCCTGCTTTCGGCGGCGGCGTTGATCCTGCTGCCGCTCGTTTCCCTCGGCGTCGGGGTGATCTGGTACGGCGCGGGCGACGCGATCAGCCCGACCGGCGACGCGGTGTCCTTCGGCGACAGCCTGCTCGCCATCACACTGTCCACTGTGTACATCATCCTGCAGCTGGCCTGGGTGGCCGGGCTCGCGCTGGCGCTGAGCGTGACGACCGACGCCCCGCTCGGTGCGGTCGGCGGCGCGGTGCTGGTGGCGATCCTGTCGCAGATCCTGGACCAGATCACGGCGCTGGAGGGCCTGCGCAACTACCTGCCGACGCACTACGCGTTCTCGTGGATGGACCTGATCTCCACCGACGTCGACTGGACGAACCTGGCCAGCGGCCTGCTGTCGGCGACGATCTACGGCACGGTGTTCTTCCTGTACGCGGGCCGCCGGTTCGCCAAGAAGGACATCACGAGCTGAGATGGACGTCGTGCTGGGGCACCAGCCGCCCGCGCCGCTGGTCAAGACGTTCAACGTGGTGCTGCGCGCGCTGCTGCCGAGCCCGCTCGGCCGCGGCGTCGGCGAGTTCATGCTGCTCACGTTCACCGGCCGCCGGTCCGGGCGGCGCTACCGCGTCCCGGTGACCGCCCACCACGACGCCGCCGGCCGGTACGCGCTCACGCCCGCCGCCTGGCGGTGGAACTTCAGCGGCGGCGCGGACGTCGTCGTGACGTTCGCGGGCCGGACGACGCCGATGCGCGGCGTCCTCGTCGACGACGAGGCCGTGGTCGTGCGGACCTACCTCGGCCGGATGACCGAGCTCGGCCTGCGCGGCGCGGCCCGGCAGATCGGCCTCCGGTTCCCGGCGGGCCGGCTGCCGACCTCGGACGAGGTCGCCGAGTTCGTGCGCCGGGAGCACTTCGGCGTCATCCGGCTGAACGACACGCTCTGACCGGTCCACCGCGGCACCACGCGGTACGGTCGGGCCGTGCCGATCATCGTGGAGAGCCAGTCCGACGTCGCCGTGCTCCGGATCGACCACGGCAAGGGCAACACCCTCGACACCGACTCGTGCCGGGACCTGGTGCTGCGGCTGGAAGAGGCCGAGGCGGCCCGTGCCGTGGTCCTCACCGGCACCGGCGGCATCTTCTCGGCCGGCGTGGACCTCAAACGGATCCACGACGGCGGCGCCGCGTACGTGTCCGAGTTCCTGCCGCTGCTGTCGGACGCGCTGCTGGCGGTGTTCGGCTTCCCGCGGCCGGTGGTCGCGGCGCTGAACGGCCACGCGATCGCCGGCGGCGCGGTCCTCGCCGCCGCCTGCGACCACCGCGTGCTCACCACCGGGCCCGGCCGGATCGGGGTGACCGAGTTGCTCGTCGGGCTGCCGTTCCCGCTCGCCGCGCTGGAGATCCTGCGCTGCGCGTTCGGGACGACACCGCTGCCGTCGCTGACCTACTCGGGCGCGACCGTCGGCGGCGAGGACGCGCTCGCCCGCGGCCTGGCCGACGAACTCTCGCCGCCGGAGGAGGTCCTCGAGCGGGCGGTCACCATCGCGACCCGGCTCGGCGACCTGCCCGCCGAGCCGTTCGCGCACACGAAGGCCCAGATCCGCCAGCCCTACCACGAACGGATCGCGGAGTACCGCCACGCCGACGACCCCCGGATCGAGCGGATGTGGCGGGCGCCCGAGGCACTCGACGCCGTCAAGTCCTACGTGGACGAGGTGCTGGGCGGCAGTTAGTGCTGTGACCACATACGTTGGCCGGGATTCCGGAGAGGCCTGATGCCGGTCCGTGAGGTCTTGAATGACCCATTCAGGACCTGCGAGGTCCTGAATGGGTCATTCAAGACACCGGTGAACGTTCATGGGCACCCCAAGGATCTAGACCGCGCGGACGCCGCTCTCGGCGAGCGACTTGATCCCCCCGACCGTCTTCCGCATGTTGTCCTGCAGCTCGCCCAGGCGCATCGCGACGATCTCTTCCTCGTGCTCGGGCATCGACGCGATGATGGTCGTCAGGTTGGACGGGCCGGGGCCGATCTGGGCCCACTGGCGCAGGATCGTGCCTTCGCCGTCCGGGACCAGCTCGAACTTCCACGACGCGGCCGGGTTCGCCACGTCCATCACGGCCCACGCGAACAGCCGCCCGGGCTCGTAGCCGGTCACGGTCGAAACCGTCTCCCACTCCCCCGCGACGGGGTGGGAGTTGCGCCCGCGGAACCGCGCCCCCAGGCCGGGCTCGTCGCCTTCGACCCAGCCGCCGCCCTGGAACTCGGTGGAGAACCGAGCCGGCAGGTCGATGTCCAGCAACCAGCCCCAGACCTCTTCCGGGCGCGCCTCGACGCGGACCTCGACCTGGGTCGTCGGGCAGTCGGAAACCTTCATGGCGGACCCCTCGCTCGATGCCGGTACCTGCTGGTTTCGGACGGTAACCCGGCGTCGATCACCCGGACAACTCGCACGGTGCCCGCGACTGAGCAGGGTTGAGGACGCCACCCGGCGGCCGCGGTACCCGCCGAAAGTCGGGTCCCGGCCGAGGGTGCGCCCAGTCAGCCGATTGCCCACCCCGGCCGGTTCTGTGAGGGTCCCACGGAGTGGTCCGGAGCCGGGGAGGCTGTTTCATGCGCAGACTGTTCACCGCCTGTTCGGCGGCCCTGCTGGCGCTGGCCGCGCTGGCGGGCCTAGCCCCGTCGGCCGGCGCGGCGACCGACATCAAAGCGGCCCTGCAGCGGATCCCCGGTCTGACGATCGTCAAGGAGGACCCGGCACCCGCGGGTTTCCGGTTCTTCGAGCTGACCTTCACCCAGCCCGCCGACCACCGCCATCCCGGCGCCGGCACGTTCCAGCAGCGGTTCACCCTGCTGCACCGCGACTTCGCCGCGCCGACGGTCGCCTTCACGAGCGGCTACAACGTCAGCACCGCACCGAACCGGTCGGAGCCGACGCAGCTCGTCGACGGCAACCAGCTTTCGATGGAGTACCGGTACTTCACGCCGTCACGGCCGGAGCCGGAGAACTGGGCGAAGCAGCTGACGATCTGGCAGGCCGCCGCCGACGAGCACCGCGCCGTGCAGGCGTTCAAGGCGATCTACCCCGGCAAGTGGCTGGCCACCGGCGGCAGCAAGGGCGGCATGACCGCGACGTACTTCCGGCGCTTCTTCCCCGACGACGTCGACGGCACGGTCCCCTACGTCGCGCCCAACGACGTCATCGACCCGGTCGACGTCTACAACAAGTTCCTGTCCAAGGTGGGCAACGACCCCGGGTGCCGCGACGCGCTCAAGGCGATCCAGCGCGACGCGCTGAAACGGCGTGACGAACTCGGCGCGATCGCCGCGGTGGACGCGGCGAAGCGGGGGCTGACGTTCTCGATCGTCGGCTCGGCCGACAAGTCCCTCGAGATCTCGGTGATCGACTCGTACTTCGCCTTCTGGCAGTACCAGAAGCAGTCGGACTGCGCGACGGTGCCGAAGCCCGGCGCGCCCGCGGCCGACGTCTACGCCTGGTACGAGGAGGTGGAGAGCCTCAACACCTACTCCGACCAGGACCTGTCGCCCTACATCCCGTACTACTACCAGGCCGCGGTCCAGCTGGGCGCGCCCGAGGCGTACGACGGCTACCTGCGCGACCTGCTGCGCTACCCCGGCGCCGACCAGCCGAAGACGTTCGTGCCGAGTTCGGTCCGCATGCCGCGCTTCGACTACCTGGCGATGCCGGACGTCGACTTCTGGGTGAAGTCCCGCGGCACGCGGCTGCTGTTCGTCTACGGCTCGAACGACCCGTGGGGCGCGGAGCCGTTCGAACTCGGCTTCGGCAGCCGGGACTCGTACCGCTACTACGTGCCGGGCGGCAACCACGGCTCGAAGATCGCCCAGCTGCCCGCGGCCGACGCCGCGGCGGCGACCGCGACGGTCCGGCGCTGGGCCGGGCTGCCCCCGGCGGCGACGACGTTGAACGCCCGAAGCGCCCCGGCCGGGTTCCCGGACTTCGACGCCGATCTCACCCTGTCGGCACACCCGCGGCTCTGACCTCCCCGAACGACCTCCCGAAACCGGGCCGGCAGGCGTAGTCTCGCCACACCTGCCGGCCCGGTTTGAGGAGGCGAGCATGCCTCGTCCGATCCATTTCGAGATCCACGCGGGCGACCCCGAGCGCGCGGTGGCGTTCTACACCACGGTGTTCGGCTGGAAGTTCGAACGCTGGGGCGACATCCCCTACTGGGTGATCTCCACCGGCGAAGGCGACGGAATCGACGGCGGCCTGGTGCCCCGCGAGGGCCCGGCCCCCGACGAATCGGCCCCGGTACACGGGTTCGTGAACACGATGGACGTCGTGGACGTCGATCACACCCTGGGCGAGGTGGCCCGCGCGGGCGGAACGCTGGCGCTGCCGAAGCAGCCGGTCCCGGGCGTCGGGTGGCTGGCGTACTGCAAGGACACCGAGGGCAACATTTTCGGCATGCTGCAGCCGGACGAGAACGCGCCGGCGCCCGGCTGAGTTCAGGGGCGCTTGGCTCTGGGCAGCTTTTTCACGACGGCCTCGTAGGAGGCGTCGAGGAGTTCTTCCAGCTCGGCGTCGGGCACCCCGGCACCGAGTTCGACGCGGTTCCAGCCGTAGCGGCCCAGATAGTCCATCACCGACACCGCGGCGGGGTGGCGCTCGCGCAGTTCGGCCGCTTCTTCCTTGGTGGCACCGCATTTGACGGCGACGCTGCCGGGTTCCTCCTGGCCGACGAAGGCGAAGCCCTTGCCGCCGACCTTCGCTACGAGCACGTGGTCGCCGAACGGATAGGACTCCTGCGCGCCCGGCATCGCCAGGCAGCAGTACGCGACCACGGCTTCGATGTTCACGACCCGAGTTTCACCAGCTCGAGGTCGGTCTGCGGAAAGTCATTGCCGATGCAGAGCAACGGCTCCCGAGCGATCTTGGCGGTCGCATAGCTGTAGCAGTCGCCCATGTTCAGCTTGGCCGGGTGGTGTCCCTTCCCGTACTGCTTGAACGCTTCGATCGCCACTTCCGCGTGTTCGTCGGTGAAGGGGGCGGTCGCGATGTGGTTGTCCTGGAGGAACCTGGCGAGCACCAGCTGGCCCCGTGCGCCGAGCCTCGTGGTGAGCACGATGCCGACCTCGACGAGAGTCGGCGCGCCGATCTTGGCCGAGTCCGCCTCCGCGAGGCGCTCCTCGAGTCGTTCGTGATCCGGCTCCTGGCGCAGGATCGCCACAATGGCGGAGCTGTCGACGATCACACGCCACCCGGCCCGAACCCGAGAATCTCTTCCCACTCGTCCTTCGGAATCGGCTTCCCGAGCTCCTCAGGCGGGATCAACGGCCAGATCTCCTCTTCCAGTACTCGCCGCATCCGCTTCAGCCGCAGTTCGGCGTTGTCCTGCGCCACGAGCTGGTCGCGGCGCAGTCGCAGGGCTTCGCGGACGGCACCGGTCTTGGTGTCGCCCGTCAGTTCGGCGACCTCGGCGGCCAGGCGCTCCGCCTCCGGGTCTTTGATGTTCATCGCCATGGTGTAACCATACCAACCGTGGTGTAAGACTCGATCGGGTGACCCGCCTACTTGATGCCGGCGGCGTCCATCCCGCGCAGCTCCTTCTTCAGGTCCTGGACCTCGTCCCGCAGCCGGGCCGCCAGCTCGAACTGCAGGTCGCGGGCGGCCTGCATCATCTGGTCGGTCATCTGCTGGATCAGGTCCGCGAGCTGGGCGCGCGGCATCGCCGAGACGTCCTTGTCGACCAGCATCCCGGAGCTGCGGACGCGGTCACCCTGCTCCGGCTTCTTGCCGCGCGAGGAGTTGCGGCCCGAGCCGCCGACCGAGACCTGCTCGGTGTCCTCCGCCTCGCTGTACACCCGGTCGAGGATGTCGGCGATCTTCTTCCGCAGCGGCTGCGGGTCGACCCCGCGCTCCACGTTGTAGGCGACCTGCTTCTCCCGGCGGCGGTCGGTCTCGTCGATCGCGTGCCGCATGGAGTCGGTGATCTTGTCGGCGTACATGTGCACTTCGCCCGACACGTTTCGCGCCGCGCGGCCGATCGTCTGGATCAGCGACGTGCCGCTGCGCAGGAAGCCTTCCTTGTCCGCGTCGAGGATCGCCACCAGCGACACCTCCGGCAGGTCGAGGCCCTCCCGCAGGAGGTTGATGCCGACCAGCACGTCGAAGTCGCCCGACCGCAGCTGCCGCAGCAGTTCCACCCGGCGCAGCGTGTCCACCTCGGAGTGCAGGTACCGCACCCGGATGCCCAGCTCCAGCAGGTAGTCCGTGAGGTCTTCGGACATCTTCTTCGTCAGCGTGGTGACCAGGACGCGCTCGTCCTTCTCCGCGCGCTCCCGGATCTCGTGCACCAGGTCGTCGATCTGGCCCTCGGTCGGCTTCACGACCACCTTCGGGTCGACCAGGCCGGTCGGGCGGATCACCTGCTCGACGAACTCGCCGCCCGCCAGGCCCATCTCGAACGGCCCCGGCGTCGCCGACAGGTACACCGTCTGGCCGATCCGGTCGGAGAACTCCTCAAAGGTCAGCGGCCGGTTGTCGACGGCGCTCGGCAGCCGGAAGCCGTACTCGACCAGGTTGCGCTTGCGGGACATGTCGCCCTCGTACATGCCGCCGATCTGCGGGACCGTCTGGTGCGACTCGTCGATCACCAGCAGGAAGTCGTCCGGGAAGTAGTCGATCAGCGTCGCCGGCGCGGTGCCCGCGCCGCGGCCGTCGATGTGCCGCGAGTAGTTCTCGATGCCGGAGCAGAACCCGACCTGCCGCATCATCTCGATGTCGTAGGCCGTGCGCATCCGCAGCCGCTGCGCCTCCAGCAGCTTGCCCTGCTTTTCCAGCTCCGCCAGGCGATCCTCGAGCTCTTGCTCGATGCCCTTGATCGCCTTCTCCATGCGTTCCGGACCGGCGACGTAGTGCGTCGCCGGGAAGATCCGGACCTCTTCGACCTCCTTGACGATGTCGCCGGTCAGCGGGTGCAGGTAGTACAGCTTCTCGATCTCGTCACCGAAGAACTCGACCCGGATCGCGAGCTCTTCGTAGGCCGGAATGATCTCGACCGTGTCGCCGCGCGCGCGGAACGTGCCGCGCGCGAACGCGATGTCGTTGCGCGTGTACTGCACGTCGACCAGCGCGCGCAGGAAGACGTCCCGGTCGAGTTGCTCGCCGACCTTCAGCATCGAGGACCGGTCGAGGTAGGACTGCGGCGTGCCCAGGCCGTAGATGCACGAGACACTCGCGACCACGATGACGTCACGCCGGGACAGCAGGTTCATCGTCGCCGAGTGCCGCAGCCGCTCGACGTCGTCGTTGATCGACGAGTCCTTCTCGATGTAGGTGTCCGTCTGCGCGATGTACGCCTCGGGCTGGTAGTAGTCGTAGTAGCTGACGAAGTATTCGACCGCGTTGTGCGGGAACAGTTCGCGCAGCTCGTTCGCCAGCTGCGCGGCGAGGGTCTTGTTCGGCGCCATCACCAGCGTCGGCCGTTGCACGCGCTCGATCAGCCACGCCGTGGTCGCCGACTTGCCGGTACCGGTGGCGCCCAGGAGCACGACGTCCTTCTCGCCCGCGTTGACGCGGCGTTCGAGCTCGTCGATGGCCGCCGGCTGGTCACCGGCGGGCTGGTAGTCGCTGACGACCTCGAACCGGCCGCCCTCCCGGGGGATCTCCGAGACGGGCCGGAAGTCGGACTGCGCCAGCACGGGGTGTTCGGTTGCGAAAGCCACGTCGACCAGAGTAAGCCTCGGCACCGACAATTTCCGTCGGCCCTGGTCAGCGGGGTCGGAACACCGTCGCGGAGGTCACTTCGCCGCCGATCACCGCGCAGTGCACGACGGCTCCCGGAGCGGCGTCGTCCCCTTCGCCGAAGCACGAGACCAGCACCCGGTCGGGTCCGGTCGCCTGGACCTCCGTGCGGGGGAACTCCGCGAGCACCTCGGCGACCTCGGTGCCCGGCGCCGCGAGGTACCCGAGGACGACCTCCCGCGCCGACGGCGGCGGCGGGATCGGGAGGCCGTGCCCTTCGAAGAGCCGATTCAGCTGGTCAGCCGCGGAAACCGCGCGGGGAAAGCCCGCGAACGCCGCCGTCTGGACGACGATCTCGCACACCTCGGCCGGTGAGAGCCCGGAAGCGAGGCCGGTGCGGAGGTGGACACTCAGCGGCGGCCCGACCATGCCCGCCGCGACGATCGCGGCAAGGGTGGCGGCTTCCCGCGTGCGGGCGTCGAGGGCCGGGCGTTCGTGGAGGTGGCCGTAGACCGTGCCGACGGCCAGCTCGCCGAGCGCCGGGACGGTGGCGAACAAGGCGTCGAGCCGGGCTTCGCCGCCTTCGACCAGCTCCGCGAAATGGGCGCGGCCGCGGTCGTGCAGGTCCGCCATCGGCTCGGTCATCGTGGTCCCTCTCAGCTGCAGTCACAACAGGAACAGCAGTCGCAGCAGTCACAATCGCAGTCGCAGCCGCCGGTCGCCTGCGCTTTCCCGCTCCACGGCCCAGGGTAGGGATCGCGGCAGCAGAACTGGCAGTAACAGCACATGTAGGTGGCGACGGCGCAGCCGAAGAAGAAGTTCCGCTTCTTCGGGGGCACGACGAACTTCGGGACCCAGCAGCCGCCGCCCTTGCCGTGCAGGGATTCCGGCGGTGGGCCGTCCGGTCCGTCGGGACCTCCCGGACCACCCGGACCGCCTGGGCCACCGGGTCCGCCAGGACCGCCGGGTCCGCCAGGACCGCCGGGTCCGCCAGGACCGCCGGGTCCGGCAGGACCACCTGGGCCGGCAGGGTTTCCCGGCCAGACCGGGCCACCGGGATTTCCCGGCCGACCGGGACCGCCCGGCCCACCGCCTCCGGGCGGAGGCTGCTGCCCCGGCACCTGATGCGGATGCTGCTGAGGTCGCGGCCCCGGCCCGATCCACCCCGGCGGTGGCTGCTGCCCGACGGCACTGCCCGACCACGACTCGCCGCCGCCGGCGAGCGGCCGGCCGAGACCAGACGAATCACGGCCGTCCGCGGGCTGCCGGAGTCCGTGCGAACCGCTGTGGTCGTGTGCCATGCCGTGGCCGAAAGCGCGTCGTACCGCCTGACGCAGCTCGTGCACCAGCAGCGCGTGGACCAGCGACGGTTCCGCGAACTCCGCCTCCCGCAACGCCAGTTCGACACCCAGCACGGCGTCGTCGCACAGCCTTCGCGCCTCGGCCAGGTCCGTGCCGGTGGCGCGCAGCGGGTTCCACGCCCCCGCGGCCGCGTCCGCCGCGTGGTCCTCGACCGCGTCCAGCAAGTGCGCGGCCCGGCCGAACAGGCGGCCCGCCTCGGCCAGCGGTGCCGCGTTCCCCGGCCGCCCGGCCAGGTCCGCCGTGCGCGCGAACGCCGCGGCCGCCGCCAGCTCCGCGGGCTCGGTCGCCAGCAACGCGAAGTCACCCAGGCACATGGCCCGTTCCAGCTCGCCCTGCCGGTCGACGGCTTCGGTGAGCACCGCCGTGTCGAACCCGACCCGGCCGCCGGTGCGGCTGCCCTGCGCCGCCCAGCGGGCCGCGACCCGGCGGGCCGCCGCCGCCACCGGACGCCTGCCGAACGCGCCGTCGCGGTCCTCGACGTGGTCGCCGACCTTCGCCGCGGCCAGCACCAGCGACACCGCCGCGGCCAGCTGGGCGCCTTCGCCGCGGGCCACCGACGTCGACCGCATGCCGCGCAGCGGGCACGGCCCCGCGTCCCGCCGCCGGTCCGCGCGCGGCGTCTGGGCTTCGACCAGCGCCGAGATGATCAGCCCGTCGTAGTTGGTGACGACGCGGGCCAGCTGACCGTGCTCGTCGCGCAGCGTGAGACACAGCCCGCACAGGTGCGCGAGCCAGTCCGCGTGCAGGCTTTCGGACAGCCGGTGCCGGCACGGCCTGATGATCCCGAACATCCCCAGTTCCCCTCGGCTCCCCCTGATCGTCGGCGCACTTTAGCCCGAACGTGTGGCGCGCGCGTCGCACGTACGCGATTCGTGACCTGCCCGGCAGGATGACCGCATGGCTGACCTGCACCCGCCGAAGGTCGAGATCTTCGACCCCGCCGAGCGCGCGAACATCGACCCGAAGGGCATCCGCCGGGAGGTCGAGGAATACCGCGAAGAGCCGTTCGGCCTGTACCTCGCGCGCCCCACCCCCGGCCGCGCCCAGTTCCACTACCTCGAGTCGTGGCTGGTGCCCGGGCTCGGCCTGCGGTTCACCGACTTCTGGTTCTCCCCCGGCCACGAACGCGACCAGGACTTCTACCTCGACGTCGTCCGCGTCCGCCGCGACGGCCCGCGCTGGATCGCCACCGACCTCTACGTCGACCTGGTGCTCAAGGACAAGCTGTCGCTGCGGGTGATCGACACCGACGAACTCCTCGAAGCCCACGCCGCCGGTCTCGTCACCGGCGAAGACGCCCAGTTCGCGCTCGAGACCACCTACGCCGCGGTGGAAGGGCTGGCCGCGCAGGGCTACGACCTCGCCGCTTGGCTGTCCACGAAGGACATCGCGCTGACCTGGCGCCGGCACCCCTG
>Ga0307515_10024540_pt1 | contig 10502 bp, 1 predicted proteins | sample 17_EM_MG_FD_194513 | JGI IMG/M metagenome (GOLD analysis project Ga0307515, IMG submission 194513) | Populus trichocarpa ectomycorrhiza microbial communities from riparian zone in the Pacific Northwest, United States - 17_EM | ecosystem: Host-associated > Plants > Roots > Unclassified | place...
CTAAAAAGCTTTTAGGTATAAAGAATCTTTAAAGTATAGCCAGAAGAACAGTTAGAATATTTAAGAGAAGAAACACTATATAAGTATAGAGAGGCAAAGTATATCCTAAGAAGCATAGCGAAACACTTTATAAAAGATTTCTATAAGGGGCTAACTTAAAGACATAATGGAGCTATGGGCTTAGTATTAAGACTTTAAGAGGAGTATATTATTAACGGAATCTAGGGCTTAGTAAGAAAAGTTATAAAGAAATATCTAAATTATTAGAGAAATAAACTAACGAGGCATAAGCTATATAGAGGGCTATAACCTATTAAAATACTAGAAAGACTATAGGAGGTTATATTATAGGACTTTATTGTAAAATTGCCAAAGTTAAGAGATTCTATTACTAGACAAGATTATAACGCGATTTTAGTAATAATAGACAAGCTTATAAAGTGGGGATACTTTATAGCATATATAGAAGAAATATTAGTAGAAGATATCGCTAGAATCTACGTTAAAGAAGTATTTATAAGATATAGAGTACTAAGCAAGTTTATATCAGACAGAGATTTAAGATTTATAGTAGTATTTTAAAAGGTATTCTTAGCGGAATAAGGAGTAAGAGCAGTAACTTCCACCGTATATTATCCGTAGATAGACGGTTAAATAGAAAGATTAAATTAGATACTAGAATAGTATTTAAGGCACTATATTAATTACGCGCAGAATAATTGGGTATTATTATTACTATTAGAATCTTGTTGTTGGAGAAGACGCAGCTGGATTTAGAGGTTCCTACCCCCCGTTTTAGGAGGCTGTTTCTCCTCACTTAGACCCATATCTATTACCGCTTTTATAACATTCTAAGCGTGCTAAGGGCGGCAGGGTCTCCCTTACCCACTAAACCTAGAAGCGCGCGTGCATCCCTATAACACACCTCTCGAAGCTCCCTAAATGTCCCTTAGTGGCTATTTAAGAAGCTATAGACGTCCGCCGCCTACCTAATCTAGTTTCTACCTTCAGCCTTATCCTCTGCTAAAAGCACTACCCTCACCTAACGAAACCTCCCTTCTATACTACGCTCCTTTAACCCTTTTCCCATAGTAGCTACGTATGCATTTTCCCCTACTATTATATTGTTTACTTCTAATACTTAATTTCTAGGTTTCTACTTACGGGGTTTTTTGGCCTTATCCCGCTTTTAAAAACGTCTATTTCCCGTAGAGCCTTTTTCAGCGTTCCCATTAACAGCAGTTACTCTTAAGCTAGCTTTTACGTATAGGCAACTAGCAGCTGCTAAAGTACTAAGATACTACGCGTTTAACTACCATACCCTCTTAAAGTAAGAAATAGCAAAATATAAATTTAGCCTTTAGCTTAGACCTTAAACTAGGCAAACTATCTTATTCTAAGCCAGCTTCGGACTTAGATTTAAGCTTTAACTCTAGAGCTAGGGAAGACACTAAGTCCGAGGGGGAATATTTACGGTAAAGGATTGCGTATTATAAGGGCTAAGGAAGAGCGAAGTTAAAACAAAAGCCCTAGTCTACTTCTTTTATTAAATATAAGTTCTAAAATTAGAAAAAGTTCGTTTCTATTTAAACCAAAATTCACCTTATAATACTAATAATTTATATTTAGGTTCTGTCTAAAAGTTATGTCTAATCTAACTAAGGCCCTTTATTAGTATATAGCTGACACGTTTAAAATATACCTTAAATGGCGCGTAAAGAATTCTCAAATTAAGAAGGAAAGCGCGATTAAGGCGTACTAGAGACGAATTCTATACAAATTTATAGATATAGCAGGCCACAGTATAAACAATAGCGCAGAACTTAATATACAAAATATAAGGCAATCTTTAATTTTTTTAAAAAAAACCTTAGCTAATTTGTTATAGTGGATTCCGACCTACTTAACGCTAATATATAAGTTAGATACGTCGGAGAAAGAAAAGCATGCAATGTATATATAAGACTTATATGCAATTATTAATACCTATTAGATAATAGACGCAAAGCCTTACTATAGTCATTTTCAAGTGTAAATAGGAGTAATCCTCCTCTTCTCCAGTACTACGGCAATAAGACCCCAAGCTCTTATTAAAAGTTTAAGCGTAAGAGGCTCCAATAAAGCGCTTTTATATAAACATATTATAATCCTAAAAGTTCGCGATATGAAAAACTTTAATTAAACCACAATTATCGCCCTTATAAGTCTTATGCATATTAAGAATTCTAGAGGCATAGGCAGATAGTATATAGCAACGTTAATTAAAGACAGCGCGAATAGCGCTAATAGACCTATAGTAAGAGGTTTATTTTCCGTCTTAAAAGTATCCTAGCATTTTATATCCTATCCCATCTTATAAGCCTTACTATTACGAATAATGCATTTTAACGCCATTATACTTCACTAGAAGAGATTTTTAGACTTAAAATCCTAGTAAATAAAGAGAGTCTTAAAGTAAAGTTTAAGAAGGAGATAGAGGAACAACCCATCTTTTAAGATATTAAGATAATGGCTAGTTATAGAAAAGTATTGGATACTAAAGCATTCCTTTACCAGAAATACCGCAATTACTACATATAGTTAGGCCAAGTAGCCAGGTTTAAACAATTGTTTAAACTTTACTAGCTACAACGAGCGTTTAGAAGGAAATTAAATAGTAAGTATCTAATTTAATATAAGTATATTTATTAACTAACTTTTCTAGGTACCCTTACTCTAGAAGAGCGAAATTAGATAATAGGTTATTACGGTAATACCTACTAACGGTTTTATTTACCTAATTTAATTAAGCGCGATTTCCAGTTAATCTACTTTAGGACTCTATTATAGGACGACCTTATTTAACATGCCGCATAAATAGGGATCTTAAGGGACGAGCGGGCCCTTATAGGTCTAACTAATAAGTAAAGGCTTAAATTCTAGTTAGAACTTAATTAATACCCTAATATTTTATAGCTTTATAAGAAACAAAAGTAATATAAGTAAAAGATTAGGAGCCGGGGATATTACCTTATTAACACCGCGAAGGAAACAAAACTATATAACTATTACAACAAAGCTAAATATAAACTTTATAGTGTTATAAACGTCCTACGCAAACAAAAAGAGGACTAGGTTATTCTTAATTTTTATAACACTATTAACAATCACGACATTAAAAGACAGCTTAGTGGTAGCGTTAGGACGGAAATTCCTACCTATTTAGCTATATAGTATAAATTTCGCAAACGTGCTACTATCGCTAAACTACTATCTTAGCCGCTAAATAAGCTTAAAGAAGGACACGCTATAAAACTCCGTATAAAGTTTATTCGCAATCTTATTAAGTATTATAATTAATAAGAGAGTTAGTAGAATAGGATCCCAAGCAAGGCTATTAGATTTTAACTTAGGTTTAAAGTAGACTAAAGTATAATAGGCGTAAAAAGAGGTGTAAGTGACGCCAATATTAGTACCTATTAATAGGCAAAGCGGTAGAAAGAATAGATTAGCTTAGACTTACCTTTTTAAAAAAACCTAGATAAAACGCGGAGCGACGTCCTAATTAAGGAAGAGGGTATTAAGATAATATAGCTGTTATATCCTATAACGTTTACTAATCTTATTTATTTTATCTATATTAGCAATAACTAACTCTTAATACTAAGGTAGACCTAACTATTTACGAAGAAGGATATACTATAGAAGTATCTTAATAATTACGTTACAGAAGGAGTGTTTAGGTAGGGATTCCACTATAAGCATCCTTATTGCTTAGAGTGGATTAAAGGACTTAAGCATTTTAAAAATCACGCAGCCCTTATATATAGCGTATAGCATCCAATTAAGAGGCACCGCTAGGTAAGTCGCCTTACCTATACGAGAATCCTATACTAACCCTCTAGTACCTATAGAAAGGTATATAACTAGTAAATTTAGAACTATACGTTCCTTATATATGGGACCTTTTCTTAGTTATTACGCGCTTATCTTATTATTCTTTACCACTTTTTATTTTATTTTAGTCTATTATTATCTAATCCTATTCTAGTATTTAGTAAAATAGATACAATAACTAGGATTTTGTAATTCGTTTAGGGGGGCGAGGGATAATAGGTAAGGTAAGGGTAAGGGTAAGAGTAAGGGTAAAGGTAAGGGTAAGGTAAAAGATAAGATAAAGGATAGGGTAAGGGGTAAGGTAAGGGGAGGCTAATAGGAGATAGATAATATAGTTGCTATATAATATCTAACGGACCGACTATAGACGAGATATATATTTAAATTTCTTAGATTAACCCAAATAGAGAAAAAAAGAGAAGTATTATATAATGACTTCCTACCTAAGCCGATCTCCTAAGCTATATATCTTTACTTATATATAATACTCGCACCTTTTGCAACGAAGTATATAAGGGTAATTAGGGTTAGATAGATAACTGCTGTCCTTAATATAATATATAAACTCGGCTTTATAACTAATATTACGATAAGTCCTAGTCGTGCAGAGGGTATTAAGACAGTTATTAATGTTTTCGCTTTTGCGCTTAGCCGCGGTATACCTTGCCTTAGCGGATTAAAGTAGTAATTCTATTTATTATAGCTGAGATTAGATAGCTTAAAGTTTTAGTATAAAATTTTCCTCTATGTCCTTAGATGCGGTAATCGCTGTCTGTATAATGCTAATAGCAAAATTGCTTATAACGTCCAGCTCTATAAAGTCCTTAAGTTTAATAAGCTCTTTAATATGCTCGGCCGCTATTAAGGTGGTTATATTATATAATGCTAAGTCGCCTATTAGGCTAAAAACATCCTTAATAATATTAGGAAACCCGTTTATAGACCAGCTAGTTCCTAGAATATATTAGATTTTTATATTTATAAGCTCTTTTAGCTATAGTATATTATAGTAATCGGCAATTACATTAATATAGACGTGATAAAGTATAATATAGGCCGTCGTTGGCCGTATTATTATGTCTTTATTATCGCTACCGCTATTATCTAGTTTAGATGGCGATAAGGTATTAGCGTCGTTAATATTAGATCCTTACTCCTCCTTGCCATTCTTATAATCCCTCTTATATATAAATTAGATTATCTTCTTAACGGTGCCAGAATCGAACTTGTTAATATTTATAATATTAGTCGCCACCTCCTACCTATTAGTTAGTTAGTTAGGGTTAATTCTACTAGACATTTAGTTAGATTTTACCTAAAAGCCTCTATTATAGGCAGCTGCAAGTATAGGAGATTAGGTGCATATAATCGCTTTATAGACTTTAAACTCCAGCCCCTAGTATATAAGTTTTAAGTTGCTATATTTCTTACTATTTATAAGCTACGCTAAGTCGAACGGAACACTCTTAGATAGTATGTTTCTTTAGTTTCGACTATATCTTAAGCAATGTTTAAGGGAGTAATTTAGTGTTAAATAGGACGATTAAGAATAAGAACTCTGCTTTATTAAACGTGGCTCTAGAGCCTCTATATATATATTAAGAAGTCATTATTAGCTCCGTCTAATCTGCGACGGATTTAGCTAGTTAGTTAGAGCTTTAAACGTTAGTTGCTTAACTAAGGACTAGTATAACTTCTAAAGTTCTAGGAAGGGTAAGTGGTGGGGTATACGGCCGCAGCGCCTAGAAGTAGCTAGTGGTTATATAATAGAGGCTTAGTTAGAGGATATATTCCTATAGCTTAGGTTAAGGCTTTATACTTCTCTAAGCCATATTAAGTAAAGTTAAATAGTATTATATTCCTGCGTACTAGCCCGCTAATTATACTATTCTACTTTTTTCTTAACCATATGCTAATATAACCCGTATAATTACCTAGCTTATAAAATTAGCCATACTTATATAGTTTATAAAAATTAAGCATTAGGTTTTAAAAGACTACTTCTATATAGCCTTTCTATCTTTGTTATAAAAGAAGTACATTTATACTAGGTATTTTAGTAAGGCTGGGAGAAGAGAGTGTAGAGAGGGGGGTTTAATTTTAGTGGGGGTTGTAAGTATAGGCGAACGTAAAGGTATAAGGCGTAAAGGGCTTTGGGCTTAGTTATAGAATAATAGTAAATCGCTAGACCATTATATAAGCCGTATAAGATCTTATATTCTTTAAACAAAATTAAGTAATTTAAGTAACGTAGTTCCTCTATATAAACTTAAGTATTCCCTATACAGAAGTACCAAAGCTATTATAAGCATTAGGGCAGTAAAGTACGCCAATTTAACTAAAAAGGGAGGCGTAGTAGCCTAGTTAGTATTATTAAGTTTCTTTACCTCTTTATCTAATTTTCTAAAGCTTCCTTTCTACCTTTTATAAACTATACATCGCTAAAAAAGTAATTAGACCTTATTAATATTCCATTATAATTAATTTCCGCTATAACTAATCTACTACTATGGTAATATAGCACAACCAAAGTTATTTAAATAATTGTATTATATATTAGACCTATAGCCTAGCGAATATTAGGTTAAGTATATAGAATGCCGATAATCTTATAAATCTTTAAGATATTAGGGACCTGCTACTTATAATATAGGTAATTACTTACTTTTACTTTACGTAAATTGCCTTCTTCCTATTCTATAAAGGTAATATCTTGTTTTTTATCCTCCTCGGAAATCTCTTCTCCTAACTTTAGAACCTAATAGGCTGACTTTTAGCTTTTATTAGACGTATTTACCACGATAATAGGTACCTAAGAGTAGCAATTAGATTACTAAAGATATAGAAAGGGCGGGTTATATACTACTTGCCTTAGTAGGTAAGTTATTACCGGTCTTTAGAGGTTATTAAAGGCCTTTAGAGGTCTATAGAGGTCTTAAAGGCCTATTTATATATTAATTAGTAAAACCCTAGCAGAGGTAGTATATGCGTATTAGTAAGGTTAAATTGCGTAGTAGTTCTTACTAGAGTAACGAGGAAGTATATAGATTTAAGTTAGGCTATAAACGGCATAGAATACACAAAGGTAGGCCTAAATGCGACTTACTAGACGGTATAAATATAAAAAGACGCCTATTCTAGCCTTGCTATAGGTAATAAAAGATTGGTAAAGAATAAGACTAAGTGTACTTATAGAATATAGGAGGCTAACCTATTATAAGTAGAGAAGCCTAGCTTGGCTGGCTATAAGTGTAATTACGTAGCATAGGGGGAGGTGTAAATTAGTACGCTATAATTATATATAAAAATGCGAAAATATTATATAATAGCCTTCGCTATACTATTTGCGGAAGGAATAGTTGCTAGTAAAAAGACATATTCTTCTTTAAATTAATCCCCAAAGCCTTAATCCCGGCAACTATATCCTCCCTATATACGTCCTTATACGTATCCCTATCTTTATCCCGGTCCTCTTCTATACTATACCTTATATTACAATTTTTATTATTCTATATCTTACGCTCTATCTATTACAGGATTTCTTTTCTACTATTTATCTTCTTAACTGCACCCAAAAATGTAAGAACTTTATAATAATTCCCTTAGTAAATAAATTCCCTAAAGAAGGTTTTTTAACCGTGGTATTAGTAACGGGCTAAAGTATAGCGGATAGCTAGCAGCACTAATACGGTAGGGGTATAGTAGACTTTAATTCTAAAAATATAGAGAGTAAGAAGAAAGTAAAATAGGAGAAATTAATGCTATTTAAAACGAGAATTAATAATCTAGTAGCCGAATAATAGGTTTTCCTAGATATGTAATATACACTACGGATATTCTATACGGTTAAACCCTATTTTAAAGCCTAGAGCACGTAAACCCTCCTCTATATTACTCTTTTCTAAGTCGCTAGGAGACCCCTCTAGTAACTTTAACTATTTAACCTTTAATTTTACCGCGTTTACATCTTTTATAATTTACTCCCCGCTTTATATTAGCCCTACTACTTCTAATAGAGTATATAACTGCTTTTTAATTCTATTAATATAAAAATATATTAAGACTTAAGCGTACTTAGGTTTAGTAGGTAGATTATAGCGGAAACCAATCTATTTTAAAACCTATAAAGCTTAAGATCTATTAGAAATTACCTAGATTTATAACCTACTTTAATAAATTTAAACTATTCTTTTCCCTAAGCGTTAGAAAAGACTCCAGCTATTTTATTATAGTTAGTTTTAGACGTTTTAAAGAGCATATAATACTCTTTTATTTTAGGCATATTTAATAAGGATAGGTATTTTCTTAGTGGCAGTGTAATGTAAAAGGTTTAGGTTAGTTAGTAAACATTTTAGCAAGTAGTAGATTAAAGTACACTTTATCCTTACTTCTAAGGGCTTATATAGTTTAACTTAGAAAAAAAAGCGTTAAATATAGTACTTATTAGTTCTAAAAGCATAGCTATATAATTGTAGATAAAAGCGGGGGTAGCAATTAATAAAGATCGTTAAGAGGTTATAGTGTATACCGTATACTATTAGTAGGCTTTATTATAGCTAGGTAAGAAGTCTGGGCTACTAAATATATTAAAGGGTAGGAAAGGCATTATAAATATATCCACGCGGGATAAGATGCCGAGCGTTTAATATATATAGCGGCCTGTATAGCGGCCATTATATATATTAATCTTGTTTTAGCGGTGTGTTTAAGGCATTAAAAACATTACTACTAAATCCTCGCTAATAAAAATGGTAAAGCCTAAGCGTTAGGGTGTTAAATGTTTAAGGCTCGTTTAAAATGCTAAGTATTTTAATATCCGTGTACGTTGGCGAATTAGTATACCTAGCGTACAAAATGCAAATAGGCTAATAAGCCTACCCCTTTAAGCTGCCCCACTACTTAAACAATTTTACTCGTAGCGAGCTTATAAAATTAGATATAGTAACATAAAAAATAAGTAAGTATAAAACTCTAATAAAGGATTACCGGAATAGGATATATATAGTATCCGTAATTAATAAGTTATATATAGACCTCGCACAATTTAGCCTAGAGGAGGCGATATAGAAGATCTAGAAGACTATACCAACTAAAACTGTACCTACTATCGCCTTAACGGATATTAAGGAAAGCAATAAAGCGTATAAGCTTGCGAAAATAGTATATTTAATATAGTTTACTTTAGTATAGTAACTCTAGCGGCTAACGCAAATAAGGAATTTAAGTTAAAGATACTAAAAATACTACTAAAGTTAGGAGTTAAAGCAGTTAATATAAACTCTTTGTGTATAGGCCCAATAGTCTATTTTACGGGATAACGCATTTTAATGCAATATCTAAACGATTTAGTGGTGTATATATTAGCTTTTAGCCCTTATTAGGACTTTTAGGTCCCGCTTAGTTATACTATCCCGCATTTAGAGAGCGGGTAGGGCTATTACTAGGCTAGTTTATAATGGGTAGAATGGAACGGGAGTAGAGGTAGTATTAGTGCAATAATTATAATGCCGATTATTAGCTAAGCTTAAACTACTAGTTCTACTTAATAAGGGATATTATTAAACTATTATTATACTATATTAAAAACCTAAAACTAGGGTGTATAATAATATAAGAGTTTTAGAAGAAATTCACTAACACCTATAAGTAGAACTTATAGTAACCGCACTGTTAAGGGACTTATTATATACCTATTGCGCGGAGCTATAGCTTATCTATTTGCTGTCGCTAATCGCTAGTAGTATATTACTACCGATTTGGTCTCTATACACCTATTGCACCTTATTATAGCTTATTTATTCACTATTACCAATTCCTAGTAGCGTATTACCGTCGATTTGGTCTCCGTATATCTATTACGCCTTATTATAGCTTATCTGTTCGCTGTTTCTAATTGCCAATAGCGTATTACTGTCGATTTAGTCTCTATATACCTATTACGCCTTATTATAGCTTATCTATTTACTATTACTACTAACGTTTATAGAACTAGAGCTGCTAGGGTTTCCATTTAAACACGCTGTGCTATTTATATTTAGGTATCTTTACGTAAGGTTGCCGCGGGTATTAAAAGGGGTAGGTAAATCTTATAATAAGCGTTCTTAACTAAGGCGTGGTGTAAGGGATTCGCCCGCCAGCTTAGAGGCTTAAGGATATTATTTAATAAATCGCAAAGAAGATATTCTATGGCCTATAATAAATTGGAGATACTGCTATTTAGAAGTATAACTACTCTTATATATCTATATGCTATTTATTAAGGCCGTTATTAGTAGCTAAAGAGGGTGCGATATTATTAGATCTACGAATTAGTAATTATACGCTAATATAGGATCCCTGGGTTTAGTAACTTCTATATAAAGGCGTTTATAAGGGGAGGAAATTTGCTTTTTCGGGCTCAGCTAGGGCGGGTTAGTAGTGCTAAGATGTATTAGTTTAAGAGAAAGCATCTAACCAGAATAAAGCTCTTAACACTATCCTATCTAAACTAAATATCTTTACATAATTTTAAATATTATAAAATAAGACCGGTGCCGTAAAGCTATAAGAAAATCGTTAATGTTAGGTAAATTTAATCTCCAGTAGGTGTTATAGGTAAAAGCTAAGAGAACTAATAGCCCTACCCA
>Ga0307515_10024541_pt1 | contig 10502 bp, 1 predicted proteins | sample 17_EM_MG_FD_194513 | JGI IMG/M metagenome (GOLD analysis project Ga0307515, IMG submission 194513) | Populus trichocarpa ectomycorrhiza microbial communities from riparian zone in the Pacific Northwest, United States - 17_EM | ecosystem: Host-associated > Plants > Roots > Unclassified | place...
TAGGCTATAAATAGCTTATATAGCTCTTTAAGGTAATAATTATTATATTAAAAATATTTTTATAATAGATTTAAGATATATATATAAGAAAAGATAAGGTAGAAGGTAAGGTCAAATTGAGAGAGGCAGGGTGGGGTTTGGTGTAGTGGGCGGAGGTTTTGCTTATCGGGCCGACCTTTTAGCGTGGTCCGACCGACCTATACGCACTGGGCGCACGTTTGCTGTTCTCCTCACCTCCCCTCCTGATTTCAACCCACCCCACTCTCCTCCCGCTAGCCAATCTTCTCCATCGACTTCGCGCCTCACCCTTCTTCGTCCTCGTCCTTGTCCTACTCCTATAATTACTCCACTTTATGCACCCCCATCTTTGGCATCCTACCAGAGAGGCTCGAACCAACACGGGTTGGTGCCCATTAGACAGTTCTCGCTCTTCTCAAGGCTCGGCGCAGAAGGACTCTAGGTCAGAAGATGAGGCGGGCTACAAGGCGGACGCGACGGACGTGACGAGCGCGACGGACGCTGATTCAGACGATGCTCGCGAGGGAGAGTTGGCCGTGTCCGCCTGGCTCCTCGCTGACAAGGACCATTCACGACCTAGGAAATCTCTTCTAAGAGAATCTTATATAAATTATAGCACCAATACGCAAGCTGAGAGAATTAGTTATTGATTCTATATTACATGTATCGCTGCGAGGCCCTGTCCCCCCACCGCGAGTACGGAGTAGAGGGCGGCCAAATTCGCCCCCCTAGCCCCCCCAGCTCCCTACTATCACCCCCTTAGGAAACTCAATACTCGCGATACTCTCTATGTTGCTAGGGCCTTAACATGCACCGGGGTGGCGCCATCTAGTGCGCAGGGCGCGAGCGCGTCGCGACCAAAACAACTTAACTTCAACACCATGATATGGCCCCATCTACGCCTGAAAAGCTATTAAAAAGTGTGGAAAGGGATACTATAAAACACACTCGATTCTTTACTCTTTGCGATTCACGAAACCAGGCGATTCTCTGGCTAGAATCTATAGAAGAGAAGATACTCCCATAAGTTATGGATCAAGATCCCAGACTTTAGGGTTATTATCGCGCTAAAATTCCATAGTTCTACTTCCAGCCGCCATAAGTTTAAGTCCTCTGGTCCAATCTCCCTTCTTTACGTCCATGCCTAGCCTGTAATCCCCAAAGACCGCGTGATGATCCTCACTCGCGTAATCCGAGCAACTGTCGCAGCCACAATCATATTGCGTGTACCAGTCTACGTATCTCTCGAATGTAGGATCGCATATGTCCTCAGGCTCGAATCTGACGAAACGGTGGTATTGTATTGGCTTATGAATGTGGATGAGCTTTACGTCTTTAAGCTGGGTCAAGGAATTTAAGAGCCCAGACCAAGCACCCTTCTTAGGGGTAGTAAGGTTCAGTTCATCAAACACAACGGTTTTGATGGTGTTACTATGCAGAGCGATAAAATTTTGAAGGTCACTAGCGTGTATATCAATTTTTGAGAGCCCAAAGTCGGTTATTAAGGGAAGCGATAATGTAGCAAGTAGGCCGCCGACAAATTTTTCGAACCCTATAAAGTTGAAATCTGCCAGATGAAGTGACCGTAGGTTCGTTAATGTTTGTAGGCTCTGGCCAAGTTCTTTGATGTCGATCCCCTTGGCCATCGAGTATCTCGAGTCAGATTTCTGGTATTTGTTGGTGTATCGGAAAAGTATAATCTCTTTCAAAGCTGGATTTAGAAATTTGTTCTTTGAAATTCCGGTAAGAGCTAAGATAGTTCTTCGCGTTAGGGGCCATGAACCTGATGAGAAGTATTCCCTTGCGAATATTCCTGTGGTGTTGAGTGCTAGGGCTCTACACGTCTCGCGAACTTGTATAATCGCGTTTTTTTTGCTTGGAATGAAGTTAAGTGTATGGTTGATAAGCTCCACTGGAAGGTCTGGAAGCGATAGGGCCATAGCAACGAAAGTAGTAAATAGGCTGTTGAATATGGACGTTGGCGACAATATAATAGAGACCTAGGTGAGATTAAGCTTCGTAAACACAATTAAAAGCTATATTTCTAGGAAAAGCTTACCGTTTTCTAATGTTTAACAGTTTAAGTGTCTAAAGAGTGGAAGACAAAGTGTCTGAAGAATGGAAGATAATAAGTGCGAGATGTTGCAAAGTTTGTAACATCTACCATGGATCTAATCCAGGCAGAAATTGTTAGCTTTGGGGAACTGCAAACTTTAACGATCATATTCTCCTAAACTAAACGTTGTCCCTTAACCCGTTTGGGCAGGCAGAGGAGAAGGCCAGTGCGCGAACACAACAACGCGTAACGGGTTAGCCACCCAAACGAGACAGCCACCCATTCGAGACAGTGCACGGACCTCCTACTAAAATTAAAATCAATTTGATGCCAAAATCAAGATCAATTTGATATCAAAATTAACCCAAATCTACGGAGGTGCGTTTCAAAAGTCTTTGCCGGCCCTGCCTAGGTTAAGCCTAAAGAGCCCGCATATAGCCGAAAATTGGGCGCATTCTAAGCCGGTTCTGGGGGACCTTAGGCGCCATTGGGCGGCTTCTAGCCCGTTGCCCTACTAACCTTAGGGCGGCTACCGCCCATAAGACCGCCCAATAAGGGGCGGCGAAGACTTTTGAAACGCACCTCCGTACCCTATTACATAAATATACTATAATCCATTGGTAGTTCCTTCCAAACCTTCTTTGTAAAGGTAATAACTCCTTATAATACAGCCCTTCTTTCCTTTACTATAGCCTTTTCCTATTCCTTTTGAAGCTTTTCCTTGTTCTTCTTTTAAGCCTTAGCCATAGATAAAACTCGCGCCTTCCTATATGCAGCTTTTGTCTTACTATAACGCTACTTCTTCTACTTTTTAAGAAGCTCTTAATTCGTTCGCTTAAGGATTGTATTATTAGCTACCGTACTTAAGGTAAACTGCTAAATATTGTGTATAACTTTAGAACAAAAGGGTGATGCACCTTATAAAAGCTGCTTAAATATAGCCGTAAGTTTTTCCTTTACAGAAGGAGACATAGGTATATCAAATTGATGGCCATTCTTATCCGTAAAGCTTATGCAAGGAGTCGTTGGCTAAGTCGTTAGCTATATCTTTTGTAAAATAACTAAAGGATTAAACGGTAGAAGGCCTGTTGCTCGCCATATACTTACTATATTAGTAGGTAATGTAACTTCGTATTATGCAGCTTGGTAATACTTAAGGAACTTAGGTTTAGTAATATTAACAGCTCTATAAAAGGTAAAGTCGTAAAGGCGCTTTTTATAAGCTCTTGCTAAAGGACTAAATATACTAACATCTAGGGGTTAAAGTAGGTGTGTTAAATAAGGTAGTAGATAGAGAGGGATAATCTTATAAGTCTCGTAATACTTAGCGAACTATATTAATACGTAGCTCTTATATCCGTTAAGAATTAATAAGCAATAGATTCCTTAGAGTTGTGGCTTTATATATTAATTAAAGTGTTTTAACTAATTAACTATAATATCCAAATTTATCCACCCCAAATCGCTTACTTAAATTACTATTTTATAATTAAGTTTGGGTAATATTTAGGATCGTTATACTTGTTTCCCTTAAAATATAAGGTAGGGAGGTAATTAATATTAACTTAATATATACTTAATAATAGACACCTAATCGTGATTACCTAGCTTTATAATAAAGGCTTAAGCCTCTAATTAAGGAATAAGCACCTTAACCTTATCGCCCACCCCTATTATAATTCCTTTCTTATCTATATTATATTAATTACTTAGGGGAATTGCGTACTTGGTAATAGTAGCTTTATAGAGGTTAAACTATTCCTTAATAATATTTAGATCCTCAGAATCCTTTCGCTTTTAATTAAGGCCTTAGGTAAATTAAGCTTAAAGCTCTAGGTATTAGGTAAGGAAGTTTTTATACTAGTATTAGCTAAGCTTTAAAGGACACTTCTTTATAATAAGGATACTTTTAGCTATAGATTTAAGGTGTTAAATTTAAGGTAGCTAACCCTAAGCTCCTGTAACGGGACTAGCCCAGTTATAGTAGGAATATCTCGGTAAAACACTTAATAGATAAATTCCGACGCTTTAACCAAATTCTGCTAGATTAATTGAATTCTACTAAAGTCTATCGAAGACCGCGTGCGTATATGCGCACGTATCGACTACTAAGCCCCTAACTATTTAATTATATAATTCTCTTATTATTTTCTTCTCTTCTTTACGCAACGTCTTATTCTCTACAAGAGCTATACCCATAGATTTAGATAGAATTTATATTATTCCCTTAAATCTGCCCTAAAGCCTCTTTACGCCCTTATATTACGTTATATTAATACTAATACCCTTAAAATAGCAAACGAACTTAAATCCGCCACGTTAACTATTATAGCCCTAATTAGGGAATAAATGACTATAATATAACAGTCCTTTATAGATGCCTTAGCCTAGTAATAAACTATACTAGAAGCTTAGCATTAGTAATTAATTAAAGCAATATATAAAGAACTCTATAACGCTAAAGTATTCGCGTTAAAGACCCTAATAGTAATACCTATAAATAAAATAAAAATAAAAATATATAAACCCTAAACTAGTAACGGTAGCTTAACCTATACCTATAATAAACCTAGTACCTACTATAAAATCTAAAAAGCTCCCTAACCCTTTAATGTTTAATAGAAATTAAAATAACCTATATTCCTTTATAACTAAGCTCCGTCTTAAACTTTTAATAAACTATAACTAATACCCTATTAAAGCTAGCAAGATTAGCTATAGAATATCTTATTTAAGTAAAGACGCTATATAAATTATAGACCCATTCTTCTATAACGGCATCTTTATTTATCTATTAAAACAAATATATAATAACGCTAGCCGCGAATATATAGCTGTTACTAAATTTAAAAACTTATAATAACGGAAATAAGACTTTATTAGCTTCTTTTTGGAATTTTTAGGCCTTATTAGTAAACTAGATTAGAATAAAGCCGCTAGAGTTACTACTCTCTGTTAAGCTATTTCGGATAAAATTAAAGTATAGTTAGTAGGCAGAGAACTGCTAAAGGATTTACCTAAATTTGCTATAATAAATTAATAAATTAATAAGGACCTTTAATATAATAAATAAACTTATTTCCTAAAGCTAACTATACCTTACGTTTAAAACTCTATAAAACTAGTATATACCCTAAAGCGTAATCCGTCTTTAAGACCTAAAAGCCCTATATATAACCCTATAGACCTTAATACTACCTAATTCTATACACCCTTAGGAACTAATAAATAAAGAACTTAAGCCGTAAATAGAGAATGCTTTAGATGCGGTAAAAGGGATATATTTAAAGGAATTGCCAAACTTACCCTTTTAAAAAGGTCCGCCGTAGTTTCTCTTAGTCCTTAAATTATACTTATTTTATAAATTATACTTAGTTGCTATAAAGCATTTTACCTTTAGTTAATTTAGAAAACAAATCATCCTAGGGCTAAGTTACGCCTTAGGATAAAAAGTAGAAGAGTATAAGTATCTAGGCTCTTCTAGCGCTAATATATAACATAACTCCCTTAATATACTTAGTAAAATTTAAATACTTAAAAAATAGAAGGAGGTATAAATCCTTATAGATAGTAGAGCTACTAGTATAGGCTTTATTAATATAAACTACGCGAAAACTTAACGCTTAAATTTAAAGAAACTTAATAAGCCCTAAGGCCTATAAGGCTTTAATAGTAAGCCTTTAATATATAGCGAACTAATGCACTACGCTCTTATAAAGATGCGGATAGGTAAACACCTTAAATACGTTTCCCTATTTATAATACCCTTAAAGCATTATAAGGTAATACTTAAATATAGATAGCTAAAACAATATAACCCTTTAATTAGCTGGGTTAAAGAAACACTAAAATTCTATATAACCTACTATTAAAGTTACTGCTTAAAATACTACTTGCCCTATAAATATATACACGACTATTTAAATTTAATATAATATAAATTACCCTTACTATAAACCCCGAACTAATATAATAAAGTTATAACTACTAATCGCGATAAAGAATGCAAAGATAATATATTAAAACCCCTTAAAATTCATATAATATAAGCCGCACCCTTTTATTTATTAGTAAGAAAACAAGACTATAAGATCTTTACTATAACACTAGAAGATATTAAGAAGGCGTTAGAACTAAAGCAATATATTAACCCCTAACCTCTTATACCTAAAGAATATCACAATCTAATTAATATATTTAAGAAATAATTCGTAGACTAACTACCCCTATATTAAGATAAGTATAATTTTAAGATAGAACTTAAACCTAGTATAACGCTAAAGTTCGGCCCATTATACGGTATGTTACAATGACGACTAAATTAGATAGCCTACGGCGCTAGCTGCTAGTTTATAATGCCCACAGTTTCCTTCCACTAATTAGACGAAAATTGATAGGAAAGGGTAGCGGCTTAGTTTAGGGAAATATGGGCAAGCACGGAATAAAGCTTCCAAAAGGCATAAGACTCTTAAGACGAGATAAGTGAGATCTAGGACTTTTAAGATAAGATGAGGACACTATAAAGGCCTAATTAGATAAAGGTTAGAGCTTAGCTTAAGAAAGAAGCAAGCTTAGGGCTAAGAATCCTATAGGACCAAGATTTTAATATATAAATAAGGACTATTAATGGGACCAAGAAATAAGAGTTTAGAGACTTACTTATAAGGCGAGGAATAAAAGAAACCATAGAGGACCCTTGTATAGTAAGAATAGAAGATAGACCAAAAGTCTAATATATTAGGATATATAAAGGATAAAGTATCTATATAAAGAATTATTAATAGACCTAAGATAGGTACGCTAAGAATAAAATGGCTAATTAAACTGGAGTAAAAAGAGGATCTAGGGATCCTAACTAGGTTTAAAGAACGATATATAAAGGGTTGTCACGACGCAGCTATAAGGAGGTATTTCCTTACTAATAGATTATATATACTTTAAGGAGCTATACTAAAAGTGGTATAGGTAGCGACATAATAATAAGTGGGAAGACTTTTATATATAGTTAGATAAACGAGTTATTTAAGACCAACTAATTATAGAAAAAGCGATAAGTTATATTAAGGGAGCCTTAATTATAACACTAAAGGATCTAAAGGAGTAATTAGAGGACTAGAGAAGTAAAAGATAAATCTTAGTACTAGCGAGAGAGGTTATAACGCTTAGATCACCACAATAGAGATTTAAACTTAAGGATAGGGACGAGCTATAAGTTAACCTAAAGCACCTAGTACACTATATATTAGCATGGATTGCATATATAGATAATATATATAATATATATAGTACACTAAAAGATAGGAATAAGAAGTACCTAATAAGAATCTATTAGGTACTAGACGAAAAGAAATACAGAAATGCTAAGTATATATATAGCTGGCATCTAGTAGAGGTTTAGGAATTAGGGAACCTAATACTTTAACCAGGAAGATTCCTTACGGAAGAATGCCTAGATAGACGGCAATAGTAGAAATGCCTAAAAAGTATATATCTATAATACGTTAAAGAAAAGAAACGAACTAAGTATTGGCTAAAGAGTGACTAAAAGTAGATAGGATCTAGTAGCTAATAGTTGGGAAAAGGGGAGGCCTATAGGACTAGAGGGAGCCAGTAGTAGAGCCTTAAACCCTTAAGGGAATCTAAGGATAATATCTATATCTACGGGTTAAATGGTAAGATTAAAAGTTTAAAACACTAATAGATAGTGGAGCAACGAGAAACTATATCTTATTAATAGTAGTTAAATAAATAGGACTATTATATAGGCAGAAGAAGCAACCTTATCTATTAGTAATAATTTTAGGAGATCTAATAATCTATAAAGGAGGTATTATTAATTTTAAAACAGGACCAATTTAGATAACTATTAAAGGAAGATAAATTAAGATGTCCTTTAATATCCTACTATTAGGATAGGATAAGGCAGTTTTAGAAATACCTTAGCTATAGAAATATAATCCAAGGATTAATTAAATTACGGGTTAAGTCGATATTAGGGATACTTAACGACGTAAAATAAGATAAGCTATTAAAACGGTATAGTACTAGGTTGGAGCGACTTATAAAGAAACTAATAAGCAGATTAGATATATACTAAAAAGATTTTAGAAATACGTAAAGCTATAGAGCGAAGACTTTAAAGAAAGATTAGTAGATTATAAGCTATAGGATTACGTAATTAATCTAGAACTAGGAACGTACCTAAAGTTTTTTCTAACGTATAAGCTGATATAAGAGGAGTTAAAGGAACTTAATGAGTTTGTTTAAGAAAACCTACGGTTAGAACGGATTAGACCATTATAGTTATTAGTAGGATACCTAGTACTATTTATACTAAAGAAGAATAGAAAACTAAGACTATGTATTAACTATAAATAGTTAAATAGCATTATAAAGAAGGATAGATATCCTTTATCCTTAATTAGTAAAATCTATAACAGGATTAGTATTATAAAGATCTTTATAAAGATATATCTAAGATAGGCGTACCACTAAATTAGGATTAAGGAAGGTAATAAGTGGAAGGGAGCCTTTAGAATACAATAAAGATTATATAAACTAATGGTTTTACAATTTGGCTTTATAAACGTACTAGTAATATTTTAAAGATAAATTAATAACGTGTTAAGAGAACACTTGGATAATTTCGTAATAGTATACCTTAATAATAATATTATCTGCTTAAAAAAACAAGAAGGAATACGAGGAATATATTAAATGGGTCTTAAAGAGACTATAGAAAGAGTAAATATTAATAGTAATTAAGAAATGCGAGTTCTTTATAAGGAAGACTGATTTTGTTAAATTTATTATTAAACTAGGCCAGCTTAGTATAGATCCTAAAAAGATTAAGGCTATAGCAAATTAGTAAGAACTAGAGAACGTTATATAATTAAGATTGTTCTTAGAATTTTGTAATTATTATAAAAGGTTTATTATAGAATAGTTAAAGAATATTAAACCCTTTATAAGATTAACGAAAAAGGAGAAACTATAGGTATAGGGAAAGGAATAAAAAGAACTATTTAAGGAACTTAAGAAGTTATTTACCTAGGATCTAATCCTTAAAATCTACTAACTAGGATTAGAGACGGTTATAGAAACAGATATATTAGACTTTATACTAGGGGTATACTTTCTATAAAAATATAAGGATGGATAGTACCTAGTAGTATACTATAGTTAAAAAAGAACCCTACTAGAGTTAAACTACAATATCTATAATAAGGAATTATTAGGTATAGTCACAGTACTTAAGGAATAGAGAGCATTCTTATAAGGCACGGAGAAACTATTTATAGTTAAAACGAACTATAAGAACCTTATAGGATTCCTAATAAAAAAAACTTAACTAAAGATAGGTTAAATGGGTAGAAATACTTATAGAATACCATTTTAAGATTTAGTACACTAAAGGCACCAAGAACGCGCGAGCAGACGCTCTAAGTAGGAGGGCTAAACTATAGAACGACGAAAAGCTATTAGGAGCTATATTAAGAAAAGATAAAGATAGGAAGATTAGGTATAACTATCCCAAAATTACAGTAACGTAAGAGAATTAGGTCCACGAATTACTAGAAAGTAACTAGATATAGAGGATTTAAGAAGTATAAAATAAAGATCTAAACTTAGAACAGTACGAAAATAGGGAAGTAACGTACGTACTAAGGGCTATTATAAAAGAATTTATTAAAGATTTCTATAGGGGAATAACGTAAGGATATAATAGAGCTATAGGCTTAGTGTTAAGACTTAAGAGGAGTATATTATTTATAGAATCTAGGGACTAGTAAGATAAGTTATAAGAGAATATTTAGATTGCTAAAGAAATAAACTAATAAGGCATAAACTATACGGAGGGTTATAACCTATTAAAGTACTAGAACAACTATAGGAAACAATATTATAGAACTTTATCGTAAAATTGCTAAAATTAAGAGATCCTATTACCGGACAAGATTATAACGCGATCTTAGTAATAGTGGATAAGTTAACTAAGTAGGGCTACTTTATAGCATGTATAGAAGAAATCTTAGTAGAGGATATTGCTAGAATCCATATTAAGGAGGTATTTATAAGATATAGAGCGCTAGATAAAATTATATTAGACAGGGATCTAAGATTCGTAGTAGTATTCTAAAAGGTGTTTCTAGTAGAATAGGGGGTTCGCGTAGTAATATTAACTATATACTACCTATAAACAAATAGCTAAATAGAAAGATTAAATTAGACACTAGAGTAGTATTTAAGGCAGTATATTAACTATACATAGAACAATTAGGTATTATTATTACCAGTTATACAGTTTATATATAATGTAATACTATAAAAAAAAATAGGCATATTACTATTTAAGGTAAATTATAGATATAAGCTAAGGATATTATTATTACTATAATAACTAAAGAAAATAAGTAGTATAGCTAAA
>Ga0307515_10024542_pt1 | contig 10502 bp, 10 predicted proteins | sample 17_EM_MG_FD_194513 | JGI IMG/M metagenome (GOLD analysis project Ga0307515, IMG submission 194513) | Populus trichocarpa ectomycorrhiza microbial communities from riparian zone in the Pacific Northwest, United States - 17_EM | ecosystem: Host-associated > Plants > Roots > Unclassified | place...
TAATCACACCTTCTGCGCGTGTCTCAATGCATATATACCCCCTATTACGTGAAGAAAGGCAATTACACCCTTCGCCCCACCACCCATCCCTCACGCTTATCCCTCCCACTCCCCATACGAATCATGGTCAAAGATTACCGGCGATTGTGGGAGGATGTCATCGTATCCGGCCGAAGCGACGAAGCCAAAGCTGATCGGAACCTGACGGAAATTGTTACGGAGAAGGAAGGCAGAGCCTTTATCTCGGACCTGGACCGTGCCCAAGCTGGACTGTGCATCGAGATGCTTAATCGTGTAGGTTTCAACCGCTGTCTGCGGCGTTATTTTGCCTTCTGAAATGGTTCATAGGGTCTGGTGAAGCGCAGCCTCAGCCTGAGCGAGAAGCAAGTCTTTTTTATTATGCTCGGGGAACTGGCTGGCACACATGGTCTACTGCCCACGCCTATGATAATCACAGACGGGATCGAGGTTTCGAGACAGGTGATTGCGGCGGGAAGCCTTGCAGACGTTAGGACCGGAATACTCCATGGACATATCGTCGCGGTGAAGAGTTTGAGGGTTCCACCGCGTAGCGACTTATCCAACCCGAGAAAGGTCGGCAGCAAGACTTCTTCCTCTCGGCCGCCCGGGACATAACTTAAATGTCGTATTCCAGCGTTTCTGCCAAGAGGTCACCCTTTGGAACTCCTTGAACCACCCGAACGTTTTAAAACTGATTGGTGTCATCGGTGACATGGAGAAGAGTCAATTTATCACTGTATCGGAATGGATGGAGCACGGGAGTATTGTGCGATACATTGAGAAGAACTACGTGAATAGACTGGAGCTGGTATACACTTTGGTTTTCCTCGTACGTCTATTGTCTGAATCTTGCTCAGTTGCACGGGGCAGCAGAAGGCCTGAATTATCTTCACGGGGAAGGGCTCGCACATGGGAGACTACATGAAGTTTGTATTACTTTACCTTATTACCGATCCTACCCTGATATTATCCAGGCCAACATTCTGATCACTAGCGATACCCCTCCTCGCGCGTGTCTCGCAGACTCCGGTTTCTTGACCGTGGTCGCTGATCTTGATGGTCCGACGTCATGCAGTACACAATCAGATGGGGCGGAGGCGTTCATGTCTCCAGAACTTTTGGTACCTTCAATGTTTGGGGTGAAAGACTCGACTCCCACGATGGAGGCAGATATCTATGCATTCGGATTACTTATCTTTCAGGTAAATGAATTAAACAACGGATACCCAAGATTTTTTTAACTTTGTTCAGGTCCTTACAGGCGATATACCGTTTCGCAGCCGGAACGCCGAGCTCGTGGTCGCAGTCGTTAGGGGAAAGCGCCCTGACAAACCAGAACTCGCTTCGGAGATTGGGTTCTCTGACTCACTGTGGGACCTCACCCAGCTCTGTTGGAATTCCGATAGAAAACTGCGGCCAAAAGCGGCGGAAGTCATGGAACGTCTCGGTGAGGCTGCTGCCAAATGGCGTGATCCCATGCCGCCGAGGGCCCGTCTTGAACCCGCGACTCCCACTCCAAGGTAAGAAGAATTTGCATACCGTACTAGGTCTGGGATGTTGATGTCGGTTGTACCCACTCAGTGACGACACAAATCCGATCCTTGAACGACTGATTAGCCCTGAGAGCGACCCTCTAGGCTCACCGAGTCATACGCTTCAAACGCCCATAGCCGCACGTTGGTCACAATACCACTAGTTTGAAAGCGGATACCGAGCTGACCTCGTCTAGCATCGACGGCCTCGCCTTGGACCTATTCATCTGCTCGAATGGAAACAGGCCCGTTGGAGAGCCCACCTAGTCAGTTTTTTTTATTTAAACTGTCCAGATCGCATCTCACAGCCTGAGAAGACCCGCCTCGCAATACGCGTGATCGACCGGGACCGCACGACAATTCTCCGGAGATAAAAAGTAACACGCCACGTCTGCCCAGGGGCAAACTCAAGAATGGTAAATCCTCAACATCCACTGGGTACCCGGCTGCCACTCATCCTTCACACTAACAGCGTCCCGGAGGCTTTCCGCGGCCATTAAATACATAGTTGGGGGGCGTAGACGCAATTCAAGAACCCCTGCTCAACAACAGCCAGAAAATGGTGGTGCAAAAGTCGAGAAGAACAGTCACACCGCGGAAGCAAGCCGGAGCTGCTACGGGAACAAATACCTCTGCTTCTGATGCCCTGCGATTTGAGGCAACGGGGCCTACGCTCTGTATCGGTCGCTTTAGAAGCACATCGAAGCCTGTGAAACCGCGACCGTCGTTTTTTCGGTGACCTCACTCGATATCGTTGTGGGGCTCGTACATGGAGTACTTATGAATGGACAATTATTATAATTAATTAAGGTGCGGTCTCAAGGCGCATAATGTAGATACGATAGCCAGTATTAATGTCTGTATTTTTCGGCCCTTGTAATATTGGAACCCGAGCCCAGTGCGCGACATCCTTACAAATAACCTAAGCATCCGTCCCAGCCTCCATTCATAGGTCCCCTCTGGGCTCGAGGTGAAATCCTAGAGTACCTCAATGGGTTTTACCGAGTCCTTTGACGTAGATGCCAGGATGACCTTGGAATTTTCAGAACTACTAGTTACGTTAGACCATTACGGACAACGAAAGTGGACGGGATCTAGAACAGGGAGAGCCATTACCCGGTCAAAGCAATAGCTTCCTTCGCTCTCCTTTCCCTTCGCCGGACTACATCCCAGTTGTACAACCTCGCCGTGTTTACCTCCATGACCGTGATCTGTTCCCGCAGGAACTCGAGATCTTCCTGAAGACTCTGTAATGACACCTCGGCATTCTTCAGTTTTGTTGCGAGCAACTCGATGGCTTCGGGGATTTTGTATGACAACATTACGTTGGCCTGTTGTAAGATTTCAATCAGTGAGACTGTCGAAACGAATGAGCGATGATGAGAAGCCAGTACCCCCAGCCACAGGTAAACGACATCTGTGTCTTCTAATTCCGCCTTAGCGTACAGGGTTTCATTCAACTCGAAAGTTGTTACGAGAGGCTTCCTACTGGCCTCGTCGTCTTCAAGGTCGAGGTCACCCAGATCTTCTTCTAGGTCATCCGTTTTCTCCTTGCCTCTCTACAATTGTGAGTGATGTGAGTCACGGGTGGAAATGAGATGGGCGGACGATAAGTATTGTGGAAATTCATTGAAAACTCACTCACTCGCCTCTCGTTCAAGTATTCGACCATGTTTAGGGTTTTCTGAATGTCCGGAATCTTTTCCTCGAGCCCTCGTCGCCTTTGCGTAAGGTTGGCGTCCATGTACCTGTATTTTCTGCCGGATGTGGTCAAGTAAGGCGATTAGACAACACTAAAAAGCGCAACCTACGCGAGGGCATCCTGGACCCTTTTCAGCGCACTCTCGACTTCACCATCTGGTCCACCGACGTATCCCTCGACGTCCGACTGTCGTTTTTCGAGAAACAGAATTAATCGTACGGAAGATGAACGCCGCTTTCAGCCAATCGCCCGCGACTGCCGACCATCTGCGAGACTCACGATAAAGGGGGCTTTTGGAATTCCCCTTGGATTGTTTTCTTGAACTTCCTCCACTGAAGCCATCGCAGAGAGAAGACCTTGTGGGTAGGTGTGAGATGATCTCACCGACAAGCGTCTATCATCCTCCCCTTCTTCCGGGCCTTTTTCCCACAATTTTTTTTCCTGTTTCCTCGTCCTCTCACTCGCACTGCGACGCCAAGCCGTGGAACGAAGACAGCTATGTCTCGCCTGATAATCAAGAACCTCCCCCCGTACTTGACTCCAGATGCATTGCGAAAGCACTTCACCGGCCAGGCTTCAAAAAATACTGCATCGACTTCCTCCTCGTCTTTGAAGTACTCCACCCTCACCGACGTCAAAATCGCGTACAAACCCGACGGAACCTCTCGAAGGTTTGGCTTTGTGGGTTTCAAGACCGAGAAAGAGGCGGAGGAGGCGAAACAATGGTTCGATAAAAGTTTTATCGACTCCATGCGGATAAGCGTCGAGGTCGTTGACGTGAGCCCTTCGCGTTTCTACTTCGTCTTGGGTGTTTTTTTCTCTCGTGGACTCACCGTCGTTAGGGAATTAGGGATAAAGAAGAGCGACCAGCGAAACGCCGAAAGCTCGAAGCAGATTTTTCCCCTTCCAATAACAAAAGGGGAGAAAAGTTGGGCCCCAACGATGGGACCGACCAGAAACCTGCCCAGGTCGGTCAAGACTTTGAAGAGTACCAGAAGGTGATGCAACCGCGGACGGGGAAGGGTCCCTCCTGGGCGAACGAGCCGCAACTACGGCTTCAGACCTCCACGAAAAAGCCAGATGAAGTTGGTGTCAAGGACAATGGAATAGATGATCCTGCGCCTTCACAAGACGCACTCTCGGATCTGGAATGGATGAGGCAACGGATGGCCAAACCTGCTGTCGGAGACCCTGACGCAACTGCCCGCCGCTCGGATTCACTACCTACAGCCAAGGCCGATATGAGACAGGTCCGTCCACGTAACGCGATTCACTCTGTCCCTTGTCATTTAATCCAACTTGAAATAGCCGGAAGCCTCATCAAGTGATCCAACACGAGACACCATTCTCAAAACCGCTCGGCTCTTTGTCCGGAACCTTGCTTTCTCCTGCACAGACGAAGATTTGAAGGAATTGTTCAAACCTTTCGGAGAAATTTCACAGGTTTGTCTCTGGTCCCTTCTGCAACTTCAGTGCGTTTCCCCCTCGGGATCCTAACCGGTGCACCTATTTCCTCCGCAGGTGAGATACGCTTCAGACTCGTTTTCCAAGATGAGAGCTTCCGATAGGGACATCATACTCCCCCTTGGGGAAGAGCTGAGAACCTCGGGAAATACATTGCTAGAATTCCTCTGAACCTTTCTTTGGTCATCTGTGTCGTTTGAACGTCCGCTGACCGATCATCTCTGCGCATATAGGTTCACATACCTATCGATAGGACGACAAAGGAACCGAAAGGAACCGCATACATCACCTTTGTCTCTTCATCGTCAGCCCTTTCCGCATACGAATCTCTCGATAAGAAGTCGTTCCAAGGGCGACTTCTGCACATCCTTGGGGCAGTTGACCGTAAGGGGGGCATCCAGGCCGAGGACGGAGAAGCAAAGAAGGGGACGGTAAAAGGCGAGAAAGATGCGAAGAGGAAGGCAGGGGCTGGGAAGGAGTTTAATTGGAGTATGTTATACATGAATGTGAGTTGTAACCCCTCTGTGTTATCCTTGATCATACAACTACGGATTTCGGATCGTTGACTATCATGCATCCAGAGTGATGCTGTGGTCTCGTCAGTGGCCGACCGGATGAAGATATTGAAATCCGACATCCTGAACCCCGAGTCCGAAAACGCTGCAGTCAAACTTGCCTTGGCAGAAACCCACATCATAAACGAGACGAAAACCTACCTTGAATCTCAGGGCGTGCTCCTCGATTCTTTTTCCACTCTCGCCGGCTCCAGTCACATTCGCCGTTCCGATACTGTCATCCTCGTTAAAAACATTCCATACGGGACCTCCGCTGAGACCATTCGTGAGATGTTCGAGACGCATGGAGAACTGAGTCGAGTTCTGATCCCGCCAGCGGGGACGATCGCTGTAGTGGAGTTCGTTCACCCGGATGAAGCTGCGAGGGCGTTCAAGGCGGTGGCGTACCGGCGGCTGGGAAACACGGTTGTGTATCTGGAGAAGGGTCCTATCGGTATGTTCAAGGAACCTGCTTCCACGATCGCCGAGGGTGGACCAGCCGCCGTTGTCTCAAGTGGAGTCAAACCTGTCGTCATTGCGGACGAGAAGGATGCGGCAGACGAGTCACAGACGCTCATAGCTGGTGGAACGACGCTCTTCGTCAAGAACCTTGCGTTCTCTACAACCTCCGAAAGACTGGATCGTGCCTTCCGCGGCCTGCCTTCTTTCGCTTTCGCTCGAGTTCAGATGAAGCCCGACCCAAAGAACCCTGGTGGAAAACTCAGCATGGGTTATGGATTCGTTGGGTTTAAGGACGCCGAAGGTGCAAAGAGGGCTCTGAAATCGATGCAAGGCTACGTTCTCGACGGACACTCGTTGAGCGTCCGGCTGGCCGGCAGAGGTGTAGAGGAGCCAACCGAGGGCAAAGACAAAACTGGCGGGAAGAGTTCGACGAAGATGATCGTGAAGAATGTTCCATTCGAGGCGAGCAAGAAGGATATAAGAGAGCTCTTTGGGTACGTGATTCCTCGCTCGGTTCTTTCCCGCACGCGGCTTTCCTCACCAGCACCCGCACACAGCGCTCACGGACAACTGAGATCGGTCCGCCTTCCAAAGAAGTTTGACCACCGTTCACGCGGTTTTGCCTTCCTCGAGTTTGCTTCGAAGCACGAAGCGGAGAACGCTTTCAAGTCGCTGCAACATACTCACTTGTTGGGAAGGCATTTGGTGTTGCAGTGGGCGGAGGAGGTCGAGCAGGATGTGGATGCGTTGAGGAAGAAAGCGGGTGTTGGGTATGGCGGCGGTGCGGAGGTCCCTGGGAAGAAAAGGAAGTTGGTTATTGGCGGCGATGATCACGACGGTGATGGAGGGTTTGGAAATGACGAGTAGTCAATCCCTGACTGATATGCTCTCACTTCCATGCAGCATATACATCAGTCTATCACTCGCGTCGTCCCGAGGACCGATGTTAGTCTGTTACGTGGTTGTACGACGCAACGCCGTCGAGGAGTCAATAATATATCAATCGCGGTGGGCTGTAACATAAATATAGTCAATCCACTATACAACTACCCGCCATCTCGACACAGCTTTACGCAGACAGGAAAGGACAGCTTCGAGTGTCGGTCGCGCATCCCTATCTGCCGACCAACATCGCTCGACGATCTCCCACAACCCATCCGTAAATCCAAACTTGGCCGCGTCCTCCGGTTTCTTGGGACGCGTCCCTTTCGAGATCTCCGCCACGACCATAAACGGATTCGCGAGATCGTGAAACGGAACGCATCCGCATAAAACCTGCTTTTCATTCCTTTTTTAGTTTTCCTTGTTGTCACATTTGGAACAAGCCACGCGCACGAACCTCGTAAATAAGCATGCCCAGGGCATAAACATCCGACTCCTTCGTCGGCCTGAGCTCGCAGGCATCAAAGTCCAGAAGTTCTGGACTCATCCACGGATAACTTCCACCAGAGATGAAGGACATCAAGGAATCCTTCCGGTTCGTGGCAGAGAGGGAAGGATCCAGGTGGGTGCCCACACTGACGATGGTGGAGAGGCCAAAGTCTGCGAGACAAGCGCGACGATCTCGATTTACTAGGACGTTTTCCTATAGGTACCATTACCGTCACGAGCAGAGAAGGCTTGGCGCGTTGCGGTTACATACCCCCTTAAGGTCTCCATGCACAACGTGGAACTTGTGCATATATATCAGACCGTTTACAACGTCAATAAGCTGAGTCAGCGCCGAGTGAGCCTCTGCAATGCCAGAATGATAAGATAACCCACGAGGTCAACGCGATTTACACCCCGGTCATTCTCAACGAATTGGTTGATCGTCCCATTTTCCATCCAGTCCGAGACCATCGAACACCGCACCTCGTCCACCGTAACTCCAACTAACGGAAGGATATTGGGATGCCGGAGGTGTCTCCAGATCACCGCCTCTTTGCAGAATTTCTGGGTCGCACGTCAGGAGGATCACCACTATAATCGAACATGACGGAGACATACTCTGAGGGTCTCTTCGCGGTTGTTGGAGTATAGTTGCATAACTTTAACAGAAACTGAGCGCTCCTGGTAGCTCCCTTTGAACACGCTCGTGGACTCTCTGGAGTATACAGGGTTTGACATTGACTTTCTGTAACAGTCCTCGATTTGGGCCGATTCCGGAACCCTCTGGAGACGATAACACAATTTACACAACCTGTTCAGCACTCTTGCTCGTTCCTGTTCAGCGATGGAACCCCGCTCTAGAAGCTAGACACGGTATCAAGGCCAAGCCAAACCAAACCATTCGAGAACTTACCGCATCCAAACGGTCGATGAAGGCCTCGTCTGATTGGGTTCCGGGATGAGGGGAGATGGGAGATGGAGTGGGATAAAACTCCTGCATGTGATGGGGTTTACTGTCCTCGGGTCCAACCACGATGATCCTGATCTCTGGTATGTTTAATCGAGGCGAATCCGAAGCGCTAAAACCAATTGCTTCCGTTGGACTGGGACTGGGGGAGGTCATTCCAGGAATTGGGGATGATTCCCGAGGGCGACAGGGAAAGGGCAGAAGACGGGGACGGTATTGTACCGATGTTTCCCATCGTGCAGCGGCGTTACCAACCTGAACCTCGACATCTTTCATTCGTGGTCGCCGGGACCTTTCTCCATTCCAGCAACCCTGGAGAAGGTCCCACAGTGGGTCTGAGAGGCCTATCATCTTAGAATTCTTTGGTTTCGTGGGACGAGTGCCGTTAACGATCGAGCACACCAACTGTAGACTCTTGGTACCATGAAACGGTACTTTTTCTGTAAGGACCTACGTTGGTCAAACAACAGTCACATGGTAATTGGGTGTAATTACCTCGAGTACGAGGAGCCCAAAACCGTAAACATCCGTCTCTCTGCTCGCTTTTGGGTATTTTAGACCAAATTTCGGAGGGTGAATTAATTCTGGAGCGAGGTATCGCCATTGAATTCCATCTGAACCATCTAAGACTGAAAGTTCTTGGCCAGGACTAGATATGGACCCAAAGCCCGAAAGACATGCGCGAGGCGGCGATCCATTTCTAATTAAGATGCTGCTCTAGTCCCGCGTCAGAAAGAGATTCAACTGAGCGACGATGAGATTACTAACAGCTTTGATGTTTCCATGAACAATATTGATGTCATGCATATACTTCAGACCTTGGGCCGCTCCGTGTAACTAGGTTGACCGAGTTGAGCGTTAAGCATGGTGAGGGATCAGGAGCGGTACAGACCAACTCTAACCGGTTCGCATCGTAGTTTGCCTCGATATATCTCGTGATTGTGCCACGTGTCATCCACTTCGACACGGTAGAGAAATTGAACGTGTCAATACTTCCGAGAACTCCTTTAAGCTTCAGGACATTCGGGTGAGATAAGGAGTTCCAGAGGATAACTTCTCTGCAAAATCGCTGAATGGAGCATTTAAACAACACTGACAAGAAAGAGGCGACCTCCCAGCTCACTTCTCGTATCCTCTCTATGTTGGTGGTCGCGGTGAACCTCGGCGTTTTAACTGCGATCGCGGAGTTGTTCAAGGTCCCAAGCCGGACCTCGCAAGAGCCCCCCGATGTATGTACTTGATCTGCAGCCATCGTCTTCTCGGTTATCATGATGGAGTCGGGTAGTCTTCTACGACGTTTGGCTAACTCGATGAGTACGATAAAGAACGATTGCCTCGTGGCTTGGTCAAGCGAGTGTTTCTTCAGTCCCTGTCATGTAGTTTGAGCAGATTGAAAGGAAGAGACGACGTGAAGTAGCTACATACGCGATCCAAGAGCTCCATGCATAGCCCAGCTTCCCCGCGTTCCAGGTTACTGAGGAATCCTCGACCTCTAGAAGATAGCGAGATTTGGGCCAAGGTTTGAACAGCTTCGTCCACAGAAGCTAACGCGTTTCCCCATGTCCCCCGAAAGTCACGCGCCATCGCACTAGGACGTTAGAAAGATGGAGAAAGGCTATGTGACAGCCACGAAGTAACCACGAGCATTACGGCAAAATCCGCACGGACATACTAACGCCAAGGTCCTACTGCGGGACGAGTTCGCGTTTAGGCACGAAGGGGAATGAGCATTGTCAGTGACGATCAAGTGCAGACCCTACGTTAGAGAGCGGAAGAGTCGCGCGACCGTGAGAACTTGAAGCGGCTGATGAAAAGGCTACGAAGAAAAATACCGACAAGAGGAGAGAAGCAGTACGGTCGGCTGGCGGCAAAACCCGGGACGCGGGAGGATGATGACATTGCATTGACCCGACTGCAGTGTTATAAAAACACGAGAAAAGTAACCAGATAATCCAGAGGTTCCACTGGGGAAGAGCAATAGTAGAACCATGCCACGTCGGCTTGGTTTCGAGATACAGTACACAAGATCGCGTTGAAGCATGGATCGTGTTGAAGCATGGATCGTGTTGAAGCATGGACAGCTCTTGGTGAAAAACCGATCAAATAACGCACACCGGAAACCACTTCACTTCCTGAGGATGGGGTATCATATATCAGCACTCAATATGTGCATTACATATATTGGAGAGAACAAGTAAGCAACCTAAACCTGCTGAGAAATCAACAGAATTTTGAGAGTACACGGAAAAATCAAATTTTGCCATAGAATACACGCTCATAAGGCAAGATAACACGCTCCGACCTGGCGAACAGCGATACACGCGTCACCACGTTTCACCGCGGAGCGCGTTTTCATGACCAACAAGAAGTAACAGAAAATTCTTCACGCATGGATGAATGCGTCCTCGAACCCGAGATTCGCAGAGTCT
>Ga0307515_10024543_pt1 | contig 10501 bp, 3 predicted proteins | sample 17_EM_MG_FD_194513 | JGI IMG/M metagenome (GOLD analysis project Ga0307515, IMG submission 194513) | Populus trichocarpa ectomycorrhiza microbial communities from riparian zone in the Pacific Northwest, United States - 17_EM | ecosystem: Host-associated > Plants > Roots > Unclassified | place...
GCATGGGAAAGGAGTTTTTGAATTGGAGCAAAGCCAGGCTCTGGTCACCGGGGCATAATTGTACTGAAGAGGAGAAATTGGAAGAAGAATGAGTAGGTTGGGAGTGCGAATGGAAGAAAAGAAGGCAGAGAAATTGAGCGAGCAACAATGAAGATCCCATCATTCCCTAAAAGTGCTCTTCTTAGAGATTAAAATGTGGAAGTTAACTTAGATTGATGGGAGACTTCTATTGGAATGTAGTCTATATATAGAGACTTCCGGAATGCATATTTTCCCTAATATTTAAATAATCAATTTTATATGTACTAATATTTGCATTCAATTTGTCCAAATAAATATTAATATTATAGCATTGTAAAGAGATCTTTGATTTTTAATCTGTTTCGATTTTATTAACTCTGATTTTTATTTTTTTTGCTAATCAAATCTTTCTCTTGAAGTTTTCGATTTTATTAACTCTGATTTTATTAACTCTGATTTTTTTATTTTTTTTTTGCTAATGAAAACGTTCTTGAAGTTTTCATTTTCTCGTACAACTTTCAAATTTTTATTTTTTTTTGATGTGTTTGGAAGTATGGTCGAATCATAATTTAAAAAATTTTAAATTTTTTTAAATTAATTTTTAAAATTTTTAGATCGTTTTAATGTACGTTGATATAAAAAATAAAATTTAAAAAATAACAAAATATTATTTTAATATATTTCTAAATAAAAAAAAACTTAAAAAACAATCTCTATCATAATATTAAAGAGTTCTTTTCTTGTCATTTACCTGGATTTTACTTGTAATACTCTCTCTCTATTAACATCATTTTTTTTAATTGATGATTGAATATTTTGAGAAATGTATACATAAAAAAAAATTAAATTAAATATTTTCATATATTTATGATGTTTTTAGTATTTAAGAATTTTAATTGATAACAACCTTGTTATCTTTTGTTTCTTCCTGCATCACAATCGTTCTTTTTTAAAAGAGTTTTAGAAAATTGATACATGCCAGACCCATGAGCTGGACTTTGGTTGCCAAAGACTTCGCTACAATTTCTCGAGTATCATCCATCAAGTGATGGTGATATCTTGGAACTATACATATTTCCACCTTGGACTAGTCTGAATTGGGCACCACGAGAGTTGGTGCGTTTAATTCCCAGGATGGGCCACCTAACATGTAGAGAGAATCGGGTATTTGACTGGAAGATTGATCCAAATGCTGGTTTCCCATCTATCATGCATCAAGTGATGCTAATCTAATTGAAACAGTAAGATTTTTACTGGAAAAATGGTTATTGAATCTGACCCAATTGGGCTGATCAACCGAGCATTATTAGAGTTTTTTAGTTTTTTTTCTATATAAATTATTATTATAATTATTTTTATTAATAGATACATAAAAAAATAAAATTAAATATTTTAAATTTTTTTCTATATTTATAGTGTTATTGATCTTTGATGTTTTTACTTGTAATAAATTCTTATCTTTTATTTCTTTCCATGTCATTATCACTTATTTTTAAGAGTTTTAGTAATTTTTTATTGATGATTTATGTGGATTAACGAACATTTAAATTATTTGTAATTTATGACAATTTAGTTACGGATTATATTTAGTTACAATTTAGTAGTTTTTGAAAAATTGATTAAATTTCATAAAAAAATCTAATTCTTTTATAATTTTTTATATATTCTAAATGACCCTAGATTTTCTAACCAATGCTTGGACTTCCAAATATATTTTTTAAAAAATTATCATTAAAATATTATCAAAATTGTTTTTTGATAAATAGTCCTTCGCAAATGAATGAGTTACGGATTTACTGTACACATTTAATTAAATAAATTTGTAGGACACATGATATTTTCGAGATAGAAATTAATGCTTAACTTATACTGGATTTAATAGCACCAGCTAAAAATAGTTTTTTAATAGATGGAGTGAATTAAGATATTTATCTAAAATATTTTAGGTTGAATAATTTTCTTGTAGAATATTTCATGCAAAAATACAAAATAATTTTTTTTAAAATATTTTATGCAAAACAAATAATCTCTTAATTGTAGACTATGTTAGCCATGTATCATCATCCATCATGGAATTCATTGGGAAATGAATGAACAACTTAGACATTATTTTGTTTTCAGATGGAAATTAATACGTGCTGGTGATATCATGGAACTATACATATTTCCACCTTGGGCTAGTCTGAATTGGGCACCACGAGAGTTGGTGCGTTTAATTCCCAGGATGGGCCACCTCAATTATGCCGACTTTAAAAAGTTTTGACATGTTCATCACTCTCGTTTTCCGGCTATGTTTATTATTTTCCAGGATTAGATTTTGAGACTTGCCAATATTATGAATTGTTTGGAATTGTGTTTTAGAAAAATCATGATTTTGTTTCCTTAGCTTTGAATTATTATAATTTTTTTATTGTTTAATATGTTACTACTAAAAATATATTTTAAAAAAATAAAAAATATATTATTTGAATGTTTTTAAATGAAAAAATATTTTAAAAAATAACATTACTACACTTTTATTTTTATAAATTTGATTATTATTCAGTGTAGAGAAAACATCAATCCATCCTTATATAATTGTAAAGAGAGATTCAGATTATAAAAGCTCTATCTCGGCACTAAAATGGAAGAACCTTTCAATCTAAAGTCCATATCATTTGTTTTTTAAGAGCTCGCGGAAATGCATCAATTAGTTAAAATAAGATCCACGCAACCACTTGTTATTAGTTGGTTATTAATTAGGAGCATACTAATCCAAGTTGATAAATAGTTTTCAAATTAGTTGGTTATTAATTAGGAGCATACTAATCCAAGTTGATAAATAGTTTTCAAATTAGTGGATGGCCCAAAAGTGTTGGGTCTACGTCCATCCCATTTGGAGTCCAAAACCATGTGTCTGTATATTACGAAGAATGAAAAACCGAAAGTCACCTCTAATGACTTTTTCAAAAGCCAACCTTAACTTTTCTTCGTTAGTAAAGTATACAATATGAATGTAGTTATTTTCTTCGTTAGAAAATAGTCAGCTACAGTTTTAGTAGGGCTGCAGATACTCGGTGTTGGGACTGCCAAGGATACAGGCTGCAAACATATGGTGTTGGGACTACCCAGAATGCTAGCCTTAAGTCCTGCATAAAAATCTTATGTTGTTGGGTCCGGCTCATAAATGTTATTATTTTTTTTATAATTCAAAGTATTCATATAAAAAATGATGTCAAGGGTTCTTGACATCGACAACTTTGATGGTAAACTAGATATGAATAAGAATTGATTAATTATTCTGAGGAAAGAATAGTTAATGATACAATCGATTGTATTGATATCGGCACATGAATGTAATTGATTAGTCTAGCCCAATATTAGAAGACTAATGATACTAATGAGATTTATTAGTATCAGCGATTACCTTCTAGAAAATAAAAGGGAAGATATTGATTAGTTATTCCAAAAGAATGAGTTAAGCTAATGATACCAAGAGAGGAATATTTTGGTATCAAGTGATAATTGATTTATAAAGAAATGGTGTTCGCAAACCGTTGAGTTGTGTTGAGATTTTCAAGATGAAATTATTCTTGGCAAATGAGATAGGATATTAGATGGATATTGATAATAGATGGAAAAGATATGTTGTAAAAGAGGTTTATGTCTAATTTTATATATCAAAAGAAATTCCATAGAGATTATTACCTGTCATTGTTATTGCTTATTACTATCTTTTATATTTATGTGTACACGTTAACATCTATTTTTAGGTTCATCAAGGTCACGTCATGAGTGATATTAATTTAGTTATCTTTTGCTTTTAACCATGTAAATTATTTTTAAATTAAGAAATTTATCTTCTAAAACTTGAAATATAATATTAATCCATAAATTTGAATGTACGACCTTAATGTAATGTTTGTAACTCTAAGTACCTATTTAACCCTGTGTGTTTATAGTTGAAATCGAATATTTCACTTGAATTATATTATATGATGTTATTGAATAAGATATGTTGTGTTGATGATGATGAGTTGGGTTGAGATCCAAAATGATTGGATCAGGATGTGAATTAAAATTGAAAGTGTAATATGATTTTATCGATAACTTGGGACCTCCCAGTATAGGGGAGACTCTACTAAAATTTTGGTAGAAATTTTGGTGGAACCTGTATATCTAAAAAAACAATTACCTGAAAATTTTCAATGTATTGCAAAAAAGGATGTAGGAAATTGAGGTTGTTACAGTTGGTATCAGAGCGTGGTTGTGATTCAGTAGACTTTATAAGCATGGAATGTATAATGAATCACTTATTTTGAGATAAAATGGACTAGACATGGAATATATATATATATATATATATACATACTTGGTTACCAGTGTGGTAATTAAGGATAGTGATATATATTGGGTTGGAAAAAAGTTGGTTAAATAAGGAAACAAGATATTACCTTGTGATTGTGGTATCGATAGCAAATAATAAATGTGGAACCATTGTTTGATAATACGTTAGATAATAGTAAAGGATTCATGAACAAAATAAATTTGAAATATTAATAAAATGATAATGTAACAAGGGTGTTTGTTGTCTTGATGAAATATAAATGGATGGGATGAAACCATATATGAATTAATATTTGAGTGAATATATGATTGTTTAGGCATAATCAAGTGTTGATGTAAGTGCTATCGATTCAAACTTCTGACACAACGTACAGATAGAGGCGAGACTGTTTTGTGATTAATGCCTTAATAAATAATTATGTGAAGACGGTAGTGAGACCCTGCATATTAGGCCCTTGCCCTAATTGACAACACTTTATCTTGACATGCAAAGGAATACTAGTTTGGTACATAACAAAATAGATAATATGAGTTTATTACTGGCGTCGTAGATATGAGATAAAGGCTTGGAAATTAGTTATGAAAAACATTATTAAATTACCTTATGAGAATCTAGCCCAAAATCAAGAATGAATTAAGGATCGTATGCGTGGTTATCCTTGTAGACATATAGGAGTAAATGGTTAAAACATGAACATGGAGGTAATACCTGTTGTGGAATGTTATGGGCTAATGGTAAGACACTGAGTTACCGTCATACAAGATAATAAGTAAATAAATAATTTGGCAAGCTACCTATAAGAGTAGGCGAGGAGGTCACAAGTGTGCAATGTATGTACATGTGATTGTAGAAATACATAGTTAATAAGAAAACTAGAAAAGAGATGAATTTAGGGAATGAAGGGAACTAATACGCACTAACGATGAGACGTAAATGAACATTAATTCAGGAGTTAATACTTAATATTAGGAGTTTCTGTGCATAGAAGTTGAGTAATTATGGATATGAAGTGTTACTTGGTGGGCTCTAAATAGGATTAGGATGTGAAAATATGATGATATGAACAAGTAGTTAAGTATGAAATTATATGGACCATAAGGATTTCTATATTGAAACACTAAATAGCTAAGATAAATCATAGTTGTTAAACTGTAAGGAGTGCAACATGGAATTGGGGAAAACAAATTAATGACAACAATAGTTATATACAAATGTAATCGGAAAACTACAACAATGACAAGAATTACATGTTAATCGTAATGGACTTAAATGATGGATCTTAAAAGTATTCAATACATTAGTTAGCCACAATACCAAATACTAACATGTAAATAGATATTTAGTTGGTATTATGACAAGCTAAAGTTATGAAATTGAGACTAGGTCATCTGAATAGTGGATGACTCGGGTGGTTGGCACGGTACTTCACTAGTAGGGAAAGTAATATTTAAGATAATTGACATGTTACTTGTACTTTTGTTTGGGAAGGAGATGTCATTGACAATGTGACTAACAAGAATAATCATTGGATAAGATAAATGTAATGTTTGAGGTGTAGTTATGTTATAAATTTGGGAAGTAATTATAGGAATACTACGTATTGATGAGAGATAAAGCGATGTATAAAAGAAAAAGTGTGTCTAGTGGGAGCATGACATGCTTCAACAATGAGAAAATAAGGTAAAATTGTTTCCTCGAGACAAACACAAGAGTTAGGCTAATAGCTTATTGAATTTAATTGTCTATATTTTTATATAGAATCCAAGACGTGTTTCTTATATCCATGTTACAAAAAGGAGAAATGAAAAAGATAAAGAAGTACCTAATAATATTTGCAAATATAAGTAGAAATCCTAAATTTTGAGGATGAAATTTCTTAAAGGAGGGGAGAATGTGAAATCTTGAAAATTTATAATTTAAATATGCGGATGTGTAAACCTTCATGTAAAGTAAGACTGAAAGTGATATGATCTCAATGAGTGATGGAAATCAAGATAAGAAATAATAGATAAATAATGATATATAATGGAAGGGATGACCTCCATAAAATGAGTTTTGGTTAAGAATTCATAAGGATAGAGAAATTGGTAATGTGTTTTGAGGGATAAAATAATGAGAAAAATGACAAAATGTTTGTAAGAAATAAGTGAGATAATAAAAAATACATTATAATAAATGATAGTGCAATGAAAATGGTAGGACTGAAGGTGCAAGCACTGATTAAAAATCAGTGACGTTACTTTGGTTCAACCTAAAAGCTTAAACTATTAGGTGAGGTTCCAATATATGATTTATATTATTCTCTAACAAACACAAACATGCAGTGAAAATAGTAAATTTGATTTTTTTTTCAGGAGTCTTGAGAATCTTGTTAGAACAATTTAGAGTTGTTTAAGATTTATGCGAAGATTACCTGAAGATTTGAACTTTATTTTGACTTTGAATATATGCTTCAAGGCTGGGTTGTCATAAACCACAAATCTTTCAATTGTCTGGCCTCTAAAGGTAATCCACACAAACTACCTGTGAAAAATCTCATAAACCTTTTTAGAAGAGAGGGATTATTATACCTTAAAGTAATAGCTCTTTTTTTTGTGTTCTAGGTATTTCAATATTGTACTCTACTCACCTTTTTCACCATCAACGTGAAATAAGAGGCATATCTTTCAATTTATAAGGAAACCTAAAAACCTTATAAATGATAAAATATCAATTTGCCTCTTTAATAATATATATATAAGGGAAACACTTAAAAAAATTAATAAAATATGATTGTTTAATAATATTGTTTATCGGGTTAAACTCTAACCATTCAAAAGTCTGAATTTTAGCATCCTCTTTTTACACCTTATATCTTTAATACGTGAGGGTGTACTTTATCATATAATTTTACACCCCACAAATATTAAAGTCTACATCTAGACCCTAAAAAAATATTGGAAAAAGGTTTTTGATATTTTGGCCAAACCATAATGGATGATCATAAACTGGTTATGATATCCATATTTTTGGATTTTCAAAACATGAGAAAGATACAATTTTTTTAATGAAAATGTGTTTGGAAAAATTTTAGGATTTGGCTATATGCATAAAAAGAATTTTGTTTTAAAGGGAAAATTAATTTAAAGGTTTTTGAGATTTTTTTTAGAAAATGTTTTGAATTTTTTTTGAAATATTTAGGAGAAAACCAGGTATTTTAATACCGGATTTATATTTTACAGTGTAAATATACAACCTGATATTATGCAAAATTGGTAGAAAAATATTTGAGAAAATTACAATTTTTTGAAATGATATTTTGAAAATTTTTATATATATATAATTTACTTCCTGCATGAACAGGAGGACGTGAATTATAATTCACGCCTACTGTTCACATAGTGAATAGAGAAGAAGAAAAAGGAGGGAAGGAGGGGGGCTCGCCTGGTTGAAGGGTCTGGTGAGGACAGTGTGGTGCAGGCTATGGAAATTGTGGCAGCTGACGGTGGTTGCGACAGGAAGAGGAAGAAAGGAGAAGACATATGCAGAGGGAGAGGACCGGCGGTCACGGTGGCCGTTCTGCCACTGGTGAAGATTTAGGTTCGTAGGGAGGTTGCGCCGCTGTCTGTTGGTGGAGGAGAAAGGTGTTTGCGGGGTCTTCAGGAGCTAAAGACACGGTGGAGAGAGAAGGAAGGGAGGAAAATGTTGGCTGGAATCGGGAATGGCTGGTTTTTTGGCTGACTTTGGACCCGATTTCTCCCCCCTCAGGCCATGAAATCAACCTCTATTTATAGGCGGTAGAAGGAGCAATCTTGTCTATATCGGGAAAAAAATTGAAGCCCTTGATTTAGTTGGGAAGGATCCCAACCGTAGGTTTAAAGTAGGCATCCTGAGTTGTCAAATCTGCAGAAAAAAGCTGCCTGAGTTGGCCTGTTTAGGCTGGCACCGGGGCTGTCGTGCTGTCATTCAGCCTGAAAAGTTCACATGAAATTGTAGAGAAATTGCAGGTGATCATTTTCGTGCAAGTTTTGTTAAATCTTATGGACGTTAGATACATTAAATGTGCCTGCAAAGTAGGTGACAAGAGCAGCTTTATCCGGGTAAAAGAAGAAGACAATGAACAGTGACCAGACGACGTGTCGTCTAGTCCTTTTTATATATATATATATATATATATATATATATTCAAAACGGTGCCGTTTTAGGTTTGAATTAGGGATTTCGCCGAAGTTCAATGTAGTCTTGTAGCTTTCAATTTGTTTCAATTGAACCCTTAATTGACCCTAAATGTTTGATTTAATGCAATTAAACCCCTGATGAACTTCAATTGGATCCCTGAAGTTACGCGCCTATTGTGATTTAGTCCTTAGTCTCGGATTTATACAATTTAACCCCTAATTGACCATTAAACTTTCAATTTCACCCCTAAATTTCTTCAATTAAACCTCTATAGTTTGGTGCCTTTTGCAGATTGGTCCTTGGTTGTGAATTTCTTCAATTTAGCCCTTAATTGACCAAAAAACTTCAATTTTCTTGCAATTTGGCCGCTAATTTCAATCAATTAACTTGGTAAAAATTAAATTTGGTCTCTTAAAATTCCAATATTCTCAATTAAGCCTAGATTAGGCTCCCAAACTTAATTTTTCACCAATTAAGCCCTAAATAAAATTAATTTGACCCTTTTAAAGTATAATTAAGTCCTTGTACTTAATTAAATCCTTGAATTGGACCCAAATTAATTCTTAAACATAATTAAAATTCAATTTGGCTCATGATTAAATCAAATTGGCTTATTAAAAATTTAATTATGTCCTCGAACTTAATTTTTATGAAAATTCATCCAATAATAATTTAATTTGACCTTGAATGTCCATTTTATCTCTATTTTGGGGCATAATGGGGTACAATTAGGTCTTGAATTTCCTTCAAAAATTGCAGTTTGATTTCCCGACTTACATTCTCCACATTGCCAGCCTTTATTTTGTTTTTTGATTTTTATTTTGAAAAAGAAAGTGATGTTTGGGGAATAACCTAGAATTGGGTTATGACAGTTTATATAGCAACACACTCAGGATAAATTAACATTTATAGGTCATTGTCCAACCTTTAGTTCAAAAAAGGACATTTAGTATCACTATATTTTACTTCTAAATAGGTAAACTATCAATGGTCACTATTTAGACACTCATGATTGGAGTATAAAATATCATTCAACAAAAATGCGAGTGATATCTCACCATATGATAAATGAACCTTTATTGATCTTTGTCCATGAACGTTGGATACATAAACAAATGTTTAGTACCATAACCCTCTAAGGGTTTATTATGCCCTATATAAACCCATCTAGTTCTTCACCAATGTCACCTGAAAAGATTGTCTCTAGTTACGGGTGATAGTATCTTCTTTTTAGTATAATCAACTTCTTGTTTAAAACTCTAAAATACCAGTTAGAATTCTTAGTGAACATAATGTTAGGTGGCAACTACTTCACATTTCATTCCCTCTTCAGACCTTTTTTCTCATTTTTCGACATAAAAATTTAAAAGAAAAGAGCAACCATTGTGATGTCGAGTGCAACACAAAGCATGTGTGTGACACAAACATGCATTAAAGCTATCAGACAAAGAGTCTGTTGTCGCTTTAGTGATAGCTATTGACGTATGGAAACATGGTGATCTTATGTATAAATATTACATCATAAATTAGTTGGATAATATACTTTATTATGTGTATAGTTTCATTGTTAGATCTAAGAAGCTACAAGAATCCTTGGAGCAGAAATACAAGGATGAGGATGTTAGTTTGAAAAAGAAATCAAAGCAATAAATTACTTGTCTTTAAAATGGATGATTCAAAAATAGTTGTAAGCCAAGTCCAAGAGTTACAACTCATCCTATATGATATTTGTCGCACCCTTGCGTAGAGCGCGGGGACCCTCCCCGGGAGTGGGGATTCCATGTCGGGGTTTTTGTTTTGTTTTATAAGGGAGTCGCAACCTAGTATTATGGTTACCAAGAAACCTAACTATTCTTTAAGAGATTCTAAGGCAAGGGACTGGTTGCGTAAAGGGAAGGTATTACCACCCCTAGTACGCCCTACTTAAGGTAAGCTGCTTGGTGTTTGTTTTGCCTTGCTATGGTGTTGGTGTTCTCTAATAAGTTTTCCTATGAT
>Ga0307515_10024544_pt1 | contig 10500 bp, 6 predicted proteins | sample 17_EM_MG_FD_194513 | JGI IMG/M metagenome (GOLD analysis project Ga0307515, IMG submission 194513) | Populus trichocarpa ectomycorrhiza microbial communities from riparian zone in the Pacific Northwest, United States - 17_EM | ecosystem: Host-associated > Plants > Roots > Unclassified | place...
CTCCAGGTCTCCTTTTAAGTTGTAAGAAAAAAGATGATTTAAGAAATCCTGAATTTCCTAATTAATCTCAAATCAATTTTTTTCTTGATTAATATTGTATTGTTTGGTCTAAGTGTTTAATTATACAAGAAGTAGAGTCCTTAGTAATTTCCCCTTGCAAATCAATTGATTATATATATATATTATTTATTTATTGCTAACACGAGATGTATGTTGGATTTGAGTTGAGAATTAATGAATGCTCATGAGGAGATAAATTCAAAACCAAATATTCATATTATAATTTTTTAGGAATTTAAATTCCTGACAACTACTGTAATGCTTTTATATTGAAAAACAAATATAAAAAAAAGTTCTTTTATATTTTTAAGATGATAAAGAAGTTATTTCTAGAAACTACAAAAACCTCTCTATCTAAAGATTCTAACATTTAAGGGGTTATATTCTCTATGATTTAACAATTGATTTTATGAGTTTTTGTGGTTTGATTTTATCCGGATGAGCTTTTATAAACTCTATTTATGAAATAACTTGTATTTACTCAACAATTTCTCCTACTAGAAATTATTAGGTATTCTTGTCTTCAATAGAGCGGGTGGCATGATGGCAAGTAGATTTCTACTCGTCATATCAGCTGGCTGCTAATAATTGAAAATATATTAGATATCAGAACAAATCATAGAGAATATTAGCCTATATATTAGATATATTAGGGTATTTGAAAATATAATATCAGTTATTTTTTAAAATATTTTTTATTTAAAAATATATTAAAATAAATTTTTGATATTAGAATATCAAAATGATGTGAAAATACTAAAAAAAAAATATTAATTTAAAATAAAAAAATTAATTTTTTTAAAATATAAAAACAAATAGAAATATGATCGTTAGCCTTTTCTCTTTTATCTGTGGGGATTGGACGAGAAATAAATTCCAACCAACAATCTCGTCTCCTCCTTGTCCTTGGTGCTTTCTGAAAAATGGTCACTGTCTAAAAGCGCGGTTTTTCCAGTTCTCCCCCGGAAATGTTTTTTTCCCCGTGTGTTTCCTCTCTCCAGGGCTAATTCTTGATTTTTTTTTTTATTATTATTAATATAGATATTCAGATACGCTAGCTAATTTTATAAATTTTAAAATCAATAATTATATAAATCTTTCTGAAAAAACTCAAACTCATAAATATTAAAAAAGTCATAATCTGCACCTCTACTAGGTGGGGGCAGCTGGACACCACTCACTTAGGTAAGCACTTTTCAGAGCATGTATTTAGCCTGTGGCTGGCCAGGACACCGTCATTGCCTTTTTATTGGGTCCATTATAAGTTCATGATTGAATCCATGCCTTAGTGGAAAACGATATTATTTCTAGCCATCAGTTGGCCGCTTACGTTTAGTAATCTATGTTTACTTACATGCAACCGCTTTAAGCTATTGGTGCGGTATGGTTACTTCTACTACTTCTCAACAGTTTACTTCTACTACTTCTCAACAGTTTTTTAATCATCTAGTGGTGGCTATAAATAAGAGAGTTTTGGAATCAAAAAATTTAATTTTTTATGATTTCAGGTTTAATTCATGTGGTTGTTCATATGATGGTCACTGGAGATTTACATGATCGTTAACTTCAGGGCCCATGAAATTAGTCGAGGTACGCGCAAGCTGACCCGGACACCCATATTAAACTAAAAAAAAATAATAATAATCTTTTTGGATGTGGATATGGGGGTTGAAGTTGACATCATTTTAATTAGAGAGGTGAAAATAGTAATTAAGTTTTTCAGGAGTTAAAAATTAAGTTTGTGCGTCCATCTTGTTCTTCAGAAGATTAGTCGTAGAATCTAAACTTAAAAATCACCACACCAATCTCTTAGATTTATAATTCTAGCCGTCAAAGTTTCAACATTTTGTAATAGAAATACATTAATCATGCATATAAAATAGTTGGAAATAAATCCTGCAATGAAACTCGCTTGGGTAAGCAACAGGAAACTCGGAGGAATTTCCTCTCAACTACTGAATTAAAAAACGAATAGGAAATCTTTAAAGGGATTGATTCATGGAATAGGAAATCAATTTTTATTTTTTGGATTCTTTTTTAAAAATAATATCATCTTGGTAAAAAAAAATAAAAAATAGACCGGCTTAAACCAATCCTGGAATCAAATCACTGTTACATGTGAAAATCATGCGTCATAATTCCATGCATAAAACTTGCCATGGCACTTGTGCTAGTTCCTTTATAGTAAAGTTTGTTCTTGTGTATTTCTCAATAAACAATAAATTATGGAGTTGTAAGTATGCTAGGAAATATTAATGCACCCATTTTGCTTAATTGCTTTAACGCGAAGTCTGGAGACTTTTTCCTGAATTAAATAATATGATTACTTGTTCAGAGACGTTGGATTGAAGGGTTTCATTGGAGTGTTTAGTTGAATAAATAATTAGGTTAATTTAATTGGATGGTATTCAAACAATAGTTTGATCTTTACATTAAAACTCTTGTTATTTTGGTTTTGGGTATCCAATTAGATTGTGTGTGTGGCACAATATAGTTTGTGCAATTTTGAGTGAAAAAGAAAAAATGATGGCACCTCTGATTTTTTATGTAATAATAATAATAATAATAATTTTGTCCCACAAGTTTTTTTTAAAAAATTTATTACTTTTTACCATTGAACCTGCAGTAAATTTGCTCTTACAATTTTCGAAAACGAGAATAATATAATAAATATCATCAATAATAAATCTACGCATAATTTCTCTATTTAAGGCAATAGAATTTTCTTGGTTGCTAATAATGCAAGAAATTACTAAAAATGTTGTTGCAAATAAAAAGGCATTATAATTACAAACCCCAACAAATAGGCATATCAATTAATTACACCAAATGATAACTGAATATGTGTGTGTGTATATATATATATTGAATTTTTCTTTCTTTGTTTAAAACTATTTTCTTAATCTTTAGCGTTGATTGTTTAAATAATGAATACTTATCCAATTCTTAGGTCAATATTACTCATTAATCTGTATCATCTTTATCTCTAACAAAATATTTTACATAATTAATACTAAAATATTAGTTAATATCTATCGATGTAGAAGCTATAATATGTTACTTATCGTGGTAAATGATATTTCCTTAAAAATCAGACCTCAAATTTTTAATTAATCACATACCTTTTGACGGTATAAAAGATTGTGTATTATTTAAAAAAAAAAACACAATCCTTGCATGGCTTCTGAATCTTGATGCACCCTATAAAGCTTGCACGGGGATTTTGTGCTCCCCCTCGTTTTTCTTTCTCCCATCTCTCTCTCTCTCTACTTGAAACCCATCTTTATAAATTCAAATATAGCTTCACAATTGAGTGAAAAGATCAATCTTTTTCACCGAATCCTTGTTTTTTTTTTTTTGTAATCCCCGAAAGTCTGGTGCCAACTGTCAAGCTACTTCTTATATTGCCTGCCTAGGTCGGTTCTTGATGTCGTTCTTGTTTGAGTTGTAATTCATGTTTTGTGTTTGGAATATCTTGGATTCTTTTTAACTTGCGTTTGTGTTTTTAAGCTCAACTTGATTTTCAAGTTGGAGGAAGTGTTTTGTAGTATTTCTGTTCATGCAATGTATTTGCCTTTTCAACTGAGTGAAAATAAACAAAGAGAGCTCTGTTTTTGTGTGCTAAATTGAATTGCTTCTGTGGATCTTATGATTCTTCTTGTCCGCGCTTTGCCAATCTGTCAGTCTTGCTTTCATGAACTGGAAAAAAGGGTGGTGATGCTTTTTTGGATATTTGAAGTTTATTTTTTGAATGAGAAGGTTCAAATATTTGGGCTTAAATAGCTAGGATTTTTTTTGTAGACCCCATTTTTGTTGCTTCAGTGCTATTCTGTGGATCCCATTCTCTGTTTTATCTCTTTCTCGTTGCCCTTATGTCATTTTGTGTTTGTCTTGTTTGATGAATATGCAAAAGATGCTCATGCCATTTATTTCAGCCCGATAATTGGATTTTATACAGCCGTAGAAATGTGTTTCACTCTGTTTTTTAAGATGTGACAATGATTTGATGTAGTTCTCTTAGTGTCTTACTTACTAGGACTGAGATTTTTGTGTGGCTTATAGGGATTACTGAGCACTTAATTTACTTTCAAACAAAAATGTAGGAGATTCAATTGCTCTGAAAACACCATTATCCCATCAAATTGTTGATTGGAGGTTGGGTTACTAAAGTTGTGAGCGTATGCCTGGAAACCAGTACAACGGTAACTCTACCCTTAACTCAGGTCGTGTCGGACGGCTCTTAAAGATAAGAGAGCAAAGGAGAAGTATCAGGTCTGCCTATTCAAATGAGGTAACTGATAACCATAGAGGAACTGAAGCATGTGAAAATGATTTGCGCACGCGAGAAGGTGACAGCTTAAACAATTCATTTATCGAACAATACTTGGAAGGTGCTATCGCAGAGGGATATGAAAAGCTGGATGTCAGGCCTTTAAGGCAACGGCTGTTGGTGGTAGCTAATAGACTACCTGTATCTGCAGTTAGAAGAGGTGAAGACTCATGGTCTTTGGAGATAAGTGCTGGGGGCTTAGTCACTGCTCTTCTAGGTATGCAATTACATTGATTTTTGTTATAACCATTTGATGGAATGGAGAATAACAATACATGTAGTGGACCCCAAAGTAATTGAGACTAATATTACTCGAGTTGGGTTTGTCATTGAAATTATTCATTCTTACTGTTCAGGCTTTTGTATCTCCTCTGATTTGTTCTCTACTTAATTCTGTATTTTATCTTTGTTGCATTTTCTCATTCCTCTTGTGATCATGTACCTGATGTGTTTCGGACAACGTTACCGAAGGTGTAAAGGAGTTTGAGGCGAAATGGATTGGTTGGGCTGGAGTTAATGTGCCAGATGAAGTTGGCCAGAAGGCGCTTACTGAAGCTTTGGCTGAAAAGGTAAAACTTTCTGTGCCTGAAACCTTTTGAACTTAACAAATCAAAAGTTTCTGATTCTCTCCTCTTCTTCAATTATTGCAGAGGTGTATTCCGGTATTCCTTGACGAAGAGATTGTTCATCAATATTATAATGGCTACTGCAACAATATATTGTGGCCCCTCTTTCATTACCTTGGGCTTCCACAAGAAGATCGACTTGCCACGACCAGAAGTTTCCAGTCTCAGTTTGCTGCATATAAGAAGGCAAACCAAATGTTTGCTGATGTGGTGAATCAGCACTATGAGGAGGGTGATGTTGTCTGGTGCCATGATTACCATTTGATGTACCTCCCAAAATGCCTTAAGGAATACAATAATAATATGAAAGTTGGTTGGTTTCTCCACACACCCTTTCCTTCTTCTGAAATCCATAGGACGCTGCCATCTCGATCAGACCTACTACGTTCTGTTCTTGCAGCCGATTTAGTTGGGTAAGTTTCACTTATGTAATGCAAGTCTCTTAAATCATATATAGCATTCCATTTTAGCTTTGCTAGCATTGTTGATACGGTTAAACATTGACAAGGGAAAATGGCTGGATTTGTAAATTGTTTGAAATTCACTTAAACTAGAATGGTTCATTCATTCATCATTTCCATATTTTGCACCCTCCACCTGAGTTAGTATCTCTTGTGTTCACTGTACACGTAATTAATGTAAGGGACTTTATTTCTGTTCCTCTTCTGAACTCCCTTGTCTATTTAGAGACAAGTGCGACTGAAACCTAATGATCCAATGAGATTCCTTGTTTGTTTTTTTTGTGGCAGGCCAACAAAAAGTTGAAGTGCATTTAGGCTTGAAATCATCAGATTGAACTTTATCTGAGTTTTGGTAGTTACAGTTAATGAGGGAAGCTAGAGGAAAATTAGTAATTTAGGAAAGGAATCCATAAATAACTGACTGCTCTGAACATTTTGATGTAGGGTCTTTAAATCTAGCATTATTGAATGAAATATGGAGTGGCTCTGTGTCCAGGGTTTGTATAGGTAGGAATCTAGAACTAGGGTTATCTTTAGTTTGACATTAAATCATTTGGTTTTAGAGGCCACTCTTGGTTGTTGAATATAACAGGAATTTTGCTTTCAAACTCACTAATATTTTTTTGATACTGCAAATTAATTTCATGGTAACATGAATAGGACCCCTTTTCCTTTTGGTTCTTTTGTTTTGCTTCAGATGTAAGAGCATTCTTGCAGTATTTGCTAAGACTTATTATTACTCACGACTTTAACTTAACATGTTAATTTTTCCTCAGGTTTCACACCTATGACTATGCAAGACATTTTGTTAGTGCTTGTACTCGTATTCTTGGGCTAGAGGGCACACCTGAAGGCGTTGAGGATCAAGGGAGGCTGACTCGAGTTGCTGCGGTATGTTTGAGTAGAATTATTCATTTGAATTCCCCTTGCCTTTTTTCACTGAGTCACTCCATACTTTCTGGTGTTGCACCACAGCATGAGCAAATAAGGTTCTACTCCTGTTATGATAATCATGCTCTTTCATCTTCTTGTAATCAGTTTCCCATTGGGATAGACTCAGATCGGTTCATAAGAGCTCTTGAACTCCCTCAAGTCCAGGAACACATCAAAGAACTGAAGGAAAGATTTGCTGGCCGAAAGGTAGATCTGATCTTTACTTGATTAAGTTCTTCATTTTCTAAAATATGGTAGTTGAAACCTACAAGTTTTTCAATTATGAACCTGACATTTATTGCATGAGTATATGATTTGAAGTACTTGAAACATATGTAATAGGCATGATATGGGATCTCTGATTTTTGTTGGCCATGGAAACTTGGAGAACCTCCAGTGCCAGCTGCCAAATCATACATAATTTGAATTTCTGTTTTATTTCATGTCAGTTGAATTTTGTTTCTCATGAACACTTGAACAGTCAGTTCTCTTACTAAAGTATTTGAGGGGAAAAAAAGAAGAAAAGAAGAAGATGGTCAGCTGTTTTTGACCCATATTTTTTAAAATGATTAACTAGCTCCAGGCTCCAGCACCAAGACTAGCATATTCTGAAATGAGCACTACTCCATAAGAATCTCATGGTCATTTGTTCTGATCTTTATAGAATTAAACCTTCATGTAATTATCTTACGTCTTTTAACTTTTAAGGTTTAGGTTCTCTCACGCTGTCAACTTCACTGTCATCCCTTTTTTCTCACAAACCATGTCATTAGATTATATTCTACTATCTCATTCCTGCTGAAATTATTATAATTAACAGGTAATGCTAGGTGTTGACCGCCTTGATATGATTAAAGGAATTCCACAGAAGATTCTTGCATTTGAAAAATTTCTCGAGGAGAATTCCGCCTGGCGTGATAAAGTTGTTCTACTGCAGATTGCTGTGCCAACAAGAACAGATGTTCCTGAGTGTATGATTTCTAACACCCTTGATACAGTTCCATATATGACATTAGTCATCATCATGTTGGCATTTCAAACTGACTGTACTGTGGAATTTATGTCTTTAAGAGTTATGTTGTCCCATATGCCGAAACAATATATGCTACGAAAGAAAAGGTCTGGGAATCAAGTTGGATCTTCGCTCCTAAGCACTGGTTGTGTCCTATGTGTACAAAAATGTTCCAAATTGCACTGCTTATGTTACTATTTTTTCCTAAATGATAGAAGCTACATTTATATTTTTATGGTTTTTTCTTTTTCAATTTTTCTCTATAGTGGAGGTCACTGTAAATTGAACCTAAGGTCTCTATGGAAATCCTCACCTCAGGCCTTACAACTAGAGTTAGCTCAAGCCTTCAGCTGCCACTCAAAAGGAAAATGAGGAATGTGAACATGAAATCTGGATCTCAACTCTTGAGCATGCCATCATACCACAATTACATGAGGTTATTGCCCATTGCGAGTTACGTGCAAAATATTGAGTTGGGGTCACTTGATTTAGCTACCCTAATAAATTGGACATATTAAATGCCATTTTAGGAATTATTTACTCACATGCCCTTATATTTTCGTATTTTTTTTCATACAATCTTTTCTCACTTTTTGAAGGAAAATGTCAGAAAAATTAATTTTAAAAAAGTTAGAAGAAAATGAAAATTTCATTTTCAAAAATTAGAACAAAAACTTGAAAAGCCAAGGAAAATCCCAAAAAGATATATATAAAAAAGGGTCTTGCTTGATGCGGGTTTTCAAAATTTTCACTTGTTTTCAATGTTTTTTATATTTTTTATGATTTAGTTCACTTTTATATTGGGATGTTCCAAGTTCTTAATTTCCTAGTTTTTTCAATTCTATTCTTTATTTTTCATTTCTTTTTTATTTTCTAGGTTTTCCTAGTTCTATTAACTTTTAAAATTAATTTATAATTTTTTTTATGTTTCTTTGTTTTTTTCTTCTTTGGTTTGAGGGCATTATTTTTCAAAATTAGAAAAATGACATGAGAGAAAACATTAATAGACAAGGGACATAGGAGAGTGAAAAAATGCATGAGAGAATGCTCCCAAATATATATAATGGTAGATAGAGATACTATCTTTATTGAGTTGTTGATCTTAGGTGCTTATAGAAGTTAGTAACACCTACGAGATAACTCAAGATTTTCTAGTTTAGTAATAGTTTGTGTTTTGTAGTAGTTTTTTCGACTCTTATCTCGTTATTATTCCCTTGATAAATTCATTGGTTACTTGCAAACTGGGTTTAGATTTCCTTAATTTCATTTCTTCTGATTTGTCATTCGAGGTGCATCGATTTTTTTTTGTCTTCTAGTGTATTTGTATCAGCAACGTTAGGCTTTATTGATTTTGATGTGCTTGTTGCTGTCTCAGCCATGATAACAGATTATTGACTCTTAGCCTTGTGTAGCATTCTAAACTGTGGCTTTTGTGCCTTCTCGAAAAAGATAAACCAGTAAGTTTTTCTTGTTATATTCACAGATCAAAAACTTACAAGCCAAGTTCATGAAATTGTTGGACGCATTAATGGCAGATTTGGAACATTAACTGCTGTTCCAATACACCACCTGGTATGTTTTTTATTTTTCAACTCAATGTTGGATTATAAATGAAAATTTTGAGGTGCATTATAGATTGCTTGTTGGCTTGACAAATTACTATTTGAAAGGAGTAAATTTATCATTGGCTGTATGTTGATCTCATTTCTAGCTTCTTGCGATACTTTTTAGAAATGAATCTCTGCTGGAAATGTACTTGTGTCTAAACCAAATACTTGAATAAAATACCTAGCCACCATAAACATTTTGCCTCATATTTGAATATAAAAATAAGAACTCTCATGCAGATCTCTGTTTCAGAAAAAAAGGATGAGCCAAAGGGCGTTTGGCCTTCATATTGAAAGGAAAATCCTGGCATACGAAGCTATAGCCAAACATAACTGAATGTTTTTACATTCTATGTCCAACTGAAGTGGAAGCCATTGAGAAAACGTTTTGAGAAAACAAAAGGATTTTATGTGGGAGAAAACAGTTTTTGTGTGCGAAGTTTTTTTCAGGTCTCAACAAAACAATACAGTATGGGGGAAAAAAAAAGAAAAGAAAAGAAACAGATAACAAGATGCCAGTTTTTGAGCTGGGTGGTTTATAAATAAGAGGAATCTGAAGACCTTGGCTAGGTTTCTGCTTGCCTGTGGGAGATTTTATTGTAGTATTAGAACTTCTTTAAAGATTTATACTCTGCTCCTGAAAAATGCCTTGTTTTTCTGAGTCATCTTCTAATGATTTAATCTTGCATCTGGGGATCATTAATGGGAAATTCCTGAAGCAGTTTCTTTTATGCTTGCAGGATCGCTCTCTCGACTTCCATGCCTTGTGTGCTTTATATGCAGTTACCGGTAATTTTTTCATCCTTTAACATAGGTTTTCCTACTATCTTCATTTTTTTTGGAATTTTTTTTATAGTTTTTTCTATTTCTGCATAAGATTAACCTTATTGATATTTCTGCAACTGAAAATAATGGAGCAGCCAATATTAGTGGCTCTTATTACCAATTGTCAAATATGGTTTCACTAAAAGACTCTTAATCATGATGCCCTTATTTTAACCTTTCTACCTGTTTTTAAGAAAATCTTATCTCTAACTTAAGCTTTTACCCACAATTGACACGTATCTTATTAAATACAGCTGGCATGTAAGAGATAAACATTCCTGTTTTAGCAACTACTATGTGGCTAAGTGCATATGGGCAGCACACAAATGTGTTTTATTGAAATATTTTTGACCTATAGATTGATCATGTGCTATAATCTTCGGATTTGGATGTTTATTTCCCTGAATTTGGTTAAGTTTCTCTTCTGAATTTATTTAATTTTCCCCCATTTCCTTTACCAGTCATTTTAAAGTTTTTAATCCTTCTTACCATTTCCACAGTAAATCTTGTTATGTGGCAATGAAGTATCAAACAGAACAAATTCTCCATCATTTAGAAGCACTGCAGATTAATTATTAATGATAAATGTAATGATAATAACTACAATAAGGACAAGGTAAAAATGGAAATGACAGCCAATACTAAA
>Ga0307515_10024545_pt1 | contig 10500 bp, 8 predicted proteins | sample 17_EM_MG_FD_194513 | JGI IMG/M metagenome (GOLD analysis project Ga0307515, IMG submission 194513) | Populus trichocarpa ectomycorrhiza microbial communities from riparian zone in the Pacific Northwest, United States - 17_EM | ecosystem: Host-associated > Plants > Roots > Unclassified | place...
ATAATTTACTGTCTTTTCTTGATCATGCTTTGGAAAAACAATTTCTAACATTTTCAGCACGACAAATCCTCATCTCTGCTGCTACTGCTGAGCAATTGATTGATGAACTACAATCTTTCATCCCTGTAGTTGATCCCTCTATAAGTCGCATAAATTGGTCAACTATGGAAAGCCGTAAAAAGCTTAGATTGGATTTGAGCCTTCGTTTGTGAAACCTTGTGTCTTTTGGTTTTTGATACGATCCAGGAAAGGTCAAATTCAGATTTTGATGTAAAATGTGCATCTATCCAGTTTTACGGCAATAGTCATAATTCTCAATCCGACCGTTGGACCGAGCTGAAATTTTACGTGGAGTCTCCTGACATGTTTTCCTACCTTGGTTTAAAATTTCAGGTCAATCAGAGTTTGGAAAGGTATCAAAACACGGGTCAACAGAGGCTGTACGAATTTTGTTATTTACTTCCTTTTGACTTGTGGATTTCCTATTTGGCTAGGATTCTTTTCCTAAAAGGATGTGGCAGCTTATTTTGGAAATCTTCTAATTCTACAAAGATCTTTAATGGGCTGCAACATAGTTTTCAAGTGTGGCAAGGATTCATAATTATTTCAGAATCCTTTTCTTACAAGGATTCCTTATTCATCCTAGCTACAAAAAGGAAAGAAGACTTCAGAATAAATTCTACCTTCAAATCAGATTTCCTAGTCTATTTGGGACTTTTTAATGGTGACAAATCTGATTCTAGCATATTTAGGATGGTAATTTTCGGATTTTTATTATTTTCTTTTTTTCTTTTTTTTATGCTACTGATATATATTTTGGATTGTAACGAAATGGAATAAGTAATTTGTTTTTTTTTATATGCTAGAATTATGACTGTTGCTGTAAAACTAGATAGGTGCACATTTTACATCAAAATCTGAATTTTACCTTTCCTGGATCGTATCAGTTTTATTAATAACTTAGTATTTTATTTTGTTATTTCTTATATTTGTTTAAATGTGTTTCAGGTTTGTCAATGTTTTCTGTTTCAGGTGATGTCTTCTATACTCTATCTTTTTACCTTAGGACATTGAAGACAATGTCTTGTTTTGGTTGGGGGGACAGGATAGTAGTTGACATTAAAAAAAAACTAACTAACTAACTGTTTTTGCTATTATTAAAACTATTTGACATAACTGTTATTAGGATAGCAGAGTAAGTAGGAATTCTATTGACTCTCTAGTAAACATTCTTATCAAGGTCTATCATTCTTATTAGGATAGCAGAGTAAATATTCAGGTTTACAAACTCCCGCATTGTTATCACTTGATTATGCTCATATACTCATTTAACAAGTATTCTTAAACCTTCATTTTCACACACACACTTTAACATATGATTGTGGGTTGCACATTGGATTATTATATTATTTATGTTTTTTTGTTAAAGATAACAACTAAGAGAAAGGGATAGTATATAATTTGCAAAAAAAAAAAAACAACAAAAACAAATTGATAATAAAATGAATAAAAAAAAGTAGAAAAATTTGGTTTCGTAGCCTCCTTAACTTAAGCAATTAAGCCCGAAACAGTGTTTTAACACTTACTACCCTAAAGTCAACTGACTTGGAAGCTATTGGTCAAGTGCTTGTTACATGGGTTGAGGAGAAAGCTTAAAGGGAATCAAACATTGCACTATCTACAGTTTAGTATCTATAACCCGAGTTACTAAGCTCGAAAGGGTGTCTCAACACCACATTTATTCATACCATTGAAACCAATTCATTTTCCTTATCAAACCAATTCTTGGCTTAATGATCTTATTTAATTTAAGATTTTTTCAATTCTTTTTCATAAGTCCACTTTACTTCATCTTAAGTAAATTTAGGCAACATATTTTTTTCTCATAATTCCATACACGCCTTAATTTAGCATTTTTCTCCCCTTTTATTATCCCTTTGGACAACCGTAAAATTCCACAAAAAAATGGAATTTTCCTCACATTAATCTATTATTTTGAACATAACACAATTCATTTGGCCTTCAACAAACCACAATCCCATAAAATCCCCATAACAATAAATCGAATAAACTCAAGTTCAAGATTTCCATTTTTGGTTGAATTCCATATTATGATGAGATTTTGGATCCTTTTAAAATTCTTCCAATTGACACTCTACTTAATTTTCTTTATACACTTAAATACATCCATACATAATTTACATAGCAAATGAATCAAAATCTTATCTCCTTATTTCTTCTTCATTTGGCCAAATGCCTTCATTCATGGTGAGGAATGATTTTTTTTTTAATTATTTGAGATAAACCTTTATGATGCGAACCTCGTGATCACGCAACCCACAATCAAGATTGAGATCTAATCCCGGAAAGCCGAAATAGGTCTGATAGGAGTGTGACACAATGGAAACCTGTCCCAAGGCACCAACACTATTGGATTGAGTAGAATGATGCCAGGAAGCCAGTTAATCTTTGATAAGTCAGATTCAGTTCATTCAAGAACTGAAGAATGCAAGAATCACTCTCACACGTTAAAACTGAAAAATTCAGAAGTAATAATCATCAAAGCTACCGAAATTTTGGCTTACATGAGTTTAAATAGTTCTTGAAAAATTAATCCTAGTGGACCCCTTATGTGGACTTATATGACGTCCACTCAAAACTGACCCAAAACCCTAAACTAAAAAGCCCATAACTTAATCCAAAAAAGCCTTGGATCCTAACTGAAAACAAAGTATTAATTAAGTCCAAACATGAAAGAAAATAATAAAAATAACTAACTTGTCATTAAATACCACCAGCCCTTTTTTTCCTTGTGTAGGATGAATAAGGAATCCTTATAAGAAAAGGATTTTGAAACATTAATGAATCATTGCCACAATTGGAGATTATATTGCAGCTCATTAAAGATCCTTGTGGAACTATGAAATTCCCAAAACAAGCACCCACATCCTTGTAGGAAAAGGATCCTTGCCAAATAGGAAGTCCACAAGTCAAAAGAAAGTAAATAACAGAATTCGTATAGCCTGTTCTGACCTATATTGCAAGTCCTTTCCGAACATGGATTCTCCTGAAAATGTACCCCAACATAGACAAACAGCTCTGGAATCTTCTGGTAAAGTTTCAGCTCGATCCAACAGTTGGATTTGAAGTTATGCTCAATAGCGTAAAACTGAATGGTAAAAACTTTTATGCAAAATCTGAATCTGACCTTGCTTGGTTTGTATCACAAGGCTGAACCGTATCACTTTACCCATTCATTTCATATCTTTTCTAACCTCATTCAACTCAAATTTCATAGCAATTAAAACAATTAAGCTCATCCTGATACGATCCATGAAAGGTCAAATTCGGATTTTGATGTAAAATGTGCAATTATCCAGCTTTACGACAACAGTCATAATTCTCAATCCGACCGTTGGACCAGGCTGAAATTTTACATGGAGTCTCCTGACATGTTTTCCTACCTTGGTTTAAAATGTTAGGTCAATCGGTGCTCGGGAAGACATCGAAACACAGGTCAACAGAGGCTGTATGAATTTTGTTATTTACTTTCTTTTGACTTGTGGACTTTCTATTTGGCTAGGATTCTTTTCCTAAAAGGATGTGGCAGCTTATTTTGGGAATCTCCTAATTCTACAAAGATCTTTAATGGGGTGCAACATAGTTTTCAAGTGTGGCAATGATTCATAAATGTTTCAGAATCCTTTTCTTACAAGGATTCCTTATTCATCATAGCTACAAAAAAAGGAAAGAAGATTTTAGAATTAATTCTACCTTCAAATTTGATTCTCCTAGCTTATATGGAACTTCTAAAGGGCAACAAATTTGATCCTATTATATTTAGGATATTAAATTTAGATTTATTATTGTTATTATTATTTTCTTCTTAGTTTAGGGTTTATTTATATTTTTTGGGTTTAATTGTAAGTGGACATCATATAAGTCCACATAAGGGGTCCATTAGGGTTTATTTTAGTTTGGAGTCGCTATAAATAAGGGCATAACCAGACATGTAAGGTTAGAAAATTCAGATGAATAAAACTTCTTATTTGTCGCATTTTGTGTGTGTGTGTGTGTTGGTGAGATAATCTCCCTTCCATGGTTCTCTAAAAAACTGAAAAACGACTTATCAAAGAACAACTGTCTTCATGGCGTCATCCTTATACTTCTCGTTCGCGAATCAATATTCGTTGGGTGGGGGTCTCTGTTTCCAATAGTGTTGGTGCCTAGGTACAAGTTATCTTTGTGTCACACTCCTATCAAATCTGATTTACTTGGCTTTCCAGGAATTGATGTCTTTGCGTGTGGGTTATGTGACCATGTGATCACAAGGTTCGCATCACATCCTCTCATTTATATGTCTAGGCCGAATCTTTGCATTAAATGGAGGATATAATTTTCTTCAAGATTTTTTTCAATTACCATTAGACTCAAACCTTTTTCATGCCTAAAAACATATATCTAACATTAAATCAACAAACTCAATGTCCCTTCATACAAATTTCAAAACTTCCCCAACACACTTTACAACACAATTAATCTATAACAATAGTAATAACAAAAACATATTTTACCATTACATCTTATCTAAACCCTACACCCACACAATTCCAATTTCATCAAAACATGTATTTAATCAAGCTTCCTAAATTTTGCTAAAACTAGCAATAGATTCAAAAAGCAATAAGTCATCCACCTCTAATTATTTGTTTGAACCCAATAGTCAGAATTGAGTTGTGCACAATATATCTCAAAGATCCAACGGTTGGATCTCCCTAGATCTGAATAAAACCGAGCTAACAAGAAAATTGACGAGCTACTGTTCAACACGAACAACATCTTGTCAGAGTATGCATTTCTGATCTACACCGTCCAGAATGAAGGCAACATCTAGGCACGCCACATATCCAAAAATAGGCATGCTCCAACGGTGGAAGAGAGAGAAATCGGTTGGCGACCAAAACTGCCCTGCAAATGTATTTCCTTTTGTTTTCCATGAAATTTCCGATGATGATTTCTGTCAAACGGATTGTGTTCCTTCAAATGGTCAATTAGTAGAGGAGTGTGAGAAGAACAATATATCCAAAAATCAGCATGATCCAACGGTGGATTCCAGAGATATAGCCACCAGAGCATTATTGGCTCCTCCAAATTCTGCATTTCTCTCTCTAGCCGAATTTTCTCTATTGACTCTCACTTGTTTTTGTTGAACTGGTGGCCTCTTTACTGATTTAAAGGCACATTTTCCTCTAATTACAATGTTTTCCCTCATTTATGACTTTATGTATTTTATTTTATTTTTCATGTAAACTATCCGGTTTGTTTATGCTTAAATTGCTACTCTTTACCGAACTCCGATTGGAATGAGATCTTTAACCAAGGTAGGAAAACATATTAATAGAGTTCATGCAAAATTGCATCCCAATCTGACGATTGGATTCAGAGCTCTGCTATCTAATGTAAAATTTGTCAGTTCATGACTTTTCATCAACAATTCAGATTTTATTGTTCAATTTTCACATAAAATCATATCAATTATCCTTCTAAATCTTTAAGGTCATTTTATTATTTTGGAATATATTCATTTTAAAATTTCCACCTTTATTTATTTATCGGGCTTATTACCGTTTCAAAGTAACGTCACTGATTTTTAATCAGTGTTTGCACCTTCAGTCTTATCCTTTTCATTGTACTATCCTTTATTATAATGTATTCTTTATTACCTCACTTATTTCTTAGAAACATATTATCATTTTTTTCATTATTTTATCCATCAAAACACGTTACCAGTTTTTCTGTCCTTATGAATTCTAAACCAAAATTCATTTTATGGAGGTCATCCCTTCCATTATATATCATTATTTATCTGTTATTTCTTATCTTGGTTTCCACCACTCATTGAGATCATACCACTTTCAGTCTTATGTTTACATGAGAGTTTATACATCCGCATATTTAAATTATAAATTTGGTTTCACAATTTTTGTTTTTTTAGCTAAGCAAAATTTATGTTACTTTTACGTTAAACCAGGTCAGCCAAACTTAAGTTCTACCGCTGCTTCACTTTGGTACTTTAATCCTGACATACCTGAGGTGTTGGCATACAAACATTAGTATGTCTTTCTTTCTTTACAAAATTTTCTTTCAGTGCACCTTTTAAAATTATTTTTTGTTTTTACTTATAAATTTTCCAACTCCATGTTACAGTTTTTGTCAGCTCCCAATTAAAATCTATCACATTCCATCATCTTTAAATGTTGTATTGTCGATGGAAGACCAAATCAATGAAAATAGAAAGACAATTAAAGATGTTCTATGTATGAATCCCTATGAACACACGGTCTGGCTTTGCTAATTTAATTGAGATTCTTTATGATTAACTTTTACTAATTTATGTGAATTGTTCTTGAAATTCTTAAAAGAGACCACAACCTTCACAATTTGCCTACAGTGCCTTTGATTTCTCATTATGGGATATTAAACGTTCTTTTTTTTTTCAGGATAGAAGGTTCACCTGTTGTGCATCGATTGTTAATTTTGATTTATCAAAAAGATGGTGGTATCCAAGTTGTCCAAAATGCAATAAGAAACTTAATGGATCTGGAAAAAAAATTACATATACATTGAACATGATGTCATTGCCTCATTATCGGTTCCATTATAATTTAATAGGCTTCATCTTTAAAAGAATAAATCAATTTATCTTAAATGCTATAAATTTCTTACTTTTTTCCACAACATGCACACATGTTTTGACTAGAATGTGTTGTGATTGATGGAGAAGATGTGACAAGCATTCTTTAGGTTGAAATGGCTGTAGAAACCTTTTTTGGTTTGTCTGCACATCATTATGTTTATGACAAAAAATTCAGCCCTTTTTGCACAACAGCCCTTTTGTTGTTCAATGATTACCAAACTTGGCAAAATCGATGGCGCAAATCATTTGTTATTCAACTTAGATTCAGTACTTTTAGGGCTGGTGCAAATCAATGCGACATTGTCGTTTGTAGAGTTTTTGATGATGTCCCTCAAAATGACCTTAACAAACATAACGAACAAGAAGCTTCATGAACATCACCTGCCTTGGCTGCTACTTATTCAGCCTCAACGCCACCACATCCACACAACGATATTAGCCCTGCAAGCATGATGCCCCAACAATCAACAACCATGATGACTACTTCCACACAACCAATAACATGCCCACCAGGCTTCCTAGTTGAAATGAAGAGAAGATTGCATTTTGAAAGTGACGCAACGCTATCAAGGCGAGGCTCGCTCTTTTCTCTAACTTCAAATCCTCCTTATGTGTTGGTTTCATAGTTCATTAATCATCTTTCAAGTGCTTGATCAATTGTTCCTTATTTTTAATGCAGCAAACCTCAATAAGAACCAAGTTGTGCAGACAATATTCAACAACTTGTTGTGCAACACACTTCAACTCCACCAACGAAGAAACCATGAATATCAGCCTCGTCAGATTTAGAGCTTTTGTCACTCTTCTTTACCATTTTTTTTATTGCTTAATTAAAGCATTTCGCCATCTTAGTTGCTCATTCTCTTTAAATGCGCTTCAATTAATTTCCTAAACATTGTTGAAAGACAACATGCTCTTATATTCAATCCCTTATTTATTTATTTTTTTTGGCTTTTCTATCACAAGAAATAAATTTTTTTTAATGTTGCTTATTGATATTTATTTTCTATACGAATTCTAACAACCTAAAAAAAATGTAGGGTCGCTAGCTTTCCAAGCTTCAATGAAAGTGCATTGATCATTGCTCATACCAACAAGCATCATTTTGTTTTGGTGCTTCATCACACTAAAATAATATTTGAAGTTTTAATTTATTTTGTTGGCAATTACTTTATTTTAGCAATAACTAATTTAGATCCACTGCAATCTTGCACGTGGATCAATGTCCTATTGTTGTCATGCATTGTTATCTTTTATATTAAAATGTTCACGAAACTAACATCCAAACGACATTACCATAACGCATACGATCCGGGCAATGAAAAAACAATCAGATTCGGATTATAACATAAAGTGCGCAACTATCCAGTTTCACGAAAACAATCATAATTCTCAATCCAATCATTGTATTGGCCTTAAATTTTACGTGGAGTCTCTGACATGTTATCCTACCTTGGGTTAAAACCTTAGGTAAATTAGGGTTTGGGAAGGTATCGCAATACTGGTCAACAGAGGCTGTATCAATTTTGTTATTTACTTTCTTTTGACTTGTGGACTTCCTATTTGGCTAGTCTTGGAAGGATATTTAATGGGCAACAACATAGTTTCCATGTCATTCCATATTAATGTGGAAGCCTTATGGTGTATGGGAACAATTATTAGGAATGTACCATTAAATAAGTTCCCAAGTAAGCTAAGAATACTTTGTAAACAAGAAAACTAAAGAGGAAGCAACTTCAAATTTGATTCTCGTAGCTTATATGAGATTTATAAAGGATAGCAAATCTGATCCTATCATATTGGATAATAAATTTGGATTTTTTTTATTATTTTCTTCTTAGTTTGGGGTTTATTTATATTATTTGGGTTTAATTGTAAGTGGACATCATATAAGTCCACATAATGAACCCCTTATGGAATCTGATTTAATTACTTTCCTTCCTAGGCTAGGAAAAACATTAAATAATCATTCCCTCTTTAGGAATCAGATTTGCTGAAACTTCCTTGATTGTTTAGAAGAATAAATTGCCGACTTTCTATCCTTGTATCATTAGAAAAAAAAAGCCTAACAAGGCTGGTATGGGGTCGGACACATCAGCCCCTTGTTCCACACGAATTGGGCTCTTCTTGGACCTAAAGTAGATGAATTAGAGGTTGTCCTTCATGCTCCTTAGATGTCCCAAGCTTCTCTAGGTCTAGCTTGCTCCATATGTTTTGTACAAATCCATTCAATGCTTCTTTAAGTTTCTTTGTCATAACTCTTGTAATTAGCCTAATTGGCACCTCCAACGGATCATTGGCATGATTACACTTGGTGCCGGGCTGATCCTCACCATCCCCTCTCTTTAAAAAAATTCGACCTCGAATCATCACCTACATCAAACAGAGTAAGATCCAAAACATTAAAGGTAGCACTAACACCATACTCACGTGGCAAATCAACTTTATAAGCATTGTCATTGATCCTCTCAAGGATTTGAAATGGCCCATCTCCTCGTGGTTGTAGCTTTGATTTTCTATGGACTGAAAATCTCTCATTGCGCATATGCATCCAAACCCAATCGCCGGGTTGAAAGATAACATGTTAGCGCCCCTTATTGGCTTTGGTCGCATACACACGGTTTCTCTTTTCAATCTGTTGCCGCACACTCTCATGGAGTGTCTTCACCAACCCTTTCATCAACAGGCAAAGGAATCAAATTCATGGGAGTCAAAGGGTTAGATCCATACATAATTTTAAATGGTAAAAATTCAGTAGTAGAATGCACACTATGATTATATGCAATTATCCAAATGATGAAAACCCCGTGATCACATGGTCACGTAACCCACATGCAAAGACACCAATTCTCGAAAAACCAAGTAAATCAGGTTTGATATAATGACGCAAAAACAGTAAGAATCAGACCTCATTAGACTCGAAATTGAAAACCAAAGCAAATGATATCCAAATGACCCCAAACTCAATATGTGATGCGATTAGGGTGCCATTAATAAGAGTATCAAATTTGAGCTAATTCCGAGTTGATTTGGTCCAATTTTCCCTTGTTTAGTTTTTTGCGGCAGAAACCAATAAACGTCTCTTTGAATGATTTTTCTTTTCTTTTTTTATGCTACTGATATATTTTGGACAGTAACCAAATGAAATAATTATTTTTTTATATGCTGCAAAATCAAGGAGAATAAGAAATTGGACACTAAGGAATTTTTTCGGAAACAACAAGAAACTAAAATTTCAGAAGGATATAACCTGATTAATGGAGTCAAGCTCTGATACCAAATGATGCGAACCTTATGATCACATGTTCACGTAACCCACACGCAAAGACACCAATTCCCAGAAAGCCAAGTAAATCAGGTTTGATAGGAGTGTGACACAAAGATAACTTGTACCTAGGCACCAGCACTATTGGAAACAGAGACCCCCATCCAACGAATATTAATTCGCGAACGAGAAGTATAAGGATGACGCCACGAAGATAGTTGTTCTTCGATAAGTCATTTTTCAGTTTTTTAGAGAACTATGAAAGAGAGATTATCTCACCAACACACACACATAAAGTGCGGCAAATAAAAAGTTTTATTAATAAACCCTAATGGACCCCTTATGTGGACTTATATGATGCCCACTTACAATTAAACCCAAATAATATAACTAAACCCTAAACTAAGAAGAAAATAATAATAATAATAATAATAAATCCAAATTTGATATCCTAAATATAAAAGGATCAGATTTGTTGCCCTTTAGAAGTTCCATATAAGCTAGGAGAATCAAATCTGAAAGTAGAATTAATTCTGAA
>Ga0307515_10024546_pt1 | contig 10500 bp, 5 predicted proteins | sample 17_EM_MG_FD_194513 | JGI IMG/M metagenome (GOLD analysis project Ga0307515, IMG submission 194513) | Populus trichocarpa ectomycorrhiza microbial communities from riparian zone in the Pacific Northwest, United States - 17_EM | ecosystem: Host-associated > Plants > Roots > Unclassified | place...
CACGCTCTCACTTATACACTTCCTACTTATACGCTCCTTACTTGCACGCTCCCTACTCGTACGCTCTCACTTACATACTCTCTACTTGTACGCTCTCTACTTGCACGCTCTCTACTTATACACTCCCACTTGCACGCTCTCTACTTGCACGCTCCCTACTTACACGCCTTACTCGATACCGTGATTCGTACTATAAGCGAAAAGGCGAGCCGGTTTTATAAGAGGGATAAGTATAGCGATTTACGCGGGTATAATAGGTAGTAGAGGCGGTAGCGAAGTAGTATAAGTAGTAGGAGTGAAAGGGACGAGGGCTTAGGGGGCTCTACGGACGTGAGAGAGAGCTTACGGGAGGGCTCGTAAGGGGAGGAGAGCTGGGAAGGCCTAATGGACGAGGAAGGGAGCTCCACGGGCTTATAGGACGGCTAGGGGGTTTTTCCAGGTGAGAATAAGGCTTAGGAGGGCCTATAGGAGGAAAGGGAGGGTTCTGCGGGTGAGAGTGAGGCTTGGGACAGTCTGCGAGGGGAAAGAGAGGGCTCTACGGGTGAGAGTGAGGCTCAGGAGGGCCCGCGGGAGGAAAGGGAAAGCTCTACGGGGGCGAGTGAGGCTTGGGAGAGCCCGCGAGTGAAAGGGGAGAGCTTTGCGGGTGAGAATAAGGCTTAGGAGGGCCTATAAGAGAGCCGGGAGAGCTCTATAGCCCCGGTAAATAGCCCGCAAGAGCCGCAAGAGTAATACTACTCCTCTTTCAGATTTCGGCCAGTTCTTCACGTATAATAAGTACCAGGGACGGAATAAGAGAGTAAACCAAGCCTAGCATACAAGGCACAAAGCTAATTATTTAAATAAAAGCTCTTAAGAAGGGCTAATTTTCCTGCACGCTTATACGTCGCATCAGTGCGAGCTTGCGAGCGCGATGTAGCTATACTTAATAAGGAGGTTTTACAAGTATAAGAGAGAGCTTAATAAGTAAAGTAAGGCTTAAAAGAGCCTATAGAATAGAAGAGGGGGCTTTTTAGGTGTAATTAGAGGGTGCATTAGCCCGTAAAGAGGGAGAAAGAGCTCTAAGCCCAGGGAGAAGCTATATAATCCTCCTAATCTCGAATCGAGATCACGGCAAAATTAAAGACTGGCCCCGGAGCTTGCATAGGGCCGCCAGGCTTTAATTTTAGCGAAGCGGCCGAGATCTCTTTAGTATCGATTAGTAATTGATTACTAAACAATTACTGTATTATCCGGCACTCCATAAAAGCTAAGCACTAGATTTTTAGTACCTATAACCTATAATATAGCGACAAGTAGCCTATAATTATAGGACTTCCTTTTCCTTACAACTCACGAGCTTCGAAATCCCGGTAACTTCAGCTTGGCTGCTTGGGATGTCCCGATCCCACGTACCGAGCTCTCGAAGCTCATCAACGGATTCCAGCCTCGCGCAATGGAAGACAAATGGTTCGTCTATGCGGATGATCCTGATGCGCAAGGAAATGTTGAGCGGGAAACAAGATGGCGGAGTTGAAGATTCATGTCCCGCTTGACGACGATGGATAGTTTGCGGAGGAAGATTCGAAGATCACAGAGATCACGTGGGAATCGGATCCAGAGCGGCATAGAAATCAGACGGAAGAGGGGGCAACAGCTATGGCGAGTGAAGTGTGCAACTGGGTTTTGGATGTGAAGTTAGGGTAGCAGAGCCTTTCAAACACAGAAGCAACAATGTGGAAGGTCTTGCATGATTTGTCTTGCATTAAAATTCTCAAAGACAATCCCTTTAAGCTATTTTCAGGTTTCAATACCCGACTTGAGTGGAATCAGAAAAGAGGGGACAGTCATGTGACATGTCTCCTCTCTTCAAATAATGGAGATCCACTGTTAGCCCTTTTGCAGACTGTGAAGTCTCCGAGAATAGTCACTTCTTCAAACTATCTTGAGTCTAATATATCACCACGCTTTGCTCAAATACCTCTTTGCGCTCGAGCATCTCCTTCACCTGGCCTTCCATAACACCGTGAATATATGACTCGCCTAGTAACCTAAAAATTCCTGCATCTCCACGAGGTCTCAGGATAAAAGGGACATCAACTCCGACAATTATACAAGCTACATCTCCCGGTGCGGTAAGTAGCGGCGCCAAACCATAGAAACCCCTATCTGTAACCACCACAGTTCGATTCATACAAACAGCCTTTACTTCGCTAAAGTAAACCAAAGCATCATCAATATTTTCCTGCGTACAGGTGTCTTTAGGAGCTTGGCCTCTATTCTCAAACATCATCGCTAACGATACCGCTCGTCTTGCAGAATTTCTTTCGAAAGCACTGCCCCCAATACAGAGCGTGCTACAAAAAGCAAGTTCAGGAGCTGAGTACACACGAGGGCTATCATCCAACTTGCATAATCCTTCCAAAACTTGTTTTAGCCCCCTCCGCTCACCAGTAGAGGTATTCTCGAAACTGATACCGGATACTTCGTTGATGTAGATTGTATAGGAGTGTTGAACTTTGTCTAAGATGATCCCTTGAAGGATAAGATTGTTCCCCGCGAAAACCGAGGCGCTGGCGGTCCTTCCAGCTGATGCTGAGAACCTTGTATTTGGCACCTTAAAGATGTCATTCATTACTAGCGATACATCCCATCGAGTGACCCAAGACGGCAAATCTTCCAAAATTGTAGATTGAGTATGCTCGACAGTCGTGAGAACTCGAAGTCCCGTGTGTTGAATTAACGCGTTTGATAATTCTAAATATACTTGGGCCGGAGTCTTCTGATAGTCCGGCCTCACAAGGTTATTGCTGATAAGTGGGTATGCCAACGGATGTCCTAAGAAAGCATACACTTTGTCTCGTGGATCAGAACATGACAAAAGAGCTGCGTGGCTTAATAAGTCCACAAAAGCATATGCTGGATTCTGAGCATTGAGACGCCAGTCTGCCCAGTCAAGATGAATAAAGAGCGATGACAGCCCAAATCTGATTGCCCACGGGGATGCATTTAGCCAGCGAAGAATGTCCACCAGGTCTCGATATCCGAACTCGGCTCGTCCGTAAAGAACAATAGGCTCTTTGGCCAGTGCGGCTTCTTGTATTACCCATGCGCGTGTGAACCAAGGATTTCCCGTCAGTGTTCCCAATGCGTACCATCGCGCATCATTTCGGAGCGAGTGGTGGCTTGGAAGAGAAAGAGGGGAATGCCTTCCTAGATCCAGGGCTTTCGCGTCATTGATAACACTTTGGACCTGAAACTCCTTCCCATCGTCAGCATCACCCATGCAGATATACACCCTGGATGCATTCGAGTACAACGACCCCATAAAAGTGACCTCGCTGCTGCGTTCCTGAAGATCAGACTGATTGATACAGATCGCATCAGCCCAAAGAATTTTGGGTTGGGAAACAGATCGTATGCGAACGAGCGCCCAAAACAAGTTGAAGGTGATCTCGAATGGCCGTCCGTCGCATGCGATTGTCACCTTATGCCCGGGATCTCCCCATACATAAGATATCGCATCATACGCAGGTCGTGTAGCTCTTTCAACTACTTGGAGCCGGATGGATACCGGATGGGAAACATGACCTGGGTCGAGGACCAGGAGGCGAAATGTATGCGGTGGGGCGAGCGGACGGTAGAAATTCTGCTCTGGCTCATATTGCATCAAGTCGTCCATAACGAGCGACTACAATAACCCCAACCGAGTGAGGACAACAGTTGCATTCGCCAAGGTTGTAGAACGTGAAGATGCTCAGAAAGGGTTGTTGTTGTTGGATGTTGGGACGAGATATACGGAGAACGATGTATTTGATATACCGCAAGGGGGTGGTCACGTGATGCGCCAAGCGAGGGAAAGGGTTGGAAACGTCCAGCGCCTCGCAATATCCTAAAGCGTCTTGATTGGTCATCCAGGCTCAAGCATTAAACCTGAATGAGGATCTAGAGCTCAGTTTCAATCACTCTCTCTGTCTCCTTCCGACTTCTTACAAGAGACTTAAGGGGAAGGAGACACCTCCACACTCTAGCACTCTGCTGCTTTGATTCCTGACTATGTAATTCGGAGCTGTACACACTATGAAGATTCTTTGAATATTGGACTCTTGCTCAGCATGTTTAAAACCCGGGAGGTAGCAGATCTACCGTTTAGCATGTGCAGCTTTTAATGGAGCGTATCTTCTCTCGACTGGAAATGAGACATTAATTCACGCCAAACAGAGGAAGAACACATCCAAACACCCCGTGATACTAAACGGACCAATGCTTCAAGCTACTTTGCTAGGTGTTCAAAGTTCTAGGCAATTATTTGGAATGTAATTGAGTCTCCCACTTGACTCATAAGCCGAATATCGTGGCAGCTGAGGTGGAAAACTGGCCTGCGCGGGTAATTATTCTGCTTACTTGAAACTCAGCTCCGGTTCAAAGATCGTTAACTATCAGCGGATATGTACAAGGGCTGCCAAAAGATGCTGAGCTATGGGAGTTATCTGACTGACTGACTGCCTTGATTAAAATATGTACAGTTTCCACCGCAAGCTCGTGATATCCCCGACTCCTAATGAAGCGGGTAGAACTAGACTTGTGTGGCTAGGGACGAACTCACGGACGAGAATACTTCCTATACGCTCAGCTAGATAGTTTACGAGTCGTTCGTCAAACCTTGTTCTTGGGCTCTCTAATATCTCTCCTCGCGATTCGGTCAGCAAGCGTCCAGAATGAGGATAATGGTCTGGGAATACTAGTGATTATATGTTTCTTCGGAAAAAATGCCATAAGGATTTGCCAATTGGGACAGCGTTGTACCCATGAGCCAAGATGAGAGCACTAAGCCGTGCGCTTTTGTCTCCCTTTTGGACGTCCAATATTGAGTTTCCTTCAACCAGATGTGTGATAAAGTCTGTTACTTTTTCGTTACATCGGCGGGGTTGCTGAATCTGAGCCAGTTCAAGCGAAACACTGTCACCCAAGCTGATACTTGTATTCATAGAACAAACTTCAGCGGCGGAGAGTAGAAATTCCCCGACGCAATATAATCTCCAAGTATTTTCCAGTGCCCACCACTCCTTTCGACCCAGACAGGAACAATCGAACGAGTAGAGCAGCCATACGGTCTATAAACCTCGTTATTCGGCGAGCTGATATTGTGCCAAACCAACCTAGCTAAGTCCAACTTGGCAAGTCCGGACGTCGCTTTCCAGTCTCTGGTGAAAAGGCTCGGAGAAGGTTCTTTGAAGAGAGAGAGAGAGCGAGCGTAGAGGGTTCAAACTCTCAGAAAATAGCTCAACTGACGATGATCTTTTCTCGATGTGGAAAAGTGATTCCCTAATAGTGGTACTGAAAATGGGTCTGATTGCTCAAACGCACGAAAAACGCCTAGAATCGTGGTCAAGTGGTCTCCGGAAAATATCAATTCCTTCTCGGTGTCGGTTCTAATAAGCTGCCAGATGGAAACAACCTTAAAATGCCGTGTGGCCGGGTCGACTCTATGCTCTGTTCAATATGTCCAAGTCCGTGGAGCATTCTTGGCTGTAGTCCGTTCATTGTAAGATTACCAGAACCCCTTGAGCGTTCAAGCTACCTAAACACCTGGAAATATCAAGCTCGTATCCTTTTAAAACGTACTAGAAATTTCTGGAATATCCGAATGTCTTGATTCAAGCATACACGAATACTGATAAAGGCATTCTGTTGAAGTTCCAAAACAGCCTGGAAATTGGACATTCTCTGGATCACGTGCCTCAAGTGTCAATGTCCCAAGAACACTTGGACATGGACAATCGCCATTGTTCAACATTGTTCCAGAAGATCTAGAGCAATGGCGAACTCCATTAGTAATTGTCTCAGAATAGCTTAGAACACTTGCCCTGCGCCCTTTAGATTCACCTCCGGCTCACCTTTGCTAACCGAGACAAAACAGCCCCCCTATTCACTCCGCGAACCACCCACCGTCCCCAAAACCTCAAGATTTCGCTCGCCGCTTTCACAACCTGCCATCTAGACCCGGCGGAAGCTTCTTTCAACCACCGACACCATCTACACCTTCGCACCTCGCACGTCATGGCTCGCAAATCCAAAAGAAAATTCATCCCCCTTGTTCTCTCCCCTGAACAACCACCATCCACCATCCCACCGCCCGCTAGGACGATGACCCAACCACCTCCACTGCCAGATCAGCCAACGCAGGCACGTACGATGGCGCAAGCACAGCCTACAGCGGGCACGAGCCAGAGCTGGACCTCGCCGGCGGCCCTGCAATCGCAGAGGTTCCAGCGCGTCCAGCACAACGCGAGCCATCTGGGATTCGCGCAGAGCCCGTTCTTCCCGCAGACGACGCAGGAGTGGGCCAAGCACCAGGCGGAGTATGCGCAGGATAGGATGGACGAGGAGAAGGAGAAGCTGAGGAGTCGGATTGAGGAGAGGGAGGCGCGGCGGAAGGGGGAGGGGGAGAGGGCTGAGGATCTCGCGGTGCTGGAGCGGGAGGTGCAGAGACTCAAGGAACTTGCGCACGGAGGTGAGGTCACGGAGCGATTGCAAGGCTTGGAGATCGAGGAGAGGGGTGGTGTTAGCTTGTATGGCCAGGAAGAGGTGCAAGGAGAAGATCGGGAAGAGCAATTGGCTGAAGCGCGAGCTGGCAAGGTCAAGGACAACACTGAGATCGAGGTCACGGAGGTTGATACACAGATCGAGAGCGAGACGGAACCCGAGACGGAGAGCAGCGAGCAAATCGACAGCGGTACGAATAATGACGGGAACGAGAGCAAGAAGAAACGCAAGAAGCGCGGCAAGAAGAAGAAGGGCAGCAAGGCAAAGAATACCACCAAGATCGAGGGTGCTGAAGCCGGAGATGGAAGCGGAGCAGAGAAGCCAACCAATATCGACCACAAAGAGAACGTCAAGCCCACCACCTCTACAACTTCGACCGGCAAGCCAGGCATCAAGTCATCTGCTGCAAGCAAGAAGACCACCGCAGATCTCGCCGCCAATCTCCTGGGAAGTATAGCAAACGACCCGCTCTTGAAAGGAGTTCTCGCAGGCACAGCAAAGCCACCGAATTCAAGTCTCTGGAGAGCCTTTACTCAGTCCAACTTGTACAACCCCAACCCGTCCGGCAGTGGCCCCGCATTGAATGCCATGTTTGCCTCCCTCCGCCAGCCAGGCCGCACACCCGTTCTCAGCGCTCCAACCTCCATCTGGGCCGGCGACGAGCACCTCAAGCCCGAAGGCCGCCGCGACCCGACCACAGGCGAGCATCGCTCCGCATGGCCCGAGATGTCTGAGATGAAGGCCGAAGGCCAGTACCGCAAGGAAGCAGGCAAGGATAGGAGACTCCCGCTCCCGAGAATGGATGTCATGACCAAGGAGGCGGTTATTCGCGAGGCGGGCGGACAGGAGGTGGTTGATCAATTGACGGACGAGGGTAGGGATGCGGTTTGTAGGGAGCTGGGAAAGAAGACGGGAGAGGAGATTGCGTGGATGGATCGCGAGCCCGTACGATTTTCGGATTTTGATCGCTTGGAGAGTGTGTCGAAGGAACGACGAGAGGAGAATACGAGACGTAGGAAGGGAGAGCCGGTCTGTGGTCCCAGTATGCATGGTCATGGTGCACAAGGTGCGATGGGTGGCAGCAGGGGACATGGTCTGAATATGGGTCTACGTGGTGGTTTCAGCCAATCTGCTGTTGGTAGACGACAGACTGAACCACAGGCTCCTCCAGCTCAGCCAAAGGCGACAGTCGTCAATCCGGAGGCGATCTGTTATGGTGCTGATGGCCCTGGTGATGGAAAGGTTCCTCCGCCTGGTGGATGGGTTTTCGATGAGGAGTTTCTTAAGCAGAGGGGTGATTGGAGTGATCTGCTTGAGAATCATCTGTGATTTGGTGGGTGTTTGTCTGGCTTTGGCCGGATTCCTGGGATGGAGACCGCATTTCCTTGGTTACGTTCTCATGAGGTGTTGCCTCCCCTGTTTCTGGCTTCGGTTGGATCGATGTGATGGAGACGCATATTTTCTCTCTCTCGATTCCGGCTTCGTCTGGATTTATGTGATCGAGACCCATATTTTCTCTCACGAGATTCCGGTTTCGTCTGGATTGATATGATCGAGAATCAGATTTCCTTTGTTATTTCCTCAGAGACGAAAAGAAGATAATAGATTCTTCTAGTGAGGGCTGGATATCCAGCATAAAGGCAGATAGACAGCAATGCAATGATGTAAGAAGAAGCAATGCGATGATATGAGGAATCAAATGTGCAAGGACAGTGAGGTGACATAAAGCAAAGTCTGACTTGTGAGAACATTGAAGGCCCTCTGGCAATGTGGAACATCATGATGCTGGGGAACTTGTTTCATCTCAATGTTCCAAATGCATCTGAACTTGGAGAGACAACAACGGTACAAGCTGTGAGTGCAAATTATGAGCCCTTCTAGAAATCAAATACCGCATGGACTGCGATTCAGGACCAGCTGAAAGCGTGAAGATGCGGAATCCTAGCCTGTCTGCACTGGTATGCAGTTGCTTGCGGTTAGCATGACTTCAGCTGAGAGGTTGTTAATACAGATAAAAAGACACAGTAGGGAAGCATCCAGATGAGATGACCTTCATTTGGGATGAGCAAGGGAGAAGCGATGTTGTGAGGAAGTTCAAACACCCCACGAAACGCACGGACTTGTTTTCTGCCGAATCACGGGACCAGCATCAGAACGTGGGAGATGTTGGTAATAGAACTGTGCCTGCCAATGTCAGAACAATAGTCACATACCGGTACCGGTGTAGAACAGCCTCAATCACTTTGAAACTCTCAATTCAGCTTTGTAAAACCAAAGACCTTTCAGCCCTTCACTCTCTCTTGAACCCTTCCCGGTCTATCTATAGACACCTCGCCGCCCTGTACACACTTCACCGCCGCCTTAACCCAATGCGCCAATGCACCAATGCACCAAACCCCCACCCCCCCCCCCTTTATCGCGATAACCAGTCTCGTCTATCAGAAAACAAAATCCGCCTCCCTTGGAACAAAATTCGGCCTCCTCCCCTCAACTCCCCTTCTCAACTCCCTCCTCAATCTAGCGGTGTGACACCGACAGCGGCTTGTTCCATCCCGCCTCATCCGATCCCATCCCAAGCCATCCCATTCCATCCCCATCCCCATCCTCCTGCCATCGAGGCTTTCGTGCTTACCCTGCATCGAGACCATTGAGCAGTGCCTACACACTCACTCACTCAACGCCCCTCGTCGCCCGTCACGATGTTGGGAGTTCCAGCCGGTGGGAGCAACAGGAGGAAAAAGGGGGTGATGTATTCGATGGGGAATGTATGTGTGCTCTCCTCGCTCCTCGCTGCTTACTTGCCTGCTCTGCCTGCTCTGCCAATTCGATCTGTCATATTCTGCGCTTGCAAGTACCGCGTTTTTCTTTTCTGGTTGGGGGTGGCGTTCCGACTCGGCACGTGCAGCATGCAGCGTCGTGGTTGGCTGCAGCGCAAACCAGCGTTTGGCGGGCGGCGGTGAAGGGACCCGGACCCGCTTAGGCCGGACATGCACGCCACGTGCCATCGACCCGACCGGTGAAAAGGGACGGAACAACCGGTCTGGTGTGGTTGGTGTGGTTGGAGTGGCCTGGCTGGTCTGGCTGGTCTGGCTGGTGTCTGGCTGGGAGTCTGGGACTGCCAATGCCACGGCTATGATCCAGGAACCCCGAGGCTGAAGTCTCAGCTTGCGGTGGAAGGGCCACATGGGGACTTTCTGCATTACGTAGTACGCAGTAGGACGACTGGAGTCTGTTGGTCCAATCGGATGCAGAAAGACGAGGGGCCATTCCAGCGAGTCTCCTGAGGGGCCGCGCAGGCACATGACTTGTACCTTTGTAGCATTTCTGGCTCCGAGGCGAGGCGTGTTTGGCTGCAGGCCCTGCATGGTCTTGACAAAGGGACTCAAGTGAAGCATGGGGGCGAGGAACGCCTCAATAATGCGGCAATGCTGCAATGCTGCAATGCTGCAATGCTGCGATGCTGCACCTGATCCTCAGATACTTCGGAGCATTAAACGCAATTATCTCCAACTTGAAGCTGCAATTATTTATACTTTGCACGAGCCAAGTAGTCGAACCTCCCCACTCTGAGTTGTGAGGGGCAGATCTGCAGCCTCGTGCGGGGGAGTTTTCGGCTGTCGCTGCACTGGGCTGGATCGTCCTTTCTGGCAGCACCACACGAGAACTTCGCCCGAGAGACCACCACTGAAATCCTTCCTCTCCTCAACACATCGCCCGCATCACATCACATCACCCACCACGGCTGATGTCCTCGCTATTGAAGCGTTCTCACACCCTGCCCGACTGATACTTCTCCTCTCCTCTTGACTCTGCATTCTCTCGTGTTGCGATCTCAAGGAAGACGCGCGCACTTCCCGCCGCAAGCCGTGAATTCCCGGTCTGTTTTCCCAGACCGGCACTTCCTCACGCGATCACCACAAAAGCCTTCTCTGCGCATCGTTCCACCTTCGATCCTTCTTAAACACCCCCAATTGATTT
>Ga0307515_10024547_pt1 | contig 10500 bp, 12 predicted proteins | sample 17_EM_MG_FD_194513 | JGI IMG/M metagenome (GOLD analysis project Ga0307515, IMG submission 194513) | Populus trichocarpa ectomycorrhiza microbial communities from riparian zone in the Pacific Northwest, United States - 17_EM | ecosystem: Host-associated > Plants > Roots > Unclassified | place...
CGCAACGTCAGGGGCAGGGGTGTGTCGGCGGGATCCGCACGAACGAGCCCGCGGCGACCGTGCTGCCGGCACCGGGTACCTCGCGGGTCACCTCGAAGAACGTGAAGCGGGCTAGCCGCGCACATGCAGGCTGAAACCCTTTCGGCAACGCTCGCCGTACCGGGTTTCGTCGTGCGCGCCGACGCCGTACGCGAAATGGAACGAGAAAACCCGGTCCACCCAGCCTTTGAGGATCGCCGGCATCGTGTACCACCACATGGGGAACTGGAAGATCACCGTGTCGTCCCACAACAGTTTTTCCTGCTCGGCCGCCACGTCGGGGGTGAGCGCGCCAGCGTCGTAGGCCCGCCCGAGCTCGGCACCACCTGCAGCGGGCTGGTGGCGTGCCCGCCGAAGTCCGCCGCGTCCACCACTGCCTTCCAGTTCATCGCGTACAGGTCGCTTATCCGTACCTCGTGCCCGGCGGCTTCGAGAGTGGACACGGCGAGGTTTTTCAGGGCGCCGTTCAGCGAGCGCGGTTCGGGATCAGTGTCGACTACTACGTACGCCTGGAGCAGGGCCGCGCCACCCAGCCCTCCGCGCAGGTTCTCGACGCGCTCGCCCGCGTCCTCGGCCTCGACGAGACCGAACGTGGGCACCTGTACCGGCTTGCCCGGCAGCGCCGCCGCGCGAAGTCGCCCAGCGGGCGCCTGCGGCCGGAACTGCTGCGCGTGCTCGACCTGATCACCGACGCGCCCGCCCTGATCATGGACCACCGGCTGGGTGTGGCCGCCGGGAACCGTCTCGCCGCGCTCCTCTACGGCCGGGCGATGCCGGGTTTGAACACCGCACGGCATCTCTTCCTGGAGGAGGCCGAGCGCGGCCTGTACGCCGACTGGGAGAAATGCACCCTCGACGTGGTCGGGCACCTGCGCCTGGCGGCCGGGAAGTACCCCGACGACCCGCGCCTGGCCTCGCTTGTCGGCGAGCTGGCGATGGGCAGCGAGCGCTTCCGCCGCCTCTGGGCCCGCGCGGACGTGCGCGCCCGCACGCATGGCCGCAAGGCGTACCGGCATCCGCTGGTCGGACTACTCGAACTGCACCAGGAGAACTTCGCCCTGCCGGACGAGTCGGGTATGGAGCTGCTGGTGCTCTCCGCGGCACCCGGGAGCCCCGCCGAGGACGGGTTGCGCCTGCTGGGCGCGCTCGGTTCGGATCAGGGCGGAATCCGGTTGCGGCCGCGGCGAGGCACGAGCGAGACTACATCGGTCACCGCCGCCGAGACCAGGGAGTCATGACCTCCGTGTGATACCGACCCGATCCGCCAAGCCGGCTTGCCACTTTGGGTGAGAGCCCGGCGGGTCAGCCGTACCCCTGTCGGTGTCTGCCCTGGAGGTCTCCTTGCTGAAAGCTGTCTCGATCGCCCACGCCCACGACGGTGATCTGCTGTTTCGTGATCTCGACCTGGTGCTCGGCGCCGGCGACCGGATCGGGGTCGTCGGGCCGAACGGCGCCGGCAAGACCACCCTGCTGCGCGTGCTCGCCGGCGACCTCAAGCCCACCTCGGGGTCGGTGACGCGCGGCCCGCAAACCCGGGTCGGCTACGTCGCTCAGCAGGTCAGCGACCCTTCCGGTACGGTCGGCGACTTTCTCACCGCGGGGCTCGGCGAGCTGGCCTCGGTCTCGGCGCGGCTGGCCGAGTTGGCCGGTGCGCTGGAGCAGGGGCGTGACGTGCTCGACGAGTACGCGGCCGTGCAGGAACGCTGGAGTGCGCTCGAAGGCTGGAACGCCGACACCCGCCTCGACGAGATCCGCGACCGGCTCGACATCGCGCACCTGCCGGCGCAGCTCGCGCTCGGCCAGGTCAGCGGCGGTGAGCAGGCCCGGCTGCTGCTGGCCCGGGCGCTGCTGGCCGCCCCCGACATCCTGCTGCTCGACGAGCCGACCAACCATCTCGACGCCGAGGGGGCCGGCTGGCTGCAGGACTGGCTGGCCGGTTTCGGCGGCGGGGTGCTGGCGGTCAGCCACGACCGGGCCTTCCTCGACGCGACCGTCACGCACATCATCGAGCTGGACGGCATCCACGAGCAGCCGCAGGATTATCCGGGCGGCGGCTACACCGCGTATCGGGCGGAGAAGACCCGGCGCTGGCAGCGGCTGCTGCTCGACTACGAGGCGCAGCAGAAGGACCGGGCCCGCTGGGAAGCCGACATCGACCGGACGAAGGGCCAGGCGCTGCTGGTCGAGACGACCGTGCGGTCCGGGGCCGAGGCGCCGCACCTGCGGCGGATCGCCAAGAAGGTCGCCAAGAAGGCCAAGGTCCGCGAACGGCGTTTGCAGCGCCAGATGGACTCGATCCGGTGGATCGCCGAGCCGCGCACCCGGCCGCCGCTGACGCTGGCGTTCCCCGCCGACGACCTGCCGCCAGGCGAGACCGTGCTGGCCGCGCTCGGCGTCACCGTCGCGCTCGGCGGCCGCAAGCTGCTCGACGGCGTCGACCTGACGGTGGCCCGCGGTGACCGGATCCTGATCACCGGGCGCAACGGGGCGGGTAAAACCACGCTGCTAAGTGCGCTGGCCGGGCAGCTAGCCCCAGACTGCGGTGTGGTCAAGGCCGCCGCGGCACTCGCGGTGCTGCCACAGACCTCCGACGGATTGCGTACGCCGATGCCGGTCATCGATTTCTTTCGCAGTCAGGTGCCGGTGTACGTCGACGACGCCGAACAGCTGCTCGCCGGGCACCTGTTCGGGCCCGAGATGTGGGACGCGACCCTGGCCAGCCTGTCCGCGGGTGAGCTGCGCCGGCTGTTGCTGGCCGTGCTGGTCAACAGCCCGGCCCGGGTGCTGCTGCTGGACGAGCCGACGAACTTCCTCGACTTCGACGCGCTGGAGGTGATCGAGCACGCACTGCGCACGTATCGGGGGACGCTGCTGACGGTGACGCACGACCGGTACTTCGCCGACGCGGTCGGGCACACCCGGCGCTGGCAGGTCGACGGCGGGCGTGTCACAGCGAGCTGATCCCGGCCGGTTTGCGACGATGGCCGGCATGTCCTCGTTTGTGGTGCCGCGTCAGGGTGGCGAGGTCGCGTCCGTCGGCTCGGCCGAGCAGGTCACCGAGGCGTGGCTGGCGAACCGGCGGTTGTCCGAGCACACCCGCGCGGCGTACCGGCGGGACGTGGCGGGCTGGCTGGTCTGGTGCACGTCGATGCGGGTCGACCCGCTCAAGGCCACCTTCCTGGACGTGAACGCGTACGCGCGGGCCCTGGAGAAGGCCGTCGAACCGCGCGGCGGCAAACCGCTGGCACCGGCCACCGTCGCCCGCAAACTGTCCGGCCTGTCCAGCTGGTACGACTTCCTGGCCAAGCTGCGCGCCGTCGACGCCAACCCGGTCGGCGGCGCGGACCGGCCGTACGTGTCACGCGACCACTCGGCGACCGTCGGGCTGACCCCCGAGGAGGTGGACGCCCTGCTCGCCGCTGCCGACGCCGAGGGCGGCCCGGCCGCGGCCCGGCACCGGGCGGCGCTGGCGCTGCTCGCCGATCTCGGGCTGCGCGTCGGCGAGCTGGTCAGCCTGGACGTCGACGACGTCGGCTGGGAGCGCGGGCACCGCACGGTCCGGTTCGTCGGCAAGGGTGCCAAGCCGCGCCGCCGGGCGCTGACACCCGCGGCCAGTGCCGCCCTGGACGCCTACCTGGCCGCCCGGGAGCACGCGGCCAGCGGGCCGCTGTTCGTCACCGCGTCCGGCGGCCGCATCGACCGGCATGCCGTGTTCCGGCTGGTGCGCCGGCTGGCCCAGGCCGCGGGCATCGCCGGCTGGGAGCGGCTGTCGCCGCACTCGCTGCGGCACGCGTTCGCCACCACCGCCCGCGCCGAGGGCGTGCCGTTGGAGGACGTGCAGGACGCGATGGGCCACGCCGACCCGCGGACCACCCGCCGTTACGACCGTGACCGGCACAACCTCGACCGTGACCCGGCGTACACGATCGCCGCGGCGCGGGTCCGTCGCGCCGGAGGGTGAGCGACCCCCTATCCTCAAGCGCGGTCAGTGGACGTTTCACGGGAGCGGGTTGGGTTGAACATCTTCGAAGCGGTGCTGCTCGGTGCGGTCGAGGGCATCACGGAGTTCCTGCCGGTGTCGAGCACCGGCCACCTGACGATCCTGGAGAAGCTGCTCGGCTATCAAATCGACGCCACGGACATCACCGCGTTCACGGCGATCATCCAGTCGGGTGCGGTGTTCGCCACGGTGATCTTCCTGCGTAAGGACATCATCCGGATCGTCCCGGCCTGGTTCCGGGGGCTGTTCAACGCGGAAGCGCGGCAGAGCCCCGATTACCGGTTCGGCTGGGCGGTGATCCTCGGCTCGATCCCGATCGGCATCATCGGCCTGCTGTTTCAGGACACCATCGAGACGACGCTGCGCAGCCTGTGGTTCGTGGCCGGCGCGCTGATCGTGTGGAGCGCCGTGATGGCCTTCGCCGACCACGCCGCCACCCAGATCCGCCACGAGGACGACGTGACCTGGAAAGACACGTTGATCATCGGGGTGGTGCAGTGTCTCGCGCTGATCCCGGGCGTCTCCCGCTCCGGCGCGACGATGTCGGCCGGCCTGCTGCGCGACCTCGACCGGGTCACGGTCACCAAACTGTCGTTCTTCCTGTCCATCCCGGCGCTGCTGGGCGCCACGGTCCTGCAGGTCGAGCAGGAATCCGGCAACATCTCCAACGGGGTCGGCTGGGCGAACACGCTGACCGCGACGCTGGTCAGCTTCATCGTCGGCTACGCGGCCGTGGCCTGGCTGCTGAAGTTCATCGCCCGCCACTCGTACAGCATCTTCATCGCGTACCGGCTGGTGCTGGGCGCAACGCTGATGGTGCTACTGGCCACGAATGTGATCGAGCCGAAATAAGTTCGCCGGCGGCCGGGCACTGCAGAAGCGGGAACCAACCGTGCCCGGCCGGGCTTGCGCGAGGCCCTCGCGGCGTGCCGGGCCGGGGATCAGTTGGTCGTGACGAAGCTGGACCGGCTCGCCCGTTCAGTCTCCGATGCCCATGATATCGCCAAGGAGCTGACCGCCCGGCAGGACAAGCTCAACCTGGGCGGGTCGATCCACGACCCGACTGACGCGATGGGCAAGCCGCTGTTCACCACCTTGGCGATGATCGCTGAGTTCGAGGCGGACCTGACCCGGATGCGCACCCGCGAAGGTATGAAGATCGCCAAGGCCAAGGGGCGGCACCGGGTCACGGCTCGACGTTCACCGTCGACCTGCCGACCTGAGAGAACGCCTGATTCACGACTTTCAAGGTGGGTTCAGGGCAAGCAGTGTGTTGACGCGCCCGTGCAACCACCGGCCGCCCGGGAAGGTCATTGAGGGTGTGAGACCAAACAGAGGGCCGGGCGAGAGCGAGCGTGACCGGCAGTTCCACGACTTCGTGGCCGAGCGGCGCGGGCCGATGCTGCACACCGCCCGGCTGCTGACCGCGGGCGACGCTCATCTGGCCGAGGACCTCGTCCAGACGGCGCTGACCAAGCTGTACGTGTCGTGGTCGGCGTTCCGCCGGGCGGACAACCCGGACGGATACGTGCGGCGCGCTCTCGTCAACGCCCTGACCGACGAGCGCAAACGGATCTGGCGGCGCTTCGAACGCAGCGTCCCGGACCTTCCCGACCAACCCGGCGGGGACAACGCTGCCCTGTACGACCCCGAACTCGCCCACGCGCTGCGGCAGCTACCGCCGAAGATGCGCGCGGCGGTCGTCTTCCGGTTCTTCCACGAGCTGGACGTGGCGGAGACCGCCGAGGCACTCGGCGTCTCCACCGGGACCGTCAAGAGCCAGACCGCCCGAGCGCTGGACAAACTGCGCGCCACCCTGCACACGACCCCACAAGGAGTGAAGTGACCATGGATCTGCACGCCAGACTCGAACGTCTCGGCGGACCGATCGACCCCGCCTCGGCGGACGATATCGCCGCCGACCTCGACCGTGGCCGCCGCGCCGTACGCCGCCGCCGCACCGTCCAGACCGTCGCCGGATCCGCGTTCGGGGTCGCCGCGCTCACCGCCGCCTTCGCCTTCGCCGGCACCGGCCCGGCCCCGAACAACGTCCCTGGCCGGGCGCCGGTCGTCGCCCAGGCCTCGCCCGGCCCCCTCACTCTGGTCGACTACCGCGGTCCGCAGCCCAAGTACTTCACCATCGACAAGGTGCCCGACGGCTACTTCATCCAGAACGACGACGAGGGCGGCCTCACCATCGCGCCCGTCGCGGTCAAGAATCCCAGCCCCGGCATCGACCCGTCTAAGAGCCCGATGTACGACCCGCTGAGCCTCCGCGGCAAGATCGGCATCTACCTGGAGCTGAAGGCCTACCGCGGCGAGGTGTCCGGCGAGAAACTCACCGTGGGTGACTACCCGGCCATCCTGCACCCCATCGGCCCGGCCTGGCAGCTGCTCCTCGCGGTTTCCCCCGAGGTGTACGCCACCCTGCAGTTCGACGTGCCGCTGAGCCGCGCCCAGATCCTCGAACTCGGCGCCGGCCTGCACGTCCACCAGGAGACCATCGATCTCATGGCGGCGGCGACTGGCAAGGGCCCCAACGGCTGACAACGGTACGGCGTGACCACCTGAATCGAACTCGTCGTCGGTGTGCCCACACCAGTCACTGCGCCCGGCGCTGTCTATGGCGAGGAACTGCTCACCGTTAGTCCACAACCGCCCGACATGATCCCAGTCGTTCCGCATCAAGCCAGTATCTGGATCGACCTGCAGGGATCAGCCCTCGGGGAACCCTCCTCACCGGCTTCAAACACGCAGCGTAGTTGATTGCTCGGAGACCGAGCCGAATGCGCGACGGTTGAATACGCGCTCTCACCAGTCGGGCGGTCCTGGTAGGCACGGCGGACACGTTCGGTGCGATCTATGCGGTGCGCTACTCGACTCGCTTACGCGTACCAGAATGGCATTGGGTTGAGCGCGGCCAGCACACCGCCGTGGGTGGCCGCGCTGAGCGTGCCCGCACGACGCGCGGCGGGGGTCGAGCTGAGCACGGACGTCGAGGCGCTGGTCGCCGACCATCGTTTCGCGGTACGCCCGCTGTACCGGCATCCGGGTCTCACGTTGGCCAGCGTCGCTATCGGCTTGGTTGGTCGATGCGGTCTAGCCAGCGGTCCAGCAGGGCGGTTTCGACCGGTTCCAGCCGGTCGGTGCCGGTGAGTGAGAGCTGGGAGCGCAGCTGGCGGGCGGCGGCGCGGACGGGGTCCGGGCCGCTCGGCGCCGCCGGGTCGGTGAGGATGGCGGAGAAGACGGCGTCGCGGGCCCGGTGCGACAGTGCCGGGTCGTTGAACAGCGTGGGCTGGGCGATGCGGCTGAGGGCTACGCCGATGTTGGCGGGCAGGATCAGCTGGGCGGCCAGCCGCGGCGTCGTCGTCAGGGCGCCGGCGGCGGCGCAGCGCAGCAGGGTGACCTCGAGTAGTTGCAGGATGCGCTGGTAGGTCGTCGCGGCCGACTGCGGGCGGGGCGCGAACATCAGCTGGTAGAGCGCGGGGTTGTCGGCGGCGAAGGCCATGTGGTCGTCCCAGCCGGCGTACAGGTCGGCGACCGGGTCGTCGGTGGCCTCGAGCTCGGTCTTTCGCCGTGCGTAGCGCTCAAGACCGGTGTCGGCGACGGCGTCGAGCAGGCCCCGCTTGTCACCGAACAGCCGGTAGAGCACCGGCTGGGTCACCCCCGCCTCCTCGGCGACCGCGCGGGTGGCGATGTCACCGTCCGCGGAGGTGGCGAGCTGCCGCTCGGCGGCTCCGATCAGCGCCGCGCGGACGGTGGTGTCGTCGGCCGGGCCGGTAGCACCGTGCCGGCGGCGGGAGGCATCGCTCATGAAATCAATGCTACGTCACATCGCTAGCGGCGATCGGGAACGTCTGCTACCTTCGTCGTATCGGCGAAACGAAAAACCGCTATCGCTACTACCGATCTTGGATGTGAGGCTCATGGCTGACCAGCGAGTCGCCGTCGTCACCGGCGCTTCACGGGGCATCGGTCGCGCCATCGCCACCACCCTGGCCGCCGCCGGGCGGGCCGTCGTCGTGGGTTACGCCGGCAACGACGCGGCGGCCAAGCAGGTCGTCGACGAGATAACCGCTGCCGGCGGGCAGGCCGTGAGTGCTCAGGCCGACATCGCCGACGAGGACGCGGTCGCCGCGTTGTTCGACACCGCTACGCAGTCCTTCGGCGGTGTCGACGTCGTCGTCAACTCCGCCGGCCGCCTGTCGCTGTCCCCGATCGCCGACCTGGATCTCGCCGACCTCGACGCGCTGCACCGCACCAACATCCGTGGCACGTTCGTCGTGGCCCGCGAGGCCGCACGCCGGATCCGCCCGGGCGGCGCGATCGTGCTGCTGTCCACCTCGGTCGTCGGCCTGCAGTTCCCCGGCTACGGCGCCTACGCCGCCAGTAAGGGCGCCGTCGAGGCCATCGCTCTGATCCTGGCGCGGGAGATGCGCGGTCGTGACGTCACCGTCAACGCCGTCGCTCCCGGCCCCACCGCCACCGACCTGTTCCTCGACGGCAAAGCCGAGGCAACCATCGAACACCTGGCCAAGCAGCCCCCGCTGGAACGGCTCGGCACCCCGGCCGACATCGCCGAGGTCGTCGCGTTTCTAGCCGGACCGGGCGGGCGCTGGGTCAACGGCCAGGTCGTACGGGCCAACGGCGGGATCATCTGACCGCCCGAACGCCGCACTTTGAAATCTCATCACCCTGCCCGAAAGGAACAACCGTCATGCCGTTCGCCAACCTGAAGGTCCCCGCCGACACCCTGACCCCGGAGTCGAAGAAGAAGCTCATCGACGCCGTCACCGACGCCTACGCCGACGTGTACGGCGAGCGCGCCCGCGCCACCACCCTCGTCCTGGTCGACGAGGTCACCGAAGGCGGCTGGGGTCTGGGTGGCAACATCCTGACCGCCGAAATGCTCGGCCGCAACTGACCGACAAGCGCGCCCGGATGCTCAGTCGCCGTCCGGGCGGCGCAGGGTCAACGACTGGAAGCGGTGGCCACGACCGGTATCGACCGGATGGAAGTCCACCACGTCGAACCGCGCGGCGCCGGCAAAGCCGAGCAGTTGTTCGTCAGTTCGCCACGAGAAGAAGCGCGGCGGCACATGCTGGTCATCGTCGATGGGGCCTTCGGTGCTCTCGCTGCCGCCGCCGTACACCCCGACGAAGTAGAGGCCGCCGGTGCGCAGGAGGGCCCGGATAGCGGCCAAAACCGTTGGCAGGTCGTGGTTGGGCACATGCAGCAGGCAGTTCATCGCGAACACCGCGTCGAACGAGCCGGCCGGGAAGTCCAGGTGCAGGAAGTCCATCACGTGCGCCTCGATGCCCTTAGCCCGGCAGTGCTCGACCATCGCCGGCGACAGGTCGGCCGCGACGACGGCAAAGCCCTCCTGCTGAAAGAACGCGCTGTCCTGCCCGGTGCCCGCACCGACCTCCAGCAGCCGCGCCTCCGGTGTCAGGCGGTCCCGGAACGCCTGCCGTTCCGCCAACTTCCACGGTTCCTTGGTAAGCCCGTCACGCCAGGCCGCGCGGGTGTCATACGCCTGGCGCAGCGGGTCGAGCACCTCGTCATATTGGACGGTCATGCCGATCATTATCTGCGCATCCGGCGAGGAGCCGCTGCCGCGGCTCAGGCTTTGAACGAGTGCAGCCTGGCCAGGCCCAGGGTTTGCTCGGCGCCGGAACGTTCGAAGGTGCTGACCGGCTGGAATCCTAAGCGGATCGCGAGTTTGAGCGAGCGCTCGTTGGCCGTCTGGGTCACGATGATGACCGGCTGGTCGGGCAGTTCGTCCGCGGCCGCGCGCAACGCCGCGCTGGCGGCCTCGGCCGCCAGTCCCGCCCCCCAGACGTCGCGCCGCAGCAGATAGCCCAGCTCCAGCTTCAGCTCCTCGCCGCCTTCGGCGACGTGAACGGGCAGGTCGTCGGTGGGCCGTTTGAGCCCCAACGTTCCAATCAGGTCGTCGCTCGCCCTGTCGGCGATCACGAACGCGCCGGGAACGGCGGTCGCGTTGCCCGCGCCGCCGATCGCGTCGAGGCGCTTCTCAACAGCCTCCCGGCGGCGCGGGCCGCCGAGGTAGGCCCACACCTGCGGGTCGGTCTGCAGCTCGATGAGCCGTTCCCGATCCGTGTCGCGCGCCTTGCGCAGCAGCAACCGGTCCGTTGCGATCTCGACGGCGGACAGCATCGACGACTGGCTCATGTGGCCCTTCCTGGCTGGACGTTGAGCAATCAGATCATGTCAGCGCAACAAGGCGATGCTTCAGCTCGTCGCCACCGGCTCGGACGCGGCCGGGTCGGGTCCGCCCCGCGTACCTCGGACGGCGATCAGCACCACGACAGCGACGGCGACGAGCCCGACGCCGACACAGACCGGGACCAAGATCGCGGGAAGTTGATCGCCGGTGCTGTCCACGATGTACGGATTCGGCGCGCTGCTGTCGTACACCAGGAGCTGGTACAGGTTGCGGT
>Ga0307515_10024548_pt1 | contig 10500 bp, 7 predicted proteins | sample 17_EM_MG_FD_194513 | JGI IMG/M metagenome (GOLD analysis project Ga0307515, IMG submission 194513) | Populus trichocarpa ectomycorrhiza microbial communities from riparian zone in the Pacific Northwest, United States - 17_EM | ecosystem: Host-associated > Plants > Roots > Unclassified | place...
ACAAGCTGGCGCCCGCCTGGGTGGACCGCGCCATGCAGGTGGCCGACCGCATGCAGGCCGGCGTCACCCACCGCGCGCTGGTGGACGCCAGCGCCCGCGTGCTGGCCGCCACGCCCGCGCTGCGCGGCCTGCTCGAGGAAGAGCAGATCTTGCGCGCCACCGCTTCGGCCAGGCACGGCACGCTGAACGCCTCGCTGGGCGAGGAGGACCGCCTGCGCCGGCGCAACAGCAGCGACGAGACCAAGGCCCAGCTCAAGGCCCTGCCCGACGCCGAGCGCAAGAAGCAGCAGAAGGCCAATGCCGACGAACTCGCGGCCGTGCGCGAGCAGGTGCGCCAGCAGCGCGAGGCCGCCCAGGCCGCGCGCGAGGCGCTGACGGTCCAGCGCGAGCGCGTCGCCAAGGCCTACCCGGCCTACGCCGACCTCGTCACGCCCACACTGCCCGCGCCGGCCGCGTTGCAGAAGCTGATGTCGCCCGGCGAGGCCTTGCTTGTCGTGCAGCCGCTGGAGGGCGCCACGCTGACCTGGCTGATCGTGCCGGGCGAGGCGACGCGCTTCTCGGCCTCGAAAATAGGCGCTGCCGGCTGGGCCGAGCGGGTCGCGCAGATCCGCACCGCGCTGGACCTCAGCACCGGCCGCCCGCCGACGCTGCCGGTGCAGGCGCTGCACGAGGTCTGGCAGGAACTCATCGCGCCGCTGGCGCCGCCAGCAGGCGTGAAGAGCATGCTCGTCGCCGCCGATGGCCCACTGGCCGCCATGCCCTTCGCCGCCGCGCTGACTTCCGACCAGCCGACGGCCTTCGTTGCGCGCCAGATGGCTGTCACACAGCTGCCGTCGGCCGGTGCGCTCTATGCACTGCGCCGTGCGGCCTCGCCGGCAGCGGCAGCCAAGGCCTTGTTCGGCGTCGGCGACCCGCTCTTCAAATCCACAGCCAAGCCCGGCCGTGCGGCGTTGGGGCAGGGCGCCACCCGCTACGACGCCGCATGGGGCTTCAGCTACGGCGACATCCCGCCGCTGCCCGAGACCCGAGCTGAGCTGACCGCGCTGGCCAAGGCCGTGGGCGCCAACCCGCAGACCGACCTGCTGCTCGGCGCCGCCGCCACGCGCGAGGCCGTGCTGGCCGCCAGGCTGGACGACCGTCGCCTCGTCGCCTTCGCCACGCATGGGCTGATGCCCGGCGAATTGCCGGGCGTGTCCAAGCCCGCGCTGGCGTTGGCGCCGGGCAAGGACGCGAGCGTGTCGCCGCTGCTGGAGCTGGACGATGTGCTGACGCTGCGCCTGAACGCCCAGGCCGTGCTGCTGTCGGCCTGCAACACGGCGGCGGGCGAGCAGGGCGGGGCGGCCATGTCGGGCCTGGTGCGCGGCTTTTTCTTCGCTGGCAGCCGCTCGGTGCTGGCCACGCACTGGTCGGTCGAGACGACCTCGGCCGCCGCGCTTACATCTGCCACCTTTTCGGCCGCCTCATCCGGCAAGGCCCCCCGCGCCGAGGCGTTGCGCCTGGCGCAGGTGGGGATGATCGAGGGAACTCTCGGTGGCGGGCGCTGGGCGCATCCGTTCTACTGGGCCGGATACGCCTTGTTTGGCGACCCATCTCGATAGGAGTCTTGAAATGCGTGCGCTGGTCTTGTGCTTTTCCCTGCTGAGTTCAGCAGCCTTTGCCCAGCAGGCCTGCGAAGTCATGGCCGTCAGTGGCGAGGCCCAGCGGGTCGACGGCGGGGCCCTGGCGGTGGGCGACAAGCTCGCCGTGGGCACCGCGCTGCGCACCGGCACGGCCGGCCGGGTGCGGCTGAAGTTCATCGACGGCTCGGTGCTCGTGCTGGCCGACCGGAGCCAGCTGCGCATCGAGGCCTTCAGCGCCGGTGGCACCCAGCCGCGCCATGCCGAGTTGCTGCTTGAGCTGGGCCTGATCGGCCAGCGCGTGAACCCATCCGCCGGCGGCAGCTGGAAGGTGCGCACGCCCACCGCCGTGACGGCCGTGCGCGGTACCGAGTTCAGCGTCGAGGTGGGCGACGACCGCGCCACCGCCGTGCTCGTGAAGACCGGCGCGGTCGACGTCGAACCTGTCGGCCCGCAGACCCGCGGCATCAAGCCGCGCTATCCGGTGCGCTTGGCCAAAACCAACAGCGGCACGCGCTGCGACGCCCGGGACTGCACCGACGTCGCGACCTGGACGGCGGACAAGGTGCAGCGTGTCGAACAGCGCCTGGGGTCGCTGGATTGAGGCGCGCGACTGCCGGCCTGGCTTATGCGCTGATCGCCCTTGCCGCGGCACTGCTCGGCATTGCCGTGTGGGCGCAGCGGACCGACGTGACCGCTTTCGAGCGGCTGGACCATTGGGCTCTGGACGCCCAGACCTCCTGGCGCGGCCAACTCGCACCCGGCACCGAGCTGCCGCTGCTGCTGGTGCGCGTGGACGACGCCGCGCTGGAAGCGCTTGGCGGGCGCGTGCCCGACCGCAGCGAGATCGCCCGCGCCGTGCAGGCGCTGCAGGACGGCGGCGCCCGCGCCATCGCGCTGGACATCCTGCTGCTGCCCGGCGGCGGCACGCCCGAGGGCGACGCGGCGCTGGCCGGTGCGATGAAGGCCGGCGGGCGCACGCTGATCCCGTTCGCGCTGCCCGACGACGGCGCGGCCGACGCATCGGCGGCGCCTGCGCCCATCCTCGCCCAGGCCCTGCTGGGCTACAACAACGAGGCGGCGCTGGCCCGCAGCGAGGCCGGCTTCTACGAGCCCCGCCGTTTGCTCGCGCCCGAGCCCAGCCTGGCCGCAGCGGCCGCCGGCCTGGGCCACGTCATCGTGCGCCGCGAGAGCGACGGCAGCCTGCGCCACGACCTGCCGCTACTGCGCCTGAACGGCGAGGTCTACCCCTCGCTCGCGCTGCGCCTGGCCGCCTTTGCGCGCAGCGTGGAATGGCGCCAGGTGCGCGCCAGCTTCGGCCAGGAACTGCAGATCGGCAGCGACCTGCGCGCGCCGCTGGACTACCTGTCTCGCCTGGGCGTCAACTTCTACGGCCCCAGCGCCACCTTCCAGTCTGTCGGCTTTGCCGAACTGCTGGCCGGCAAGGTTGACGCAGCCCGGCTGCGCGGCCGCGTGGCCGTCGTCGGCGTGGCCGCGCTCGCGGCGGGCGACCACTTCCCCACGCCCTTCGATGCCAGCATGCCCGGCATGGAGCGCCTGGCCACCGTCACCGACAACCTGCTGACCGGCCGCAGCCTGGTGCGCCCGTACTGGGGCGGCGCGGCCGAGCTGGCGGTGCTCATCCTGCTGCCCGTAGTCGCCGTCTGGCTGCTGGCGCGCCTGTCCCTCGGCCGCGGCCTGGTGGTGATCGGGCTGGCCGCGTTGGCCCTGCTGGCGCTGGCGCAATGGGGCTTCGAGAGCCGCCACCTCGTGCTGTCGCTGGCGCCGCCGCTGCTGGCGCTTGCCTTGGCGACGCTGGGCGCCAGCGTGCTGCGCGCCGGTGCCGAGCAGGGCCAGCGCCGTGTCGCGTCCCGCCGCCTGGCCGCCAGCGAACAGCGGTACGCACTGGCCGCCCAGGGCGCCAACGACGGCCTGTGGGACTGGGACCTGAGCAGCGGCGACGTCTATTACTCGCCGCGCTGGCTGGGGCTGATGGGCTTGTCCGCCGCCGAGGCAGGCCAGACCATCACGGCCTGGACGCTGCCGCTGGAGTTCTCGGCCAGGGCGGCCTTCAATGCGGAGCTGCAGGCGCATCTGGACGGCCAGAGCTTGCAGTTCCACCACATGCTGCACTTCAATCAGGGCGGGCAGGAGCGCTGGCTGCTGGCGCGTGGCCTGGCCGTTAGAGAGGACGGCAAACCCGTGCGTATGGCCGGCTCGCTGACCGACATTTCCGAGGGCCAGCGTCTGCAGCGTCAGATCAGCTACGACGCGCTGCACGACCGCCTCACCGGCCTGGCCAACCGCGTGCTCTTCCGCGAGCAGCTGACGCAGCTGTTGAGCGGCATGTCCGCCCCCGAGACCGGCCTGCTGCTGCTGGGCCTGGACGGCTTCCGCGCGCTGAACGAGACCCACGGCCCCGTGGTGGGCGACTCGGTGCTGACCGAGCTGGCCGGCCGCCTCAAGGCAGCCTTCGGCGCGCGCCATCTCGTCGCCCGGCTGGGGCCGGATCAGTTCGCGCTGCTGCTGGCCGGTGGCGATGTCGCCGCCGAGCTGTCTAGCAGCGTGCAGGCTGTGCTGGCGCCGCCGTTCGGTGAGCATGGCCTGGCCATCACCGCCGGCATCGCCTGGGCCCAGCGCCGCCACGGGCCCAGTAGCGCCGACGAGCTGATGGCTGCCGCCGAAGGGGCGCTGGCCCGCGCCAAGTCCGCCGGCCCGCGCCAGACGCATGAGTTCGATCCGGCCGAGCAACTGGTCGAGCAATCGCGCCGCTGGCTGCGCGACGCCATCGACGTGGCGCTGGCGGCAGGCGACCAGTTCGAGCTGCACTACCAGCCCTTCGTGCGCCTTTCGGACCGCAGCCTGCTCGGCTTCGAGGCGCTGATCCGCTGGCGCCACCCGACCAGGGGCCTGATCATGCCGGGCGACTTCATCCCGGTGGCCGAGGCCAGCGGCCAGATCACGGCCATAGGCCGCTGGGGCCTGCTCGAAGCCGCCGCCCAACTGCGCCGCTGGCAGCCGCTGGGCTTCACTGGCGAGGTGGCGGTCAACCTGTCCGGCGTGCAACTGGAGCGCGATGTCGAACTGCTCGCCGACGCCCGCGCCACGCTGGCGGCGCTGGGCGACGTACCCACGCACCGCTTGAAGCTCGAAGTCACCGAGAGCATGGCCATGGCCAACCCGCAGCGCAGCGCCGAGGTGCTGCAGGAGCTGGCGCGCATGGGCTTCAAGCTCAGCATCGACGACTTCGGCACGGGCTACTCGTCGCTGGCCTATCTGCACCGCTTCCCCTTCGACACGCTGAAGGTCGACCGCAGCTTCGTCATCCGCCTGGCCGCCGGCCGCGAGGCGCAGGAGATCGTCCGCACCATCGTCGGCCTGGCACTGGCCCTGGGCAAGCAGACGCTGGCCGAAGGCGTCGAGGACGAGCAGCAGGCCGCGCTGCTGGAGCAGCTGGGTGTGCAGGTGGGGCAGGGCTGGCTGTTCGCCAAGGCATTGCCGGAAGCCGAAGCGGCCAAGGCCATCCTGAGCGCACCCTGGCGGCGCTGAGAGGTAGCCGATGTGGCCGTGCTCTCGCAGTGCGGCCTGTTGTCTGACAGAGAAAGCCGCGCCGCAAGACTACTATCGGCGGCGCTCCATGCCAGCCCGGCACGCAGGCAACGACGGCCACCACCGTTCAGGCAAGGAACCCATGAAGAACAACAGTGCGGCCTTTGAAACGCTGCTGTCGCAGCATCGCGCCCAGGTCCTTGCCGAATGGCAGGCCGAATTGGCTGCCGGTGGCGGTGGCCGCAGCCTGAGCACCGAAGTGCAGGGGACCGAGCAGTTGCTGGATGCGCTGCAGTCTGGCCTGCAGGCCAAAGGCAGCATCGACAACTTCGATGACAAGGGCTGGGAGAAGAGCCGCGAATTCCTGGCCGCGCTGTCGCGCTCGCGCGCCGCGCAGGGATCGACGGCGGCGGACACCAGCCGCTTCGTGCTGGCATTGAAGAAGCCGGTCTTTTCCGGCCTGCAGCGAGTGCTCGCCAGTGAACCCGCCTTGCTGCTGCACACCGTGTGGCAGGTGTCCACGCTGATCGACAACCTGGCCCAGTTCACGGTGACGACCTATCAGCGCAGCCGCGAGGAGCTCATCAACCGCCAGCAGCAGGAGCTGCTGGAGCTGTCCACGCCGGTCATCAAGCTCTGGGACGGCGTGCTGGCCGTGCCGATGATCGGCACGCTGGACAGCGGCCGCACGCAGATCGTCATGGAGGCGCTGCTGCAGCGCATCGTCGACACCGGCTCCACCATTGCCATCATCGATATCACCGGTGTGCCTACCGTCGACACGCTGGTCGCCCAGCATTTGCTGAAGACCGTCACCGCCATCCGCCTGATGGGCGCTGAGTGCATCGTCAGCGGCATCCGCCCGCAGATCGCGCAGACCATCGTGCACCTGGGCATTGACCTGCAGGGCATCATCACCAAGGCCACGCTGGCCGACGCGCTGCAGGTGGCGATGAAGCGCGCCGGCTTCGTCGTCAGCCGTAGCAAGCCTGCAGCGGCCGGAGCAGCGGCCGCGCCGTCCGCAGCGGCCGACTGAAATGCAACGCATCCCCATCCTCCAGCTGGGTCGCAACCTGCTGGTCACGATTCAGGTCGACCTGATGGACCAGACCGCCCTGGCCCTGCAGGACGACCTCGCGTCCAGGATCGAACGCACCGGTGCCACCGGCGTGCTGATCGACATCTCGGCGTTGGAGATCGTCGACTCCTTCATCGGTCGCATGCTGGCCAGCATCTCCAGCATCGCCCATGTGCTCGGCGCGAGCTCGGTGGTCGTGGGCATGCAGCCTGCGGTGGCCATCACGCTGGTGGAACTTGGCCTCTCGCTGACCGGCGTGCGCACGGCATTGAACGTCGATCGCGGCATGGAAATGCTCCGCCAGGCAACCGAGGAGCACCCTGATGACCGCGAATCCGACCGCGACTGAAGGCAGCGTGCCGGTCCGCAGCGAGAACGATGTCGTCACCAGCCGGCAATTCGTGCGCAAGCTGGCGCAGCAGCTCGGCTTCTCCCTCGTTGACCAGACCAAGATGGTTACCGCAGCCAGCGAACTGTCGCGCAACGTGCTGGTCTACGGTGGCGGTGGCGACATGGAATGGCGCCTGCGCCAGGATGGTCTTCGCGCCGGCCTGACGCTGTCCTTCGTCGACCAGGGCCCCGGCATCGCAGACCTGGATCTGGCGATGAAGGATGGCTGGACGACAGGCGGCAGCCTGGGCAAGGGCCTGCCGGGCAGCAAGCGCCTGGTCAACGAGTTCGAGCTGGTGTCGACCGTCGGTCAGGGCACCCGCGTGACCATCACGCGTTGGAAGTAGGGGCGGATGCGACCCTATCAACGGTTTGCCATCGACGAGGCCAGCCAGGTCGGTGAAGCGCGTCGCGCGGCGCACGCGCTGGCTGCTGAACTCGGCTTCGACGAAGCCGCCGCCGGCCGCCTGGCGCTCGGCGTGACCGAGCTTGGCACCAACCTCGTCCGTCATGCGGGCGGCGGCGCGCTGCTGCTGGGCCTGGACGGCGAGGCGGTGGAACTGCTGTCGCTTGACACCGGCCCCGGCATGGATGTGAGCCGCTGCCTGCAGGATGGCTTTTCTACCAGCGGCACGGCGGGCACGGGGTTGGGCGCCGTGAAACGCCTCGCCAACCGCTTCTCGGCCTTCTCGCTGCCGCAACGCGGCGCCGTCATCTCGGCGCGCTTCGAGGCCGGCACGGCCCGCACGCCAACCCGGCCTGGCTTCGCGGTAGCAGGCATCGGCCTGCCGGCACCGGGTGAGCGTGTGTCCGGCGACGGCTGGGGCCTGCGCGTGAAAGACGGGCGCACGCTGCTGCTGATGGCCGACGGCCTGGGCCATGGCCCGGAGGCCGCGGAAGCGTCGGACACGGCAATTGAGCTGTTCCAGCGCACCGCGGCCAGCGGGCCCGCCGCGATGCTGGACGACGTCCACCCCAACCTGCGCAGCACCCGCGGCGCGGCGGTCGCCATCGTCGCCATCGAGCCCTCGCTGGACAAGCTGGTGTTTGCCGGCGCCGGCAACGTCTCCGGCCGGCTGATCTCAGGCGTCAGCGACCGCGGCCTGATGTCGCAGCCCGGTACGCTGGGCGTGCAGATCCGCAGCCTGAAAGACACCGCCTTCGACTGGCCGGACCATGCGATCCTCGTGCTGTTTTCAGACGGCATCGTGTCGCGCTGGAATCTGGACGACGCGGCGGGCCTGCTGCAGTGCGAGCCCACGGTGGTGGCCGGCTGGATCATCCGTGACCATTGCCGTGGCCACGACGACGCAACGGTCGTCGTGGTGCGGCGTCACTGAACTTCGGGAGTCTTGATGCAGGAACTGCCGGTCCTCGAAGTCAACGCGCTGCAAGCGGCGCTTGAGGAGTCGCGTCAGCAGGTCACATTGCTGCAGCAGGAGCTGGAAGAGACCAACGGTGGCGTGCTGGCGCTGTACGCCGAGCTGGACACGCAAGCCCAGCAACTGCGCCAGGCCACCGAGCTGAAGAGCCGCTTCCTGGCCTACATGAGCCACGAGTTCCGCACGCCGATCGCCTCCATCCGCAGCCTGACGCGCCTGCTGCTGGACCGTGTCGATGGCCCGCTGACCGTCGAGCAGGAAAAGCAGATCAACTTCATCCGCACGACGTCGGAGGAGTTCGCCGAGATGGTCAACGACCTGCTGGACCTGGCCAAGGTCGAGGCGGGTCGCATCGACGTGTCGCCCGCCTGGTTCGAGCTGGTGGACCTGTTCTCGGCGCTGCGCGGCATGTTCAAACCGGTGCTGGTGAATCCCGACGTGCAGCTGATCTTCGAAGAGCCGCAGGGCACGACGCAGCTCTTCACCGACAACGCCAAGCTGTCGCAGATTCTGCGCAACTTCATCGCCAACGCGCTGAAGTTCACCACCAAGGGTGAAGTGCGCGTGTCGGCAGTGCAGCAGGGCGAGTCCATCGTCTTCTCGGTGGCGGACAGCGGCATCGGCATCGCGTCCGAGTTCCATTCGGCCATCTTCCAGGACTTCTCCCAGCTCGACTCCCCCATCCAGAAGCGCATGCGCGGCACGGGTTTGGGCCTGTCGCTGAGCAAGCGTCTGGCCGAGCTGCTGGGCGGCAGCATCGCACTGCAAAGCGAAGCCGGCGAGGGCTCGACCTTCTCCGTCACCCTGCCACTGCGGCTGGCCAAGGCGCCGCTCGAGGTCACTCAGCCATGACCGAGCCGCGAGCGTCCGGCGCCTCGGGCGGGCGCAGCCTGGACCGCTCGCGGCACAGTCTGCTGGTGGTCAACGACGACCCGGTCGGCCGCTACGCCACCGTGCGCCTGCTGCAGTCGGCGGGCTTTCCGGTCATCGAGGCGTCGACCGGCACCGGGGCGCTGGCGCTGGCCGACGAGAGCCTCTCGGCCATCGTGCTGGACATCCACCTGCCCGACATCGACGGCCTGGAGGTCTGTCGCCGCCTGCGCCGCCAGCCCACCACCTTCAAGCTGCCGGTCATCCACCTGACGGCGGCCTACCTGACCGACGAGGACAAGGTGCGTGGCCTGGACTCGGGCGCCGACGCCTACCTGACCCATCCCGTCGAGCCGGCGGTGCTGGTCTCGACCATCCAGTCGCTGGTGCGCACGCGCGAGGCCGAGGACGCGATGCGCCACAGCGAGGCCAAGTTCCGCGCCGCCTTCGAGCGGGCGCCGGGCGGCATCGGCCTGGTGGGCCGCGACGGCCAACTGCTCGATGTCAACCCAGCGCTGCTCGCGCTGCTTGGCCGCACGCAGGCGCAGGTGACGGGCTGCCCGCTGCGCGATTTCGTGGCACCTGCGGACGTCGCCGTGGCCGAGGCCTTCCTGAAAGGACTTTCCGCTGACAGCACCTATGCCGAGTTCCAGCTCGTCAATGCCGATGGCCAGTTCGTGCCCATCGAGTGGGCCGGGGCCAGCTATATCGAGCCGGGCATTGCCATGCTGGTGGCGACCGACGTCTCGCAGCGGCTGCTGGTGGCGCAGCAGCGACAGGAACTGCTGGAGCGCGAGCGCAGCGCACGCAGCACGGCCGAGCGCCACATCCGGCTCAAGGACGACCTGATCGCCGTGCTGTCGCACGAGTTGCGCACGCCGCTGAACGTCATCCTGAACTGGGCCCACATGCTGCGAAAGCGCAGCAGCCCCGAACTGCTGGAGCGTGGTCTCGCCGCCATCGAGCGCAACGCCGACATGCAGGCGCGCCTGATCTCCGACATCCTCGACATGTCGCGGCTCAACCTCGGCAAGCTGCCGCTGAACAGGGAATGGGTCGACGTGGGCAGCCTCATCGCGGCCGCTGCCACCGCCGTGCAGCCGCTGCTGCAGCGCAGCGGCCATCGGCTGCTGCTGGACCTGGAGCGGGAAGACTTCAAGATCTACGCCGATGACTCGCGCATCCAGCAGGTGCTGTGGAACCTGTTTGGCAATGCGGTGAAGTTTTCACCCGCAGGCAGCGACATCACGCTGAGGCTGCGCGCCGAGAACGGCGGCGTGTCCATCACGGTGGCTGACCAGGGGCAGGGCATCCCAACGGAGTTCCTCCCCTTCGTCTTTGACCGCTTCGCCCAGAGCGACGCCAGCAGCAACCGCCAGCATGGCGGCCTGGGCCTGGGCCTGGCCATCGTGAAGAACCTCGTCGAATCGCATGGCGGCCACGTCAGCGTCGCGAGCACGGGGCCGGGCCAGGGCGCGCAGTTCACGCTCTGGCTGCCGGGCGGCTCGGAGCCGGCGACGCCCTCGGAGCCGGGTGTACCCAGCAGCTTTGCGTCTTTGGGCGACGGCGCGTCGGCGGTGCTCGTCGGGCTGCAGGTGCTGCTGGTCGAAGACGA
>Ga0307515_10024549_pt1 | contig 10499 bp, 8 predicted proteins | sample 17_EM_MG_FD_194513 | JGI IMG/M metagenome (GOLD analysis project Ga0307515, IMG submission 194513) | Populus trichocarpa ectomycorrhiza microbial communities from riparian zone in the Pacific Northwest, United States - 17_EM | ecosystem: Host-associated > Plants > Roots > Unclassified | place...
CCGCGCCCGGACCCGACTGCGGAGGTCCCCGCGGTGCCGCCGGCGTCGCGTCCGCCCGTGCGCCGCCTCGCACGCGGCGAGCGCGGCACGCGGTCCGAGGTCGGATCGACGCCGCGTGGCCCGCGCTCCGCGAGCACCGGCTCGCGCTCGACGCCCGCGACCTCGTCGCCACCGCGAGCGCAACGGGCAGCCTGGAATAGATCCCGCCGCACCAGGCGTTGCCGATCGCGCGACCGCCTCGGTTGCGACCTCCCCTCCCCCGCAGGACAATCCGGCGATGCCCGAGCCAGCCCCGCCTCGTCGCTCCGGCGGCGCGCTCGCGGTCGGCGCCGGCATCTTGCTTTCGCGGATCGCCGGCCTCGTGCGCGAGCGCGTGCTCGCCCACTACCTCGGCCTGTCGGTCGCCGCCGACGCGTTTCGCGCCGCGCTGCGGATCCCGAATCTGCTGCAGAACCTGCTCGGCGAGGGCGTGCTGTCGGCCTCGTTCATCCCGGTCTACGCCCGGCTGCGCGCCGAGGGCCGCCACGACGACGCCGCCCGCGTCGCCCGGACGGTCGGGAGCCTGCTCGCGGTGGTCGCCAGCGCGCTGGCGCTGGTCGGCGTGCTCGCCGCGCGCACGCTGGTCGAGCTGCTCGCGCCCGGATTCCGCGGCTACGGCCAGGACCTGACCGTCCCGCTGGTCCAGATCCTGTTCCCCGGCGTCGCGCTGCTGGTGATGTCGGCGTGGTGCCTCGGCGTGCTCAACAGCCACCGCCGGTTCTTCCTGTCGTACGCCTCGCCGGTGCTGTGGAACGCCGCGCTGATCGCCGCCGCGGTCATCGCCGGCCGCCGCCTGACCGGCCACGACGACGACATCGCGATCTGGGTCGCCTGGGGCGCGGTGATCGGCTCGGCGGCGCAGTTCCTGATCCAGCTGCCGGTCGTGATCCGCCTGCTCGGCTCGCTGCGGCCCTCGCTCGCGGTCCGCGATCCGGGCGTCGCCGCGACGCTGCGCGCGTTCGTCCCGGTCCTGCTCGGCCGCGGCTCGGTCCAGCTCTCGGGCTACGTCGACCAGGTCCTCGCCAGCTACCTCGGCCAGGGCATCCTCGCCGCGATCTCGGCCGCGCAGATCCTCTACCTCCTGCCGGTCAGCCTGTTCGGCATGGCGGTGTCCGCCGCCGAGCTGCCCGAGATGTCGAGCGCGACCGGCGGCGAGGCCGTGCGCGCCGAGCATCTGCAGCACCGGCTGCGCGGCTCGCTGCGCCGCATCGTGTTCCTGGTCGTGCCCTCGGCCGTCGCGTTCGTGGCGATCGGCCGGTCGATCGTTGCGCTGCTGTTCCAGACCGGCCGGTTCAGCGCCGGCGACACCGAGATCGTGTGGATCATCCTCGCCGGCTCGGCGATCGGCCTGTCCGCCGGCACGCAGGGCCGCCTGCTCGGCTCGGCGTTCTACGCGCTCGGCGATCCGCGGCCGCCGCTGCGCGCCGCGCTGGTCCGGGTCGCGATCACCGCCGCGCTCGGCTGGGCGTTCGCCCTGCCGCTGCGCGACCAGCTCGGCTACTCGCCGACCTGGGGCGCCTTCGGCCTCACCGCGAGCGCCGGCCTCGCCGCCTGGATCGAGTTCTCGCTGCTGCGTCGCTGGCTCGCCCGCCGGATCGGCCCGGTGCCGATTCCGTTCCGGCTCGGCCTCGGCGCGCTCGCCGTCGCGGCCCTCGCCGGCGGCCTCGGCTACAGCGCCGGCCAGCTCGCCTCCACCACCGGCGCGCCGGTCTGGCTATCGGCGAGCGCGGCGATTGCCACCTTCGGCATCGTCTACCTCGGCCTCATGATCGTCGCCGGCGTCCCCGAGGCCAGCGCATTCACCCGGCGGCCGCGACACGGGCGGTGACGCAGCCCCGGTGACGCAACGCTGTGTGTCGCTCGTGTGCGACGCCACCGCGGCCTCACTCGAAGACACGTGTCCCCTGCATCGCGCCGGTGCTACAGTGCCGCGATGCGGCCGCTCGTGATCGCGGTGGTGCTGCTGTCGTGTGCCGGCGACGAATCGCGCCGCGCGCCCGAATCGCGCCGGCCGGAGAGCCCGGCGCCCGTGGTCGTGGCCACTCGCACGCCGGCCCCGCCGCCGGCCGACCCGCGCGCGCTAACGCGTCAGGCCGCGCACGACGTACTCGCCCAGCACTGCGGCGAGTGCCACGAGGCCCATCGCTCGACCAACGCCAAGGCGCTCGCCGTGTTCGATCTCGATCAGCCCGGCTGGCCCGGCCGGTTCGACGAGCACCGCTTCGAGTCCGCGCTGCGCCGGCTGGCGACCAAGCCCGAGCCCGCGAGCACCGTGTTCACCGCATTCCACGACGCCGAGCTCGCCGCGTCGTCGGCCCGCACCAACTGACCCGCCGCGGCAGCCGTCAATCCGTCGGCCGGCAGGCGCTGTGCTCACCATCGTCGCGATAGGGCGGTGCGAGCTCGCCATCCTCCGTGTAGATACCGGCGCGTACGGCCACCCGAAATAGCTCATCGACCGAGAGCTTCTGCAACTCGGCGAGCGCCCGGCGCCGCCGACGCGTGTCCTCGTCGAGCCCCGGCGCATCCGGATCGAGCACGGTACGTCCTTCGCCGTTGGTACTCATGGCGTGATTGTTCCATGTGCTCTCGCACGTCGCACCTTCCCGTGGCGCGAACCGCGGCGTCCTCCGCCGCTGATCGTGGCGGCGGGCTGACGGGTCGGCTCGTGGACGGGTGATAGATTCCGGCCATGACGACCGCGGCCCCGGGTGATCCCACGCACCTGACCATCACCGAGCTCGGCGCGGCGTATCGCGCGCGGCGGCTGTCGCCGGTCGACGCCACCCGGGCGTGCCTCGAGCGCATCGAGCGCCGCGATCCGGAGCTGCACGCGTTCATCACGGTCACCGCCGACCTGGCGATCGACCAGGCGCGCGGCGCGGCCGCGGAGCTGGAGCGCGGCCAGGACCGCGGCCCGCTGCACGGCGTGCCGATCGCGCTCAAGGATCTGATCGACACCGCGGGGACCCGCACCACCGGCGGCAGCGCCGTGTTCGAGGACCGGGTCCCGACCGAGGACGCCGTGGTCGTGCGCCGGCTGCGCGACGCCGGTGCGGTCATGCTCGGCAAGCTCAACCTGCACGAGGTGGCGTACGGCGCCAGCGGCTTCATCGGCCACTTCCCGACGACGCGCAACCCGCACAATCCGGCGCACATCACCGGCGGATCGTCGTCGGGCTCGGCCGCCGCGGTGGCGACCGGGATGTGCTACGCCGCGCTGGGCTCGGACACCTCGGGGTCGATCCGGATCCCGGCGGCGCTGTGCGGCATCGTCGGGTTCATGCCGAGCTACGGGCTGGTCAGCCTGCGCGGCGTGCTGCCGCTGTCGTGGTCGTACGACCACGTCGGGCCGATGACCCGCTCGGTGCGCGACGCGGCGCTCGTGCTCCAGGCGATCGCCGGCCACGACGCCGAGGACATCACCAGCATCGCGTTCCCGGCCGACGATTACGTCGCCGCGGTCGACGCGCCCGGGCCGATGCCGCGGCTGGGCGTGGCGCGGTCGCACTTCTTCGCCGACCTCGATCCCGAGGTCGCCGCGGCGGTCGAGCGCGCGCTCGGCGTGCTCGCCGGGCTCGGCGCGACGCTGCGCGACGTCGAGGTCGCGGTCGACGACGACCGCACGGTGTTCCGCGCCGAGTCCTACGCGTACCACCGGCCGTGGCTCGAGCGGACGCCGGAGCGCTACCAGCCCGAGACCCTGCGCCGGATCCGCACCGGCGAGGCGGTGACCGCGGCCGAGTACATCGAACGGTGGCAGCACCTCCAGCGGATGCGGCGCGGCGCCGCGGCGCTGTTTGGCGACGTCGACCTGATCGTCACGCCGACCACGGCGATCCCGGCCCCGAGCTTCGCCGAGCTCGCCGAGCGGCCCGACGAGCTGCGGCCCCGCGAGCTGGTCCTGATGCGGACCACGCGGATGTTCGACGTGCTCGGCACGCCGGGGATCAGCGTGCCGTGCGGCACCACCGCCGCGGGGCTGCCGATCGGGCTGCAGATCATCGGCGCGCCGGGCGCCGACGCCGCGGTGCTGCGCCTCGCCGCCGCCTACGAGCGCAAGTTCGGTCCGGGGCGCATGCCGATCGGCTAGCGCAAGAGCTCGGGCCCGGTCGCAGCGTCGAGCGGCAGCGAGAGCACGAACGACGAGCCCTGTCTCGCGCCCGCCGAGCGAGCCGTCAGCTTGCCTCGCAGCTCGCGCGCGGCGCAGGCGCTGAAATGCAGCCCCATGCCGTGCCTGCCTGGCTTGGTCGTGTACCCGAGGCCGAAGATCTGGTCCAGGTGCTCGGGATCGATGCCGCAGCCGTTGTCCTCCACGGCGATCTCCAGCTCGTCGCCGGTGGTGCGTCGCGCGCGGACCACGATCCGGCGCTCCGGGAGCTCGTTGGCCAGGACGGCGTCGCGCGCGTTGGCGAGCAGGACGATCAGGATCTGCTGCACCTTGTAGCGGTCGAGCTTCACCGGCGGGAGGTCGTCGAACCGGCGCAGGACCTCGATCGCCTGCTGCTCCCACGACGCGGCGTGGGCCTTGAGTGCGTCGTCGAGCAAGCCACGGACGTCGACCGTCTCGACCACGCTCGTCGGCTTGATCTGGTCCTGCTGCGCGCTGACGATCGCCTTGATGAGATCGATCTTCTGCGACAGCGACTCGAGCTCCGCCCTGGCCGCGCCGTTGTCGCGCGCGACCGCCTCGGCGAGCTGCGCGCAGTAGTCCGGCAGCTTCTGGCCTCGAGGGTCGTCGTGGAAGAACTGGTAGAGATCCGCTTGATGCTCCTGGACCAGCGCCATCACCTTGGGGAGGTTGTGCACCTTCGACCTGGCGATCGTGTCGGTGACCAGCGCGGCCGAGACGTTCACGCTGTTCAGCACGTTGCCGACGCTGTGGAGGACCGCCGCCGCGACGTCGGCCCGACCCGCCTCGCGGGACGCCTCGACCAGCCGGGTCTGGGTGTCCCGGAGCTCCTCCAAGCTGGCGCCGAGCTGCAGCCGGAGCACGATGTTGTTGCGCAGCGAACGGTGCACGCTCCGCATCATCACGATGAGCGCCGCGCTGTAGATGAACTGCATCGCCTGGAACGGGTGCTCCAGTCCCTGGAGCGGATGGGCGAACGAGACGAAGGTCAGCGCCGCCATGTTGGACCCGACGTAGAGCAGATAGACCAGCGGGCTGCCTGCCAGCGAGACCATCGCCGCGGAGTTGATCCCGACGATGCATACCGAGCACATCGCCACGCCGAGCGGCGGCAGCTGCGGGTAGGCCGTCATGATGATCGCCCCGAGGCCGCCGCCGATCAGGAAGTTCATCGCCGCGAACCAGCCGAACACGCGCATGCGGTCGAAGCTCGCGCGCCGCACGACCCAGATCGCGCCGACCAGCCGGATCAGGATGAGGCCGATCAGCGCCAGGAACTGGGCGAACACCTGGGCTCCGGTCTCGGCACCGACGATCAGCCATAGCAGGACCACTGCCAGGAGCAGCGCGACGCCCGCGCCCCTCGTCCGGTGCAGCAGGTCCCGCACCAGCGCCTCGTTCAGCTTGTCCTGGAGCGGTGCCTCGGCCGCGCTCGGCGTCTCCAGCGTGATGAGATTGATGGCCACGCGGTTCTGGTGCTCCAGTTCTCGCATCGGCCGGCGCCCGCGAAGCTCAAGAGGGATCGGAGCGATTCGCATCCCCGGCGAGACCCGCGATCCGCGCGGCGGTTTCGCCACAGGATCGGCCGGAGGCTGCGCGGCCAGGCGTGGCCTCGTGCGGATGTTTGCCCGCGAGGGGATGTCGCGGAATCCGGAGACCGAGCAGAGCCGCCAGGGGTCTCATCGACGAATCGCTGACTGTGGGCAATCGGCAGATATCCCAGTCGCCAGCACGACACGGAATGTCATGTACGCAGCGGCGATGGAGGATTTTTACAGCGGACCTCGTCCGACCCGTCGGGCGCACGATACGAGCAAGACATTCGTATTGACGATCACGCGAGAGTTCCTCTAGAGCTACTCTCGATGCGCGCGCTGATTTGCGCCGGGATCGTGTGTGCCTGTGTTGCGTATGCGACCAGCACCTGGGCGGACGCGCGCGCCGATAGCCGCGCGACGTACCGGCGGGCCGCCCAGCTCGTCGATCGCGGTGACGCGGAAGCCGCGCTGGCGGTGATCGACGCGGGGCTCGCGGCCGCGCCCCGGAACCTCTCGCTGCTCGGTCTCAAGGGCATGGTGCTGATGTCCCTGTACGACTACGCCGGTGCGTTTGCCACCTATCAGGCGTATCTCGACGCCGGGGCGCGCGGCGCGAATCGCCGCGAGGTCCAGAAGATCGTCAACAACCTGCGCGCCGTGCAGTCGACCCACCTCGAGGTCACGGTCGCGAACGGCCCTGCTGCGATCTTCCTCGACTCGACCGCGCGCCGGCCGATCTGCGCCGCCGTGCCGCCGTGTATCCAGGCGGTTTTGCCCGGTTCGTACAAGGTGATCGCCGAGCGGGCCGGATTCGTGCGCTGGACCGGACCGGTCACGATCGTCGGCGGCGAGACCACGAAGCTTGCGGTGACGCTGGTCGAGAAGCCGTCGGTGCTCACCGTGCGCGTCGCGCAGCCAGGCGCGCGGGTCACGGTCGATGACACGGCCTACACCACGCCCACCACGGTCCCGGCCGGGGTGCATCGCGTCGTGGTCTCGCTCTCGGGTCATGTGACCCACCGGCTCGAAGCGACGGCGCGCCAAGGCGCGGCGATCGATCTCGACGTGGCGCTCGCGCCGCTCGTGGCCGTCCGGGTATCGCCGCCCCATGCGCGGTTGGCGCTCGACGGCACGTCGATCGCCTTCGAGGATGGCGGGATCGCGGTGCCGCCTGGCCGCCATGTCCTGGTCGCGAGCGCGCCGGGCTTCGGTGACCGCCGCGTCGAGATTCCGGCGATCCGGGCCGACGGCTATCACATCGTCGTCGAGCTGGCGCGGCCCCGGCAGGACGTCGCGCCGCCTGCGGCCGCGAGGTGGCTGACGCGGCGCAACGTCGCGATCGCTGCGAGCGGCGTCGGGCTGGCGGCCCTGGCGAGCGGCGTCGCGCTCGGGATCCAGTCGCGACGGCTCGATCACGACACGTACGCGCTGTGTCCACCAGCGTCGCGGTCATGCGGCGCCGCGCAGGAAGCGAACGAGCTCAATCGCCGGGCGAGGTCGCGCGCGCTGGAAGCGAACATCGGCTTCGGCATCGCTGGCGGCGCCGCGATCGCCGCCGCGGTGCTGTGGTTCACCGCTGCGCCAGAGTCGCGGGTCGTGGTGGTTCCTCACCTCGGCGCTCCGCGGGACGTCGCCGGGCTCGATCTGGCCGTGAGGTTCTGACATGTGCTCGCGCTCGTACCTCGCCGTGCTTGGTCTCGTCCTGGCGCTGACACTGGCGCTGGCATCGTGCAAGGTCACCGCCATCACGTTCAACGTCGTGGACGCGACGGCCGACGCGACGGCCGACGCGACGGAGAGTTGCGACACGCCCGGCGACGAGGACGGCAACGGCCTGGCCGACTGCGCCGATCCGGCCTGTGCCGACGCACCGGCGTGCGCGCCGCTGTGCGGCAACACCAGGCTCGACCCCGGCGAGCAGTGCGACAGCGGCGGCGTGGACACCCAGGTGTGCAACGGTAACCCGGCCGGCAACAAAGGCGCCCAGAGCTGCAAGTCCCCGCTGTGTGGCGATGGCTACGTGAACACGGCGTTCATCCCCGGCGGCGCCTCGAACGCCGAGGACTGCGACAACCTCGGCGGCGCGGACACTGCGACCTGCAACGGCAACAGCAACAGCGCCAACGGCCCGGGAAGCTGCCGGCGCTCCACCTGCGGCGATGGCTACCGCAATGCCGCCGCCGGGGAGCAATGCGACGTGTCGGGCGGCGCTGATACGGCGACTTGCAACGGCAAGACCGCCGCTGGCGCCGCCGCCTGCCACACCTCGGCTTGCGGCGACGGCTACCGCAATGCCGCCGCCGGGGAGCAATGCGACGTGACCGGCGGCGCCGACACGATGACGTGCAATGGCGCCAGCGCCGGCGCGATACGCTGCCACACAGCGGCTTGCGGCGACGGCTACCGCAACGCAGCCGCGGGAGAGCAGTGCGATACGGCAGGTGGCCTCGACTCTGCGACCTGTAACGGCACCAGCGCCGGCGCCCAGCGCTGCCGCACGTCGAGCTGCGGCGACGGCTATATCAACACCGCAGCCTCCGAGGACTGCGATACCTCCGGCGGCGCTGACACCGCGGCATGCAACGGCAAGAACGCCGGCGTCGCCAGCTGTCATCTGCCCATCTGCGGCGATGGCTATCGCAACGCCGCCACCGGCGAGCAATGCGATTCCGGCGGCCTCGACACTGCGACTTGCAATGGCACGAACGCGGGCAGCACCGCGTGTCACGTGGCCGTCTGCGGCGATAACTACGTCAACACACTCGCCGGCGAGCAATGTGATCTCGGCGGCCCCGATACCGCGACTTGCAACGGCAACAACGCCGGCGCCAGCGGCTGCCGCCGGTCCCGCTGTGGCGATGGCTACGCCAACGCGGCATCCGGCGAGGAATGCGACGGAGCCGACCAGGCCTGCGCGCCAGGCCTGACGTGCAGCGTGGTCTGCCGCTGCCGGTGACCATGAGCTACGCTCGAGCTGGGCCGGCTCGAGCGCCCAGATCAGAACGCGCCGCCGACCACGAGGCCGAGGCTGCCGTCGCCGACGCTGGGCGCCACGGCGACCGAGCGGGTCTCGAGCGACGGCGCGGTGGCCCAGACGATCACCGCGGCGATCGCGGCGGCGCCGGCGACGCCGAACAGGATGTCGGAGCGCAGAGCGGCGGTCCGGGACGCATCGACGCGGTCCTGCGCCGCGGCGAACTGATCGGTCGCGCAGTGCGCGATGTCGCCGCCGCACAGCCGCTTGGCGTCGTTGTACTTCGAGCGCGCGTCGAGGCCAAACACCGTGCCGCCGCCCGCCGCGCCGAGCGCGGCGCCGCCGATGACCAGCGCGATGACGTGGCGGCGATGCCGGCTGGCCGCGACCTCCGGCGAGCCGTCCGGATCGGCGGGCTTGATCGGCCTGGCGGGTTTCGCCGGCCTGGCGACGACGAGCGGCTCGAGCGCCGGGACCTCGATCGCGAGGATCTCGCCCTCGACGGCGGTGTAGTCGTGGCTCCAGGGCTTGGTGGTGACGCGGTCGCCGTCGCGGCCCGCCGCGCTGACCGACACGGTGCCCGGGTCGACCGGCACCGCGACCGGGACCTCGACGGAGGCGACGTCGCGGCCGTTGATCTGCACCACCAGGCCCGGGGTCGGGCCGGCGAGCTTGATCGAGTACCGGGGCAGCCGGCGCTCGAGCTTGGCGGCCTGCGCCGCCGCGTCGGTGCGGAGCTCGGCGGTCGGCGCGGTGTCGGCGAGCTCGCGCCACAACAGCCACGCCGAGGCCACGCGCCCCGAGCGGCCGTGGCAGCGCGCGAGCGCGCCCTTGGTGCCGCTGTCCTTGACCAGCTGCAGGCTGGCGGCGAGCTCGGCGCAGGCCTTCTCGAGCCGGCCAGCCTTCATGTCCTTGATCCCCTGATCGAACAGCGCGACCGCCTCGGCCTGGGGATCCGCCGAGGCCGGCGCCGCGCCGGTAGCGACGATCCATGCGACGAGCAGCACCGCGAGCGCCGCGCGAGTCACGGCTTCTTCTCGTCGTGCGTCATGTGCATCCACTTGTCGTCCTCGTCGGGCGTCGCCGCCGAGCCGGCGCCCGAACCGGCGGCGGAGCCCGGCCCCGCGCCGGCGCGTGGTGGCGCAGCGGCCTTGCGCGGCGGGCGCGACGGGCGCCGCTTGCGCTCGGGCCGCGTGGCCGGCGCCGCGGTGACCGCGACCGGCGCCGGCTCGGTGGCGACGGCAGCAGCGGGCGCGGCGGGCCGCGGCTCGATCGTGCGGGCCGGCGGATCCTCGACGATCGGCTCCACGATCGGCTCCACGATCGGCTGCGGCGGCCGCGCGGGCTCGGGCGCCGAGGATGGCTTGGCGATCGCGGGTGGCTCGGCGAGCCCGGCATCGCCGATCCAGCCGGTGCGCCACAGCATCGCGATCACCAGCGCACCGACCGCCGCGCCGGCGACGATCGCGCCGAGGACGCCCCACGACCGGCCGTCGCGCGCCCCGGGCAGCGACTGGCCCGAGGTCCCGCCGAGCGTGTTGACCTGCGCCGGCTCCGGTCCGGTCGAGTCGCCCAGGTCGTGCTGGATCGTCGCCGCCGAGTCGTGCTTGCCGGTCCGCCGCAGCACGATCTGGATCCGCGACGCGCTGGTGGTGGCGTTCTTGGGCCCGAACGGCGCGAGCGCCTGGGCGAGCTCGCCGACGTCGGGGTAGCGGTCGTCGGGCTCCTTCTGCAGGCAGCGCATCACCGCGGCCTCGAAGCCGTCGGGCAGATCGCCGCGGATCGCCGACATCGGGTCAGGCTCGTCGTTGACCAC
>Ga0307515_10024552_pt1 | contig 10499 bp, 7 predicted proteins | sample 17_EM_MG_FD_194513 | JGI IMG/M metagenome (GOLD analysis project Ga0307515, IMG submission 194513) | Populus trichocarpa ectomycorrhiza microbial communities from riparian zone in the Pacific Northwest, United States - 17_EM | ecosystem: Host-associated > Plants > Roots > Unclassified | place...
ACAAAGGAACCCCAGACTGGACCTGGCGCTTACCGATCAGTCGACTCATCCCGGTTGCGCCCAACTGCGCCCACTGCACACTGCACACACAACATACTCGCAAATGGACAGATGCTTAGAGATATCTCTTCGAAGGCAACCCCGTTCGTAACTTCCGCTCTTCTCAGAACTCAATTAATGCTCGAACTCTGCCAGCGATCGACACTTCTGCCGTGGCTCGCGCCCCAATCGAAATCTGGCGTATGATCGTCGACATTTCAACCCACGTTGAAGGAGAGCTCACACACTTTACAAGTGATGAGATCCAACTTGATCAGGAGGGATTGGAATTGCTGGTCGGGCGATATCACCCGTCCAATAAACGGATTCTCACCGAGCTTCCATGGCGTCGCTCCATCGTCCTGATCTCTCGCCAATGGTACAACCTTGGCATTGAGTTTCTGTATCGTTCTCTTAGTCTTAGGAACAAAGACGACCTCGCCAACCTCCTCACGCTATTCGAATCTGATTCTGGGCAAGAACGAAGGCTCGCGTTTCGAGTAAAACGTGTCATAATGGAGTCTTTCAACTATACTGGTGTAGTTGAAATGGCCGACTGCAGGAGATTGGTTCTTTTATGTTCCAATGCCATCATGTACCAGCACTCTGCCGCTGCAGTCCTAAAAGGCAATAAGCCACTCTCGTCATTCGATGATTCGTGCTTAAACGATTCAAAAATGAGATATATCTCACTGATGGGGAATGTGGATGATCGCTGTATACACCGCACTCTTCGAATCTACCAATACCATTCCTCATTTCGGGAACTTCGCGTCCTCCACATTTCTCAGTTTGACCCTACATTCTATTCGGGGCCACTGGTTTTCCCTATCCTCCATACGCTAATTATGGACAGCTATATGTCACCGCCTGTAGCCGAAATGCTTGGTGGCTGGGAAATGCCGTGCCTCCGCAACATGACAATGGCAATTAATGCAGAGTCGGTACTCGAGCCTATCCTGCATAAGCATGAGGCGACACTCACGCTTCTTTTCATCTCGGAATGGGTGGAGATAGTGGGACATGACCACGACTTCCTGGGGCACGTCGATCTCACCACCACCACCATGGGAATCAAGTATGGAATGTTCAGGTCGTTGCAGACATTTGTCACGACTTTGGTAGTCCCATCTGGGTGGACACGTCTCTTCCTCCCATTCCCAAACCTTCAAAATTACTGTGTTTATCTTCATTGGGAGGATGCCTTTATGTATGATGAGGAGGCAATTGAGTATGCAGAGAGACACCTTGTGGACCTGGAGGATCAGCATGACACTCCTGCACTGCAGAAAGTCCACGTTCGTAATTGGCGGTGCCAAATGAGCAGGTATCTGGTCCAGGAGTGGGCCCCAGAATGGGAAAAGCGGTTCAAACGCAGAGGGGTTCGTTTCGAATGTGAACTGCTGAGGGGGGATTTGATTGATGTGCTGGTGAGTGAAATCTCGTTAAACCCAGAGGCGATACTGAAGAGTTCACAGGACGAAACTGAGGACATGGGCGATGAATAGATGATGCTATTTAAATTCCAATTGACCTTGAGCTGCAAATTTAGGGCAAGGAGACATCGGTGCTACAGAGGAATCGTTTAGATAACGAATATTGGATTGGAAAAGTAATATGACACAACGGTAACACCGAACGACGAAACGTAGGATTGGCGTCTGTGGGAATAAATTAATATCTATGGATCCCAGTGATCCTGAAGTGGTTCTCTACATACAAGCACGCACGGCCTAGAGTCAGAATGAATCGAGAGTAGGTAGATCGGAGACCGGTGATGTGATTAATTGTTTGTTGACTGCATGACGAACGGATGTGATGCATGTGGGATCGCCACAGCCCGCCATCTTCGAGTCATGCTCGTGTTCGCAAGAGTCAAGAGGCGGTAGGTTATTTCCTTTGAAAACGGCAAATCCTCACCGATAATTGACGGCCAGAGGCAGAGTCATGGCACTCGCGACTCTGGAGTCGGCGGTGGCAGTTCGCCGGAAGAGGAGGTCGCGATAGTCAATCCAGTCCGGACGTCTCAGATCATCCGTGCCTCAGTCCGTCTGCAGATGATGTAAGATTAAGACCGGGCATATGACACACCCGCGCTCAGAGGGCGTCATCATGCTTATGTAGCGTAGGATCAACCCGTGCTCGCTGGACATGGGTTGAGGCGTGGACAAATGCCAATGAAGAAGTCAAGAGGAAGAGGTCGTGTGAATAATATATCGCATCGAGGTCCCCTCCTTCGCGCTGAGTAAATTCACTGTAGAAACGCAGAAGTCTAGAGTTGGTGAAGAACTGTCGCTCCCTCCCAAGCAGGCAAACGGGTCATGCTTTTTGTTCTGGTAAATACATACGGAGACAGCGGCGCATGACTCGATCAATGAGTTTCCTGTATGATCGACCTCGGTGTTGTGAGTCCTCGACGATGGTTTAGACGTGATAACTCTTTAAAGCCCAATTCCGAATGCCTTTCTTATGTAGTATCCATTACCTTTCTTGATACATTCACTTATATTGTCTATCTCACAGCGTAACTAACAGGGAGAGATTCAACAATACAATGGGAAGGACCGCGTCATTTTTCGTTAAAAACATATTGTAGACATTGATAGTGCATGCATTTTGGGAAAGGAGTCAATCGGTATGGGACTGAGCCTTGTTGTTGTGAAGAATCACTCCAGGCTCTGGAGTACTGCCCTCAGGAACTCTGGACCAAGAACTGAAAGGAAGTGGTACGCACAGGTCGACGTGTTGTTCTGGGCTCCTGCCTGACCACCATCTTGGACATCTTTCCCTTGAGGAGCATTCGTGTCTTGTTCCGCAGGGTCATAAGTAGTCGAAGTCACACATTTATCGCTATTGCAGTCTGTTTTGATGAGTCGTCTGCCTTGGAAATGGTACCGACAAAGGTTCTTGAAGACGAAGGAAACTGATTCTTGCATATCTAGGGGCGCTGAGGATGAGTTGAAGAAGCTGATGTAGATGATGAGCCTCTATGTCGGTGATCATTTTATAGTGGGCCCCAGTAGCAAAGGGAACGCCGCTTGACTTGATGCCGCTAGCTGCATGCGTGGCTCTCTGCACAAAATGCAAGGCATTTGTCTCTCTCACAAACGATCGTTTGAGGGAATTGGGCATGATTACCCTGGGTGTCCAAACGATTGAACGTGGCGGGTCGCCGGAGGTGCATCGCAAACCCTTTGTCAGTCCATTCAGTCCATTCAGATACAATACATCCCAGTTTAACATTTCCGAATTAGGTGCATAATGTCACGCAACACGCCTCGTTCACTCAGATTGCGGCGTTGTATTCATTAAATCCGGTGTTCCACAACACACACGCCTGGAGGGCTACTACATAGCCGTCGGATATAAGTCAGATCCAACGCATACATTATAAAACATACCGGCCAGGCGGACTCCCAAATACAGGGAAAATACACGCGCTGACTTGCAGCTGACCATGACCGAGAAGGCCTTTCGCCCAACTGGATTATGTTCCAAAGCTCCCGGAGGCGGAGTCGGACACAGCCTCTTGGTAACAACTATGAGCTGTACATCCAACAAAAACTCGCGTAGGGGACCCGGCGCTTACCGAGAAATCCATTCTTCCGATTACGGTTGGGCCACTGTCCACGCAATATATTTGTCATTTCTCTTCGAAAGCAGCCACCCGCCCTTCTCAGAACTCAGCCCGTCCTCTCCAGTGATCGACGTTAGCTCCTGGTGGCGCAGATCCGGTGTATGACCGTCACCATTTCAACTTCGTTGAAGGAGAGCTCGCGCTATTTACAATGACAAGATTCAACTTGGTCAGGACGCGACGGACTGAAACTGTTGGTCGCGCGGTATCACCCGTCCAATAAATGGGTTCTCATCGAGCTTCCATGCCGTTTCTCCATGCCCTTACCTCTCGTCAATGGTACAACTTTGATATTAATCATGTTCCCTCGGTCTCAGGGAATCTGTTTCTGGACAAGAAAGAAGGCTCACATTTTGAGTAAACCGTGTCTTAATGGAATCCCTCAACTATACTGGTGTAGTTATAATGGCTGATTGCAGGAGACTGGTTCTTCTATGCTCCAATGCCATAATATACCAGCCCTCTGCCGCTGCAGTCCTAAGCCACTATCTTCAGTGGTGCATTCGTCCTTAAGCGAATCAAAATTGTGATATATCTCACTGATGGGGAACGTGGATGATCGATGTATACACCGCGCTCTTCGAATCAGTACTACTCCTCATCTAGGAAACTTTACGTTCTCCAATTTTTGGTTTGACCCTACATTCTATTCGGGGCCACTGCTTTCCTTATCCTCCATACGCTAATTGTGGACAGCTACATGTCACTGCCCGTCCCTGAGATGCTTGATGGCCTGGCTGGGACATGCCACGCCTCCGCATTGAGTTACTGCAGGGTCAGTGCTTGGGCTTACCCTGCATAAAAATGAGGCGGAACTCAGGCTCCTTTCACATCCGAATGGGTGGAGACAGTGGGACGTGACCAGGACTTCCCGGGGCACGTCGATCTCGCCACCACCACCGTGGTGCAATGTTCCAATCGTTGCGGCTTTGTCACGGCTTTGGTGGTCCCATTTGGGTGAACACATATCTCCTTTCCATTCCAGATTTATTGTGTTTATCTTCTTTGGGAGGGTGCCTGTACGCCTGATGAGGAGGCGATTGAGTATACAGGGAGACACCTCTTGGACCTGAGGGATCGAGACTTCAATCCTGCACTCCAGAGAGTCTATGTCCGGAATTGGCGATGCTGAACGAGCGGGTATTTAGTAAAGGAATAGGTTCCAGAACAGGAAGACCACTTTGAATGCAGGGGGCTCCGTTTCGAATGTCAACTACTGGAAGGGGGGTCATTTGATGTGCTGGGCTGAAACCTTGTTCAGCGAAGAGGCGATGCTGAAGGACTCGCAGGAAGAAACTGAGGACTGAGCGATGAAAGGGGCACTATTGAAAGGTCCAACTAACCTTATGTTGAGTATGACGGGAGTGGGGTATTCGCTTATAACTTTATTGCTGCATTCGTCACTCCAGGGGTGCTTAAATACATTGGCGTCTGATACAGCGGTGTGCATAGCTATACCATCTTACCTCCAGCCATCGGCTGCGAACAAGCAAACACAGCGAACACAGCGAACACAGCAAATTCGGCACAAAATGAACGTTTGGGCACGCGGGGATCGCATCGAAGACTAACGAAGGCATACCGAAAATCCGGATCTCCAACTTAACACCTTGAGCTGCGAACTCGGAACAAAGAGGCACCGATGGTATAGAGTAATTGCGTATATAACGAATAATGGATTGTTCACAAAGTAATACGGCGTAATAGCAAAATCGAACGACAAAACATAGGATTGGTGTTTCTGGGTAAAAGTTTAATACTTGTGAATCCCAATGATCGTGAATTGAACCTCTACGTACAAGTGTAGCTTGGAGTCAGGGCGAATCGAAAGTAGATAGATCGGGGACGGGTATTGTGGTTGTTTGTCGATTGTATGACATTATCGCTGATCGGAGGTGATACAGGAGGGATCTCCGCAGTCCTTTGTCTTTGCACCATATTCGTATTTGCAATAATCGACAGGCGGTAAGGCGTTTCCTTCGGACATAATGGCAGTTACAGAGGACAGTGTTAACACCTCCGCTCATCGTCGGAGGTAGTTATATGCTCCCATTACGGCCAGTGTCAAAAGCAATGCGACTACTAGGACCCTTCTCCTCACAGATCATGGCATTCTCAAGAGCTATCCTTGGGCTGAGATGGCGCAGCCATCCACCCTGGTTTTCAAGGCTCCGGTACGCCCTCTCGCTCGCCCTTAGAGCGCTACTAACACTGGTGTTGTTTGCACCGGACAGAACGGATGCAGAACGGAATAGCTCATTCCCGCCCTAATTAGGCAAGAGGCAAGTAACATCGCTGCTTTGTCCGGCCTTGGCCATAGCGGATGACAGGCCCGGTCGATCCCGGGTCAACCTCCGAACCAAGAATCCTATGGATGGCCCACAGAGGTTGAAAAAGAGCGACATTGGCTCAAGAAGAACAGGAGCTGTTCTATTATCTATAATTTATGTGTGAGGTGGTCTCTGAGTTGGGGGAGCGTGATACCCGGTGGCCGCCGGCCGGAGTGGAGTCTGTTGATTTTTGACATTTCAATCACTCCAGCGCAAGGCAGTGATGTAGTCATCCATTATTCAAATGATTGACGTCTATGTGCAGTGCACTTTCTGGCTTCATTTCAGACCAAATTCGACGGATGCATGTGCTTAGCGTGATAATGCAAATAAACCAGGTATAGAGACGGGTAGTGGACCTCTGAGTGAACTCTCAAGTGTATGATAATCAGCTATGAAGGGAACATTCAATTGGATTCTTCTAATGTAGAAGATGGGTGACTCAACCCTCTTGCCATACTCGGAGGAACTAATATTGAGCGACGGTAAATGAGAGTACCATCGGTGAGGGATAGTAGGTCAGGGGCCATTCGATATGAGCAACGGCGGAAGTGAGGGACCAACTGTATGTGGTATATGAACGAGTAGAAGACAATTGCTTGTATTGCGTGACATCTGAGGAGCCTGACATCACCAGGAGGCGAGCGAGAGGGGTCGGATCCGTATTGTTCAAAGCGAGGTAAGATCGATTGAGGGCCACCAGAGCGACGATATAAATGACCACCCGTTGTTAGTCAACATTGTGCCATCCGTTGGGATACAGAGTCACTTGCATGGGGTAGGCGTCCGTAGATAAACTAAGTCGCGAAGCGTCATTGTATTTATTGATCAATGAGATACCGGGCTATTGGAGTGATGACATTAATAGCCGTTCGTCTATAGACAAGGTCGTATGCGGCCATGAATATGACGCCCGCTGAACAAAGACGATGGGGAGGGTCGGGAACCATGAAACGAGACGGAGAGCGCGTAAACACAAGACACGGGTAAAGTAGAAGGCTAAAAATATGCTTTTTGCGTGTAGAGGGATTACCCTTGTGGATCTAAACCAGCGATGGGGGGCCCATGGAGACCAAGGCTGGTGCTTGCAACCAAGTCTCGCTAGATGAAGCCACGCGCGATCGCCTTGGTACGTACTAAACTGTGTATTGGTTGCATGCGGGTTTGTGGTGATTAAGATACTGTTAATTATTCAAATTTCTGAGTATCACACACTAGAGTAGGCATCCCGGTGTAAACCTTGCGCGATGTCAACCTCGATGTCATCTCCATCCAGGACAGCACCCCCGTCCATCTCTCCAGCCAATAAATCTAGTGCGCAGCTAAGCTATTCTGGACCACACGTTTCGTGCCAGGTGTCACTCCGTGTATGGGAGAACGGCATTTACCTGCCTTTACTGCATTCTGGGTAGATAGTACGGCATCTCCACTGAGTTCCAGAGATAATAAGTTATCATTGGGGGCTACAACAAAGACACCACAGACATCCTTAGCACGTGGCAAGTGAGGGTGTCGCAGCTCGAGGGTGGCATGTAGCACTGACGGCGCCACTTCACTGGTCTTTGGCGTGGCGTCCTAATCAACGATATGGAGAAGCGAGCCTTCAAGCTCAGGAAGAGAGGAGGTACGGACCACTTTGTGTATGTGTGTGAGAGGTAGCATTGAGAGCCCAAGTCTGAGGACGGGACTCGTATATAGGGAAACACCTGGACATTGTGGAAGATGAAAGAGCGTGCGAGTGCTTAAGCTACTCCTTCTGGAGAGACTTTGGCCTCCCCCGTAAACATGTAAACGCAGCGACTTCTTCAACCCTGCCTGTGAGTTGCACCGACTTGACTGGATGCCAGTGATGACGACCAGCCTAGTTAGTCGCTTGATTTAAATTCCCGACACAACTTATCACCCCAACAACCGCCCCACCATGCTCAAGCAATCGCCGGCCCCAGCCTCATGAGGTCACTGACAAATAATGTTTTAGCACACATGCTGTATATTTGTACGAACCCCACAAGGGCCCGTGGAGGGCACCGGTTATGACCGAGCCGGCTTGCGTTGACACCGCAGTCGAGTACTCAGTCACATTTAGTCTCTTTTCAAATGTTGACCGCCAAGAATTTCACTTTTTGCACCTTGACCCTCTTCGGATGGCTCTTCGATGGCTCTTCAATGACTCTTCGAGATTCTTTGGATTGGTCATTCTATTACACAATTCCCCGGCACCGTGCATTTCCCTATCAGACTCTCATATCTGACTCACAAATCACCGCCGTATATACTATCCCACCGGGCCGACATTACTTCATTGCCTTCCACTGGAGCGACAGCTTTGATATTTGATATTGTCCATATGTGTAAGTATGTATGTTTTTATTAAGCTAATATAACTTTCCTAAGCGCTAGGAGCCCCAATATATAAGTCCCGGCCTCCTCAGCGTTTCAGGACTACGATTATCTCACCCCCCGCCCCTAGCTCTCCGTTTGCCATCCCAATCTGCCGGCCTTCCCCCCTCTAAGGCGTTTAAGCCGCTCGTTGTCTGCTGCGATGGCACCTGGGAGGCAGGTGACCGCGCATCAAACCGCGATAGCTCCTACCAGACCAATATCACTCGCATATGCCATGCCCTTGCAGACGAAGCAATCATGCCAGATGGCACCCGTATCCCTCAGATCATTTACTACCAGAGTGGCGTCGGCTCAAATGCTCCAACAGCTCTTGGACGGACAATCGCTGGTCAGTGTAAATGCTTTCTCATGGCTCTTTAGCTCACACCACACTCCAACCACCAGGTGCCATCGGCTACGGCGTCAACGAAAACATCCTCTCGGCTTATAACTTCCTCGTCAACAACTACACCGTTGGTGATGAGTTATTCTTCTTTGGTTTCTCCCGTGGCAGCTTCACCTGCCGCAGTCTCGCTGGAATGATCAGCCAGTTCGGCATTTTGAAGCAAGAAGAAGCCGGCGAGTGGTTCGCTGGTATCTGGGATCGGTACCAAGGTACTGTCAGGGATGAGCAATGGGAAAGCAAGAGGGACGAAGTTACTCACAATGTGAACATCAAATTGATTGGATGTTGGGACACCGTTGGTAGTCTTGGCATTCCAGAGAGTCCCGTCACCAAATTCTTCAATCTGAACCGTAAACACGCCTTTCATGACACTGAACTCTCAGACAGTAAGTCGTTGCCTCATTTAGTTTTACGATTATTCTATTTTTGGTCTTCCTGCTGACAGCAGCATATAGAGATCGAGAACGCCTTCCATGCGCTAGCGTTGGACGAGCACCGTCAATCTTTCTCGCCGACACTCTGGTATCTCCCACCAGAGCAGGTCAATGTTCCCGAACGGCGCACTCGTCTCAAGCAATGTTGGTTCGCGGGCGTGCATACCGATGTAGGAAGAGGCTACGATGACCATGTACCAGGTGACATAGCTGATATCACCTTCACTTGGATGGTGGATCAATGCCGTGATCTCCTCACCTTCAACGAGAAAAAAGTTCGGCAGATGATGGAGAAAGGAGACTTCAAGCAGCCGGAGGAGGGACATGCCAAGAGACGACGGGAAGATAGGGTTCGCAAGGCGCAAACCTGGGGACTGGCCTGTCTACACGACTCTATGGACCTCATGTTCAAGATGGGTGGTTCAATGATGCGCACCCCGGGCCAATACACTTTCAAAGCGCGCGATTGGGTTTACGAGAAAACAGACAGCGATAGGAGTGGCAGTCCGAATGGAAGCGGCTTCGTCACCAAGTCGAAAATCGTCACCGATGCACCGCCAGGGGTGAAACCGTGGCATTCGCGTCTCTGGAGCACGGCGTCGGGCGCATTTAGCGGTTCATCGGAAGACGTTGCGAAACCAGCACCGGTCTGGACCTCCGAGGTCATCCACCCCTCGGTCCGTGTGCGAATGATACACGACCCAATGTACGACCCCCCTGCGCTCAAAGGCTTCAAGCTTATGTATGATGCAACCCGTACTCGTTGGACGTGGGTCAAGGAATGGACGGATCCCGATGGAGAAATCCGGAGGAAGAGGCTGCACGAATATTGCATCGGGGACTCGTCCTTCGAGTCGAGTAAAGCCACCGCAGAAATACTGGGGTCTGGAGTTGGGAAAGAAGTGCCGCTCCCCCCCAGGCAGACGAACGGATCGTGGTTTCGTTCCGGTAAATACACGCGGGGAATTTGAAGGCGGTATGAGTCAATTAATGGGCTTCTTGTTGGTGTATGTGTCACCCTATGTTGTACGTAGTGTACTTCCACAATAGCGTCAACCTGGTGGCTACTTACGGCACGGATCCGATTGACTCACTTATGTAGTATTTGTACTTTCTTAATACATTTACCTGTATTGTCCATCTAGCAGAGTAGCGAACGGGGGGGACATACAAAAGGGGCAGTCGCTCTTCAATTCATCGATAACGAATTTAGCAGGAATGTACACAGTATGCCATGACCCCCGATCTTTAGGCAAATCTCCGCTATCAAG
>Ga0307515_10024553_pt1 | contig 10498 bp, 10 predicted proteins | sample 17_EM_MG_FD_194513 | JGI IMG/M metagenome (GOLD analysis project Ga0307515, IMG submission 194513) | Populus trichocarpa ectomycorrhiza microbial communities from riparian zone in the Pacific Northwest, United States - 17_EM | ecosystem: Host-associated > Plants > Roots > Unclassified | place...
CACACTAACTTCATATAAAAGTAAAATAAAAAAAAATTATGAAGTTAAATTCTCAATAATCTCAAAGATAAAATTGACAAAATAGATTTGAAAACAAAAATTCAAAAAAAAAAAAGAAAGCAAAACACTGTGAGTTACTATTGTAATCCACAGTAGAATAAGTGTTAGGTGAATAGTGATTTCCCTCACATCCTTTAATTTTTGTTACTTCACAAAATTTAATAATATGGTTTTTTTTAAAACTATTTTTCTAACAATATGAGAAAAAAATAGACTATAAACTGGGACAATTTGGGTTACCTCGACAAACCCACAAACCACGTAACCTTATAGAAAGATAAAATAAAAGGAAAAAAAATTACAAAACTAAATTCTCAATCATCTCAATATTAAGTAATAAATTTTTTAAAAAATTCATAACAAGAAAAAAAATGAAAAGAAAAAAATCATATATTGAAGGGAAAAAAAACGTTGAGAAATCCTATACCAATCTACTTTCTACAATAATATAAGTAGCCTCTACTGAAGTGATTGGCGGTTGGAATTTTTATGGATATTTGCTACTTTAGTAAGAGTTGAATCACTAGGAATTTTGTTTACATCAAACCCACAACGATGGAATGTGCAAGTTCTATCCACAACAGTCTTCTGTAGCCCATTGATTAATTTAAACCATACCTTTTCAAATAGGATGGAGACCGTTTGTTTGCCAAGAATTAGATTCATTTTGGAAAATAAATTGTTTTTTTTATGTTTAATAATTTGAAAAATAAATTAAAAAAACTTTTCAATGTTGGCTAAGTCATGAAAAATAAAATAAAAAATAACTTATTAATATTTTTATTTTTTAAAATTTATTAAGAGAATAAAGACTAAATCTGATAGATAAAAAATTTAAAATATAAAATTAAAAAAAATATAATTTTATAAATTATTTTAAATAAAATAAATAACAATTAAAAATAACAAATAAAAAAGTTGAAAGATGATAAAATTAAAAATATTATAATTTTATAAATTATTTTAAATAAATATAAACTGCAATCAAATAAATATCGACTAAATATGATAGATAAAAATTTTTAATTAAAAAAAATAATAAGAGAATATCAAATAACAATAAAAAGAATGAGAGACAAAGTTTATATAAAAATCAAATTAAATCAAATTTTAAGGGAAGAAATTGAAAAAAAAATTCAAAACAAAATATATAGCAATAAAAAAATTAAAGACCAAATTTAATATAATCAATAAATAACAAGACATTTCTAAATTTTTCACAACTTCTAAAAACCGTTTTCCGCTAAAAAAAAAATCTATTTTCATGAAAACTAAACTAATTTTTCATTTAACTGAAAAACCTTTTCTGTTGATGAATTTTTCTAGTGATAAATAAATATATAAAAATTTAAAAATAATTTCTAGAAAACCAATTTACACACGCCTAGAGACTAACTTGGAAAAATGTATGAATCACTAAATTATCCGATATCAAGTCCATTCAAGTGAATTTTTTTTTTTCTAAAATAATATATTTTTATTTATTTAAAAAAATTCTTAATATTGACCATTGAATTTGAACCAGGTTATTAAAAATCCAATCAAATGCAGTTAGATAGCAGGTGGAAGAATTGTTAAAGACGAAGTTGAATCAAGTCATCTAATTCTACAGGTTTGATTGCATAAACTTAACAATCAGACCCCAAATCACATTCAAATCAGAAAGATTTCAGTAAAAAAAAATCAGAGAGTTGCAATCTATCACCAACTCTTGCTGCATTTTCAAAGCATGATCAATATTATACTGTAAACTGATTAGGTCAACTTAACTGGATCTCTCCTAAAATCATAAACTATTGACGTGGACCAATTCAACAACAATCTGACGCATTTCCTGGCGATGAGGTGGTGGAGGATAAATAAATATCGGAGCTATCAGCTACCGAATAATACAGCACCAGCAACAAAAGATTTGAGAAACCAAGGGAGGCCCCATCGCCATTAATGTTCAGGGAAAGTACAGCTTATTTAACACAAAACACTACAAAAGTGTAGATGGGACATGGAAATTACAGGAAAGCAAAGGCTCAAGCCAGGTGAAGAGCAGAAAAAGGACTATCCTCGAAGAAGACTGATGCCAAATGAAATGGTGCACCCGACAAGCCCCAACACAGCCAAGAATCCATATTTCCTGTGCACCAGGAAAAACAAAATCACTACCATTACGGTATTAGGGGTTTCCCCCCGTGAATCTACCTTAATAAGAATGTCCACAGTTGCAACCGACACTATAGTTAATCAGGAATGGCTGGTACGAGCACTTGTGAGCATCTATGTTTCAGCCATCGGATCAACACTTCAAAACCAAGAGAGTGTGCACGAGTGGCTTCCAAAAAAGTGAATTTTCAACACAATCAATAGCTTAAACATAGCACATAGGTGCTCATACTAGCCATTCCCTTGTTAATCCTACACATATGTGACATAAAATTCACATGATTATGTGCGCGAGTCATGCATAGACTGACTGAAGTTGATGAAATTCAAAACTTAACGCAAATCCTATATGTCAAATGTCAATGTGATTTGCACATTTATATGCTTCAACATATGTTATGAACAGAATGAAATTGATCAAAATCATGTTCTGCCGTATCTGATTTCTCGAACAAGACAGAATATATGGCAAACAGTCATAGAGAGGGAGGGAGAGAAAGGGAACAAACCCAATATTAAGACGGTTTTTGGGATCTCCAGTAGCATAGCCAGTGAAATAGAAATACCGAGTCACAAGGAAAAGAGAACCAAGGGCAGCACAAACACAAGGATGCCTTATCCCTCCTAACACCATCAGCAAAAAGAACACTGGCATCATTTCCAGGGAATTCTGATGTCCTCTCTGCACCAAAAAACCAAAAAATAAAAAAAATCAAAATCCACCTTTCAAGAAACCAAACCAAACCAAACAAAAACAAGAAAAGAAAAGGCAGGGAGGGAGGGGAAAGAGGACCTGAACACAGTTGAAGAGCTTGGCATCTTTGTTTTCTGATTCAATGGCATAAAGGGTTGGATAAGGGACCTTGTATTTCTTGCGAGCTGAACCAACTTGGAATCCCATCCAGAAATTGAGAAAGCAATAAGCAACAAGAACAAAAACTACGTAACCATATTCTTTAGGGAACATCTCTACTCCTGCCATGATGTCTGATTTTGGAACTATAAGGAACAGAACCTACTTCTCTTATAGTGCTAGGATGCTAGCTCTGAGCTGATGAGGTTGACTTTTTCAGTTTGTGCTCGTGTTTTTTTTTTCTAGAATGTTCCTGGCTTTTTCTTCACTGCAAAGGCAAAGCCCACATGGATTAGTTTGTGCAAATTTAAATGTTTTGAAGAATTTTTCAAAACAATTATAAGGCCTTTCTAGTTTTGTCCTGGTTTTAAAGCTTGCACAGCCCATTGTTTTATCTATCTAGTAAACCTGCTTGGTTATGATATTATTTTGACTATTTTAAAAATATTAAACTAGATCTCATCTTAGTTTTGATCTTGTTAACTAATTTTAGGTTACTTGTGTCAGATTAGTCAGATTAATACCTACCTAATTCAACATCGAACTTGGCTTAGGTTTTAATGGTCACTGAATTAATTCATCAAATAAAATCAAATTAAAAAACTTCCACGAATCAATAGAACTATAATAAACTCTATTGTTTTTTTTTATATTATTATTCTAATTTTGAAGTTGGCATTAAAAACAATTATTGAATGCATCACAAAATGAATTAAAAAAAATCGCTCATAATATTCAAAAGGTTATTATCATACAAGAAAGTATGTTTTTAAAATCACCTGTAAGAACTTGTAAAAAAAACCGGATAAAAAAACTCAGTTTCTATTGACATATAAATTTGGTATAAGAACATGCTTATCATTAAATCAAAAGAGAACTACCCACAAGCAATGCTTAATCATTAGATTAGGTGAAGTTATGATGCATCCAATAATGAATTTCTTTAAGCTCTTTTTAATAAACAATTAAAATGATATTGACCAGCTTGCATGCATTACAACCCATCCCTGCCGAATAACTTACATTCTCAAAACTTAATCTTAGCGTTTTGATCCACAGAGAACACCCACTAGCCAACTGGGCCAAATGTCAAGGTTATACAAAACTAGGAGCACCTTTAATCAAAGATTGGTGGGGGGGTATTGCAGCCTAGCTTAGGAACTCTCTCTGCAAAAGGGGAAGGGAAAGGGTACCTGCAAATCTCAGTCACGCATTCACAAGCTTGAGGTCTATCAGGAGCTTATCTTTCTCCAGTTTCGCTGAACATATAGAGTTTCCATAAAGCGATGTTTTTTCACATGAACATCAGTCAAGTGTAAGACAGTTTCTGACACTCAAGAGTCCAAACATGGATACTTTTTCTCGAAGATCGCATTGACCGGGGCAAGTCCTAGTGAAAGCAAGAACGACTACACGACTGGTATCATCAAACGAAGAAATAAATGGAAAAAACATAGGCCTCAAAGAAATCAACATGCTAGCGGGGTGTAGAATGGAAAAAGCTCAACGGAGCTGAAATAGACTACAATCCTTGTAAGAACAGAGCAATAGATTACTAATAAACAAAAACAGGAGCTACATATTGTGTCAAGTGCCAATATTTTGAACTTCCATCCATCTATGATATAAAATAACATCTTCTAAAGCAACAAACAAGACCAGACACTAAGCAAAAGTTCAGAATCCTTGGAGCTTAGGATCACTTCTTGGACTTCTTAGTTCCCCTGTAAACAAAGCAAGAAAAGGAACAGTCAACATATTGGATTAAAACAACTTGCTTTAGTCGAAGTGTATATTCATGTCATATATGTGCTTACTCTGCTGGTTGAGAAACAGCAGCGGGTGGTGCAGCTACTGGCTTTTCTGCCCCAGGTCCCTGTACATAATTGCAATGAACAATGTCAACATCACATGTTATAAAGAATAACCTGATATCTATGAACTTAGGCAGAAAGTAGACAGAATCTAATCTCATTTGACACAGAGAACATCATTAATGCCAAGTTCTGTGACTGTAAGGACACCAAAGAACCAAACCAGGCATGAGGCATACAGTAATAGACATGGGCACAAAAGGGAGAGCAAGGGTCTAAAGATTCATCTTAATTTACAACCTGGGGTGTTTGCCATTGCTATCTATTACTCAGCCTATATCAGGGAATTTAAACGTTTCAAAGCTTTAAACATATTTATAACATGTCAGAGCTGAGCAATTCCACAACCTCAACCATCAAGAATCATTTGATCAAGAAAATCAACAATGAATTCACTCATTCATCATCATCAAAGCACTATATATCTTACCATGGCTAATCGTTCTTCCCTCCTAGCAAATTTCCTCTCCCTGCTAGCCTTGTTCTTTGCCCGCTTAGCCTCAAATTGATCGGACAAAGTCTTCTCCCTAGCCTTCTCTGCCTTTGATTTGTGGATGCTTTCCATTAGAACTCTCTTGTTCTTGAACACATTACCCTTCACCTTCATGTACATGTCATGGTACATGTGCTTGTCAATCTTCTTTGACTCGCGATACTTGCGAAGAAGACGCCTTAAAACACGCATCCTCCTCATCCAGAGGACCTTTGTTGGCAGCCTAGCTTCCCTGGTGCCCTTGCGCTTACCTGATTGGTTTCAAACAAACTGAGTTAATGCAAGCTCCTACACACAAAACAATACATGAAAGAAAATAACCTGTTTATACTTTTATAATCAACAATAATGAGAATAACAAGCTCGAGTACAAGTATCCTAGCAAATCTAATTGAACAAAGAAAAATAGTTAAGTACCATAGCCAGAGTGACGTCCCTTTCTCTTAGCTTCCTTCATACGTCGAGCGCGGGACCGAGAGTGAATCTTAGTTGGCTTTCTGATAATGAAACCATCCTTCACAAGCTTCCTTATGTTCTGGCCTGTATTATTACAAAACCACAAACACAAATTCAACAACTGAACAAACAACAAAAATCAAGGGCTACTTACAAATATTTTCAAGAATTGGAATCAATTCCATTCGATTTTGATTATCCATTTCAATAGAATTCAATTTCACATAACACATCAAACTGAAATAAACAGAAACAAAAAACTAATAAAAAATAAACAGCAAAACCCTGATCTACAAGAAGTAAAATAAAGCCAAAAAAGACTTCAAAAATCAAATCAAACCAAACACTGATACATATTTCAATTTCCATAAATAAATTCAGCTTGAACCCAGATTTTCTTGCATAGAAGGGTCTTCAAAAACACAAGCAAATAATAGATTCCATTTCAATTTCATACCAACAAAAAAACCACAAAATAAAACCTCAGAAAATAAAAAGAAAAAAAATTCTAAATTCATCTTAATTTTTAAGATTCATTTCAACATCAAATAACCTAAAAAACTGAGACCACCCCATAAAAAACTAAACAAAACTCACCAAGAAAAACAAAAAAAAAAGACAAAATGCTGAAAGAAAGAAGGGTTTCCGTTTTCATTACGTGAATTAGCCATGGAGATCTCATTGCCTTCATTCGGGTCAAGCCAAACTTTTCCTTTGCCACACTTTAGGACACTAGCTGCAAGCCGCTTTTGGAGTTTGAGGGAAACCATCTCGGCTTCTTCCTCGAGAGCTGCTGTGGGCGAAAGGATTAGGCCAGGGCGTGTTTATGTGGTATTTATCCCATGGGACATCTTCCTCTAGGGTTTCGGGGTACTTGCGTTATTGGGGCAATGGGCCTTTGGGCTTTGAAGGATGATGGGTCGCTTGAGTCGGTGAGTGCAATAATATGTTTTATATATATATATATATATATATATATATATATTAAATTTTACAATCAAGTGCATTGACTATGATTCTTTTTACAATTTAGTACATTTGTGGATTTTATAAATGAAGAGCTGAGCGCATAAGAACTTGTACGGAGTTGTTTGTGGATGAGTTTATGTGATTTTAATAATGTTTTTTTATAAATGTAAACTACAATTGAATCCATAAACTATTTTACAAGTCTCAATTGAAGCTCTAATTTATCAAGATTTTCAATTAAGCTATTTATTTGTTATGATCAATTCACACCAGCATAGATCCTTGCCACTCATTTGGTCATTTCCACCACATTTTCTCTAGAAAAATGGAAGCCTATCATAGAAATATTCGAATTTTCTGATTTTTTTTAAAAAACAAAACTTAATGTTTAAATGCAATATTTCTCCATTTAGAAAACTGAAAAAAGGGAAAATTATTTTTTTAATAAAAAAACACAAACAAGACATTTTATTTTCTTTTATGTACATATGTTTGAGCAACACCCCGGCAATGGAAGCTCCTTGGAAAACAAGTCTTCTGCCTCTGGAACAAGGCTGGCCTTTCCACTACAAGATTCCATCATATGAAATTCAACTTTCCAACCTCTCAACACAATGTTCCATGTGACTTTTATATATCTCCCGTATCGCTTCTTTTTTCAGTGAAGACTCAAGATCTATGTCGACAGCGAACTTGAATATCCCATTAGGATCTACCTGGAGTTCATCGCATGGTTTCGATTGGGTGAATAAAGTGGAAGACTCTCCGGTCCTTGCATTGATGACGAAGAGGAGGTCATTTAGGGGCAGGTGGGGTTTTATTGGCTTTTGAAGATGGAGCATGGAGGCTGCCGTGGAGGCAATACTGTAAAGGCGGTTGTTAGGATATTGCCATTTAGTGGCAATACCCCACCACTAAGCAAGTGGTTGCTCCATTAATACCACAAATGGTGGCATGCTTTAAGGCTATTGGCCCCTCCATGTTGACCATGAAATGCCTATAAAGGAGGCTTATATTTGAGAGAGAAGTGTAGAGAGAACGTGAGTGTGTGCAAGAGAGTGGAGAGAAAGAGAGAGCTGCAATGGCAGCAGCCTTGCTGCCATTGCAGCAGCTGCAAGTGCAGCAAAAGAGCTGAGAGTTGAGTTTGAGTGAAGTGATCCTCCTCCTCCATGTATGTTGTAATCCTTTCTCTATATATCTCTAATAATATGAACTCTCCCGTGGATGTAGGCGGTTTTGCCGAACCACGTCAAAATATTGTGTCAGTGTGCTTTACCCTCCGTTGAGCAACTATCAGTACACCCCCGATCCGCGCATGGGGGAGCCGGAATCCCCAACAACTGGTATCAGAGCTTGTTCTTGAAAAAGAGGGTGTTTGATCCAAACCCAGAAATCAAAGTTCTCCAAACGTGTTTTTGACATTACCATCGTGTAGAGGAAGAAGAGATAAGTCCACTGGTGAAAACCCGGAGAAGAACCGACGTGTTGCATGCCCTCACGCGCCAACACGCTCCGACGACAGGACTGTCCACGCGCACCAACGCGCCACACGCACCACACGCTCCTTCTTCGCCCGAATTCCTGCAACTGAACCGGGTTGACCCGCCATGTCATCCGCCAGTCAGCAGCCACGCCAGCAATTCTGCACAGTCATCCGCCACATCATCAGTCCAGTCATCAGACACGTCATCCCCTGCCACACCAGCAAAATCGCGCGTGCATTTGCCACGCCAGCAAAAAGTGGGCCAGATAGGCTTACGTGGATGCCACGTCATCCTGCCACGTCGTCTATTTGGGTTTTGATTCAGTGCTTCGCAGACACTATTTTGGCCTGACACGCGGCTTCATCTGCACTGTCTGTTGACCTAAAACTTTGACTATTAAAATCTGAGCCATCCGAAGTCCGATTTGGGTGATCTCAGTGTCGTTTCCAATAGTTTTGGCCGTTCCGGACACATCTGTAAGGTCAGATTTGACAGATTCAAATCCGAGACGTATTAAAATGGCAGATGAAATAAAAGCTGCTGAAATTGAAAAATTTGATGGAACAAATTTTGGATATTGGAAAATGCAGATTGAAGACTATCTATATGGGAAGAAACTTCATCTTCCTCTGTTGGGGAGCAAACCAGAGAATATGCAAGAAAAAGATTGGTTACTTCTTGATAGACAAGTTTTGGGTATTATCCGGTTATCCTTATCAAGAAGAGTTGCTCACAATGTTACAAAAGAAAGATCCACTGCAAGATTAATGGAAGCCTTGTCTGGGATGTATGAGAAGCCCTCAGCAAACAATAAAGTGCACTTGATGAAGAAGTTGTTCAACTTGAAGATGACAGAAGGCACATCTGTCACACAACATCTCAACAATTTCAATACTATCACAAATCAATTGTCATCTGTTGAGATTGAGTTTGATGATGAGATTCGTGCACTCATTTTGCTAGCTTCACTTCCAAGCAGTTGGGAAGGTATGAGGACAGCCGTGAGCAACTCAGCTGGAAAATCTAAACTAAAATATGATGACATCCGAGACTTGATTTTGGCTGAAGAAGTACGAAGAAAAGACTCAGGTGAAAGTTCAAGTTCAGGTTCAGCTCTCAACATCAACACTCGAGGGAGGAGACAGGATAGAGGCTTATCTAGAGGCAGATCAAAATCCAGATACAGAAGTAAAAGCAAGTTTGGACCCAGAAAGCAGGCTGAATGTTGGAATTGTGGCAAACCTGGTCATTTCATGAGGAGTTGCACAAAACCGAAAAAACCTGAAGTTGACTCTGCAAATGCTACCACAGATGAGGTACAAGATGCTTTGATTCTTGCTGTATAAAGTCCAATTAATGATTGGATTCTTGATTCTGGTGCTTCATTCCACTGTACACCACACCATGAGATGATGCAAAACTATGTTGCTGGAGATCACAGTGTAGTCTATTTGGCCGATGGACAACCAATGGATATTGTGGGTATAGGAGATGTGCAAATTAAGACAATGAATGGATCTACATGGAACTTGCAAAATGTAAGGCATGTTCCTGGACTAAAGAAGAAGTTGATCTCAGTCGGACAACTTAATGATAATGGTCATTCAATCCTTTTTTCTGGAGGTATATGGAAGGTATCAAAGGGAGCAATGGTTTTGGCTCGTGGAAAGAAAACCGGCACCCTGTATATGACCACAAGATTTGCAGACATTATTGCCTTTACTGAAGCAGAAAATCAGGCACAACTATGGCACTGTAGACTCGGCCATATGAGTCAAAAGGGGATGAAGATACTTCAGTCGAAGGGAAAGCTGCCAGAGCTTAAAAATGTTGATCTAGACATTTATGAAAGTTGTGTTTTTGGAAAACAGAAGAAGCTCAGTTTCTTAAAGGTTGGCAGGACCTTAAGACCAAGAAAGCTAGAACTGGTACACACAGATTTATGGGGACCTTCTCCGGTGGCATCTCTTGGAGGTTCTCGGTATTATGTGACCTTCATTGACGATTTCAGCAGGAAAGTATGGGTCTACTTTCTGAAAAATAAATCTGATGTGTTTGAAACATTCAAGAAATGGAAGACTATGGTTGAAACTGAATCAGGTCTGAAGTTGAAATGCTTAAGATCTGATAATGGAGGAGAATACATTGATGG
>Ga0307515_10024554_pt1 | contig 10498 bp, 6 predicted proteins | sample 17_EM_MG_FD_194513 | JGI IMG/M metagenome (GOLD analysis project Ga0307515, IMG submission 194513) | Populus trichocarpa ectomycorrhiza microbial communities from riparian zone in the Pacific Northwest, United States - 17_EM | ecosystem: Host-associated > Plants > Roots > Unclassified | place...
CTCTTTGCACAGCTTCGTAAAAGAGGATGTGTCAAGTGAAATCGTGATGAAAAGGTTCTTGTTTGATGGTTCCAAGGTAGCTGCTCTAAGAGATGAAGTAGGCAATGGACCATCTTTGGATCGTCCGTCTCGTTTCATAGCTGTTTCAACTCTTATTTTGACGGCCATGATGACCGTAACCAGAGAAAATGAAGCTATGCAGATAAATGCTGCAACCATTGCTGTCGATCTGCGGAGGAGACTGAAACCACCAGTGCCAAAACAATCAATTGGAAACATTTTCCAAGTGACAATAGCAAAATGGCCAGAGAGTGAAAGTAATGAGTTGAGCTATAATGGTTTAGCGGGAAAACTTCATGAGTCAATAAGGATGATGAATGATGACTTTATCAGGAAGTTTCATGCTGGTGGCGGGTACTTTAACTTCCTCAAAAGATCTGGGGAAGAAGCTAGAAAGGGTTCGAATGTGACGGTGTTCGGTTTCAGTAGTTGGTGCAACTTTCCATTTTATGAAACTGATTTTGGGTGGGGCAAACCTCTTTGGTTAAGTCCTGCCTTGAAGCTTAACAGGGTTGCCATTTTCTTAGATACAAAAGACGGTGAGGGAATAGAAGCATGGATTGGACTGTCCGAGGAAGACATGGTAAAGTTTGAACAAGACCCTGGAATCCTTACCTATGCTTCTTTCAGTCCAAGCATATAAGCTTCATGTCTTCCGGTCCAGATTTTCTATTTTGATTTGTCAACAAACTCGTTGGTTCTTGATCTATTCAATAAAATTAGCTTGCTGCTGGGACTGGTTGCATCATGCCGCCACACCAATCCTAATGTATCGAGTTGCTTAGGAGGATGGTTCTTTCACTTTATATGCTTTCAGTCACTTCACTGTATTTTTAGTTCGTCGATCATTTTCCTTTCTTTATTCGTTGTATCGTCTACAGTTGAAGGAAGCCAAAATCTTTAGCGACCTTCTAGTTCTGTTCTTGTTCAAACTCTTTTATAAATTTATAATGCTTTTGTTCTGCATCTATAAGGAGAACCGATCGAGGGTTTTCAAGTTACAGTAGAGTCTAACGTAAAGTTAGAAATAGAAGCTGACAAGATGATGATTTTTTTGACTTTGAGTTATGAATTCTAATCTGATGCAACTAGCTAGCTTCTATTAGATTAGAGTTTTTGTTTTATTAGTGTTGCAATTTCTTTGATTACAATTCTAGTTAGGCTATAAATAGCGAATGTATTTGAACATATAAGTAAGAAATCAAATTCAAACATCTTTTAGAACTTTTTCAAACTATCTTTCTTTAATTAAGGATATCTTTTAGGGGTAATTGGCAAAAACTTTGTAGGCACTGTTCATTTTGACAAGGAATCCTTGTACGCGTATAGTGTTTGTTATTATGATCAAAACATTGTTTTTAAAAAAATTAAGTTTTTTATTTATAATTTTTTTTATTGATTATTTTGATATGTTGATTTTAAAAATAAATTTTTTTAAAAAATATTATTTATATAAATATCTAAACAAAAAAAATACTTTACAAGATAATAATTATCAAAATACCAAACAAACACACAAAAATAACTCAACAGCGTAGGGAATCCAAAAGCATATACAATGCAATCATCTATGTTTTGACTAAATGAGAGAGATGCTATATGAGCGATAAAATAACAATATCTAATATTGTCTTCAAAATGGTAATTATGACAACTTTTGTCATTGTTTTGACATGAATTTGGTAATTAATTATGCATGATGTTTTTAAAAATATTTTTCACTTAAAAATAAATTAAAATAATTTTTTTTAGATTTTTAAAATTTTTTTTTGGATAATAGATTTTTTAATTTTTAATATCAATATATCAAAACCATAAAAAATACTAAAAATATATCAATTTAATGTATTTTCAAGCTAAATATATTTTTAACAGCTTTTTAATAGAGACATGGGTGTACAAATAGGCGAACTACATATTGGACATGATGTTGGGGTTCCGAATATCATACATACAGCGAAAACAATAAAACAAAAATTTTTAGGAGTCCCTAGAATCTCATTAGATAAATCTATAATTGTTTAAGGATTTATTACCTAAAGATATGATCTTCTTTGGCTTGAATAATTCTTTAAAAGTTGTGTTGTCGCAAACCACAAGTTGTTTAATTGTCTGACTTCCAAGGGTAATCCACAAGAACTATCGTTGAAAAATCTCCTAAATTCCTATTTAGGAGAAATGGATTGCTATGCCTAGAATGTTAGTTTTTTATTCAGTGACATAAATAATTTTTCTATCTAACAAACAACCACTAAAAAAATAAAAGGCATAACTTACTATTTATAAAAAAATTTTAAAAATCTTATAAATTAGTAAAATATCAATTTTTTCATTGGATAATATCCAAATATCAATTAAGAACAATTTTTTCATTGGATAATATCCATACTTAAAGTAAAAGCTTTATTAAGCTTTTTTACCTTTATATTGCAAAGTATTCCTTGCAATTACTCCTTCAATGTACTTTCTTGCCACAATGATGACAAGTGTCTTTGTCTTTCTTGATGCTTCTAATAGGTTTATTTGCTTTAGAGACAATACCCTTATTTTTTTAATCCTTCTTCTTAGACATTCTAAAAGACTTAACTATAAGAATTTGATCTTTTTCCTTTTTAAGAGCCCTTCCAGTAGTCTTAAACATATTAAACAATTATATTAATGTATTATTCAACTTGTTCATGTGATAGTTCATAATGAATTACGAAAAGTTTTGGGGTAATGATTATAAGACCAAGTTAACACTTAACTCATCGTCCTTGATAAAACTCAAATGACCCTAATATAGTAGTATTTAAGAGAGCATCGACCAAAAATATTTTAGTAATAATATTTTGATGCAATAAGAATATCATAGCTATAACAACTATACAATTTTCTTTATAAATCATTTTTGTTTCATAGATTTTATCTTTACTCTAAATTCATAATAAAATATTAGATTCATTAATCTAATATTATTTGAATATTAAAGATAAATTAAGTTTTTATTAATAATAAATATATATTTATATAAAAATAATAATATCATATATAACTAATTGATTGGTTATAGGGGATATTAAACTAACACATGAAGCATTACATCTTTCATATTAAAAAATTATAGGTTCGAAGTATGATAATATTGTTTTTTTATAACATCAGTAGCAGAAAAAAGGTGGGGAAAAGCATGCAAATACCAGTAAAGACACTATTTAATTACATGGTCCAATACTTTATTGGTGCAATGTTTATTTTGATTGAAAATATTATTTCCATCGTGTAAGATGTTAATATTCCATGGACTTCAAGTTCATGAGAATATAATTGAAATTTACAAGTTGGTGTCGTGGTTACCATAATTGTTGATGAATATTGTAAATAATAGAAAACAATAAAGACCACAAGATTTAACCTAATTCGAGCGAAAAGTTTTTAATTTTTTATATATAAGAATAAATTATATAGCGTGCACGCGCCCACACACACACATATATATATATATATATATATATATGAAAGAGCGGAGGCATGTCAAAGATTTTGGTGGGCTCTAGCCCAGGTCAAGATTTTATCAATATTTTTTAACTAGTTTTATATAAAAAAAATTTATAATTCTCGATTGAGGTATTAAAAAATTATGAAAATTTACGGGGAGCCTTCTAATATGATGCTTTAACTTGGTTTAAAATTTCAGAATTTTTGGAGAAATTCAGAAATTTGATAAAAAATCACAATTTGATCAGTTTTATGTTATTGGGTGTAATTTTCAATCCGACCATCAGATTGAGCTGAAATTTTACGAGGGATCTTAAAATATATTGAATAAAATCTGGTTAAAATTTTAGGATGAACAGATTTTGGTAGTGCTAAAACAAACCGTCAAATAAAAACAAATCGACTCATTAAGGGTAAAATTATTATTTACTATTAAAAAATAAAACAAATCAATTCTTCCTTCTTTTTATATTTTGGGGATAATATATCTAATTATATAAGAGCGAAATATATATATATATATATGTGACCCCAACCTCTCTTTCATCCCAAGCAATAAAACAAGTACGAAGAATCTAAATTATTCAAAGAATATACCCACCTAACTTTAACTGTTTAGTAATTTTCAATAATACTCCCCGTGACCCCAACCTCTCTCATTCATCCCAAGCAATAAAACAAGCAGATGTCATCATTTGGCTTCACTCTAGCCTCTATTTATAAGGCGTAAACTACAAGAATAGTCTTCTTTTTAAGCTGAAAGGAGGAGTCTGCTCAGTTGGTGGGTGCATGAACAACGGCATGCATGACGTGTCCATGCCTAACTTTTACCAAAATCCCGGTAGCCAATTAGCCATCACCACACTTTTCAAGCAGCCATAAGATTTTCTTCGACAACAGTTCCTGGAAGCAGTAGAAAAGATTGTATAACTGTTTAAAGCTGATTTCTTTGCCTGAAAAGGTGAGTAATTGTTTGATATGACGTTCCTTTTTTAATCCAGATTCATGTCATTGGCCTTAATTTTACCCAATTTAGTTGTGATGATGTTAACATGTGATAAAGTAAGTTAATTAAAAATGAAGAAGTCCAACATTTCAAGTTTGAGATGTAAGTCCCACCATCACAAATCCTCCTGTCATTAGTCTTAAAATTCCATTCAAAACACGATTAGATTATGGTTGATATACATGACATTAGGAGTATCTCAGGTCCTTTTAGCCTCCATGTCTTTTTTTTTTCTATTAATATTAAAAAATCGTTATATCTATTGTGATGTAGTGAAACTAACACCCTATTTGTTTTACATAAATTGATTTTTTGAAAATCACATTCTAAGCTTTCTTGTGTTTGCTTATCATTCAAAAAGTTGATCAACGAAAAATATTTTTCAGTCGAAAAAAAATTTGGCTTGATTTTCAGGAAAGTGTTTTCCTTCTATTTTGGTGGAAAACAATTTCCATAAGTTATGAAAAAATTAGAAATGTCACGTTATTTGTTAATGATATCAAATTTGGTCCTCAAATTTTTGATTGTTGTATATTTTGTTTTGATTTTTTTTTCAATTTCATCCCTTAGAATTTGATTAATTTGATTTTTATATCAACTTTGGTCCTCATTTTTATGATTGTTATTTGCTTTTTCTCTTATTATTTTCTTAATTGAAACTTTTTATCTATCAGATTTGGTCCTTATTTTTTTATTGTTATTTATTTTATTTGAAATAATTTATGAAATTGTATTTTTTTTAATTTCATCATCTTTCAATTTTTTTATCTGTTAGATTTGATCTCTATTATTTTGATTGTTATTTATTTTATTTGAGATAATTTATGAAATTAGATTTTTTTTTAATTTTATTCTTATTCAACTTTTTAATTTGTAAGATTTGTTCCTTATTATTTTAATAAACTTGAAAAACAATATTAACAATTTATTTTCCAGCTTATTTTCTATGACATAGCCAAATACTAGAAAGTAATTTATAACTTATTTTTAATGATAATACCAAATATCAGAAAATAATTTACTTTTCAAGAATTTATTTTCTCACAAAAAATTACTTTTAAAAATAAATAAATTGTGCCTAAATCATTCTTTGTTTTAGCCGGAATATATCTCGTGCTTTGTGCCTTTCGTGCTTGGGCTATGCCCATTACGTCGCATTTTTGGGTCCATGCTGTGATTATATCTATTCAAAGCAGCTCAAGACACTTCGTTCTAACATCAGGAGGTGCTGGAAAAGGTTTCAAAAAAATCATGCCATCCTTTCCGTTTGTCTTCGCTGATATTATCTTTGGTTTTGTCAAAATACAAAGTTAACAATGTTTGCGATGAAGAGAACAAAAGCTATGAGCTTGATATATCCTCCTGATTGATGGAAAAGAGATCGATAGGGTTAGCTAATCAAGTTCTTATCTTGGTTTTGCAGGTGAAGAAACTCCGAGAGTAAGGGCTTCCTTGAGAGTACTACCTCCATCCATCTATCACTTCAATTCGTTCTTAGAACTCCAGCTGCACACAAGTTTTCTTCCCTTTTCCATTATTGGTAAACAATAATTAAAGAACACAAGAAGAATTTACATGCCTTAAAATATCCATCTATAAATATAGTAAAATTTCAATAAAAAAAATGATAATTACAACCACTATCTAATAATTAATTTATATCTAAACAATTACCACTCACTTTACTAATATAAGTATACACATCTCAAACTTTATCACTAATCACCTCACAAAATATATCACTCAGTGCTGGTAGAATAACTCCATTTTTCATTTACATCAAAGGGTTGGGGATGAAGCCTATTTATGCGTTTGTCTACGCGGCAGCATTCGCGTTTCCAAGAAACACACTGATATAACCGTTTGGTTACAGATTGCCATAAAAATCAAAAGCATGAGTCCCACCATTTATATGCGGCAGGATCTCGGTTATCAGAAAGCAGTAAAATACTGCTTTTTTTGCAAGTTCAACATGTGGTTGAACTTTTTAGAGATGAGTTATGTGGAAATTTACCAAAAAGCATCATGTTCTCTTCTCGTTTGGTAAATTGTTTTGTTACCAACCTTGACAACAACAGACAAGTGCCCTCTTTAAACTCAACCTAACCTTAAAATATTCTTGCCTTCACTACTTTTAGTGTTGATTAAAGAATTCGACTGACAAATTATTTGTCATGTAATTTCGATAAAAGAATATATGGTAAGGAAAAAAATATTAATATTATGCATAGTGAGGCCATATCAACATAAAAATAAGAAACAATAAGTGAAAAGATATATATATTTTTGCCTTGATATGGAAATTTTTTTTTTCCCGAATGAATTACATACGTGATAGGATTACTGCAAGTTTAATGACACAATTATAAAATATTGTTCTAATATCTTAAGGTCTATTTGCAAAAATTTATTGGTTGTAATGTTACTTTTATTTAACTGTTCATTAATATTATGAATGAAGTCCTTTTAGGTAATTATACTATAACATGAAATTGAACCATAATTTTTAACCAAACACATTAAACAACTTTTTATTCAACCTCAATTTCAATCACAATTTTAACCAAACATATATTTTTCCAAACCAACATCAACTAAGCACTTTTTATAAAATTACTTTTTTCAAACCACAACCACAACAACCACCGCAATACCAAACACATTCATCCCACCAAACATATATTTTTCCAAACCAACATCAACTAAGCACTTTTTATAAAATTACTTTTTTCAAACCACAACCACAACAACCACCGCAATACCAAACACATTCATCCCAGCTTTCTTTATTTGTTTTTTTTTTTCAAAGTTAGCCACTATTTCGATGTCTAACTTTTCCTTGGTAAAAAACAACAGTTACCAATTTAGTGTTATTGACTTTCCGTGTATATAAATAGTAAAGTACGAGATGTCATGCTCGCGCGCTGCCGCGAGCTTATAAAACAAATATATTTAATAGTGTTATAATTGTGAACCAGCGCTAGATAAGTAATAGAAACTAAAAGTATGATGGAGCCAATATTTCATGATGGAAAAAAAAGTTGTGTTGGTGATCAAAACTTAGACAAAATGATTTGTAGCAATCCATAGTGTTTTGGGAGGAAATATACAGTGCTTTCGCCAAATGATTTAGCTTTTCTGTTAATAAAAAGCAAAAAAAAATTACAAAGCTAAATTCTCTACCAACTTAATATTAAAAAAAAAACCAACAAAGATAATTTTGGAAGAAAAAAACCCATGAGGAAAAACGTTGTAGCAATTGACAATGTTTTGTGAGGAAAACTACAGTGCTTTCCCCAATAAAATAAAATAAAAAACCATTTAGAGAAATATTGTAGCAATCCATAGTGTTTTGTGAGAAAAACTACAACGCCTTCCCCATATGATTTAGTTTTATTGTAATTATAATTCTTAACCAACTCAATATTAAAAAAAAATGGACAAAGATAATTTTGAAAAAAATCATAAAAAAATCATATGGAAAAACACTGCAACAATTCACAGTGTTTTAAAGAAAAACAATTACAAAGTTAAATTCTTAATAAGCTCAATATTAAAAAACTCAAATCGACATAGACAATTTTAGAAAAAAAATAACAAAAAAAACACCAAAAAAAAGGGGAAAAATCATGTTGGAAACACTGTTGCAATTCACAGTGTTTTGTGATGAAAGCTGCAGTGCTTCCCCACATGATTTAGCCTTATTTGTAATGACTTGTAATTGTAATTCTCAACAATGTTTTGTGAGAAAAGCTACAGTGCTTTCCCCACATAATTAAGATTTAGTATAAAGTTAAATTTTAACCAACTAAATATTTTAAAAAATAAAATCGACGAAGATAATTTTAGAAAAAAATATTACAAAAAAAAACACAAAAGAAACGGGAAAAAAACCGTGCGAGGAAAAACTGTATCAATCCATAGTGTTTTGTGAGGAAAAACTTGTATTTACTTGTAATTGCAATTCTTAACCAGATTAATATTTAAAAAATAAAATTGACAAAGATAATTTTAGGGAAAAACATAACAAAACAGAAAAAAAACCATATGGGAAAAAACACTGTAGCAATCCACAGTAATTTGCGAGGAAAGTTACAGTATTTTCCTCACATATTATAACTATAATTTTTAACCAGCTCAATATAAAAAAATTAAATAAAAAAATATAATTTCAAAGAAAATTATAAAAAAAACAAAAACAAAAACAAAACCGTGCGGAGAAACACTATAGCAATCAACAATGTTTTAAAGAAAAAAATTACAAAACTATATTCTCAATCTGCTCAATATAAAAAAAATTCGACAAATATCATTTTAAAAAATAAAAAAATAAAATAGAAAAACTATGTGGGAAAACACCGTAGCAATTCACAGTATTTTAAAGGAAAAAAAATTACAAAGCAAAATTTTTAACCAACTCAATATTTAAAAAGTAAAATCAACAAAGATAATTTTGGAAAAAAAAGAAAAAATAAATGAAAAAAAAGGAAAAAAGGAAAGTTGGAAAAAAAAGGAAAGTAATTTTGGAAAAAGAAAAAAAAAGAAAGTTGGAAAAAAAATAAAAAATTGCAAAAAAGAAAGAAAAAAAATCGACAAATATAATTTTGAAAAATAAAAAAATAAAATAGAAAAACTATGTAGGAAAACACCGTAGCAATCCACAGTATTTTAAAGGAAAAAAATTATAAAGCAAAATTTTTAACCAGCTCAATATTTAAAAAGTAAAATCAACAAAGATAATTTTTTTTAAAAAAATAAAATAAAAATAAAAAAAGAGGAAAAGTTGGAAAAAAAAAAAATTCTCAAAAAAGAAGAAGAGAGGAATGCACGGATCCACGGTGCATTTGAGCGTAGAAAATAGTGATTTTCTTTAGTCTTTTAATTTTATGTATGATATGTTAATAATATTACACGTGAAGAAGTTTTTTTTTAACAAAATGCTTTGATACAACTGTTAGAATTATAACATGCAAAAGCGATAATATATTATATGATAACATAAAAAATTGAGGCACACAAAAATTCATGTAGTTTACTCGATCTAGACTACATCTACGGGCAAATATAAAAAAAACATTACATGGAAATTAATTACAATCATTTTCTAAAAGAACAGTTATTATTCTCTCTCGTACTACAAGTAAATACCTCACAAACTCTAGTTATGAGTAAACACCTCAACTTCTTTTTTTTGTCTTTTTTTTTTTTAGTTTAATATGGGTGTCCGGGTCAGCTTGCGCGCACCTCGACTAATCCCACAGGCTCTGAAGTTAACGACCATGTAAACCTCTAGTGGCCATCATATGAGCAACCACATGGCTCAAATCTAAAACTACAGAAAAAGCAAACCTCTTGATTCCAAGCTTTTATCATTAGACCACCATCTAGATAAATTTTTTTTTCTTTTTCATTAATGGCTTGGGGATGCAATCTATCTATAGGCTGGGCGTATCCTAGCCGTTTTTTTTTTAAAAAAAGTTGGGCAACAATTATGGTGCCTAACTTTTCTTTAATAAAAAAATGTTAGGCACCAATTCGTTTTCTTTTATAAAAAATGTGCAGCTCCATATAAGTATTGGTCAGTTCTCTTGTATTGAATCAAACACTGGCAACTAATTTACGGTTTTCTCTCACAAGAAAGTAGAAAATGAAAGTTCAGATCATTTCTAAAGAAATCTTGAAACCTTCTTCTTCCACTCCGCAACACCTAAGAACCTATAAGCTTTCTGTCCTTGATCAGTTAGCTTCGCCAATGTGTGTACCTCCATGGTTTTCTTTTACTCGCCGGCCAGTGAAGATCTCTGCAAGAACTCTGATCATCTGAAAGATTCTTTCTCAAAAACATTAACTCACTTCTACCCTTTTGCTGGACGAATAAAGGATGACTTTTCAGTTGACTGCAATGATGATGGCGCTGAGTTCATTGAAGCTCGAGTAGCTGGTGACATATCCATG
>Ga0307515_10024556_pt1 | contig 10497 bp, 8 predicted proteins | sample 17_EM_MG_FD_194513 | JGI IMG/M metagenome (GOLD analysis project Ga0307515, IMG submission 194513) | Populus trichocarpa ectomycorrhiza microbial communities from riparian zone in the Pacific Northwest, United States - 17_EM | ecosystem: Host-associated > Plants > Roots > Unclassified | place...
TAGATTACTACAGTGTTCCCCCACACGGTTTGTTTTGTTGTTTTTATTTTTTATGATTTTTTTTCAAAATTATCTTTGTTGATTTTATTTTTTAATATTGAGATAGTTGAGAATTACAATTACAAATAAAACTAAATTATATGAGATAAATACTATAGTTTTCTTCATAAAATAGTATAGATTGCTATAATAATTTTCTATATAATTTTTTTATTTTTTATAATTTTTTTAAAATTATATTTATTAATTATTTTTTCAATATTTATTTATAATTATAACACAATTAAACATATTTATTTCATAAACATGTGATAGCACGCGGATATACATCTAATAGTATGTGATAATGCGTCGGCTGATATTGTTTTTTGGAAAAACAATAAAGGTAGATGGATAAAACAAAGAAAAAAGTTACGAATGCTAGGCGAATGGGTCTAGACTAACATACCCACACGCCTAGACTATTTTAGATAGATAGCACTTTTGGTAGGCTCATCCACCTAGCATTTTTTTTTATCTTTTTTAAATTTAAATTAATTTAAATAGATTAATTAAGAATATGTTTAGAATGTTTTGCCAACAGTTCTTTAATTTTAATTACAATACATTAAAATAAATAAATTAAAAATATTTTTAGAATATTATTTGATAAAATATCATTTGATTTTTGCTTGATTTCCAAATAATGTTATATTTTATTTTTACGTATATATTTTTTCCTGTATTAAAAAAAAATGAGCTCAATAATTAGACCAAGGGTTTCAACTTGAGAAGTATTTTTTATCATTATTTTTAATCATTCAAATTTCTTTGAGTATGTCTTATGATTGCTTTTAATTTTTATAAAATGAATCACTTAAAACAAAAAATTATATTGTTTATGCTAGAATTAAAAATATCAATAAGAAAAGGATGAATTATTCTAGTAAATTCGTTTGTTTAGATGAAATTAAAATTATTATACTTCTTATAAAAAATATTATTATTATATAATTAAATAAAAAATAAAATGTTCCTCCCAGCGCAAGATTAGATATTTTAATTGATATTTTTTTTAATTAAAAATAACAACTCATATGTATCAAATTTTAACTTCATAATTAAAAAAATATTTGTTACTATAAAACAAGTTAACAAGACTTATATATTTTTATATTTAAAAAATAATATGAGGATAACATATCACAAAACAATTATTTAGTCACACCTATATTTTTTCATGTTAAAATTGTTTTTTATCCAAGTATTATATTTGCATTGCATAATCCTGCCAATTAGAAAAAATTCTCTAATTAATTAAAATCAAGAATAGCTAATTTAGGTCATTAATTTAATGAAGTACATTAAATACTCATGTTTTGGGATTCACAATGTGAATCATATAATCGTTTCCAAATGTAAGCTTTCAACTGGATGCCCAGCTGAAACCACATACGATTTACCATACGCTTGTCACACAATAAAAACCCCAAGCAAGCCCATTTCAGTAATTCAATACCTCTCCCACACCCTCAACAAGACAAGATTCCTCTCAAATCGGCCCGTCTTAACTCCTCTTTCTTGCATTGACTATCATTTGACCAAAATACCCCTCCCCAAAATGGGAAACTGCAACAGCCTTGCCTCCTCTTCCTCCACCACCACCAACCACCGCAACCCTCCTCCTTCTAATGGTGGCATCAAAGTCCTTCCTCCAAATGCCTCTCCACCACCGCGATCTCAATTCCTCCACCACTCCTCGGCCGCAGTCGGCAGAGTCCTCGGGCGGCCGATGGAGGATGTAAGAAATACATACACATTTGGTCGCGAGGTAGGTCGCGGCCAGTTTGGAGTCACGTACTTAGTGACTCACAAGGAGACTAAACAGCACTTCGCTTGCAAGTCAATTGCTAAACGGAAGCTCATCAATCGTGATGATATTGAAGATGTTCTCCGTGAAGTACAGATCATGCATCACCTTACTGGTCACAGGTCTACAGCACAGTGTCGTTAATTAATGGATTAACTAAAAATGCAGATTTAAGCTTAATTAACTTTAATTGCAGATTTGAATGAGTTTTCTATTTGCCTTTTCGATTGATTGATTGGAGTTGAAAATGCAATGGTTAATTAGATTGACAAAATTTGAGCAATTTAGTTCCTTTTGTTAATTAAAAATGCAAATTTGAGCTATCTTAGGTGTCTTTGGTTGATGAAAAGAAATGCAAATTTTTGACCTTGTAGGTCTTTGGTTAGTTTTTTTTTAAAAAAAATTGCAAAAATTTGTGATCCTTCTTGTTGGTTAATTAATAATGCGAAATTTGAGCATTCAAGGGATTTGGTCATTGAAAATTCTCAAAATTTGAGATCCTTAGGTCATTTGTTTAATTAGTAATGTGAATTTGAGCTCATTAGTTCTTTTGGTTGATTAAAAATGTAAATTTGAACATCACCTGTTAGTTTCTGTTTTGATTGATTTGAACTCTTAAAGTCCTTGAGTTTCTTCAAGTAAGAATGCGATAGGATGGGAGGAGAGGGGATTTGCAAGGATGGGCATTTTGAAGTTTTTTGATTGATTAGAGATAGTAAGTGAAGATGGAAATTTAAGCTTTTTGGTTCTTTGATTAGTTAAAAATGCAATTTTTTGCTCCTTGGGTCTTTGGTTAATTAAAGCAAGTTTAAGTGATTTTTTATTCTTTTGGTTAATTAATTAAAAAAAGAAGAAGAAGAAGAAGCAAATTCGAGCTCTTTAGTTCTTTTGGCTATTTAAAAACAAAAAATTGAGCTCTTTAGTTCTTTTGGTTAATTAAAAAATGCAACATTCATACTTTTAGTTATTTTGGTTAATTAGAACTCCAAATTTGATCCTTAGTTTGTTTGATTAATTAAAACACAAAATTTGAGTTTTTTTAACTTCAGTTAATCAAATATACAACTTTGAGCTGTTTAAATTTTATTGACTGGTTAAAAATGTGAACTTGAAATATTTTAGTTTCCTTGTATCAGGAATGTAGTGGAATTGAAGGGAGCTTACGAGGATCGGCATTCAGTGAATTTAATAATGGAGTTGTGTGAAGGAGGGGAGTTGTTTGATCGGATAATAACAAAAGGGCATTATTCAGAGAGAGCCGCAGCCAATTTGTGTAGGCAAATTGTAACTGTTGTGCATAATTGTCACACAATGGGAGTGATTCATAGGGATTTGAAGCCCGAGAATTTCCTTTTTTTGAGTACTCATGAGGATTCCCCTTTGAAGGCTACTGATTTTGGGCTCTCTGTGTTTTTTAAGCCAGGTGATAGTTTTATGGTTAATTGAAGGCAGTATAATTGTAATGCTTTGAAGTTATGGACTATTAAATATATTTACTTATTGCACTGTAAGATTCTATCTTATCACTTTGTAATTTAATTAACTGTTTTGTGTTACAAATGATAACGTATAGGGATAATTACAAAAATCCTCCTATAGTTTGATCTGAATTTCACATTCCCTCCATACTTTCATAAATTATACTTTCCATTCTGTAGTTTATATGTTCAATAATAGTTTACATCCTCAACAATGCATTTTATTTGAATTTTTTGTTTGATCTAGGATGTAAAGTGTAATTCATGAAAGTATAGAGGGAAAGTGAAATTTAGATCAAAATTTAGGAGGGTTTTTGTAATTATCTCTAAGGTATATTATTACTGATGGCTTACTGGTGATAACTTTTAACTCCACAGTCTGTGTGTGTTTGCAGGAGATGTGTTTAAAGACCTTGTTGGAAGTGCTTATTATGTAGCTCCTGAAGTATTGCGAAGAAATTATGGAGCTGAGGTTGACATTTGGAGTGCTGGGGTTATATTGTATATTCTTCTGAGTGGTGTTCCACCATTCTGGGGAGGTGCGGCTTTTGAACTTAATTGAGATTACATAATTTGGATACATTGTTTATGCTGATATCATTGTTTTTATATATGCTATATATTTGCAACATTTCTGAAGAAGATATTTGGCAGAACTTGAATTTTTTCTGGTTGTAAATTAAGTTTGTATTAATAAAGTTGTAGCTAAGAGTTCTACTCCATTTTTGGAGTGCATGATGACCAAACTAATTGATAATGTACAATACTTAGACGTGGTGAGTGGTTGTGCCTCTCACCTTTTTCTTTGTTTCATATGCAGAGACTGAACAGGCCATCTTTGATTCTATTCTCCGGGGACATATCGATTTCTCCTCTGATCCATGGCCTTCCATATCTAGTAGTGCCAAAGATCTTGTGAAACAGATGCTAAGAGCTGATCCAAAGGAACGAATTTCGGCAGTTGAAGTTCTAAGTAAGTCTTACACCTTAAGCAAGTTCTTTTTGGAGATAAAACTAAAAGTGGTTTGAAGGTTTTATTTATTAACTCCTAGAGTTCTGCATTTGATTTCTTCTTCCCTATGTTCTTTTATTCACTGTTTCATAGGCCCTCCTTGCAAAAGAAAAAAGAAAGAAAGAAAGAAAGTAAGAAAGAAAGGAGAAAGATCCAACTACACTCACACCCCAAAGTTTGTGCCATGGTTCATGATTTGGAGTTATGATTGCTCGAAGTTCCATGTGCTTGTTTTCATTTTTATTGGTCGGAACCTGGCATCTTTGCTTGTTGTTGCTTGATCCAAGTGACCAAGCCATCCCCCCTGTAAAAATAAGATTGGCTACTATTGAGAACTGCCAATATTATCTTCATTTTGCCTCCTTCCCACTCTTTGAATACATGGTGTCCATAGTTTTGCTTCAAGTTCTTTTGCCCATGTAAATGGTGGAGACTTGATTAGACTAAAAATGCCATGCAATGCAGATCATCCATGGATGCGAGAAGATGGTGCCTCTGATAAGCCTCTTGATATTGCTGTTTTAACTAGAATGAAACAATTCAGGGCAATGAACAAACTGAAAAAAATAGCACTGAAGGTGAGAAATTGTCTCTCTGTGGTTGAAATTTATATTGTCATATTTTTTAATGGATGATCATTCAAAATTGAAAAGTTCAAGCTGGGATGCTATGTTGTTTTTCTAAATGCAAAGAAACCCAAAGGATAAAGCAGAAAAGAAAATGTCTGTCATTCTTATTGTAGAGACAAACGTCTCTTCTTTCTTCAGGTAATTGCCGAAAACCTTTCCGAGGAAGAAATTATGGGTTTGAAGGAAATGTTCAAATCTATGGACACAGACAACAATGGAACAATCACTTTTGAAGAGTTGAAAGCTGGTCTTCCAAAACTGGGTACTAAGCTTTCTGAGTCCGAAGTGAGGCAGTTAATGGAAGCGGTACAATATATTCTTCTGTTCTTTATGTCTGCCTGAGCTTAATGATGCCTTCATGTTCTTTTTTATTCTATTCAAGCACACAGAGCAATTGAGTGTAATCCTGTAGGAGCATTTATCATTCTCAATCCTTATTTTGTTTAAGCAGTCGACTCTTCACAGGCAGGAGCTCTAGTTTCTGATCAGGATTAAAGAAGGAAGCCATTATGATTGAGAACTAATGTGGATATTCATCACATGGACTCTTATAAATTAGGAAAATAGAACCGTTTATTTCATCTTATAGCTTTAAAATGTAATTACAATGTTCAAGAATGAAGGAATAGCTCAAATCAACAGCAGAGAAATGCAACATTTTTCTAAGGCAGATCTTTATGGTTTCCTCAGATACATTAGATGCATGTTTGTTTCTCCTTTTGATGATCTGTTCTGTGGTTCAGATGAGATTGATGAGCTGCTTTTTCAGGCTGATGTTGATGGAAACGGAACAATTGATTACATTGAGTTTATAACAGCTACCATGCACATGAATAGAATGGAAAGAGAGGACCATCTATACAAGGCCTTTGAATATTTTGACAAGGACAAGAGCGGGTACTTACTTTTACTTCTCTATCACTTTGTACTTCTGTGAATATTTCCCCCCTGTACTTGTATATGAACATTGGTTTATCTTGTGTTTATATATAGGTACATCACAATGGAAGAGTTGGAGCAAGCCCTTATGAAATATAATATGGGTGATTCCAAAACAATAAAAGAGATCATTGCAGAAGTTGACACAGACCATGTGCGTTTCTTGCCTAATCTATGTTTTCTGCTGATTTTGCTTCTTTTGAGGTCAAGGAACAGAAAAATGTAGTTTCATTTACCAAAACTTGTCTGTGGAACTAATCTCCAGAAGTGATTTGCGTGCACAGTTGTTTCATGCCCTAGAGAATTTGGTTTCTAAAACTGTCATTTCACTTATTGAGGAACTGGGACCTCTTTTACCAAAATAGTCGCAAGAAGCTCCCGGGGGGGTCATTAGTTTCTTAAAAGAAGTTTCATCGCCCCTGATAATTTTAATTTGCTATGTTGACACTGGGAGAATACAACCATATTTCAAAATTGCCTCTTTGAAATCATGAATAATATTTTATCAACTCCTTTTGCAGGATGGAAGGATTAACTACGAAGAGTTTGTAGCCATGATGAGAAAAGGCAATCCTGAGCTGGCCTCAAACAGACGGCGCAAATGAGCTTGGTGCATTTTGATTTCTCCTGGCATCAATTTGCGAATCAACTACTTATTAATTTACTTATGCTGTTGTATCATGACAAAGATAGATGTTTGACCTCAGTTTGGCCACCTTCTCACAACAAACACTCCTCTTTGGAATCTGTTGTTATCTGCCATCCGCTTTGCACAGAGAAATTGACAAGAGTGGCATCATATTTTGCGAGAACTTTTTCATTTTTGTACTTGAGATTTATGAAATACTTATTTACTGGTTAGGGTGTGCATTGTACAATTTGTTGATTCTGTCCTTGTGCACCTTCCTGTGCCCACATAATATTTACGACTTTTTTTTTTCCAGTCTTACTAGAACCGACACTGCCTGCTCATTCCAAATTGCACCATTAAATGACCTAGATAATGTAAATTTAAGGTTAATTTAAGTAAATAGTAGATGAATTTGTATAAAAATTAAGTTTAAGTAATAGACTGCTTTAATTTAATTATAGATCTAATTAAATATTTAATTAAGTTTAAAATTATTTTAGGTCAAAATTAAAAAAATTAATTAAGAATAAGGATTTAATTAGATTTTTAATGGGTCAAATAATTTTATTAAGAATTTAATTTGTGAAAATTAATTTTGAAAACCTAATTTGGGTTTAATTGAAGAGATTGAAATTTTAAAAAATCAAATTTAACTTTTTTAAAATGAAATCATGGGTGGGATTACAAAAAAAATCAAAGTTTAGAGGTCAATTAAAAGTCAATTGAAGATATTTAGGATCAAGGATCAAGATGCAAAAGGTATGGCAATACAAGGACTAAAATTGAATGAAATAGGTGCTGAATTAAAAGAATTAAAAGTTTAAATGATCAATTAAAAATAAAATTGAAAATATCCGAAACTAATAAACATAATTAAAAAAAACACTAACATTTTGAAATATTATAGAGTGAAATTGAATTGGATTTATTATCTAATTGAATCTAAGGTTATCAAATACCATTTTATTTAAATAAAACAGTGTGGTGTAACAATAATAATTTGTTTTTTTTATTAAAAATGATGTGTTTTGTTTAATATTAAAAAAATAAAATAAAGGCCACATCACATGTGTACTGTTCACTTTGTTCCTTATTTTTCTTGTAAGGAAGATGATTTTCACCGAGTGATCACTCCTGTAGCTGCTGTAATACCAGTCCAACGACACTGACCCGATCAGCCTTCCCTCGCTTGTAATAAAAAAAAAACCTAACCCATTTTTGTTCACACCAGCTGCCGGCCATACATACAAAAAGAAACCAAAAGAAAAACACGTGAACCTCCTCCTAGCATTTGCAACATCCAGCATCTTCTACACTGACAGTGTATCTCTTCACCAGCAGCCAACGTGACCTCTTCAACTCCAGCAGCAGTCCAGCATCAGCCTCTGCACCTGCCATCATGCACCTCTTCCCAGCGTAGTTTGCAGCAGCTTCAGCTCCAGCAGCACCTCCTCTGCACCAACATCGTCTTCCTCAGCTTTAGCAGCTGTTCATTAGCAATCCAGCAACTTCATCTCCAGATCCAGTAGTGCAGCCGTGAATGACAACAGGTATTTGTTTTCTCTCTTCTTCTTTTTTTCATTTTCTTGCCTTTTACACGATAAGCTGAGCCTTGTTTCAAGGATATCCTAATGCTGCATTTACTATCATCAATATATGGCCATGAGATTTTTTTAGCTTTGAAAAAAACCTGTAGTGGTTCCTGCTTTCACAGCTCCTGTTATTGTCAAATCTGTGTTTTCGATGCAATAAGAAAGAAGGGAAAGAAAGCTTGCTTTGTTTTGATTTTTAGGCAGTTTAGAATCTAGGTGTAAGATTTGTAAGTCAATTATGGTTGTTGTTATTCCTCCTCCTTTTTTTATGCATGGATTATGGGCATAAGCTGGCAAGTTCATTATATCTACTGTTTTGATCTTTCAAAAGTGAAAGAGAGTAATTATTTTTGTTTATGGGTCAAGCTCCAAGTTCCATTTGTTTTGTATGCAAAACTGGTTTAAATGGCATTTTATGCTCCGTTTCTTATTGAAATCAATTCTGAGGAATGTTGTTGAATAAAATAGCATGTTTGATCTGTTAAATGCATAAATTTGTTTCCTTATTTTGTTCATGGGTCAGGCTTTGTTTTCTTTGGGTTTTTTGTGGATTCGGGTTGGCCTCTTTAGGTTTGTATCAAGCCCGTTTAGAGATTTTTAGGCTTGCTTTATCATGGGCTAGACTTTTTCTTAAAAATAGAGTTTTGGGCCATGTTGTTGGCCCAGTATTACTAGAGCTTAGCCCGCGTAGCTGGGTTGGACTCTTCAAACCGTAAGACCATGCTCGGCTTGTGCAAATTTTACAAGGAAAAATAATATATTTTTAGTTTTTAGGCCGTGTTTAACGAATTTTTAACAGTTTTTTTTGCTATATTTTTTTTTTTTTTGGAAAAAAAATATAAAATTTTTTTAAAAAATCTAAAAAATTTCAGAGAACATTTTAAATTTATGAATTCCTCGCATTTTTTTCAATCATTTTATTTAATATTTGAGTTGTAAACTTACATCGTAGAATACTGACTCAGTATAAAATATACTTGTTTTTCTTTAAAATTTCAAAAAAATACAAAAAATTCCTTATTTAATAAATACCAAAATATTTTTTTATTTGTGTGCATACAACTAAATTCTAAAAAATCTTCATGCATTTATAAAAAATAAAAATTATATTTTTATTATACTTTGAAAAATACAAAAATTAATCAATAAGTGTAATAACAAGTTTATGATTATCCATTAGAATTTAAACCAGAATTTTAAAAACACCAAAAAAAATCATATATTTATTAATATTTGGGGTATAAATTTTATAATGTAATACATATTCCCAATGTTAAATTAAATGAATGGACAAAAATAAAATGTTAGAAATTAACTGTAAACTTTAATATTTGAGGGTATAAAATTTCACTGTAAAGTATATCTTCAGGTATTAAAAATACAAAATAAAAATAAATACACCATTAAAAATTAAACTTTAAAAGATTATGTTTTAGTCGTGTAAGATAATGATCTTCTTATTGAAGAGAATATTTCTTAAATTTTAGATGGACCAACAAATAGAAACATGAATTAAAAACAATCAATCAATAATGCAGTTTATCACAGATAAGGTGCGCTGGGGTGATGCATCTTTTCCGTGGACAACTAGTTTTCTTATCCAAGTTCTTAGAGACTAACAGGTTTTCATGTAACCATAATGTTAGATGACGAATCCTGAAACCTTCAACTCATATTTTTATGATTAATTCCAACACTTCTAAAAAAAACCTCAATCTAGGAGAAAAACTCGTCATTTAACGTCGTGCATGCCACGACAAGAAGCATGATTTTTTAAATCAATACCTAATATAATTAAAACAAGCATTTACAAAAATAAAAATTTAAATGATTTAAGTCAATATATATATATATATATATATATATATATAAAAAAAAAAATTAGCCAAAATTCACCTTGCTTATTCATTTGTTTTCTAAAGAAAACAAGTTTTTTAATTCGAAGAATGATTTTTTAAATAAAATCTTAACATCATGTGAAAATCAAATTTTCATTTAAAAAAAATCATGTTGTGATATTTTCGATGCAATAGTATAAAAAATAAAAAAGCAATTAATTTTTGAAAATTATATAAAAAAATTATTCTCATTGAATGTTTTTTTTTTAAATATGCATATTAGATTCATATAATGTTTTCTTATAAATTAATTTACAATATTGCCATAAAATGTTCTAATCTTATTTGAAAAGTAAGACATAATTGAATGATGTTTTAAATTTTATTGTAATAATATTCATGAAAAAGTATTTTATCCTAAAAAAAAAAGCAATTAAAAAACATTTAAAAAATAAAAGGTCAATTGCTCTAGGCTTTAAAAGGTTAGGCCCGCTCACCTAGCCTTAGAAAAAAAAAAAACCTAAGAGCT
>Ga0307515_10024557_pt1 | contig 10497 bp, 12 predicted proteins | sample 17_EM_MG_FD_194513 | JGI IMG/M metagenome (GOLD analysis project Ga0307515, IMG submission 194513) | Populus trichocarpa ectomycorrhiza microbial communities from riparian zone in the Pacific Northwest, United States - 17_EM | ecosystem: Host-associated > Plants > Roots > Unclassified | place...
AACCTGTCACTCAGTCTTGTCTAAAAATCTGCAAAACCTATTAACAAAACAACATTGTTTCATTGATATCTCCATCCCTTTCTTTTTACTTTTTTCTATCAAAATACATTGTTTCACTTAATGTGATACGATGTCTTTTTCAACTTAGAAATAGAGTTTTTTAATTGAATTGGGTTAAACTTCATAATTTTTCCCCATTATGGTGCTTTTTGCTCCTTGGAACCCGGACTTCCAATTTTATTTTAATTTTTGGTCGATTTTCATTTTTTTTCTTTAATTTCTTTCAATTCCGCCAGTTATTAACTTACAATATATAAGCCTCTGATTTTTCCATCACTTCCATTCCAATCTTGGTTTTTCAATTCTTCATCTTTAGGCTAATTTGACTCCTCATTTCAACTTTCTTCTCCAATTAAGTTATCAATTAATTTCTAACTTGACTATTTGTTTCAAAATTATCTTTGAACTTCTAATTTCTTTCAGTTTTAGCAAAATTAAATCAATTTAAGCCCTTTTTTTTCAATTTTCTCTTTAATTCAAAACTCAATTATAGCCTAAAAATTCTTCAAATTTTATTTTTGCCTGTGATACTTAATTATTGGTCCATTTTCAACTTCTTCTAAATTTTTTATGTCTGTTTTCTATTTTTTTTAAATATGTAAAAAAAAATGGGGATCCAAAATTGGGTACAACAATTCACATCATTAAAATGGCATCGAAGCACATAAGAAATAAACTTTAAAATAAATTATGAAAATAAATAATTGGCATGGTTATAACGTCTTTTTTTATTGAAAAATTTGTAATACCCGTTTTTATTTATTAGAATATGTTTGGTAGGAGGTTAATATGCTGTAAAATTTACTCTTGTAAAATTTAAGTTAGTTTAGTGTTATTTTCAAGTAAGGTGAATTTTGAATGATTTCCCCCATTCCCTATTTTTGATAAAATTTAACCTCTAGAGCAATGTTTTTTTTCTCTCACTTATTTTTTTTCTTGAGATTCACATAAAATATTATTTTATTCCTCTCTCACCAATCATGAATAATAATTTGATTACTATTTTTCTATTTTTATTAATATTAACCCTTGAATTTATTTTCTTATTAAACATCTTTAAAAATCAAATTTTACACCTTTATCTTTGTAATAATTGCTCATCTAATAATTCATCCTCATTTCTAACCTCCAACAAGACATTTAGCCAAGTACAGTTAAGTTTGCAAAGTCAGTTCTCATTTCTGAAAGTAATTATTTTTCATATTGTTGGACTTTATCATGTTTAGGCTCTGGAATCGAAATCTAAACAATAAAGTATAGAATATACCTATTTTTCATTTAGTTTTACATATATTTATAACTTGATCATTTTATGTTATTTCTTCTGAATTTCGTTATTCTTTTAATAAATATAAAAAGAGAAAAGAAACATATAATATGAAAAAAATATTTTTAAAATAAAGAGATATTAAAATGAATATGTTCAAGCACTAATAAATAAATAAATAATTTTTAAAATCAGAAGGATTAATTTATAATTTAACTCAACTTTGAATAAAAAGTATCCCTACCAGGAAAAAAAAAAAATTCCCATCCCTATCTGCCACCAAAGCCACCCAGACACCACCCTCCTTCTGTCCTTCAGCGTGAAGAAAAATTAGGTAATGCAGCATATAAGTCAGATAACGCCCACCATTTGGTCTTGACCTGTTCTGTTCTGGTCGCACATTTATTTCACTTTTACCCTCAAATTCCCCCATTTATTCTAATGCAGCCACCCATAATTTAGGAGGTATCAAGACTTTTTCAGGGATGAAAATGACATTTCATGCCCTGGAAGAAACTAGTTACCCCAACCAGGAGTATTCTTTTGCTTTTCAATTTATACACGTGCACGCACACCAACTAGGAAAAACCAAACCCCAATACCCCCACTTTTCCTCTCTCATTTAGCCCTATCCAACCAGGTTCCGACACGTCATACAAATGATGCAGGAGGTGACGTCATCGTTCCCGGTTCATCCCCTGTCTCACCTTATCCACAAAGACTCACATCCACGTGGCAACATCATGAAAGATCTTCTAGTCTCACGTGGGTATATTCAGCGACTCCCTGGACCACACTACACACTACACACACACACACAAAGGCCACATCATGTTTCCTACTTTTTTTTTTTTACCCATTTCTCTTTTTTCGGAAGAAATTTAGGATCGAAGCCTATTCCTATCTTATCCACTGCCTTTTTTTTCTACTTTATATATCCTTCACTAATTATTATTATTATTATATTCCATTCGTTACTAGGTTTTGACATTTTTAAACTCCTATTCAAATGCATTTTTTACTATGTTAATTAATTTTTAAATTACCAAACTCTAGATAACAGGAAATTATTAAATTAAATATATATACTTATTTATGAATCTGTTTGTGAAGAGATAAAATTGCATATATTTATTTCTATAATAAATATTATCATGCCTTAAAATGACGACTTGGAAGGTTAATAAGCATGAATCCACAATCTTGGAGGAAAAAAAATTTAAAACTAATAAAAAAAAATTTTGATTAAAAATCAAATGATAAAACATCATTTATCATTTTTGATTTAATGTGCAATTCGTCAGGTCACATAACAAGAGAAATCCATGATTTTTTTTATTTTTTTTCCGATCAACACGAGCTTCCCACGTTTAAAGCAAACTCACCTTCTTGTTGTTGCTCGTTTTCGCCACAACTTTGAGGAATAGATCCTAAGTTCCTCAAGTACCGGAATTCAAGGGGAAAAACATTTTTTGCTTAAAGAAAAATGTTATTTTACAAAAAAAGAAATTTACATCTGAAGATATGTGTTAAATACATGTCTTATAATTTATATCTTCTATACGTTTAGTCTTGGTATCCATGTATTGTTAAAAATTATAGATATATTTTATGTTTTTTTCTAAAACTAAAAAAGTTATAAATTAAGATTCCATGTAAAATTTACTATTATATTAAGCGTAATATATGAAAATAGATAGATATAAATATGATAAATAGTTAATGTTGTAAGCTGCCTAGGTGTGAATACACTTTGCCTATAATTCAACATCGATAAAATGGCAGCCTTGTATAGGGAGTAATGAATTCGGTAAACAGCGTGCAATGATTCGTGCCAGTTATTGAGTTCTTAACTTGGCATGGACATGGGGCATGGATCATGGACCTTCTAAGCTAGCAGTAAACACATCAGAAACTAGTAATAAGGCCTGACAGTTAGACATGCAGGTTGTGTGTTACAGTTATAACAGGATTATGAGTTAGTTATAACAGTTATGAGCATCCAAATTATGAGGGAAAGGTGGTTGAACATAGGGCATAGCTGAGATTACTCTACAAGCCACTAAGATCATGGGAACATAGGGGAGAAGTCGTCCAACGCTTGCTGGAAAATAGGTCATTAAGTTCATGGAGAACATATGGGAGAAAGTACCCCACTATGTCCTAAAAATAGGGATGATAGTTGTGCCTTGTAATTCACATATCTTTTTCTATAAATAAGTTGGGAAGCCTTGGTTGTGTAGCACGTAATCTTTGTATATAATGCACACACTTATATTGTGTAAATCCTTTGTTTATGAGATTAATAAAGGTTGAGAGATTTTCATATATATGCTGTGTGTTTTTCAGTTTATTTACTTGTGTTGGTTCTTTGCTTACGACAAGCCAACTATGGGAACTTTCTTGGGTGAACGAAACACATAGTTGTAGGCAAACATGAGTGAAAGGGTGAGGCAAGACTTAGTCTAATAGGGACTAGACTATCGCACATGGCTGAATTTTCAGGTGAAAAATTTAACCTTGTGACAAGCAGTACCAAAGCACAATTGATTTTAAGATCGTATAACCCAAGGTCATGAAAGCTATTCAAGAATGGTTGGTGAAGAGGGTGAAGAATGCTCTATCATTGATTGATTGAGGGAACAAAAGCATTGAAAGGACTGGAAGTTTGTACATTTCTCTTACAGTAAAATCGAGTGAACGATTGGAAGCTGCCGAAGAAACTATTGTCATTCTGAAACGGGAAGTAAGAAACACTTCTAGTGGGGCAAGTACATTTAAACCTAAAGTGCTTGAACCAAAATCTTTCAGTGGGGAAAAAAATTCCAAGGAACTTGAAAATTTCTTGTGGGATATAAAGCAATACTTTAGTGTTGTAAAGATCGGCGTGGCTAAACAAGTAAATCTCATTGTGATATATCTCATGGATGATGCTAAACTTTGGTGGAGGACGAGGAACAAATAGGATTTAAGTGCTAGACGTCCTGAGATTAAGACGAGGGATCATCTAAAATAAGAATTGAAAGAGCAATTCCTTTCGAACAGCATGTCTTGGATTGCGCGAAAGGATTTAAAAAAGCTAAAACATGATAGGTCAGTTCGTGAGTATGTCAAATCTTTCAGTTATTTGATTCTTGACATCGAGGATATGTCTGAGGAGGAAAAGTTATTCAACTTCATGTCTGGACTTCAACCGGCACAATAAGAACTGAGAGACAAAAAGTAAAAAAATTGTCCTTTGCTATCGTTGTTGCAAACAACTTGGTTAATTTTAAATCGACTACTAGATAAGGCTATGTGTTAGCCTCCTTCAATTCTAAGGTAAAGGACAAGAAAGAGAAGAAGAAGAAGTTCGATGGATAAAGGCAAGACTAAGTTAATAAGTGCATATGCTTGCTTCATTTGTGATGGTCCTCACTTTGCTAGGGCTAATTCGCATCCGTTGGTGGTTAAGCCTTTGTGGCTAGCTCTGGTTCATTTGATTGAAGAGAAGAAAAAGATTGAAATGGGACCAGGAAAACACCCCACTACTAGAGCTTGCTTTGTTCTCGCTCTGCTCGCTCCCACCTGTCTTCTTCCCACTAAAGTGAAAGATCTTTCACTTCACCATAGGATATATTAAGTTCTTGCAATCCAGTTCAATAAAATGCTTTTGATCAAACCGGTTATAGTTATATCTTTCTAGTCTCTTTTCTCTTAGTGCTATGTATAAAGAGAAGGCCCCTAGCCTAGTTTGAATGAATGTACCAGTGGATAATATTTCATTGAAGGCGCGTAGCACCTCCCCTTCCCAGAACTGATACTCATCATATGAAAACAGGTCCTATAGATGCCTTATATAAAGCAGATGGTGATCAGAAGATGGTGACTTAATTCTCAATTAAAGAATCACCCAACCTTTTCTATCTATCCTTAGAAGTAGGGCGAGTGTCTAAAGACCAGGTTATCTCTCTGAATCATATTATTCTTTGTTCTTGTGATTTCGTAAAGCTTTAAGCTAGAAAATCCAGGGTCTAAAGAGGAAGAAACTAAATGATATTCGGGTTGGAGATAGCAATGAGGATGAGGGGGTAATTACGCACGTAAATATTATATGTGTGTTAAACTAAATCAGTGGACGCGGGTGTTGAAACCAACCTTGTTGATCAAGACTTTACGAGGATTGATGTGTTGTGAAAAGGGAAGTCGGTGGCAGAAGATTTGATATATGTATAAATTAGTGTAAATGAGCAACCAAATAATACCATGCTAGATTTGGGTGAGACCCACACATTTTTGGTTGATCAATTGGTGAAAGATCTTGGTTTGAGATTGAGCAGTAGTCACATCTTCATGGAAGTAGTTGATTCTAAGGCATATAAGATTACAGGTATGTCCTATGATGTGTCGATTATGTTAGATCGATTGAGAGGTAACCAAGATGTGTTGGTTGTGAATTTAAATGATTAAAATATCATTCTTGGTCTTGATTTATTGAGAAAAGCCAAGATTGCTTTGATGCCATATTTGAATGGAGTTATGATTACAAGTGAGGGTTGCCCATGTTTTATCCCCTATTGTAATGTCACATCGATGAATGCCACGAAGGGTGCTTGATCATGACTATTACTATTGAGAAAGCATAATAAAAAGATGGGGAAATGTTTCTTGTAATAGTAGCAGATGAGAAAACAAACTGTTGTGTTGAGGTGCCGAAAGAAATTGCTAATGTGTGCAGCAATTTGAGGATGTGATGCCACCTCAACTATCAAAGAAACTCACATTAAGAAGGGTTATAGATCATCACATTGAGTTGGTTCCAGCTATAGTTTTGAAACTCGGACCGGCCCGACGGGTCGACCCGGGCCTGGGACCGGTCTGGGTCTAAGTAAAAACCCGCTGAGAAGTTAGCCCGGTGAAACCTGATCGACGTGAAACGACGTCGTTTTGGCCTTTTAAAAGGCCAAAATGATGAAGATCAACGATGCAGAATTGGGGAAAGAGAGAAAACCTAATTAACGAAAAAGCAATTTCAGTCGCTGAGGAGCAGAGGAGCAGAAGACGTCTTGATCATTGTTTCAAATCTATAAATAAGGTTAGACTTTTGTTTTTCTTCACAGATCTCCTTCTTTCACTCTCTCTTTTCTAAAGCAATTTCAATCGCTGGGGAGTAGAGGAGCAGAAGACGTTTTGATCACTGTTTCAAATCTGCGAATAAGGTTAGACTCTTGTTTCTCTTCACATATCTCCTTTTTTCACTCTCTCTTTTCTTTATTCTTTACCTTTTTTGAACTTGCAGTTCTGGCATCGATTCGCAGTTCTTGATCTTTGCATCGATTCATTCGCAATTCATACCTACAAGTATATTTCTCTGTTCTTTTCTTTTCTGCAACTTAATAAAGCCTTTGCTATTAGAAAGTGTAGAAAATGGATTAAGAAGTGTTGATGCAACTCTTTTGTCTTTATTGATGCATTTGCTTCTGGAACTAGCTAGGATCATCTATAATGTTGATTGAGAACAGAAAGCTATTGATGTTTGGGCTAGTAATGTGAGTTAATCCTCCTTCTCTAAGGACCCAGTTTTTTATAATAACTGTTATAGCCAGAGGATGGAGGTCAATACTGCCAAGGCATCTGGAGATGAAAATTTCTATATCAAGAATGATCTAGTGGATAATTATGATGTCAATGGTCTTGATGAATGATTTTTAGGACCATGATGGAAATAGTTATGCTCTTAAGAAAAATTATGTTGATTAGGAATAAAAAGTCAAAGGAATCTGCACTTGAAATTACTGATCTTTTCATAAGAACAGAGTTATCTATCCTCTTTCTGTTATGGATTGTGATGATGATTATTCTACTCCTTGCCAACCATGTATGGAGAAATCATCAAATAATAGGAGACAGGAGGCTATAATTTCTTAGGGAGATTGGAAAAGTAATCTTTAAACCTATCGAAGAAGTAAACCAGGTAGTGAATACCCTAAGCAAATTCATTTACAAGGAGAGAGAGATTAAGATGTTAGAGGGGAGTTTCAGTAAAGCTTTCCTCTGAGGTATGGGTGCTCTGAATTTCTTATGGTTAGTATTAATGCATAAGAATGTGCGTGGGATTGGGAATAGTGATAAGAAAATAGCTTTGACAAAATTTACTGGGAAGCATAATCTTTTTCTGTTGTGTGTGATTGAAACTAAACTAGGAGTAGTATATGAGAATGTCATTAATTCTACATGGGGCTGTGATTCTAGATGTTGGGTAGCTGCTCTTTTAGTGGGTTTTTTTAGGGGTATAATTTGTGTATGAGCCTTAAATAAAGACTTGGCTTTGTTTTTACATGCACGTCTTTATTCATTAGTCATTGTTAATCAAATGAATGGATTGCAAAGTGCTTTGCTGCTCAGTCTGAATATATAATAAAAGTATATGATTTGGCTTGAAATTATATTCCCTCTTATAAATTATGTCAGGTCCTTAAAATGTCTTCACATGATGGTAGTACTCCAGGTAGTGATCCTTCAACGGCCCAATCATCTCAACCTTCAATTTCCATGTCAAGTGGTAGTAGAGGAAGAACATATTTGACATGGGGTCATTATAGAGAAGCTCCTGAACTTAGTGTTGGATGTAAAAAAACTAAATTAGTATGTTCATATTGTGCTAAAGTATTTGCGGGTTATGGCATTAATCAATTTAAGCAACATTTAACTGGAGCTAAAGAAGAAGTTGAACAATGTCGCAAATATCCTCCTGATGTTCGACATCAAATGCTTTTGAATCTTAAAGGAAATGCTGAAACAAAAAAAAAAGTTAAAGAAATGCAAGCAGATTTCAATCCATTTAATGCACAATAAAAGGAGCATGAAGAGATGATGATTAGGCAATTAAAAGATGATGATGATGGTGATGTAAATACTAAAAAACATATGTTATCACCAAAGGTTGTAAAAAAGAAAAAGATTCAAAGCACCAGCACTGTAAAACAATCGACTACAAGTTATGGAAAGTAGAAGAAATCTGCAACATTGGGGACATATTTCATGCTGAGAACAACTCCTGGTGCTCAAAAGTCTTTTCAAAATTGCTGGCAAAGAAAGGAAGCAGTTGAACGATGTGATATTGCTTTAGCGAAGTGGATGATTAATGCATGTGTGCCATTTAATGATGTTAACTCTGTGTATTATCACATGCCATAGATGTTGTAACAGCCATGGGTCTTGGTTATAAAGGACCAAACTTGCATGCTATTTGTGGTTATTACATGACAAAAGCGGTTGATGAAGTGAAGATTTATGTTGAGAGTTATCAAGAGATTTGGAAGAAGACTGGTTGCACATTAATGGCTGATGGATGGACAGATCAGAAGAGGAGGACTTTAATTAACTTCTTAGTATATTGTCCTAAAGGAACAGTTTTTTTTTAAAACTGTGGATGTATTAGATGTCTCAAAGACTACTAAATTGTTGCATCAGTTATTTAGAAAGTTTGTTTTGTATGTTAGGGTAGAAACCATTGTGTATATGGTGAATGATAATGCTACAAATTATATTGTTGCTGGCAAGTTATTGATGGAAGAATTTCCTTCAATATTTTGGTCTCCTTGTGCTGCTCATTGCATCAACTTCATATCCAAGACATTGGTAAATTGCAGTTAGTTTGTTCTGTTGTTGAGCATGCTTCTGGTATCACAAAGTACATTTATAATAATTGTTATCCATTGTATTTGATGAGGAAGTTCACTACAGGAAAACAAATACTTCGTCCAGCTCCTACTTGTTTTGCTACCAATTTCATTGCATTGCAAAACATTTTAGCTCATAAAGATGAGTTGAGAGCTATGGTGACATCTAGAGAATGGGTCTTATCTACTTATGCTAAAGATAGCAAAGGAAAAAAGTTTGTTATGAGTGTGCTAGACTCTTTGTTTTGGGAAGAATGTGCAATAATTGTGCGAATAAGTGAACCTTTAGTTCGAGTTCTATGAATGGTTGATGGTGATGATAGACCTTCGATGAGATATTTGTATGATGATATTCATCATGCAAAAGAAGAAATGTTGAGGACATAGTCTTATACTCTTACTTATTTTTTTTTTTGTATAGATGAATAGTGGATGGATGACATATGGAACTAGTGCTCCAAATCTACAACATTTGGCTAGACTCTTTGTTTTGGGAAGAATGTGCAATAATTGTGCGAATGAGTGAACCTTTAGTTTGAGTTCTACGAATGGTTGATGGTGATGATAGACCTTCGATGAGATATTTGTATGATGATATTCATCATGCAAAAGAAGAAATGTTGAGGACATAGTCTTATACTCTTACTTATTTTTTTTTTTTGTATAGATGAATAGTGGATGGATGACATATGGAACTAGTGCTCCAAATCTACAACATTTGGCTATACGAGTGTTAAGTCAAACTTTTTGTTCTTCGGGATGCGAGAGAAATTGGAGTATGTTTGAATATATTCACTCCAAGAAGAGAAATAGATTGGAGTACCAAAGGCTTAATGACCTTATTTACGTCCACTGCAATCTAAGATTGAAAAAAAAATATTTTTCTTTTCTCTAATTCCTTAAATATTATTTTATCTTATTTAGTAGCATTATTAATACTTATATTGTGTTTACCTTCACTTTTAATATATAGGAATTATTGGAAATGATGAAATTATGATCCAATTAATGTTGAGACAATTTGTGACATTGAAAATTGGGTAGTAGAAGATGACCCGTCAATTTTGACAAGTGAAGAAGTAGAGAGTTTTCACCAAGCTCTATCAACTATGACCATATAAGATACTTTAGATGATGGTAATTAATGATTGATTATTTAGTGATAAATATTATTTAAAATAAAATATTGTTTAACACATAATATTTATTTGTTAATTGTGTTTGAAATGTAGATGTCATAAATATTAATGAGATTGAAGATGATTATGACGATGAAGTTTCAAAGGAGCATGCTGATGATTTATTAGGTGTTGACGAGATTGGATCAATTCCATCGATATTTGATTCAAATTTTGCTCCTATGGACACAAAAGAACTTAATGTGTTCATTCAATAAAAGTGAATGTGTTGTTGATTTAGAATTTATGTTGTTGGATGTTTTGTTTTAAATATTTTAGAATTTATATTTGGTTTGTGTTTTAGATATTGAATTAAATTTATGTTGTTGGT
>Ga0307515_10024558_pt1 | contig 10497 bp, 7 predicted proteins | sample 17_EM_MG_FD_194513 | JGI IMG/M metagenome (GOLD analysis project Ga0307515, IMG submission 194513) | Populus trichocarpa ectomycorrhiza microbial communities from riparian zone in the Pacific Northwest, United States - 17_EM | ecosystem: Host-associated > Plants > Roots > Unclassified | place...
CACCGCTGCGCGGCGGGCCCCTCCCTCTCTCTATGAGAGAGGGGTAATCGATGGCGTTTGACATCCAAAGCCCGACCGATCATTTATCCTACAAATAATAGTCCAGAGTCGCGAGCCCACATGACCGCCAGTTCGTCTCAAGAGGGGCCCATCCGCGTGGCCCTGATCGGCCTGGGCAAGATCGCGCGCGACCAGCATCTGCCGGCCATGGCGGCCGATCCGCGCTTCGAGCTGGTGGCGATCGTCAGCCGTCACGCCGAGCAGCCGGGCCTGCCCAGCTTCCACACCTTCGACGAGTTGCTGGCCAGCGGCCTGGCCTTCGACGCCGTGGCCCTGTGCACCCCGCCCCAGGTCCGCCACGGCCTGGCCCGCCAGGCGCTGGAAGCCGGCAAGCACGTGATGCTGGAAAAGCCTCCCGGCGCGACGCTCAGCGAGGTCGAGGACCTGCGCCAGGTGGCGCAAGCCCAGGGCGTGACCCTGCAGACCACCTGGCACTCGCGGCATGCTCCGGCCGTGGCGCCGGCCCGCGCGTGGCTGGCCGACAAGACCCTCACCGCCGCCCGCATCAACTGGCGCGAGGACGTCCGCGTCTGGCACCCGGGCCAGGACTGGATCTGGGAGCCGGGCGGCCTGGGCGTGTTCGACCCCGGGATCAACGCCCTGTCGATCGCCACCGCCGTCCTGCCGCGCCCGTTCTTCCTCACCTGCGCCGTCCTGCACGTGCCGGAGAATCGCCAGTCGCCGATCCAGGCCGAGCTGGACTTCGTCGACACCGCCGGCGTGCCGGTGCGGGCCGAGTTCGACTTCCTGCAGACCGGTCCGCAGAGCTGGGACATCGAGGTCGACACCGACGGCGGAGCCCTGCGCCTGTCGCACGGCGGCGCCAAGCTGTGGATCGACGGCGCCCTGGTCCACGAGCAGCCCGAGGCCGAGTATCCGGGCCTCTATGCCCGCTTCGCCGAACTGATCGCGGCGGGCGAGTCGGATGTCGACGTCACGCCGCTGCGCCACGTGGCCGACGCCTTCCTGCTGGGCCGCCGCGTCGCCGCGCCCGCCTTCGTGGAATAGGGCCACGCGGCGACGCGTTGTTTCGACGTCGTATCTTGCATAATGCAAGGTCGCAACGTTAGGTAACCTCCAGGGGCGTGAGACGTGCGTGCGGCCAAATGCGGCCGTGGGGAGCGCGATACGCGCCCCGGGGAGAGACGCGTGAAGTTCCTGGACGCCCCGTTGCCGCCGCCGCTGGCCGCCGCCTTGCGAGCCTGTCGCCCGCACTTCATGGCCGCGGCGGTGTTCAGCGCCATGATCAACATCCTGCTGCTGGCCCCGACCATCTACATGATGCAGGTCTATGACCGGGTGGTGCCCACCGAGGGCCGCCTGACCCTGCTGTACCTGACCCTGGTGGTGGCCTTCGCCCTGGGCACCCAGACGGCGCTGGAGTCGGTGCGCTCGCGCCTGCTGGCCCTGGCCGGCCTGCGCCTGGACCGGCTGCTGGCCGGCGGCATCCTGCAACGCCTGATGAGCGCCATGACGCCCGGCGCGTCGGCCCAGGGCATGCGCGAGTTCGACATCGTGCGCGGGGCCATTTCGGGGCCCGTGGCGGCGGCGGTGATGGATATCCCGTGGACGCCGATCTACGTGCTGGTGGCGTTCATGATCCACCCGGCCCTGGGCGCGATGACCATCGTCGGCGGGGTGATCCTGGTGGTGCTGGCGGTGCTGAACGAGCGCGCCACCCGCACCCGGGCCCGCGAGGCGTTCATCGCCCAGTCCCAGGCCTACGCCTCGCAGGAGGCGGCGGCCGCCAACGCCGAGGTCGTGCGGGCGCTCGGCATGCGCGGGGCCCTGCGCGAGCGCCAGTTGGCCGACCGCCGCAACGGCCTGGACCTGTCGGTCAAGGCCCAGTTCACCGGCGGCGGCTATTCGGCGGCCACCAAGTTCACCCGCATGTTCCTGCAGTCGGCGGCCCTGGGCCTGGGCGCCTGGCTGGCGGTCGACAAGCAGATCTCGGCCGGCGCGATCATCGCCGCCTCGGTGCTGATGAGCCGCGCCCTGCAGCCGATCGAGCAGCTGGTCGGCTCCTGGGCCGTGGTCGGCCAGGCGCGCGGCGCGCTCAACAACCTGATCAAGCTGTTCCCCGCCCGGAGCCTGGAGGTGACCGGCACCCAACTGCCCGCGCCCAAGGGGGCCCTGGCTCTGGAACAGGTGGCGGTGCGCGCGCCCGGTGAGGGCCCGATCCTGCTGCGCGGCGTCTCCCTGCGCCTGGCGCCGGGCGAGGTCCTCGGGGTCATCGGCCCCAGCGGCGCGGGCAAGACCACCCTGGCGCGCGTGGCGTGCGGGGCGATCACCCCCGACGCCGGCACGGTGCGCCTGGACGGCGCCAGCCTGGTCGACTGGGACGGCGACCGGCTGGGCCGCCACATCGGCTATGTGCCGCAGGACTCGGCCCTGATCGCCGGCACGATCAAGGACAACATTTCGCGCTTCGCGGGCTGGGCGCCCAAGGACGCGGACGGCGATGGGGGAGGCGGCCCGACGTCCGCGACCATCGACGCTGCCGTGGTGGCCGCCGCCCAGGCGGCCGGGGTGCACGAGCTGATCCTGCGCTTCCCCAACGGCTACGACACCCCGCTGGGGGCCGGCGGCCGTGGCCTCTCGGCGGGCCAGGCCCAGCGCGTGGCCCTGGCGCGGGCGCTCTACGACAACCCGACCCTGCTGATCCTGGACGAGCCCAACTCGGCGCTCGACGCCGACGGCGAGACGGCGCTCAACAACGCCATCCTGGCCGCCAAGGCGCGGGGCGCGGCGATCCTGATCGTCGCCCACCGCACGGGCATCCTCAACATCGCCGACCGCCTGCTGGTGCTGCGTGACGGCCAGGTCGAGCGGATCGGACCGCGCGCCGAGGTCATCGCCCAGATGGCCGCCGCCGCCAAGGCCGCCCAATCCCATGCCGGCGGCGCCAGCAACGCCGTCGCCCTGCAGGCCGCCAAGCCATGAACGCTCCTTCTCCCCAGGCCCCGTTTACCCAGGGCCAGACCGCCCAGGCCTCGTCCGCCCAGGGCCCCAAGTCGGTTCCGCCGAGGCTGTCGGACGATCCGGCCCTGTTCATTCGCGTCGGCGCCGGAGTCGCCGGCCTGTTCTTCGTCGGTTTTCTCGGTTGGGCGGCCTTGGCGCCGCTCGACGCCGGGGCCTATGCCCACGGGGTCATCGCCGTGGCGGGCAACCGCCAGGCGGTCCAGACCCGTGAGGGCGGCGTGGTCACCGCCATCCGCGTCGTCGAAGGCCAGAGCGTGGTCAAGGGCCAGATCCTGGTCGAGCTGTCGGCCTCGGAACTGCGGGCCAGCGAGCGCGGCATGACCGGCGAGATGCTGACCCTGCTGGCCCAGCGCGCCCGGCTGGTGGCCGAGCGCGACCACAAGGCTGGCTTCGCCGCGCCGCCCGAATTCGCCGACCTGCCGCCCGAGGATCAGCCGCTGGCCGAGGACTCCCTGCGCCTGCAGCGCCAGCAGTTCCAGGCCCGCCGCAACTCGCTGCAGACCCAGCGCGGCGTGCTCAACCAGCGCATCCTGCAACTGGACCAGCAGACCAGCGGCGCCCAGCGCCAGCTGGACGCCAACCGCGAGCAGCAGAAGCTGATCGAGGAGGAACTGGCGGGGGTGAAGGAACTGGCCGACAAGGGCTTCGCGCCCAAGACCCGCGTCCTGGCCTTGCAGCGCAGCGCCGCCTCCCTGACCGGCGAGGACGGCGCCTATCGCGCCCAGATCGCCCGCTCCGGCGAGGCCGTCGGCGAGACGCGGCTGCAGACCCTGTCGCTGGAGCGCCAGATGATGGAGGAGGTCTCGGGCCAGCTTCGCGACGTCCAGGTCCGCCTCGACGATCTGCAGCCCAAGGTGCTGGCCGCCCGCGAGCAACTGGCGCGCGCCACGGTCCGCGCCCCGTCGGGCGGCAAGGTGGTGGGGCTGAACGTCTTCACCGTCGGCGGCGTGGTGGCGCCCGGCCAGACCCTGATGGAGGTGGTGCCCCAGGACCGCCGCCTGGTGATCCAGGCCAAGGTGTCGCCCAACGACGCCGACGACCTGAAGGTGGGCCAGAAGACCCAGATCCGCTTTACTTCGCTGCACGAACGTGACCTGCCGCTGCTGAACGGCGCCCTGACCGAACTGTCGGCCGACAGCTTCACCGACGAGAAGAGCGGCGTGCAGTATTTCCGCGCCGAGGTCTCCGCCCCGCCGGAGGAACTGGAAAAGGTCAGCAAGATCCGCGGCGGTCGCTCGGGCCTGCAGGCGGGTTTGCCTGTCGAGGTGCTGATCCCGCTGCGCAAGCGCTCGGCCCTGGCCTATCTGGTCGAGCCGCTGTTCCAGACGTTCTGGCGGATGGGTCGGGAGCACTAGGGGGCGCTGCTGCTGACGCAGAGGCGCGCGCGCCAAGTCGACTAGGCGCTGCGGCGCTCGGATGGTCTGTTGGCGCGTTCAAAGTCGAGTTGTCTGGGGGCCTGAATGCAATCCGCAACGACCGTGACCCAGCCTGCGGCGAGTTGGGTGGCCCTGATCTTCATCCTGCTGTACTTCGCTCCCTTCATCTTCGGGGCGTTCGCGCGGCTGCGGGCGCGTCATCTCATCATCGTTGGCTTGGTCGACCTCTTGCTGGGATGGACGATTTTCGGCTGGTTCTTAGGGATTTCCCTCGTCTTCTGGTGGAAGCGCAAGGCGGCCCGGACAGGGACGCCGGAGGCGCACGCCTCCGGCACGGCCCCTCATCCCGCGTTCGAGCCGTCCGCGTCCCATGAAGCCTCGGCGCCGCCTGACTTGAACTGGCCCTCGGATCCACCGACCCTGAGCGGGGAAGCCGCCGTCCTGGCCGACGAGGCCGGGACCCTCTGGAAAGACCTGCAGTTCAGTTTCCACCTCGGGCTGGCAAGGCTTGTGAAAGCCAAGGCGGATTTCGGCGAGAGCGATCCCGATACCGTGTTTCTGGCCGCGGCGGCGGCCAGCGTCCATGTCTGCAACCCCTCGGGCCGGCTGACGCCCCTGGAGGTCGATCTCGTCAATCGCGCCTTCGGCATCACCGCCACGGCCGACTACTACCAACGTCTATGGGCCGGCAGCCTCGAGGACGAGGCTAGATTTCGGGCGGACGCGGGCCATCACCTCCACGCCCTCATGTTCGCCGCCGCCGTCGGCGAACGAGCGCTCGGCGGATTGCCCTACACCCCCGCCACCGACAGCGTCGTACGCTTCTTCAACCGCTTTACCGAAGCCCTGGTCCTGGCCGACGACAAGGCGACGGAGCCCGAGTTGGCGCAGATGAGTTGGCTCACCAACCTTCTGCACGAGACCGCGCCTCGGGTGAAAAAGGCGCTGGCGAACATGGAGCCGCCACCGGTCGAGGACTGCGCGGACTGCGGCGCGGATCGCGGAGGCCCGGCAACCGCACCGCCGGCCCGGCCAACGGCCGCGACGGATGAGACGCTCGAAGCCTGCATCGCAAAGCTTCACGCCCTGGTCGGGCTGCAGTCGGTCAAGCGGGAGATCGACACCCTGGTGAACATCGCCAAGGTCTCGCAGATGAGACGCGAGCGAAATCTGCCCGTGTCGGAGCTGAGCTTGCACCTGGTGTTCTCCGGCAATCCCGGGACCGGCAAGACCACGGTCGCCCGGATCGTGTCGCAGATCTACGGCAAGCTGGGCCTGATATCGAAGGGGCAGTTGGTCGAGGTGGATCGCAGCCAGATGGTCGCCGGATATGTCGGGCAGACCGCGCCGAAGGTGGCGGCGGTGGTCGAGCAGGCGCTGGGAGGCGTCCTGTTCATCGACGAGGCCTACGCCCTGATGTCGAAGGGTGGCCAGGACTTCGGGTCCGAAGCGATCGAAACGCTTCTGAAGCTGATGGAAGACCACCGCGACGATCTGGTGGTTATCGCGGCCGGATACGGCGCCGAGATGCAGGCGTTCCTGGACTCCAACCCCGGCCTACGCTCGCGGTTCGCGCGCACCATCGAGTTTCCGGACTACACGCCCGACGAGACCCTCGAAATCTTTGAACGGCAAGCCAGGAGCGCCGACTACATCCTGTCCGATCCGGCGCGGGACATGGTCCGCGCGGAACTGGCGCGGCGACGCGCCGTGGCCGTCAACTTCGCCAACGGACGCGATGTGCGCAATCTGTTCGAACAGGTGCTGGCCATGCAGGCCAATCGGCTGGGTCAGACCACATCGATTTCGGACGAGATGCTGAAGACGATCGAGGAAGCCGATGTGAGAATGGCGCTGCCGGCGAGCTGACGGAGAAGGCGGCGAGATCGGGAAGTCCGCATCCGCCCCGGCGGTCGTATCGGCCTTGTCGCCGCCAAAAATAAAAAAGGCGGGCCTCCCCCAAGGCCCGCCTTTGAGTTTTAAGTCCCCCTCGGGGGTTGGGCGGCGTGATCGCGACCTAGTCCAGGCCTTCGCGGTGCGCCGTTCTCCGAGCCGATGACCGTGCGTTTTCGCCCTGGGACGAAGAGGCATGGGCCCAATAGGTATTCGACGACGTTGCTGGTCGAAGACCAGTGTTCGTTGGTCGGGTGGGCGACAGCAGTAAGGCTTTGCGCGCCGTAACCATTACATGCCGGTTCCATTTTCTTGACCTGCTGTCTCAAAGCAAAACCCCGCGCTCGCGTGGTGCGACGAACGCCCGCATTGGCCAGGGGTGCAAATGCGTGATTGTGCCTTGGGGGAGGCCGCATGAGTGACCCAGTAAATCCGCGTAACGATCCGCCGACCTTGGCGCGTACGAACTTCAGTACGCGGAGCGTCCCGCCGGAAGACCGGCACGACTTCTATCGTCGCGAAGTCCTGGTCGCGCTGGACGCGCGCGACCCCGAGCCGGGCTTCACCGCCAACATCACGTCCCTGCGCCTGGGCGAGCACGCCTTCTATGTCACCGAGACGGGCGGGCACACGATGTTCCGCACGCCCGAGATGATCGCCGCCGACGGCCACGACCACTACATCGTGCAGTTCAACATCGCCGGCTCGCACACGGGCGACTTCGACGGCGTGGCGTTCTCGGCCGGACCGGGCGAGATCGGCATCTGCGACCTGTCTCGGCCGATGCTGCTGCACTCGACCTCGGTCAAGGTGCTGTCGACCTTCCTGCCGCGCGCCGAGGTCGAGGCCGTGGCGCCCGGCATCGCGCTGCACGGCATGGTGCTGGACGCCAACCGCGCCGGCCTGCTGGTCGAGCACCTGACGGCGGTGACCCGCTGGTTCCCTCAGTTGCTGCCGCAGACCCTGCCGGGCATCACCCGCGCCACCATCGAGCTGTTGGGCGCCTGCCTGGCCATGGAGGCCGGACGGGCCGATTTTGGCGTCCGCGAGTCGCCGCTGCTGCTGCGGGCTCGGTCCTATGTCGAGGCCAACCTGCTGGAGCCCAGCCTCAACCCGGCCAAGATCAGCGAAGCCTTGGGGGTGTCGCGCTCGACCCTCTACCGCCTGTTCGAGCCGCTGGGCGGGGTGACGGCCTATATCTGGGAGCGCCGCCTGCACCTGGCCCGCGCCGCCCTGCTGGATCCCAAGCGGGCCCGGCGGATCAGCGAGATCGCCTTCCAGTGCGGCTTCAGCAGCGAGGCCCATTTCAGCCGCAGCTTCCGCAAGGCCTTCAACATCCGCCCCAGCGACCTGCGCTCCCTCCAGCCCAGTCTCGTGGACGAACCGGACACGCCGTTCGGGCGATGGACCGAGGCGGCGAAGGGGTAGGGCAGGCCTTGGCGATATTCAGTGTTGCGGACGTGCGCTTACCAAGCCTGGCGGTGCGGGTCGGTCCGCCACACACGCCAGCTTTCGAAGACCGCTAGCCCGGCGACGACCAAGACACCAAAGATCATCGCCCGGAACCCGTCCGGCTGGGGCGCGAGCGGGGTGGCGATCAGGCCGACGAGACCCCCCCAGAAGAAAAGGCGGCCCGCGAGGCGGTTGGACTTGTCCCAGGCGAGCCTGCTGGAAAACGCCCAGGGCGTCCGCACCCCGACCAGGGCGTTGGGACCTATCTTGCCCAGAGCCGCGCCAATGAAGGCGATGAGGCTGCTGATCACGACCATGCCGAACTTGGGTCCCGGCTCGGCGACCCAGCCCCAGGTCAGGCAGGCTTGCAAAAGGGCGATCAGCGACAGCACCCACACCACAACGAATTGGCTCATCAACTGGCCACGCTGGACGGACGGTTCGCGGCCTCGCGTCATGAACCAGCGGAAACCGGAGATCACGCCGCCGATCACCGCGAGCGCCAGCACGATGCGCGCCGCTTCGGACCGGTCGCCCCAGCGGTCCACTTGGCCTTGGACGTTGAAGTGCATGGGGATCGGATGGTTCGGCCCGAAGCGGCTGACGGCGAACGCCAGGCCGAACTGGCCCAATGTCAGAAACCAGGACGCCGCCTCGATGCGGTCAGGTTGGTGTTTCATTGCTGATCTCTCCGATCGCCGATGTCTTCGAACTTGAGTCCACGAGGTCCAGGAGCACGGCGACAGCCTCTTCGATCGCCGAGATCCGAAGGCGATACCGTATTGACGTGCCATCGCGCTCGGCCAGGACAAGGCCGGCGTCCTTCAGGGACGCCAGATGACCTGTCACCGTCGGCCAGCTCATCTCGAACGCCGAGGCGATCTCGCCCGACAGCATCGGGCCGTCGCGGAGCATCGCGATGATCTGCCGCCGTGCCGGGTGTCCAAGCGCTTTGAAGACCTCATTCATAGGCATACTCCTAATTAGGGTATTCGCTAATTTCAAGCGGAATCCGTACCGGTCACGCGGCCTTGGCGATGTCGCGATTCCTGGCCGACCTGGGCTCAATGGGATCGCCTGGATGTCGATCCGCCTGGGGCCTGCATGGAATCTGCATCTGAAACCGGCCTGGCGGGCGCCTGTTCGGCGGTCTGGTCTTGATGCGACAAGGCCATTGCTGGGCTCCCGAAGTCGGAGCCCGCCCATGTCGCTGTCCCGTCGCCCACGCGACCTGTCTTTCGCGCTCAAGGCCAGCGCGGCCCTCGCCCTGGTGGTGGTCGCCGACCTGCTGTTCTGGGGCCATGACATCGGCTCCGCCGTGGGCGGCTTCGCCCTGCTGGTGACCCTGGCGGCCACCGCCCTTCACCCCGCCGCCCGCCGTGACCGCAAGGCCGGCTGGGCGCTGTTGAGCGCCACCGTCCTGTCGCTGGTCCTGGCCTGGGCCCCGAGTTCAATGGCCTGGGTCCTGTTCTGGGCGACGCTGAGCCTGGCGGTGCTGCTGCCCCGCGCCGCGCGCTTCGACGACGCCTGGCGGTGGACCCAGCGCCTGGTCGCCCAGGCTGTCGTGAGCCTGGCCGGGCCGTGGCTCGACCTGGCCCGGGCGCGCAAGACCAACCGCGCGGCCCAGGCCTGGAACGGGCGGGCGGCCGGGGCGCTGCTGGCCCTGCCGGTGGTCGGGGGCGGGGTGTTTCTGGCCCTGTTCGCCGCCGCCAATCCGGTGATCGCCACGGCCCTGTCGGCCCTGCGCTTCCCCGCCTTCAGCGCCGACCTGTTCTTCCGCGCGCTCTTCTGGCTGATCGTGCTGACCCTGGCCTGGGGCGTGCTGCGGCCGCGCCGTCGCCGAGCCTTGCCGGTGGGCAAGACCAAGGCGACGGTCGCGATCGCCGGAGTCTCGGTCGCTTCGGTGACCCTGTCGCTGATCGTCTTCAACGCCCTGTTCGCCCTGCAGAACGGGCTGGACGCGGTGATCCTGTGGGGCGGCGCCGGGCCGCCGGCCGGCCTGAGCCTGGCGCAGTACGCCCATCGCGGCGCCTATCCGCTGATCGCCACCGCCCTGCTGGCCGGCCTGTTCGTGCTGGTGGCCCTGGACCCGCGCAGGCCGACCGCCAAGGTCCCGCTGATCCGGATCCTGGTGGTGGCCTGGGTGGCCCAGAACCTGTTCCTGGTCGCCTCCAGCATCCTGCGCACGGTCGACTATGTGGAGGCCTATTCCCTGACCCGCCTGCGGATCGCCGCCCTGGTCTGGATGGTCCTGGTCGGACTGGGCCTGGTGCTGATCTGCTGGCGGATGCTGCGCGGCAGGAGCGGGGCCTGGCTGATCAACGCCAACGCCGCCGCCGCGCTCGTGGTGCTGACCGCCGGCTGCGTCGTCGACCTGGGCGCGGTGGCCGCCGCCTGGAACGTCCGCCACGCCCGCGAGGTGGGCGGAAAGGGGCCGGAGCTGGACGTCTGCTATCTCGGCGACCTGGGTCCCTCGGCCCTGGTGTCGCTGGTCGCGCTAGAGCGCGCCTCGACTTCGCCAGACCTGATCGACCGCGTGGCCTGGGTGCGCGAGCGGGCGTTGATCGACCTGCGCGCCCAGCAGGCGGACTGGCGGGCCTGGACCGTGCGCGACGGCCTGCGCCTGTCGCGGGTCGAGGCCATGGCGCGCGAGCATCCGCTGGCCCGCAGCACGCCCGCCTATCAACGGCAATGCGACGGCCGCCCCGTCGCGCAGCCGCCGGAGCCCGCGCCG
>Ga0307515_10024559_pt1 | contig 10497 bp, 9 predicted proteins | sample 17_EM_MG_FD_194513 | JGI IMG/M metagenome (GOLD analysis project Ga0307515, IMG submission 194513) | Populus trichocarpa ectomycorrhiza microbial communities from riparian zone in the Pacific Northwest, United States - 17_EM | ecosystem: Host-associated > Plants > Roots > Unclassified | place...
TACGCGAACCGGGTTCTGCTCGATCGCAGAGATGGGATTGAGAACGCTACTCCCCAAAACGCCAGAGAACCCATTTTCAACGCCACTCGCGCCGTAGCCCAGAACGCCGATCTCGAAGTAGTCGCGCACGCCCTCGGACTTTGTGCATCTGGCGACGAGGTTCATCAGCGTCCGATTTAGCGCGTCGGCCACGAACTCTGACTTCGACTTTCCCGAGGACATTTTGTCCCCCATTGAACCGGACTGGTCCACGACAAACAAGAATGCGGTAGGCGCTGTCCGGCTGATCTGAGCTTCATAAGTCATGCAGTCTCCTGGGGGGCACTGAGCGGGTGTGCGTACGGAAATGTAACGCCCCGTGTCTACTTTAGCCTCATCGCCTGGCCGACAAACCGCGCATCCACCCTGCGTGCAGATAGACGCCGCAAAGAAATCGGGCTGGTCTGACAGCCTCTATCCCCACGCCTTTACACCGAAACGTTTAAGTACCCGTAGATATAGATGCGTCGACTCCTTGCTTCGGACTTCATGACAAAAACGAGCCCTCCAATTACCCCCGTTGCGGCGGCTTCGTCCGCCGAGATTCGTGTGCTGCACGTGCATGCCTATCTCCGCTGCGCTGCCAACCTGGCCTATGTCGACCGAGGTGACTTGGCGGCGGTTGGCATCTACGAAGTCACCGTTCCGGCTAGCCTGGATGACGACAAAGCTGCTTGCTGTGCGATGGACGGGTTTCACAGCACTGTTCCGGTCAAGAGCCTCGACGATTTGGAGTTGGAGGTGTGGGACCTGAAGCAAGGCCTGAAACTGCTTCGAGATGAAGGCATTGACGACTACGACCTGGCAGAACAAGTCATCCTCGTTCGACGCGCACGGTTCCAGTAGGTCGCTGACGTGCGCGCTCGATCGCACAGCGGTGTTGTCAATTTCGAATGGGCGGCGGGACGGCCGGATAACTACCGGATAGAGAGATTCCCGGAATAAACCATGGACCTATAGCGTTCATCCGAACTTCCTTCCCCGTCATGGCAAGCAAAGCTCTCTCTTCCGCCCGAGCATCGGCGCTCTCCTCGCTGGTGACCACCGTAGCACTACACGCGTTCGCCACGAGGTTCGGTGTCGTGATTTCGAGCAATGTATCGATGATTGTCGAGCAGCCCCACCTCACAACGGGCAGGGGTCTGCGCCATGATGAAGCCACACCCGCGCACGTTCTCTGCGTGGTCGCAACGAACGTATTCGAGTCCGTCCAGAACGAGTCCGCCGACGGCACTATGCAAATGAGCGAGTTCTTCGCCGACGTGCGGCAGCACTTCTGGCTCACCGATACGTGCAATCAGGCTGACGGAAAGTTCGCCGGGGAGATTCTCGAGTTCGCCTACAGCTCGGCTGTCGAGGCGGCTACAAAGTCGCTGACTCGCGGTCAGTGCGGCAGTATCGCGGAGTCCTGATCGGGCATGCGCTCCCGCGTCCGGCGCAACCCCGAGACGCGTCACTCCCCATCGAAGCACGCCGCCGCCTCCCATACATGGGCTCTCCGGCATGCCAGTGAGTGACCAAGGCTAAAAGCCGGCACGCATTGGCCAAGCCGCGGATACCGCCCCTCGATCAGCCTTCGGGCACCAGCGCGGACACACAGCGGTTTCTCACCGGGTTCAATGCCCGTCGCCGGGATCTGCGACCCGATCGAGCTCCCGGCCACTTGGCACTTCATCAGCGATGACGCCGTTGAGATCAATACTTGCCTTGCCCAGTGCCCGCATGCACTGCATGAAGAAGACCATCGAGAAGGTCCCGCGGTAGAGCTTGTTTTTGAGCGTCGTCTCCGTCTCAGTCACACCGAAATGTTCGAGACGCCTAGCCAGCTTTGCCAGCGTGACGTCCTCACGGGCGAGTTCCGCCTTGATCAGGCGGGAGCAGGCAGTCGCCCAATCGAAAGACATTGGTACCCCTCAAATAAGTGCTTGGCAATCGGAGTTGTGCGCGACTAAAGTCGCGCCTCACGAGACAAAAGTCGCGCATGGCGAGACCGATACTTTCGATCTAAACAGGATCCCTAGACCTGCCGGGCATCAAGTTGGTGTCACTGCGCGCACGCAGACCATCTGCGTTATGCGCGTTCTGCACGGATTCTAGAAGGAGCACAAATGCCGAACTGCAACCCCTCGCCAAGCGCCTCCAACCGAACAGCGCTGCGGCCGAAGGCGCTGAGGGACCAGCATCGGTCCGACGAAGCGCCGTCGCCTGCGGCTGTTAAAGCGTAAATCCGTCCATTTCATTCGCGTGACTACACCGCGCATGTCATCGGCACGATCGCCGGAACAACGAATCACATAGGCACAAACATGAACAGATCCGCCTTTCAAGAGCTTTCGCGGACAGAGCGAAACCGAATCGGGAAGCCCCGGGAAAGTATCTGCTCGGCGGTTGCGGGGAATTGAGCGATGGCACGCAGCACCACTCGTTGGACAGAGTCCGAAATCGCACGCCGCGTACGGCTTGGATACGGTCAAGGGACCGGACGCGGCTACAAGTCTTGGCTCACCAGGCGGGACTTCTCCTCTCGCGGCATCACCTCGGGTCTGCCCAGTTGGAAGCTTGGGCGCTCGCTGGCCCTCTTCTCCCACATTGAGCGCAACGCGTTCCTGGTCGCCCAATTCCACGAGGGCTTCGGTGACTACTGGGAGAACTGGCCCATTTCTCGTAGCGTCTCGTTAGACATCGCGAATGAGCTCGGTGTACGCCACCCACGATATCCCGACACGCTCGTACCCGTGGTGATGACACTCGACGGGGTGCTGACCACTGGTACTCCCGAGGGGCCAAGGTACTGCGTCGTTGATTGCAAGCCGGACGCGGAGTCGGACAAGGCAGCCGTAGCCGCCAAGCTGGCGATCCACCGAGAGTTCACTCGTCGAATGGGTTGGACATATCGCCGCTACTCGCAAGAGAGCTTTCCAGATGCCGTTGTAACCAACCTCGTTTGGCTAGAGGGTGCTTGGCTGGACGAAAACGAATGCAGAGTCTCCACCGAAGACTACGAGGTCTTGGCAGCGCGTTTCTATCGTGACCTGACCAAAGACCTTGCCGGCCATTCAAGCAATATGGTCGTACGTGACTACTGCTATCTGTGGGACCGCAAATGTGGCTTAACAGAAGGCTGCGGCCTGCGCTGTCTCCGAATTCTCATGTTGCAGCGTCTTGTCTCGTTCGACCTGGAGCTTTCGCACTTGCGCTTGCTTCGAGGCGCTCTGAGCCATCTGAACGTCGCGCCGCCAATGCTCTCCCGTCTCAGCGGTGCCGAAGACCGCTCCAAGTCGAATCCTTGATATGTCCACTAGCACTGAACTCGGCATCAACGATGTCTTCAGCACCGCCCCCGGCGTGTATTTCCGCTATCTTGGTCCAGGAGAAGGGGAGGACCAAGCCCGAGTAATCGAGCTCACAAGCGAACGGGCAAAGTGGCAGGACGACTGGAGCCTTAGTGAACTGGCTTCCAAAATTGACACCGGCGTCTTCTCGAAGCGCGACATTCAAGGGCTTCCCATTTCCTATGTGGAACCTGAGTCCCGGGACATGAAGGGGAGAGACCGTCGATGGCGTTGGATAGAAAAGCTAGTCGCTGACCCGCTCCTTTGGTGCCGCAAGGGCCGCAAGGCGCTATTCGAGAAATACGCGGCCGAGGTCGGGACGTCATCCGAGACCTTGATGAAATGCGTGCGCCTGTACTTTCAGGGTGGGCAGACGAAGGACGCGCTCCTCACGAACGAGTGGGCCAAGGGCTCGCAGAAGCGCTCGTCGGAGTCAGACGGCAAATCCCCCGTTGTGGAGGATGAAGCGACTATCCGGCGATCCAACGGCAGGCGAAAGGACGAAGGCACCGAGTCCGAGCGCGAGCCATACCCGTTCTTCGGTGAAGAGCGCGAGCGCATTCGACGGGAAGCCAAGAGCATCTACATCGAGCAAAAGCTCGTCACGCGCCGCCGCCTGTACCGGGCTTTGATGACGCGGTTCTACTCTTACCAAAACTCGAACGGGGAAATTCGGCTCTTTTCGCCGGACAGGCGCCCCACTCCAAAGCAAGTGAACTACGCGGTCAATCAGTTGTTGTCGGCAACGGAGGTACTGACGCGAAACACGTCGGCAGCCGAACACAGGAACAACACGAAGGAAAAGACCGGAAGCTACATGCAGCGAGCAGTCGGCGTCGGAGACGTCTACGAAATCGACTCCACCATTGTCGACCTCTGGCTTGTAGCCCGAGATAACCGCAACAAGATTATCGGGAAGGCCACGCTCTACCTCATCGTAGACCGGTTCAGCCGCCTCATCGTTGGGTTTCATCTCTCGCTCGACAAGCCCTCGTGGGCGACCGCCATGGAGGCGTTGGCCACGGTCTCGACCGACAAGCGCGCACTGAGTGAGAAATGGGGCGGCAAGTACGAAGCCACCGTTTGGCCCGCCCACAAGGTCATGTGCACCAGGCTAGCGGCTGATCGAGGCCCCGAGTTCATGGGCTTCGACAGCGACTCAATCTCAGAGGGTCTTCGCGTGGCCTTCGAGAATATGCCGGCGAAAGCATCGGCGCTTAAGGGCATGGTGGAGATGACTTTCAAGCTTATCAACGTCTCGCTAAAGGATGACACGGCGGGATATGAGGCTCCTGCCCACGCTCAGAAACGTCAAAGAGACAAGGCCTACGAGCGTGATGCCTGCATGACGCTCGACGAATTGGGAGCCGAGTTGCTGGACATCATCCGCCTTCACAACTTGCGCATGCACAAGAACATGCGGCTTGACAACGAGCTTGTCCTGGAACCGGTCCGACCCATTCCGGTTGAAGTCTGGGCGAAGGATGCCAAGCGCCGGGCTGGGCAACTTCGCATGTACGACGAAGACTATCTCCGCATGCGCCTTCTTCCCCAAAAGAAAGCCGTAATTCAGCAGCAGGGAATCTATGTCAACAAGTGCCACTACACCTGTAAGCGGGCCCTCGACGAGGACTGGTTCGTTAAGGCCCGCGGCAACCGGCAGCCGCTGAAAGTGACGTATGACCGCCGCCTCGTAGATGTCATTTATATCCACGGCGTTGCGCGCGAGCCCGTGGTCGCTGAACTCGCTGGTCGCTCCGCGGAGATGCGGGGCCTGTCTGTTGCCGAGGTTTACTCAATCGAAACGATACGCGAACAAAGTAGGCGTGCAGCTGATGAGTACAACCTCGCACTAGAAGTGGAGCATGAACAGCGAATCCATGAACGCGCGGCTCGGGCGGCGCAGCAAACCCGGGAAGCCATCGCCATTGCAGGCGGCGCCTCCAGAACCAGCGGGTCGAAGAGCCTTCGAGATGAAGAGGCGACTGCGCGTCGAGCCGAAGAAGCGGTGGCCAGCAAATTCGCCCTTTCTGGCTCGTCGACGTCACCAAGGAGTCATTTTCCGAAGCCTGCGCCTTCAAAGCCCGCGATTCCGAAGATTGCCACCCTACCCCCACCGCAGCCGCAGCTAGAAGCTGCAGACCCACTCGATGCACTTTTCAACCTATCTGATGATTGATATGACCCCGCACAACACGAATCTCGGCTACGGCCTCACTGGAACGCTCCGCGTCCGGGAACTCGCGGAAACCATAAGGGCCGCAATGGTTGAAGGCTATATGGGCGACGGCCCCCACGCAACCTCCGCCCGGTCGTTGCTCGCGCCGGGTGCTCACACGCGATACACCGCGCAGTTCGCGAATGCCCAGGTCGGCATGGCCGGTGTGGGCAAGAGCTTCACGTTGTGCGGAAGCCGAGGCCTGACATGACTTCACATCACGTCCACAATTTTGAATATGGCTTCGCCTGCGCAAAGGCCGAGTACGAGCCGCACCGTATCGCCCGTTACGCGACCAATCCGCTCTGCAATGTTTTCAGAGACTTTCCGAAAACGACCAACGAGCTGGCCCGACGATTGACCAAACTGCCCGACTTTTCTCCGGACCAGCGTCTCTTGGACGGCATGACTCGGCGCATCCTCATCAAGCAGCTCTTTCGCGTAACCATCGGGACACCCCGTCTCCGGGAGCTCGCCGAAACGATAAACGCGACCATGCTCGAGGGATATTTCGGCAGAGAGCCCTACTCGGTGTCTGCTAACTCGATGCTGCAGGAACTCTACAAGCAGCAAAAGACTGGCAGCTTCTTCAAGCCGGTATCGATGACCCGTGCGCGCAATACAGCGCAGTTCACAAGTGCGCTGCTCGGCATGCCGGGATCGGGCAAGAGTTTTGGCCTGGACGCCGTCGCAGGGCTCTACCCCCCCGTAATCCATCATCAAGAGCTGAACATCTATCAAATCCCCACGGTGACCCTTGAGATGCCCTATCGCGGCGCGAGCGCAGGAACACTGGCGCACGCAATCATCTATGAGTTGGACCGTCTCTTCCCTCTCGGTGAGTACGCGCGGCTTTACCTGAAGTCGCGCGTCAACTCGGAGCAGCTCCTGCTTGCCGCCTTCGCGTTGCTGCACATCCATTGCGTAGGGCACGTCATCATCGACGAGGGCCAAAACAAGAACTACGAAGAGGAGAACAAACCCAAGAGCGGCAAGCAGACTCCGGTTGCAACGATGCTCATCACTGCCTCCAACCGGATGCAAATCCCGCTCATCTTCTCCGGTACGTCAGAGATGAAGGATGTGCTCGGAAGCCGCATGAGCCTTATTCGTCGTATGGTGGGCAACGGCATGCGGCAGTGGGGTCCTCTCGAGCTCGTTCCCAGCGTCCCCAATGAGCCGTCCGAGTTCGACACGTTCCTCAACGTGCTGTGGAAGTACCAGTGGTTGCGGGAGCCCGCCGCACTGACACCCCGGTTGCGGCAAGTGATGTATCACTACACGCTCGGCATTCCTGACATTGTTGTGAAACTCTTCCACGGACTTCAATGGCGCGCGCTGAACGACCGCATCGAAACTATCACGGAGGACCTCATTCACGGCGTTGCTACTCGTGAGATGAAGCAGGTCGTAGCCGTAGTTGCAGCAATTCGGACAAAGGACACTAGCAAGCTGAGCCGTCAGATGCTGTCGACCATCAGCGACTTGGCCGCCGAGTACAGCATCGATTGGGAGGAAGAGGAGTTCAACCGCAAGACGCTGAACTCCAAGGAGGACATCCTTCAGAATCTGCGCGACGAACTCGGCCCTGACCCTACCGAACAGCGAGACTTGACCGCGCCGCCAGAATCGTCGAAAGACTCACGCACTCTCCCGGAAACGGGGAATGCGCTAGAGCAGGCACCTCAGGGCAACGCAACAGAACCCGCCGTCCAGTCGGCTGAAGCGCAGGCGTCAGAGTCCGAAGAAGACGCGGCCTATCGCTTGTGGTCCAAGCCCAAAGAGAAGAGGAAGCGGCCAGCGCCCAACGTCCGAGAAGACCTCCGCGCAGAGCCAGCCTCGGATTGGAAAGACATCGGAAACGACTGATGCTGGGTCACGTGCGGCCGTATCGCGACGAGTTGATTTCGAGCGCGATCGTCCGTTGCGCTCGTCACTACTTGCTTCCAATCGAGGCGCTGGGGCGACACTTTCTCGGCCGGACGAAGTGGCATCCGACATTCGCCGCCATTCCACCCGCCCGAATGCTTTGCGGTCTGTTCGACGCCGAGTACGAGCAACTCGTTTGGCACCATTCGGTATACCCGTATTCGACTGCATTCATGGACAGCGGGACGCTGTCAAGAGCGCGGCTATCCGTAATGGAACGCGATCGACCCGCTTCGCAGGCAACAGTAGTGCAAAACGGAGTTCTGAAGGGGGAACTTCGTCGCTATTGCCTGTCTTGTGTACAGACTGAACTCAATCTGCAAGGCGAGTCGTATTGGCATCGCTCGCACAATTTACCTGGGATCCGAACCTGCCATGTCCATGGCACGTTCCTATGGTCGTGCGAGATTCCAGTGGCGTTGGCATCGCGGACTCCCATGGAACTTCCTCACGAGGTCAAAGGCAGAGCTGTCTCGCGAGGTCGACCGCCCGACGCACTCCTGGATCTGGCGCAACTCAGCAATCGATCGCTTCATCTCAATCAAGGCAACTCATTCGATGGCTCACCAGAGTTCTACCGAGGACTTGCCATCACCAACGACTGGCTTGACGCAGGACGACAGGTGAACTCCGCGCGACTGTCAGGTGAGATCCTCTCCTCGTTTGGCGCAGCTCATCTGGGCCGGTGTGGACTTCTCGATCTCGGAGGACTTCCGAATTGGGTAGCCCTGATGCTACAGCCACGAATCAGCATTCCCTTCACGCCACTGAAACACCTCATATTGAGGTGTGTGCTGCAGAGAAGACGACCGCCAAGTGCGTGCCAGATCAGTCACCGGTCGTCCGGGCCAGCAGGTACCGCTGATCGCGAGGTAGATGCGTTCTATAGCCGTCAAGCCAACCGAGTCCTCAAACAGGCGTTAGCGGACCAAGAGACGAATCTGTCGACAGAAACATTTCTGCGGCGAGCCGGGTGCTACGGCGCGTATCGCCATCGAAAGGATGCCCTGCCAAGTCTGCGTCAGGTGGTGCTTCGCTTTCGCGCCTCAGTCGCGTCGAAGAAGCAGCTTCGAGCCGGGAGCACTCTTTTCCGAAAGCGGCCGAACGAAGTCGCTGCGGGCCTCGAAGGGTAAATCAAGGCGACTCTTCCAGCTAAACCTTCTCTCTGTACTTCGGATCGAACTGGAGTGCAGAAGAATGGAATGGATCGAAAGGGTGGAGCGGTGCGAGGGTCAACTTACGCCGATTTTCGTGAACAAGTCCGGGCAACACCGACCCGGCGCACTGGCTGATTCCAAGGCATTTCTTGGAGGTCGACGTAAGCAGGAAAATAACCGCTTCTCGTTCTCGACGTCGCTATTGAAAGCGTGCGGCCCTAGACCGTACCTAAGCGCGATGGGATTCGACCTAACGGTCGACGAAGGCCACGAAGTTTTCTCCCTCCAACTTGACGGCATCACGTACGTTATTCCTGCCTACGTATTCATTATGGCGATTGGCGCCATGTGGCGGGTACTGGCTCCCGAATTTCTCAAGCCAATGAACACTTCGCACAGATTCCTGGCTGACTTTTCGACAGACCCACCGTCAGTCATCCATAAATTTGGCAGACCGTCTACTCCCGATTTGAAGCCATTGAATTCCTTCGGTCTCTCTGAAAAGTTGATGTGGCTATCTTCCTATCCGTCTGCCCAACGGATGTGGGCGAGTGTGTTTCTAAAGGGTTGCGCTGGCGTACTTGGCTGCGAAGTCGCGAAGGCCACGATGAGCGTCAGACTTTCAGCCAAGACTATCGGAAAAACGCGATTCATCTACTTCATGCACATCTGCAGTCTCACCCCTGAGGAGGACCCGTTCCCCTGCGCCGCTCAGCTCGGACGGAGAGACTTCGTCTTTAAAGATATGAGTGGAACCAAGGCACGAATCAAGAACTTGTGGGCGAGTCGCGACGCAGCGCACAAGTCAAGAACTTTTATAGGTGACCACACGCTCTTGCACGCTAGTGGAGGTTCTGCTTTGACTGACCAAGAGTGGGTTCTGGTTCAGGAGGTCTTGTTCATTCGGCAACGGCGCGTGAAGGATGCTCGACACAACATCGATGTCATCCTGGAAAAGCTCTCGTCCGGGAAACCGTGGCAGAGATTCGGCATAACCTCAAAATACAAGGAGTACTACTGGAGATGTCTCGAATCCGGAAGCTGGCCTCGCATTTACGAGTTGCTCCAAGCGTCACGTGCTTCGGTTCGCCACGACTCCGGTTCGTAGGCTCAAGTACGCTGCTCTGCGTCCAAGCGCGCCCTGACGTCTCTGACGTTCAGGGCGCATCCATTTCTGCTAAAGCGTTTGCCCTCGGCGTCGAGGTGGAATGGTGGATCGCAAATTGTCTGACCCCAGCATCGAAGGGAAGAACCGGCGCGGCACGAACAAGATTTGAGGAGCCAATACTTCTTTGTCGCGACGCGAAAGCATGAAAAGGCAATAGCCAAGCCTTTTGTTTGTCGCAAACAAGACACTCTCGGACTACGCCCATAGGTAGACACTTGAACGCGCGGCCAAGGCTTAGTTTGTCGCGAACCACGATCGCGCCCTGGTCGCCGACCGCGAGCGCCGCGAGCACGCCGGCGGCGCGGTGATCCAGGACGCTCGCATCGATGGCGTCGCGCACGCGCTGGCGCAAACGCTCGATGGGGTAACCCGCGGCGCGGTGCAGCAGTTCGGGCGCCGGCGCGTCGCGCACATAGCCGGTCGCGCGCACGCCTTGCTCGAACAGGTTCAGCTCGTAGTCGAAGCCATGCGGGTTCAGGTTGCCGTGCGGCTGCCGCATTCGCAACGTGAAGCGCCAGCGCTGCCCTGCGCGCAACTCGGCCTGCGGCTCGCTGAGTGCGGCGTCTTCGTGCATGCCCTTGTACCAGCCGATCGCGAGCAGCTCAGGCACACGCACGGGCTGGCCCTGCGATGCCGCCGCCTCGACCTCGAAGC
>Ga0307515_10024560_pt1 | contig 10497 bp, 9 predicted proteins | sample 17_EM_MG_FD_194513 | JGI IMG/M metagenome (GOLD analysis project Ga0307515, IMG submission 194513) | Populus trichocarpa ectomycorrhiza microbial communities from riparian zone in the Pacific Northwest, United States - 17_EM | ecosystem: Host-associated > Plants > Roots > Unclassified | place...
GATCACATAGCATCCATGCAGATAGACGGCCGCCTTAAATGGCAGGCATCTACAGGCTATGGCAAACGAGCTTTGGTTGAAACCGCGATGGGTCGATACAAAGGCGTCATTGGACCGCGGCTGCGCGCCCGGTCATTCCTTGCTCAGCAGACAGAGGCTGCGATCGGCGTGGCCATCCTTAACCGAATGCTCGCCTGTGGACGCCCGAAATCCGTTCGTTGCCAAACCTCGACGGGAGCAACCAAATAAGCGGGGCCATCAAAGACCAAATTCCGCACGTTTGCTGATCTCCGCACCAACGCCATTTTTTGCATCAAGCCACGCCAGACTGCCATAGAGTTCGCCGACGAGACGTTCCTTGCCAGCATCGGCGTGCGTCGCCTTCTCGACCTCTAAAAAGGCGTAATACATCCCGTCACCTATTCTTTGACCGCACCGGTCATGGACGAAACATAGTAGTCCACGAAGAACGAGTAGAGGATCACGACTGGCAGCGAACCGAACAGCGCGCCGGCCATCAACGCTCCCCATTCGAACACGTCTCCGCGCACCAGCTCCGTCAAAACGCCGACCGGCACGGTTTTGTTTTCGGAAGACTGGATGAAGGTCAGCGCATAGATGAATTCATTCCAAGACAGGGTGAAGGCAAAGATGCCGGCCGAGATCAGTCCCGGGACGGCCAACGGCAAGATGATCTTGACAAGGATCTGCCAGCGCGACGCCCCGTCGACAAGCGCACTCTCCTCGAGTTCGAAAGGGATCGACCGGAAATAGCCCATCAGCAACCACGTGCAGAAGGGGATGAGGAAGGTCGGATAGGTGAAGATCAGGGCCAACTTGGAATCATAGATACCGAACTTGAAGACGATGAAAGCCAGCGGAATGAACAGGATCGAGGGTGGCACGAGATAGGCGAGAAAGATCAGCAGGCCCACCGGCCGCGCGCCCGAGAATCGCACGCGCTCGATCGCGTAGGCCGCGAAAACCGAGGCCGCCAGCGACAAGATGGTTGAGCAGGTCGCCACCAGCATCGTATTCCACAACCACCCCGGATAGGAGGTCTCGAACAGCAGGTATTTGATATGATCGAGCGTTGGTCCGACCACCCAGAAGGGGCTGTAGTTGTTGTAGTCCGTCAGCTGTGAATTCGGCTTGATGGCCGTGATCGCCATCCAGTAGAAAGGAAACAACAGCACGAAGACGAACAGCGCCATCGGCAGATAGACCGCCACGATCCTGCGAGGCAGGCGATTGAGATAGCTCATGCCCTCGGCATTGTCGGTGAGCACGGCATCCTGAATTCTTGTAACTTTGGCCATCGTCATTCTCCCCAAATCAATCCTGGCCGCCCTGCTGCCACTTGCGGCGTTGCAGACCGAAGAAGCTGAACATGATGGCAGCCAGCAGGAAGGGAATCATCGCCACCGCGATCGCTGCGCCTTCGCCGAGCTGACCGCCCGGAATGCCCCGCTGAAACGATAGCGTCGCCATCAAATGCGTCGCATTGACCGGCCCGCCCTTGGTCAGCACATAGATAAGCTGGAAATCGGTGAAGGTGAAAAGCACGGAGAAGGTCATGACCACGGCAATGATCGGCGTCAGCATCGGCAGCGTCACGTAGCGGAACCGCTGCCAGCTCGTCGCCCCATCCAATGATGCCGCCTCCTGCAATGAGGCTGGAATGGTCTGAAGGCCGGCCAGCAGTGAAATCGCCACGAAGGGAATGCCGCGCCAGACATTGGCAGCGATCACCGAAGCACGCGCATTTTCCGGATCACCCAGGAAGTTGATCGGGGCATCGATCACCCCAAGCTGCATCAGCGACCAGGAAAGGATCGAGAATTGCGCATCATAGATCCACCAGAAGGCGAGCGCCGAGAGCACGGTCGGCACCACCCAGGGCAGAAGCACGATCGCCCGAAAGAAGGACTTGAACGGAAGATTCTCATTGAGCAACAGCGCCAGCCACAGTCCGAGCACGAACTTCAGGATCGACGCCACGAATGTGTAGAGCAGCGTGTTGAAGACCGACATCCAGAACACCGAATCCTCGGCAAGAAAGACATAATTCTCAACGCCGATAAACACCCCGTCACGGCCGATCCGCGTGTCGGTGAAACTGAGCCAGATACCGAGGCCGAGCGGATAGGTCAGAAAGCAGACGAGGAAGACGGCGGCCGGCAGCATGAACAGGAAGCCGAGCGCATTCTTGTTCTGCATGAGCGAGGCCATGGCGGATGGTGGCTTCCGGGTTGGCACTTTGGACATCGGACATCTCCCGCTGGGCAATGAAGGCATGCGCATCGGCAGAGCAGGCCTGCCGATGCATTTTTCAAAGACGGCGTGTCAGGCCGTTAAGTGACTAGACGCGATAGTAGCGGTTTGCCCGCCGTTCGGCTTCCGTCGCCGCCTCCTCGGGCGTCGCCTGGCCGGTGACGGCGCTGGCGAACATATCGACCAGGACATAATCCGCCATCACGCCGGCGGACGCATAACCGAGCGGACCGGCATAGCCATTGGGACGCAGGGTTTCTGAGGCGCGCGCATAGGGCGCATGGATCGGGTCGGCGGTCCAGATCGGATTGTTGGCAAACGCCTTGAGCGGCTGGCAGCAATAGGCGCTGGAGCCCTGGATCCAGGCATTCATCTGCTCGGCTTCCATCATGAACTTGATATAGGCCTTGGCCGCTTCCGGATATTTCGTATGATTGAAGAGCAACAGCGAGCTCGTTTGATGCAGTTCAACGCTCTCGCCGACCGGACCGATGGGGAAATTGGTCGTGCGGATGTCCGCCGAGAGTTCCGACAACGCCGGATCCTTCTTCGAGGCGTAGTAGAGTGAAACGCCGTTTGCCGTCAGCGACACTTGCCCCGCAAGAAAGGCGCGATTGTTGTTGATGTCGAGCCAGCTTTCCGTGCCGGGAATGAAGGTCTCGTAAAGCGCCTTGGCATATTCGATTGCCTTCAGCGTTTCCGGGCTGTTGATGGTGACCTTGCCGCTTTCGTCAACCATCTTGCCGCCATGGCTCCAGAGCAGCCAATGGGCATAATTGTTGCCGTCACCGACCGCCTTGCCATGCGGGAAGCCGGCCGGCGTGCCTTTCGCCTTCATGGCCTTGCAGAGTTCCAGAAAGCCGCCGGTATCCTTCGGGAACTCACTGAAACCGGCGGCTTTGACATGACTGTCGCGATAGCAGACGGCATTGCCGATAGCCGTCAGCGGCATGGCGATGAACTTGTCACCGCGCGAGGCATAGCCTTTTAGGCCATCATACCAGCCGCCATATTTGCCGCCGAGATAGTTGGCGAGCTCGGTCAGATCGACGAGCTTGTCGGGATATTGATGCGCGTCATCGAACCAGCACATCACCAGGTCCGGACCGGCGCCAACATTGGCGGCGACGGCGGCCTTCGGGCGGATGTCTTCCCAGCTTTCCTTGTCGACGCGGACCTGGACTCCGGTCGCCTCGGTGAATTTCGCGGTATTGGCAAGCCAGGCTTCCTCGTCGCCCTTGACGAAAGGCGTCCAGCGCAGCAATCGAAGGCTGGCGCCTTCCTCGGGCTTATAGCTCGGCTCCGCACCTTGGGCGAAGGACGGACGGATACCGAAGGGTGAAAGGCCAGCCACGCCCGCGACTGCCGCCGATGCGGCCAGAAAATCACGTCTCTTGAAAGTCATCATATTCCTCCTTGATGATACGGGAACATCGTCCTTCCGGCATCCGCCGTCCCGTTTGGCAAATGCGGCGGCAATAGCTTCCAGCAAGGCCGGAAACGGCCAACCCATGAGTGGATGCGTGAAGGCCCCCCTTCCCTCAGGCAGCCACGAAACGGGCCGGTATCAATTGAGCAGTCGTGCTCCGGTTCCGGCGTCGAACAGGTGGACATGATCAGCGTCGATCGAAAGATGGATCGTCTCACCTGGTTTGGCTTGTACCCGCTCGCGGAATATACAGGTGACATCCGTGCCGCCGAAACGCACGATCAACTGCGTTTCATAGCCCATGGGTTCGATGACCGCGACGACAGCGGGAAACCCCGTCGGATCGAGCGCGATATATTCCGGCCGCAGGCCATAGACCAGGTTCCGACCCGTCGCACCAGAAGGCGGTCGCGTAATCGGCAGCACGGTTCCATCGGTGGCGATAAAGCTGTTCGGGCTGTTCGGATCGAGCCTGCCGGTAAACATGTTCATTGCCGGCGAACCGATGAAGCCGGCGACAAAGAGATTGGCGGGATTGTCGTAGAGGTCGAGCGGCGAGCCGATCTGCTCGACAATACCGTCATGCATGACGACGATCTTGTCGGCCATGGTCATCGCCTCGATCTGGTCATGCGTGACATAGACCGTCGTGGTCTTCAGCCGCTGATGCAGTTCCTTGATCTCGGCGCGCATGGCCACGCGCAGTTTCGCATCGAGATTGGAAAGCGGCTCGTCGAAGAGAAACACCTGAGGATCACGGACGATGGCGCGCCCCATGGCCACGCGCTGGCGCTGGCCTCCGGAGAGTTGGCGCGGATAGCGGTCGAGCAGATTGGAAAGACCGAGAATTTCCGCAGCCGGGCCGACATGCTTCTGAATCTCGGCCTTGGACGAGCCGTTCAGCATCAGCGAGAAAGCCATATTATCGGCGACCGTCATATGCGGATAAAGCGCATAGTTCTGGAAAACCATGGCGATGTCGCGATCCTTCGGCGGCAGGGCGTTGACGACCTCGCCGCCGATCTTGATTTCGCCCGCGGAAATGTTTTCGAGGCCGGCGAGCATACGCAGCAGGGTGGATTTTCCGCAACCGGACGGGCCGACGAGGATAACGAATTCGCCATCCTCGATCTCGATGTTCACGCCTTTGATAACGGCAACGGCACCGAATGATTTTCTCACATCGACGAAATCAACGCCTGCCATATGTCTTCCTCCCATAAGCGAATTGCCATTTCAGAACCGCAAGACTTTCCGCAACCTCTCCTCTGGTCGCTGCTGGATCGCCTTCCAGTTCCGTCTCGATACTCTTACCCGCGACCGACTAATGGCATCTTTGTCGCCATCACCGTCATGGTCAGCACATTGGCTTCCAGCGGCAGGCTTGCCATATAGACGACCGCCTCGGCGATATACTGAACCGGGATCGTCGGCTCGCTTGCGATCTCGCCGCTGGCCTGCAATACCCCGGAATTCATCTTCGACGTCATGTCGGTGGCGGCATTGCCGATATCGATCTGGCCGCAGGCAATGTCGTATTTCCGTCCGTCCAGCGCGGTGGATTTCGTCAGCCCGGTGATCGCATGTTTGGTCGCGGTGTAAGGGGCCGAGTTCGGCCGCGGCGTCTGGGCCGAGATCGAGCCGTTGTTGATGATGCGACCGCCGCGTGGCTCCTGCGCCTTCATCAGCCGGAACGCCTGTTGGGTGCAGAGGAAGGCACCGGTAAGGTTCGCAGCGACGATACCGTTCCACTGATCGAATGTGACTTCCTCGAGCGAGACCGGCGGTACGCTCGAACCGGCATTGTTGATCAGCAGATCCAACCGGCCAAACTCGGTGCGGATTGCGTCGAACAGCCTGGCGACCGCATCCGGATTGCCAATATCTGCCGCAATGGTACGCACGATCTCTCCTGTTTGCCCGGCTATTTCGCCGGCGGTCTTTTCGAGCACGTCCGCGCGCCGTCCGGTGATGACGACGGTAAAACCTTCTTCGCTCAAGGCTTGTGCAATCCCACGCCCGACACCCGTGCCGCCGCCCGTCACCAATGCGATCTTGCCTTTGCCCGATTGTGCAGCGCGTGCCATGTCAGGCCTGTCCTCCCAGTTCGTCTTCAATATGGATCCGGATGATCTCGTCGAAACTGGTTTCGGCCTTGAAACCCAATTCGGACGCGCGCCGCGCGTCGAAATCCGTCGCCCAACCCGAAACGATCGAACGGATAACCGCGTCCGGTTCCCGACGGATCGCTTGACGGCCTTGTCGCCGGCAACCCGCCGAAGCGCCTCGATCTCTTCGCCAACGAGGGCGGAAAGGCCGGGCATCGTCAAATTGCGCCTTGGGCCGATCGTCGACGTATCCATTTGCGCAGCATGAATGAAGAATCCGACCGCCGAGCGCGGGCTTGCAAACCAATGACGCACATTTTCATCCACCGGCAGCACCGCCTCCTGACCGGCAAGCGGTTCGCGGAGAATGTTGGAAAAAAGCCGGACGCCGCCTTGTTGGGTTTGCCCGGACGGATGCAGATGGTCGGCAGGCGGATGCCGACGCCGTCGAAAATGCCGCGCCTCGAATAGTCGGCGAGAAGCAGTTCGCTGATCGCCTTCTGCGTGCCATAACTGGTGAGAGGCGTGGTGAAAAACTCGTCGCCGATTTTTTCCGGAAACGGCTGTCCAAAAACCGCAATCGACGAGGAGAAGAGGACGCGCGGCAGGTAGGGTTGCCGGTTCCCCTCATGACGGATAGCCTCGAACAGCGCCCGCGTCCCGTCCAGGTTGACAGTATATCCCTTGTCGAAATCAGCCTCGGCTTCACCCGACACGATCGCCGCAAGATGGAAGATGACATCCGGACGCGAGGCGGTGAGTTTGTCTGCCGCCCCATCGGTCGACAGGTCCAGGGCAAGGGAGGAAGAAATCGAGGCGAAAGCCGGCGGCACCGGCGGTTCGACGACATCCACCAGCGTCAATCTGTCGATCTCTCCGCCGAGCGAAGCCGGCTCAGCAGCCAGCCTTTCCACCAGCTTGCGGCCCACCATGCCGGCGGCGCCGATAATCATCACATGCATTCTGCGACCTCCCGTTCCGCTTCCCGCCGTCGCGGATCTCAAACAGTCTCGTCAGTCTTAGGGCGCAGCGCATCTTCGGCCAGCAATTCCCCGGTCGTTTCATAGATGCGCATCAGATGGTGCCGGAAGGCGCCGACCACCGCCTGCCGGTCGCGGCGGCGCAGTGCATCGACGATCTCGTTGTGGTCTTGGTAGCTTGCCGCTATGGCGCCTGGCTTCGACATGGCATTGCGCCGATAGTTCATCATGTAGGTATAGAGATCGGTGACGAAATCGGCGAGCAACGGGTTGCCGCAAGCCCGGTAGATTGCCACGTGAAATTCCCGGTCGCAGATAAGGAAACGCATGGCATCGTCGCCACAATTGCGGTGTGCATCGAGCAGGGCTTCCAGCTTCTGCAACAACTCCTCGTCCACATTCTCCGCCGCATTTCCCACGACGTCGAGTTCCACCAGAAGCCGCGCGGTGTGCACGGCGTCGAGGTCGTAGCTGTCGATCGCGCTCGAGGAGGCGATCGTGACCGTCGTATGGCTCAGATCGACATCGGCGACGCGGGTTCGGCTGCCATGCGACACCTCCAGGATGCCACGCGCTGAAAGCGACTGTATGGCGCCGCGAATGGTTTCACGACTGACGTCAAGGACGCTGGCAAGTTCCCGTTCTCCGGGCAACTCGTCGCCCGGGCGCACCACATTCGTTGCGATCAGGACCATCAGCTTCTCGGCGATGACGTCGCGCGTGGTACGCCGGTCGAGCCGGCGGCCAACCTTCGGCATTTGCGCGAGAATTCTTCGTCCGTCCATGTCTATCAGCCTCCCACTGATCATCTGGTCGGTCCACCAGATCAGTACTGATGAGACAATTTACCGGCGTCGCCGTCAAGCCGAAATCGTCGCGGCAGTGCACCAATCGCGAGCCCCGGTCTTCCGCGGCGTCGAGCGGGCCTGTCGCAAATTTTTGGGCTTAACGGTCCTTCGACTGCGGTTCCTCGCGGCCAAGATCCCAGGCGCTCGGTTCATTGATGGTAATAACTCCATTTCTACCGACACCAACGGGTCTACAATCGGCAATGATTTTGTCACGACGGGATCAGGCAACGACACGATAAGCACCCACGCCGGCGACGATACGATCACCGGCGGCGGCGGGGCCGATACGCTCGACGGCGGAGCGGGGGACGACACTTTCAATCTGGCGAGCGGCGATTTCGCGGCTGGCGAGTCGATCGCCGGCGGCACGGGCGGCGACCAGATCGTGCTGACGACGTCCGGCAATATCATAGACTTTACCACCGGGACGCTGAGCGGGATCGAGACGCTGATCGGCAGCAACGGCGACGACGGGCTGACGCTGAGCGCGGCGCAGTATGCAGCTTTCAGCACCATCGATCTGGGATCAGGAACCGACTATATTAATGTCAATGTGACCGGCGCGGTCGACATCTCGGGGGCAAACAACCCGACGCTGGTCAGCGTCGAGGGGCTCAATCTCACCGGCTCGAACGGCAACGATTCGATCACCCTGAGCGGTGAGCAATTGAATGCCTTCGCCTCATCGATCAATCTCGGCGGCGGGACCGACACGATCAGTCTGACCTCGACGTCGAGCGTTCTCAATGGGCTCGCCGACGGCAGCCTCATCAATGTCGAGGTCATCTCGGCAGCCCAGGCATTCGGCGTGAACATCAACCTGGCCAATCAGAGCGAGGGGTTCACGATCACCGGCAGCGGCTTTGCCGACACCCTTATCGGCGGGGCCGGAAATGACACGCTGGTAGCTGCCCAGAACGACACGCTGCTCGACGGTGGCATTGGGAGCGATACCCTGAACGTCGGTGCGGCCTTTACGAGCACCGGCAATGCCCAGATCGCCAATATCGAGAACCTGCTGCTCACCGCGGCAGTGACGCTGAACCTTTCCAACCAGACTGAGGGGTTCAGCATTATTGGCTCATCGGGCGCCGACAGGATCACCGGTGGCGGCGATGTTGACTCAATCAATGGCCAGGCGGGCAATGACACAATTGTTGGCGGAGCAGGAGGCGACCGGATCATCGGCGGAACTGGTGCTGACATTCTCACCGTTGGGTTGGGTGCAGATCAATTTATATATACTGGATTGACAGAATCGACAGTCTCTCCAAGCGGACGCGACAGCATTCTTGATTTCAGTTCGGCCCAAGGCGATCAGATCAATCTAAGCGCAATCGATGCAGTCACACGAGGTAGCGATGATGCGTTCACCTTTACAAATGTCTTCCATCATATATCAGGCGAGTTGATTTCCGTCGCCTCAGGTACGAACTTCATCGTGCAGGGTGATACAAACGGCGATGGAATAGCTGATTTCGCTATCAGGGTATCGAACGCCGCCACAGCACCTACTTCGAGCGATTTCATCCTGTAGCGGCTGGAAAACCGGACCGCTGCATCCAAGTGATCAGCGCAATTTCATCCGGAGGAAATCAGCGGCGATACCGATCACTCGCGCGTGTTTAGCCAAAAGGTGGTGATCAGGTACGTTCGGGGATCAAACACTTGGCCAAGTAGAAATAGGTTCCAGGTGCAGGCAGCGGCCGCATCGAGGTGACGCACGTTCTCAAGGTACCTACATCCCCGCTGTCGTCTCCGTGCGCCCCCTCCATCGAGGGTCAACGCAGAGCCGAGGTGCGGCAGAAGGGAGTATCGAACAAGTTGAGCGGACGAACGAGGCGATGATCCTTGCCGCGGTCGATAGGGGCGGCGGATTCGGCTCACTTGGGTGCGCGGCCGCTTTCTGATGGGGACAGGGGTAAGAGTATCGTGAACCGCGCCTTACGGTGAGCTGGCTCAGCGGCAGCTGGGTGACATGAGCGTGAGCGGATCACTGTCATTTTTGAGAAGCGCGACGCTGGCAGTTGAATGTTCCTCGGCCGCGGAGCGATACGGGTGAAGCCGCCGGAGGTTACCACTTCTTGGAGTTGTACTTCACCGCGATACGTACCGAGGTCAAATCCGGCGAGTTCGCGATCGCCAGTGCGACCGAAATCGAAAATCTGGTCTTGCTTACAAGACGCTAGGATTTGATCGCCTTGAAGGGAATCGAACCACCGCATAGAGGGAGGGCGAGATTGCGGATTGCGTCTCACGCATTTGAAACGGCCGCACGTAGCCGAAAGCACTGTTCTTGAATAGAATAGTGCGATTCAACGGTCCCGCGTAAAACCTCCGTCACGCAAATCAGTCATATGGTTCGTCGCACTGTCGAAGATGCAAGGCGGCGCCTTAAGTTGTGGGAAAGCTTCGCGTGTCATGCTGGCCATAGCGGCGCACAGATCTTTGGTGGCTGGAGAGACACGATGACAGAACAACCCTTGGCTGCCTCTTTGCGAGCTTTGCAAGAGCGGATCCGTCGCTATGAGCAGGCCGTCGACAATATGGCCGAGGGCATCTGCATGTTCGATGGACAGGCTCGCTTAGTCTTCTGCAACAAACGATATGTCGAAATCTACGAGTTGCCGGCAGAGCTGGTCGTTCCCGGAACACCACACGAAGACATTGTCTCGTATCGGCTCGCGTATGGCCTGAAGCAGGTCGGTACGCTTCAGTCCTTCATGGAGCGGCATCGTTCCTTCAGTACCCAAGCCGGCCCTGGTGTCGCGCTCGTGAAGACGCGGCTGGGGGCGATGATCTCAATTCAGCACCAGAATTTGCCGGATGGCGGATGGGTTGCGACGCACTGGGAC
>Ga0307515_10024561_pt1 | contig 10496 bp, 7 predicted proteins | sample 17_EM_MG_FD_194513 | JGI IMG/M metagenome (GOLD analysis project Ga0307515, IMG submission 194513) | Populus trichocarpa ectomycorrhiza microbial communities from riparian zone in the Pacific Northwest, United States - 17_EM | ecosystem: Host-associated > Plants > Roots > Unclassified | place...
GGTCTGTAACTGCTACAAGCCTACAACCTAAATGAGTCCCAAAAATGGATTTATTCAACAACCTACTCTGCAACTATCGACGTGATAAAGTAAAAAACTGAAAAACTAAAAAAAAAAAAAAAATAACTGAAAAACCAAACTGTAAAAAAAAAATAATTTGAATATTTAAAAAAATAAACTGGTTTGGTTTTAGTTTCAAAAGCCTGAAATCAAAAAATTGAACCGAATCAAACAGAAATTAATAACCGAGTCAAAGTGGAAAAAAAACCAAGCCAAACCGGACAAAATCGAGCCAAATTGAAAAAACCGAGTCAAACCGAAAAAAACCGAGCCAATCAGTTTAGTTTTTGGTTTTTGCTCTAAAATAACCGAACCGGTCGGTTTGAACCGGTTTCAGTGCTTTTTAAAAAAAAAATTAATTTAATTATTTTTTTAGATAAAAACTGAATCGAACCCAAAATAATTACCCCTATATCAGAGTTCAAAGACATCACACCACAGGTTCTCTCTCTCCCTGCACGCACACAAATACACATAGCAAATATAAATATGGATGCATATGTTTCTAATACGCTAAAATGTCATTCGCAGGTACAGGAACGGATAATGAAGGTTTAGGTGGTTTTCTTCCTCATGGGAATGAGATTCCAAACAACTTCATTCAGAATGAGGGTCCATCAGTACATTTTGATGCATCTCAATTTGATGGTGATGATTTGTTGGGCGTTCTGCTTACTCATCCTTACGTGATGATTATGTTGAAGATTTTAGTGTCAGATTCGTTGATTATTCGAGAGGGTATTAGGAGGAATAATTCTTGCTATTCCAGTGGTGCGGGGAGATAACATTTGGAAGGGATCGCTGTTCAACGAGTACATCAACCTGGGCAGTGAGGATAAGGTGAAGAATGAAATAGACTTTCATGATCATGTCACAGTGAATAAGACGGGGGTCTCTCTCATTCGCAAAAGATATGTATGCCAATGACTACACAGTCGATGATGAGTCAACAGAAGAAGAGACAGGGCTTGAGTAGAAGAGAGGTCTTGTTGTACAAGAAACGAGCCCTGATGATGGGGCATAGCTGCATAGAGATAATTGGAATTTGAAGCATAATATGTAAGTTAAAATATAAATAATCATCTTTAATCACATGCAGTTTGCTTAGACAGTTACTATGGGTAAATGATGTTGGAGGGGGGCTCGAGCTTCGACTCCTAATGCCCTGTTATTGGAATTGTAAGATGGAGCGGAACATAATATAAGATTGTTCGATTACTCAATCCAGTGTATCGGAAACCAGAAAAAGGACAGGAGCTACAGCTAGCCTTTCTTCTCCCTAATGCTTGGATCTGCCCTCGTATTTTCTAATGTAAATGAGTTAAGAAAATAAACTTTTCACTCATTTCATTGCTCTTCTATAACAGCAGTAATATCCATCACTCAGCACAATTTGAACGATGGCGTGACTTCACTGGTCAGCTTACAGGATGGTGCAATTTCCGGGATCCCTATAAAGGCAAAGATGAACTCGATCAGTTATATAGAAAAATAGAGATTTCTCCACTTGAATATGCGCAAATGAGCAGGAAGTACCTCTTTATGTCTTCATAATTGCTCAAAGCTTGCTCGAATTTAAGCCAAAGGGGACCGGTCTCTTGATGGTTCACATTCTTTGGCCCAGAAAGATAAGCTGGAACGACAAACTGTGGAGTTCTTTCCCTGTTTAACAAGTTAAAACTATTAATGGATGGGACACAATCTATCACGAAGGATTACTCAATACGAGACCAGCTACAATTCAGATTTCATGGTTATCGAACTCACCTCCCTTCATATTCCGATAACCAGGCCAAATAGGCTGCACCAAAGTACATAGACACAAATGGCTTGGTCAGATCACCAGCGGAATCTAATCTATAAGCCCTGTAACCCAATTCCCTGAGTGCAAAGAGAAATAACAACCACATTTTAGCGATGGTCTTAAGAAACAATAGAAAACCACACCAATGAAAAGGTCTATCTCAAAAATACATTGTATATATTTGGCGCTGGGAGCCTTAAATAGTTTTACACTCAAAATACATACGAATTTTGTTAAAACTCGATCACAATAAGTATTGTTTGAATAAAAAGATTCCACTTTCATAAGAATCAAATTGCTTAGGAAAAATGAGAGCAGGCTCCATGGAACAGCCTCGGCAATCAATCAAAATGCAGCATCCAAACTTGTTTTTATCAAAAAGTCAAATGCATGTGTAATTTTTTATATAAAAAAAAGGTACACAACCTAGAATTTCAAAAAATTATTCCAGTATTTGCGTACATGTAAAGCCAGAAAGCTGTAGAGTAGTCGATTCCCATTAATCCGATTCGCGGTCCAACCCCATTCACAAAACGCATGCTCACCATCTCAGCAAGAGCACAAATGACTGACTGTGCAGAAAATAGGTATCAAGGAAGAAGAAAACAAGACAAAAATATTGAGCAGGGGACAAGTTCACGAAAAATGGAAATTTAGGCAAGGATAGAATGTTCAAGAACTGAAACAACCATAATAGAAATGAGAATATTTAATAACCTTGTAAACCACTCAAATCTCACGAGAATTTTCAAATCTGGTTAGGAAAGCATGATTTGCTACCTTAGCAGATCAGTTTTATCTAATACTACATCCCCAAGGAATAAAATCTCAGGTAAAACCACTGCTGTTAGGTCAAACCTAAACAAAAATCACATATTGAGCACAAGCTTGTAACATTATCCATTGTTTCCAAGAAACTGAGAGCAAAAGAGAAGACAGGCGTGTGATTTAAGATCATATATCCACTCCCACCATCTTATTGGTCAGAAAAACAAATCGTTTACTCCATTTCTCTTCTTTAAAGACCCTTAATAGAGCAATACCGGACAAAGTATTTGCTGTTAATCTGAATATGAGTTCAAACATTTTTTGTGGAGCTTATATGCTATAAAGTAGCACATGACATAAGAGTCAACCTAGTCGTAAGATGCCAGTTCTTCAATAGATATCAGCCTTGCCATCTATCTGAACTAGATTTTCTTAATTATTTTGCGACTTTGGATGCGTCCAATCTACATGACACAAATGCCTCAGCAGGATGGACAGATTGCATGTACTGTCATTTAGGTTTTGCTAGAGCCTCCAACAGAAAAGGAGTCATTTCCTAACACAAACTCGTATCACAATAACTAGCAAATGAATGTAGGATCATCCTCTCTGCCAGGTGGCAGAAGTGAATAACTACTGGTAAATACCTCTAAGAATTGGAAATAAAAGAGAAGAACAGAAACACAGAAAAGAAAATGAATTATGAATTGGCCAAATAGTAGCATCTTTTTACAGAAAAAAGGAACTTTTACTAGCTAGGATATATACTCACAGGTTTAACTCCCCTTGTACTGAAGTGTTTTGAAAGAATTATGTCTGCAACTGCCTGCATGAAGTCAGTATTGGTGATTTGACAGATTATTAATGGCGTATTTCATGTTCATAAAAGGTTATTTTAAGTTAATATGTGAGAGAAGCTTTCATCAATGATATGATATGATACTTTTAATATCACAATCATACAGATGATATATAACATGAAAGCTCCGTGCTCTATCAGGCTATCTGCAAATTTTTGGTTTTAGGCTCCTGCTGTGCCATAGGCCAATATGCTAAAGTGATTAGCATTCCATACAAGAATAATGGAAGTTACTTGAAGGTAAGATTATTATCTTATGGCAATAATTTAGAGGAATTTTCACGTCTTTATTCGTACCTTCATTTCTACCCGAGATAGATATGGTTTCATGTCCTTGTCATGTGAAAAGCGCACCTTTCCTCTTTTTTCTCCAGATTTCGTCCACTCTTTTGCAACTTCAGAACGACTCCACATCTCTTGCATTTCTTCTGGGGAAGCTTTAGAGTCCCAATATATATAATCAACACCTGCTTCCTCCAAGCAGCAACAGGTAAATTAACAACTGAATGAAACCAAAATATCTTTTAAGAAATAACTTGGAAAAGAGGAGAGCTTGGCCCCATTCAGGGTAGTCGATTAATAGTGTCTATATAATTAAGAGAATAAGTTTTATAGCATATTGGCGTGATCTCTACTCAAGATGTATCTTTCCATGTGACTTCATAACAACAAAGATACCATCTTATGTTCAATTACACCACCATGTCAACTAAAACGATATTGACCAAGTCAACTGCAATAGTAATTGTTCTGAGCTTGTCAATTTCATATGCTTCACTAGAGAAATACGTTCTTGTTATTGAGTAATGATATGCTCTAAAAAATATACAAAATTGTGAAGTAAATCAAGTTCAAAAGAGAAAAGTGACACCCCATGCATATGAAGACTGGAAAATATCAAAAGACCTTTAATTCATTCGGTAAGTGAATGTTTACACTTATTTTCTTTTCCCGAGTAATTGTACATTCTGTAAGCAAAAATCTATACAAAATATACTTTCACTGAGACATAATCACCCCTGAAGGTTCTGAATGGGCAGTTTCTTGAGTAGCCTAAAGATTAATATAAGGATCACAAGGCTACTAAAGTACATGCTTATGTAGGAAAAATTGTTAGGATTTTGAATACCCCTAGTACAATCACCTAAAAAGTTTAGCTTGAGTTGCATTTGACCTTGATCTGTTATTCAAACAAGATTCTGGCACCTTGGCAGTAGATTCATAGTCATTCAATTAGATGAGAACTGAGAATTTGTTGAGCCTAATCCAAGCCTCATGAAGACACTGAATGCAATTGCAAGTAATCTTAAGTGGTAAAAGTACAACCTGTTTTTTCTGAAGAAGGTGCATTTGTATTTTGTGTAGCAGGTGCAGCTTGAGCAGTTGAAGAATGAGCATTGTTTACTGAAGGACCTTCATCGACAAATCTTCTGCATTATGACAATACAGTTCACACAATATCAAACATAATGTATGTATTCTTTTAAAATGTTACAGTCATGATATTGCAACCTTTTTCACAGGTCAGGGTTGATTCAGTGATTTGTAACCACAAGCCTCGGGAGCAGCAAACTAGGATCTACAAGGAATGGCTATAAATAGTGTTGGGCTACAAGTTACAAACAGAAAATGCAGGTACTGCTGTTCCTGAGTGTAGGTGGCAGGGGACTCATGTCACGTTAAATAGACTACGGTGGTGATAGAAGTCAAATAACAAAGGCCAAAATGGCCTATGCATTTGTGTGAAAGTGTTACATAAAACTGCCAAGGCACGGGCCGTGGAACAACCTTTTGAGCACAAAACCTCTAAAGTTATTTCAAATCATGCATCTAGGCCAAACATCAAATTTATCTTGCTAATGCAATTGTAAAATTTATCTTGTCACTGATATATTTAGTAAACGAGAAGTATGGGTTACAATAAAAAATGTAAAACAGAGGAAGCTAAAGTTTTTCACAATCCCACAACTACTTTAGAGGTTGCACTATTTGCAGAACCATACAATACAGTTGCACATTTCCTGATATGTTTCGAAGATCTTCACAATTTAGATAAATAGAATTGACAAAACAAACAGAAATGCATATCGAAAATTGTGGGGAAAACACAAATTTGCCAAATATCAAAAAAGAAAAGGAGATATTCAGACAACTCCAAGCAAGGACTTCGTAGCAAGTTCAGTAAAAACAAAGAGTTCTCAAGCAGATGAGTGTGTTGGGATTTCCAATTCAGCTTTTGAAATTGTTTAGAAAACAATTTTGGAACTACTTGGATTCCAAAGTCAAGTGAGAAGAAATAAAAGATAATAAATAAAGGGGTGGAGAAGAAAAAGAGAAATGCAGGGCTTATATCATCAAGCAGTACGCAAAAAAATCACCTGGATGGGAGACTTTCTTTGACTGAAAGGTACCGTTTCCAATATTGCAAAGTTGATTTGTGAGTTGCTTTTTTCGTACCACCATTATACGCCCTAACTACGAACTCTTCACTTCTTTCTCTGCAAAAGACCTTGAAAGTTAAATTCCTAAATTAATAAAACTCAAAATAGAAGCTTTGTCAATCACAATACAACGTTTGCTTCAATACAAATAAATATGGATAGAGCCAAAAACAGCAGGAATAATCAATTGAACCAATGGTGTCTCTGATCGATAACTTACTCTTCTTCGAAGTTCGATAACCATTTAATATAAGCAGCACCAAAATAGACGCTAACAAAAGGTCGATATAGAATATCTGGATTCCCTTCTACTTCATATGCCTGATAACCTAAGTCCCTGCAGCACGATGCAGTTATAACTTCAGCAAGCCAAAATAAAACCAGCAGAAAAAGAGATGGTTAATAAGGAGCTCGAAAAAATCAGAACATGTATTTGGTACCTGACCAGCCACTCTGCTGTTTTTGGTAAAATCTGCATGATCCCCAGGGCTGTCTCCTTAGTTTTCTTATCATACCACCGTGTAGAGAGGGGCTGTCTATCACTTGCAAGTTCAGCTACAGCACATATCATGTCCTGCAGACACGGGGAATGGATGCAAAATAGAACCGAGCAGTTAGCTTCTTAAATCTTAATTACTCATTAACGTTGCTAAAGTGTAGTTACGAGGTCACACAATTCTTCCCGGAACCAAAAGTTTGTTCAAGAACAATTCAGAAAGCAGTACGCGGATAACCAAGGTGTTGGTTTCTGCGTATCTATCCCAGGAAAAGCGACAAGAAGAAACAAAAGGTTAACTGAATTTGCAGCAATTGAAACAGAAAATATTATTCACTCAACATTTGGTCCATTGACAACATATTTTAAGGATGATTGGAATAGAACAGAAAATAGATATCAATGATGGCTTTTTCAATTGAACCAACCAATCTTAACACCCAGGTTGATATATGACCGAGTCATGTCCATGTGTCAGTAGCTTTGTGTAGAAGCTGTTTGCTTTCTTTACTATGCTACAAGCTATAAAAGTGATGCAGGCATGGCGTAAAAAGAGGGTGAAGGTCAGGACACTTCTCTTCGGTTACTATTTACATGAAGTTGAGTTTTGAGGTAAGTCCATTTGCATAATGTAATTCAGGATAGCTGGCTTCTCTATGTCTCGGACCAACGAGCTGGGTCCCAATTTGATGGTTTTCATGAAGACTTTTGCCAATTAGCGGATTTATAAGTTGTTTCGGTCAGTATATCGGTAACCATTACCCGCCTTTAGCCTCTTTCTGAGCAATAAGAGTTAAAAGAAGTAGTTGATGAGGGCATACCGGCTGTATCTGTGAATCAAAATGTCTTCGGACAATGATATCAGCTACAGCCTGAAGGAATACAAAATAATGCAAGGTACGATTAGATAACAAGATCAAGAGCATATGGCTTGCATCTAAGAACCCATCAAATCCAAACTTGTATGCTTCAAATTTTTGAGAAGTAAAAGGCAAGAAAGGCAACAGGTAAAATTAGCAGCACAGACGAATAGGCAACTATGTTTCAAGCTCCCAAAGATTTAAAAAGATGAAAGGAAATTATCATTATGGTACTGCTTGAATTGATTACTTCATTAGCAAGTGGATTGCATAATTTTATACGTGTCAATTTGATGAATACAATACAAAGCATCTACAGTTGTCTTTGAAGTAGATGAAGGATTGTTTTACCTTCATCTCAGTCTGCGTCAAATAAGGCTCTCCATCGGGATCCCGTGAAAGGTGAACTTTATTTCCTTTAGTCTCTCCAGCATCTAACCATTCAGTGCTAACTTCAGGTTCCTGCCACATTGCTTCCATGTCCTGGACATCAACGCAGTCATTCCAATAATCAAAGCTGGTGGCCATCCTGGAGCCTTTGTGCTAAGATGGCATCTATCAACAAAGAGAATTTCAAGGTGCAATTAGTACATCAAAAGAAACTATATATGTTGACGAATTTGAAAAATTCTCTATGTAAAAGGCAATAGCTGCTGTGCTGAAGCTGGAGCTTCCGAAGAGGAAGGAACACATGTAAAAAACAAGAAAAGGTTTGTAATTCTGCTGTTGTTAGATTATTTCTGGCAGACTTGATTTTCACGCTTGCAGGACATACAAGTATAACATCGTAGCATGACCTCAAAACAAATCTCCACTTAACAGAACAAGATCTAAGAAGCAGGTTGCAACTTAATTTTTAAGGTATCTAGAAATGCCATAAACATTAGAAACACCTCACCCCAGAAATGGAGAAACGAAAATTGATTGGAGAACTTGACATGCGATATTAAGGCTTGTAGAATTCCGATACCAGTGGCATAAAAATAACTAATACGCATCAGCGAAGGCAATATCAATACCATGTGAGTCTAGCATTCAGTTCATCAATCTATTCTTTTGAATGTAACCAAACGTTTATCTGGCATTTGAAAGCTAATTCAACAAAGAAAAATATATAGATGAAGTTCCAGTACAGTGAAATGTTTGAACAGAAAATGCTGGGGGAAGAAATAGCCATCCAGTGCCCCAACATTATGATATGCTTGACAGCAAGTAGTAGTCATATGTCTATTTAGCATTCTTTTCACATTCTAATAGGCAAGAAATGTGGACAAGCCAGGGAAATTTTTTTTAAAAAAAAAAAAAGTCTACTTGGGCAATTCCCAAACCAAATTGGCAAAAAAAATAATGCTTTTTTATTAGATATATCAACTATTCAAAGACCTAACGACCACAAATGTCGCCAAACGAAATCTCAAATAGAAAATTTAAGGCCTAATGGCTCACGAGGAGAAGAAACAACGAATCCTCATCTTTGAAATCAGACATAAACTAACAACCAAGACAATGTCGCATTGCATGTGATGAAAAGAATTGAGGTGCATTAATTGGAAGTGCATTTCCATTTATTTGGGATTGTTCCATTTCCCTTTCTTTTCTTTTTTTTCTAATGTCATTCAAAACAAAACGGTCCCCTTACATTTCCTGCAACTATCTAACAATTCGTTGCAATTAGCCAGTAAAGTTATAGCCATTTACGTTTATAATAAATCAAAACAGCACCCCAATGCAAATTATGTTTTCTTAAATTCCATACAACAACTTTCAAAATTAATTCCACATAATATGAATAAAAAAAATAGCAAAATCTCCGATCCCATATATATATATATATGACAGGCGAAGAGAGAAGGGAAAAAAATTCAAGATTACGAAATGAGAATGACAGAAAGACAAGAACCCAGATAATGAAACACGCCCTTGTATCCATCATTCACGATGAGATCACAATGGAGGGAGGGAGACAAATATTAATTATACGTACAAGCTGGCTCAAAGTCAGAGGCCCCCTTTCTCTTGTGTTCGGGAAAAACAAAGAGAATGGAAAAGAAATCTACCTGGAGATGTTAATTTCTTTTCCCTTTGTTTTTGTTTTGGAACGGAAAGTAAAAGGGAACGGCGAAAAAAAAGAAAGGAAGAGAGAAGATCAAAAGAGGGTATGTAAAGACTGTGGATGGACCATTGTTGACGGGAATTTATCCATCCCTAAATATATATAGCCTTCTCTGTCACCCTCTCGTTTTTGTGTTTCTGTGTGTGTTGGACGGGTTTTTTTTTTTCTTTCTTTTGGATGGCCAGATAATTGGTGTGGTGTTTCGTTGCTTGCAGAGGAGGTGATTCTTGAGAGAAGGACACTTGGCAATAGCCACCTTGTTTTCTCTCTCTTTCTGCGTGTGATTGACACTTGGCAATTAATTGTGTGGGGTTCACATAAATTATCCATAGTACTCCTTATTGTTGAAAAAATCATTATTACTTTCGTGTTATTAATTTCTAGTTTTATACGAAGTCATAGCAATTTTATGTTTCAAGTTGCTGATTTATAGAGAATTTTACAGTGTATGATTGTGATTATTTTTTAAATAATTTTTTATGTTGAAATATATGTTAATAATATTTTTTTATGTTTTAAAAATTATTTTTGATATTAATATATCAAAACGATTTAAAACATATAAAATATATTAAATTTTAGCAAAAAAACAATGAATTTTTGAAAACACGGTTTGTACCGCGTTCCTAAACATCTTCTTAATAGATTAATCTAAACTAATAAGAATTTTTTTTCATTAAAAAAATTAATCCGCCAAACAACACAGCACATCTCGATAATCTACTGAATCCTATGGCAGTTAAAGGGCATGAGATTTTCATAAAGTTTTCAGTTTTAAATCCTGAAAGAAGCAGAGTGGGGGTTTAGAACCTGTGTTGGTGTATCTTACCGTGGAGGAATGCTAATTCCCATAGATCTTCCATCGAACCAAAAAAAATAGCAAGTCTTAGTAATCACAGCCTCGCATGAAACACTTCTTTTTTTCCCTGGGTGTGTTTCTCTTTCTCCTTCTCCTTCTTCTAGTTTTTTTTTTTTTTTTTAGAAATCAGGTATAATATTTCGTATAGAAATTTCTCTTGTGGTCTGGGAAAATCCATCACTCCATATTCCATCTTAAATTTGATGTGTTTATATTTTAGGTAAAGAAAAACAATA